>Ga0172371_10000097_pt1 | contig 114684 bp, 101 predicted proteins | sample Lak12m_FD_114543 | JGI IMG/M metagenome (GOLD analysis project Ga0172371, IMG submission 114543) | Freshwater microbial communities from Kabuno Bay, South-Kivu, Congo - kab_022012_12m | ecosystem: Environmental > Aquatic > Freshwater > Lake | place: Democratic Republic of the Congo...
GTACAGCAAACCACTCCCCGTCATTATTTCCTCCTTGGCCTTGGACGCTTCCTGCTTCCGTTGCCCGGAGTCTACAACCTCTTTCTCCTTGTCACGATTTGGATGAGTATCATTCTAGATAACTGACTGCAGGACAGGTGGTAATGAGGTAATTGGCACACATGCCAGGAAAGACATTGACGCTGGTATAACCAAGGTAATACCCTGTTCTCATGAAAACAGCCATATCCATTCCCGATGCCATATTCAAGACGGCAGACACTTTTGCCCGGCGCAAGAAACTCTCCCGGAGCGCAGTCTTCACCATTGCCGTGACTGAGTTCCTGTCCCATCACCAGGCGGAAGATGTCACCGAGCGGCTCAACAAAGTCTATTCGAACCAGGTATCGTCACTGGATCCCGTTCTCCACGAAATACAGCAGGCAAGCATTTCGAGGGGGAAATGGTGATGCTACGGGGGGAAATCTGGTGGGCATCGCTGCAGGCACCTCAGGGCTCCGGTCCCGGCTACAGGCGTCCTGTCCTCATTGTGCAGGCTGACGAATTCAACCGGAGCAAGATCAACACGGTCATCGCGGCGGTGATCACGTCCAATCTTGCTCTGGCAGCGGCTCCCGGGAACGTTCGTCTTGGCCCGCGGTCATCAGGATTGCCGAAAGAATCTGTTGTGAATGTTTCGCAGTTGATCACAATTGACAAGCGTTTCCTGACGGAGCTCATCCACTCCATCGACACTCGCGCGAGGCAGGAAGTCGATGCCGGTCTTCGCGCCGTACTCGCGATATAGCCCGGATATGGATTTGGGATGGCGACCCCAACGGGGTCATACTCCACAGCCCGGCGAGAATCGCCGGGACAGCGGCGAAACGAAAGCTCTCCACTCCCCATCCCGCATCCAGAATCCAGCGACCAGCATCATCCTTCCCTGCCTCTTTCCTGTTCTCTACCCTCCCGCCTTCACGATTGGCAAGGGCCCCAGTCTGTGGTACGTTGACCGTGAAATGAAATGCGAGGTGTTCCATGCCAAACGCTGCCGAAATCATACGTGAAGCGGAGTCCCTCCCTGTAGAGGAGCGCACTCTCGTTGTCGAATCCCTGCTGCGCTCCCTCAATCCACCGGACCCGGAAATTGACAAGAAGTGGGTTGCGGTCGCCAAGCGGCGCCTGCAGGAACTCCGGTCCGGACGGGTGAAACCAGTTCCCGGGGAAGAGGTCTTCGCCAAGATCCGGCAGCGATTCGCAGTATGAGCTTCTCCTTCCATCCAGCGGCGGAGGAGGAGTTCATCGAGGCCGTAGCCTACTACGATGGCTCAGATCATCAAGGCAACTGGATGCCACCGAAGTACGACCAACATGTAGGCGATCAAGTAGATCCTGACTAATGAGGACAAAGTCCATGCAACTGCGAGATGATGGTTGCGAACGGGACGCCGACAGAACGGCGCAACAACAACCTGCGCCGCATGGGAGACCAAGTTTCGATCTCTGGCTTCTTCAAAAGATGCCAACTCACTTCGGAATCAGTTTGGAGGACGCTCTAGCTGAGTATATCCAAGAATTCGACCTCTCTGTGCGAAAGCACCTCGACGAGCCCACGCATATTTCGGGCTACCGTACCAGATTGGCAGTTCTTGACGGGACTTCGACTGCGAATCGAGCAAAGACTGAAGAAGACTTGCACAACTACCTTGTAACCATGCGGGCGGCAGTCACGGCATTCGACATTGCGCCCACTGAAGTGCGGGATCTGCTAGTACGCGAGTATGCTGAAAAGGAAGAGGCTCAAGCTCATTCAAGGCAGAAGTATCTGTTCTTGCACCCTCTCCTCGGCTTGGTCATGTTGGTGGTTCCATGTGTTGTTGTTGCATCGGCGCTTCGTTTTGGCAGTGGTGTCAAAGCATACACTGGTGTGCATGTCGAGGTACTGATGGCCGCCATCTTCACCGCGCTGCTATTGACGTGTCTTGTTCGTGTCCACAGCGCACGTAAGTCATCACGGTAACAGGGTTATCCAGAATCGCGCTTGCGGACAACCCTGAAACAAAAGGTTTCCTCGGGGACGTATCTTCACAATGCACTATTGCGCTGCTGCTGTTGCGTATTTCGGGCGCCGGCAAGCCTGCCCGCAATGCTTCGCCCGCCCGCAACGCTGTGCGTAGCACTGCGGGCCGGCATAGCGATGCAGGTTGGCTCGCCAACGCCCGCAGGCTGGCAGTAGATCAGAACAGAACACTTGCCATACACATACACTTGCAGCATTATGTGTATGAAAGGAGTTGATGGGCATGACGCGAACCAATGTTGTTCTGGATGAGGTACTAATCAAAGAATGCCGGAAGATCACTGGCATTCCGACACAGCGATCCCTTATCGACCACGCGCTTCGAGAACTGCTGAGACACGGACTCCAGAAGAAGGTCCTCGAACTGAAGGGTCGTATCCATTGGCAAGGCGACCTTCGGGCGTGGCGCCGGGGGCGCGGCATTCGGTGACAATCGTCGACACGACTGTGTGGATAGATTTCTTCCGGGGGACCGATACCCCCGAAGTGCTTGAACTGCAGAGGTTGATCGATGCGTCTGAGGACGTGTGCATCTGCGGGGTAATCCTCACCGAGGTGCTGCAGGGGATTCGTGAGGACAAGGATCACGTGGCCGCGTCCGCCGCATTCGATGAATTCCTGTTTCTGCCAATGACCCGGGACACCTTCCTTCGGGCAGCAGACCTCTACAGGACGTTGCGGCGCAAAGGTGTTACAGTACGCAATGCCGTGGACTGCATGATCGCCTCTGTGGCTATCGAACACGACATCCCACTGTTGCACAATGACCGTGACTTTGACGCAATCTCAACCATGAGCCGTCTCAAAGTCGTCAAAACAACAGGGCGGCCGACGCGAAGATCCGCGGTTCGGCTTCGCCGCACGTAGTTCTCGCGTTGCTGAGCATGACAAGGATCAAACACACCATCCTCGTTGGTATAGGCACTGCCTTTCTGTTTCTCGGATGCGCACACAATGCGACCTTGGATTGCCCCTCGACCGGGTTGGTAACACGCTATGGGGTCTTGTACGAACCGCAATCGTCAACCCCGTTCACTGGTGCTGTCGTCACCAGGCATGCAAACGGCAGACTGCTCAGTCGCGAGGTCATTCGGAAAGGCCACAGGCAAAGTCAAACCACGTGGCATGATAACGGTCAACTGGCGAGCCGGATGAGATTCGAAAGCGGAAGACCAATTGGCACAGTCGTCAGATGGTTTGACACCGGCGACAGGATGGCCGAAGAGCGTTACGAGAACGGACTGCTCATGGAAGTCACCACATGGACCAGATCCGGACAAGTGCTTCAACACTTCAAGGGTGACCAGATTCGTGCCTTCCATGGAACTTACTCTCCTCTTGATCCCCACAAACCTGTGGAAACAAATGTGTCAATTTCAATTGAGGAATGATCGTAACCAAGCGGTGCCGCCCCACCCCACACCTCACGCATTTCCATGAACCGGCGGGGTGGACCTGTCATCACGCCGGGGCAACTGTAAGAAGCATTGTGCATCACCATCTCCCGGCGTAGTCTTACCACCAGTGGGTTGCGTTTTGGTATGAGCACGGCTGTGCGGCACTAACGCAACGACCGGCTTGAATTACCCCGGGGCAAGCCCCTGGGTAATTCAAGCAGTCGGATCGACCAGGAACCGGACTGCGGCCAAGGAATGAAGACAGGCGTTGACTCCGTACGCCAATGGCGTATACTGGCACTATGATCTTTGTCGAGACGTCGGTTTTCACGAGAGAGATCAGATGCCTCCTAGCGGATGATGAATACCGTGCGCTGCAGACGGTGCTGATGTTCAGGCCGGATGCCGGCGATATCATCCGCGGTGGAGGTGGATTGCGGAAGGTTCGATGGAACCTTCCCGGCATGGGCAAACGAGGGGCCTTGCGGGTTATCTACTACTGGGACCCGCCAGACACGATATACATGCTCCTGCCATACAAAAAGACGGATCAAGATGACCTAACGCCGGGGCAACTGAAGTTCCTTCGGGTCATGGTCAAGGAGTGGCTGACATGAAAGAAGATGCATATGCCAAGCTCGTCGCCAGCATCAAGGAGGCCGGCGAGATCAAGTCGGGACAACGGCCGCCGAGCCGGACGTACGAGATCCCGCCGCCCCAGATCCGGATGGTGCGGGAACGTCTGGACGTGTCGCAGAACGAATTTGCCGTGATGATCGGGGTGAGTACGCGAACCCTCCAGAACTGGGAGCAAGGTCGCCGTCAACCCGAAGGACCGGCCAAGGCCCTTCTCACAATCGCTTCCCGCAATCCCTCTGCAGTCCTTGACGCCCTGCATGGAAAGAAAACCGTCTCAACAGTCAAATCCAGGCGATCCCCCACCCGTTCGGCACGGGGCTCGAATCCATGAGTGACCAGATCGAAATCGGCGACCTGAAGGATTCGCACAAGATATGGCGTTACGTCGCCATCGGTGCGATTGCGCTCGCCGTTGTTTTCATCGGCTTGGCTTTTGCCAGCCCAAGCCCGATGGCATGTATTGCCATAGCTGCCGTCTGCCTGATCTTGGCTGGCGGAATGTTGCTGCTGATGCGTTTCATGGACCATACCCTTCTCCTAACATCAGAAGGAATCTGCTGGTTGTCACAAGCCAGGCGAAAGGTCATGCCCTGGTCACAGGTGGGTGGGGCCAAAGTTGACAAGATATTTCCGACGGACATGCATCCGATGCTGCTTATCGATGACATTGACGGAAACAGGATCTGCGGTTACGGCTCCGGGCTACTCCGCTTCAAGATGCAGGAAGTCGCTGACCTGATCAACAAGATGAAACAAGCACACACAGGCCCCGAGCCGGCATCACAGGGCATGAGTCACACACTTGCCGATTCGCCGCACTGACTTTGCGTCCAGATCGATAAATGTTGTCAACAGGTACGCAGGACCCGGGATTACGGAAGAAGGAAACTTACATGAAGAGAACAGTACGACGCAGGGTAAGTAGAACACGGAAGACACGCAAACCCGCAGGCGGGGCGACCAAGCCAAAGACCGCAGTACAGGAAGCACTGGAGGTCACCTGGGTGCTCAAGGGGCACTTGAAAAATGCCCAGATATCCTATCTGCGCGTGGGTGGCTTGCTGGCAAAGGTTCGTGAAGCAAAGCTATTCTCCGCGCTCGGTCATCCCGACATCGAATCCTATGCCGAACAGCGCCTTCACCTTGCCCGGACTTCCCTCTACAAGTACCTGCGTGTGTATGACTGGGTGAGCCGGAATCACAAAGAATGGCTTGAGCCGAAGCCGCAGGGCTTTATCCCCGACCTCTCCGACGTGGCCGACCTGGTCTGGATTGAATCTGAACTGGAGAAGAAGAGTCTGGGCAAAGACGCCCGCGCCAGCCTTGAGACGTTCCGGAAACAGGCGCTGGCCGGCGAACTCCGGCAACAGGATCTCTCTGGCTGGCGGAAGACCCGCTCACGCGGCCCGGATACAGTGAAGTCAGTAGTTTCAGCCCTGCGCCGGATCCGCAAACGCATCGCAGGCCTGCAGCCGGGACTGCCCGAGGCAATAGCTCAACTGGATGCCCTCATCGATGTGCTCGGCAACGCCAGAACCCTCAAACTGGCCGGACTGGACTCCGTTCTGAACCGCGAAACGCCGTTTTCCCGCCAGATTCTGACGGCATAACAGCCTAGCTCCCAGTCACTTCCAACCAAGTTCACACATGTGAACTTGGGCTCAACTTGATGCACCTCAAGGTGCCTTCCTGTTCACGTCAGCCTGTTTCAACCGCTCACGTTTCGCCTCTTCATCACGCCCGAATCGACTATTGACAGAAAGGGCATCGTGTCATACATTGTCTGACATGAAGACAGCAACGCTCAGTATTCGACTGGATGGGGACCTGAACCGGCTCCTGGCAAAAGCCAGCAAGCAAGTGAGGCGCAGCCGAAGCGATGTGGCTCGTGATGCGCTGCGACGACAGCTCCGTCTCATGCAGTTCGAAGCCGTCCGCCGCCGCATCATGCCCTTTGCAGAGGCCAGGGGTTTCCTGACGGACGAGGATGTGTTCGAGAAGATCTCATGAGGGTCTGCCTGGACACCAATGTCATCGCCAGTGCCACAGCCACACGCGGCCTGTGCGCGGATGTTTTGCGAACGGTGATCGAGTTTCACGAACTGGTCGTCTCCGACCACCTCATCTGGGAGCTCCGGAGGGTTCTCAAAGACAAGTTCGGAGCCTCCCCTGATCTGATTGCAGACGTGGTCTGGCTCCTTCGACAGGACACTGTGGCCGCAGACGCCGAGCCAATTCACGATCTCCCATTGTCTGACCCTGCGGATGTCGCCATCGTGTCAGCCGCGTTGAATGGCGCAGCGGATGTCCTCGTCACGGGTGACAAGGAGATCCTCGCCCTCCGTCGAGTTGGGTCTCTCGAGATTCTTGCGCCCCGTCAATTCTGGGACAAAGAGAGGGGCCAGTCGGGTCCCCGTAGTTGACTGAGCGTTCCCCCACCCATGCCGCCCGCCTTCGCGGGGACTCTGGCCGGGGTAGACCGATCATCCCGCGCTGCAACTGCAAAAAGCATTGTACATCCATATCTCCCGGCGTAGTCTTACCACCAGTGGGGTGCGTTTGCGGAGGGCACCGGTGTGGTACTGGCGCAATTGTCTGCCCAAATGCAGAAGTTCGCTGAAACCAAGAATGAGCTGAATGAACTTCTGTCACATAAAGGCGATCCGGATGCTGACGACTGGCCTGTTTGCCCTAAGCACTGGATGTCATACGCCTGGGCTACCAAGGCAGATCCGGTCAGACGATAGGGCTTGGACGGCCTTCACCCAGATTGCCAAAGCGCTAGAATGGTCGGATTCGGACAAGGGTAACGCGTACTTCGATGCACTTAACCGGCTCGCCTTGGCGAACTACCGGATTCATGGGCCAATTCTCATCGCGGAGCAGGAGAGGACGCACGTCAGCAGAAAGCCAGTTCCCAAGGTGTGGGAATGCGATGATCAGGTCCTAGTTGCTGCTGGCGACGTTACCGGCGACGGCAAGCCGGAATTTGTCCTCGGTGCCGGTTGGTCCGGCCCAATGGGTGGAGTTCTGGCGGTGTATGACCCCGACCTTCGTAAGATAGCTGAACTCGAAATGGAGTCTATCTGGGGAATCGAGATTGCTGACCTCACAAACGACGGGGCTCATGAAATCTTGTGTTGGGAAGACCAGCACCATGGAAGCGGTCTCTGGCAACGGCAATTGACTGTGCTAAAGCATGTTGAAGGCAAAGGACTTGCTGTCGTGTGGCAAGGATCGACGTACGAAGAGGCCTGCGACAACCTTGACAAGCACGAGATACGTATTGAGCAGAAGAGGGGGCGGCCAGCGAGGATTTGGACTAAGCACGTTTATGGCCAGTCGCTGGATCCGGGCGACCGAAACGGACAACGAGAACTTGCCAAGAGCCACCCAAACGACCTCTCGTCATATCTTTGGAATCCCACGACCTTGCGTTTCGAGACAGACGGAGCAAACATCAGCGAACCATCGGTTCGTGGCGACAGGAACCCCGTCCCACAACCGTAACGTTACATCGAGCCCCAAAACTCACGAAATTTGTTGGCATGCGGATTGTTACGCGATAGCTTTTTGCCATGGAGAGGGAGTGATATGAGAATGATTGCCATTGTCAGCTTGTTCGTACTTCTTGCCGGATGCCGGACCACGCCACAGTCAACGGGCCGGATCGTTCAAAGCGGTCCGGCCATTTCGCCCCCGGGGCAATACACCGTGCCGGCCGGGGAACTGCTTTGCGTACTGGAGTACCCCGACCATGCCACCGTAAAGCAGGCCAGGCGCTTCAACGAAAGCATGAAGAAACTGACTCAGATTCTTGATGAGAACAAGGTCCCCTACATGGTGAGGGGATATCTCTCCAACCTGTTCTATATCAAGGCCGACTACGAACGGGCAAAGCAGGCAATTCAGTCAGGCATGGCCGGCGAGCCCTTCCCCGTTTCATTCCATCCCGGTCCGCTTACCGAGAACCGGTAAGGGCAAGCGGAACCGCAGCTTCATGGCAGTGCATCAACGATACGAGACGGCTCGCGAGGCCGCTCGCCCTCCAGTTTCCGGAAACAACTGTTGATCAGAGCATGGAGATGATTAGCCTACGCCGGGATCAGTCGGCGGTTGCTTTCCTTTAACTAGACTGGCATTCCTACCGACAGCTCATGTTCCTCCGGTGAAACAACAAGAAGCTTACCATCCTTGGAGTGGTTCAGAACCGCGCCGGCCTGCGGGCAAAAGGATAACCACGGAGTCACGGAGACACGGAGAGAGACCTGACACAGAGGAGTGTGACGGGAATGCTGCGCAGCCAAGCCGCACATCATTCCCGTCACGGCTGTTCCAATCGAGTACACAGAGCCGGTTGTCCATAGTCGGACTCCTCTTACTCCCTTGAGACAACCGCTGTTTGGATTTGCGGCAGCGCGGCGCCGCCGCAAATCCAAACAGCACTCACTCCCCTCCGTGTCTCCGTGCCTCCGTGGTAAGGTTCCCTGCTCTCGGAGCTGTCGGGCTACTTGAAGTCCCACGGGAAAGCCGTGGGTCCCTATTCGACTGATAACTGTTCACTTCTGGCTGATCATCGCCTTCAGCGCCCTGTAGTCCGTCTTGCCCGTGCCGAGCACGGGGATTGCCTTTACCTGGACAATGCGCCGGATATAGCTCAGCGGCGTGAAACCGGCGGCCTTCAGAATCTCGTTCACCTCGTTCCGGTCCGTCTGCCTTACAGCAAACAGCACTATCTCCGGCGCTTCCTGGCTCGCGGTTGCCTCCACGGCAAGCGGAGGTCCTTCGTCAGAATCGGACTGGAAATGCGGCATCAACACCGACTCTATCGCCGGGAGCGAGATCATCTCGCCCCCCAACTTGATGAAGCGCTTGAGCCGTCCCTTGAACGTCAGTATGCCGTCATCCCCCTCAACCACGAGGTCCCCCGTCCTGTACCACGACTTCCCGTCGTGCTCCACAAACGGTGAAGCTCCATCGTAATTGAGGTAACCACCGAACACACTCGGCCCGCGGACAAGGAGCATACCACTAGTCCCCGCATTACAGGCCGTCCCCTTCTCGGCGTCTACAATGACGTATTCAAGGGACGGGAGTATCCTGCCTATCGTAAGCGGCACAGGCTTGTCCGGCGAATTGGCCGACACGATCGGCGAGCACTCTGTGATCCCGTACCCCTCAACAACAGTCAATCCCGGGCATGTCCTGTTCAGCGCCTCGTACACGGCTGCCGGACACTGTTCTGCGCCAGTCACCGCTAGGCGCAGTGACGCCAGCTGACCCGGTTTCGAGGCACGGACAATCCCGTTCAGGAACGTCGGCGTACCCAGGACCATCGTAGGTTTGTAGGCGGCGCACAGCCGGGCAATATTGGCCGACTCGGTCGGGTTGGCGTGGTACACGGCCCGCAGTCCGACGCATATCGGAAAGATCATCGACACGGTCAGCCCGAAAGAGTGAAACGGCGGCAGGAATCCAATCAGCGCATCGCCACCGGACAGGTGGACGATACCCGCGGTATCGCGGATGTTCGTGAGGATGTTCTCATGCGTCAGAGGCACGGCCTTCGGGAGCGCTTCCGTACCACTGGTGAAAAGGACAGCCGCGGTCCCGTGAACGGGCGCATTCCGCAGCGAATGCCACGATACCCACCCGTGCATCGCCGCCCTGACCTTGTCCCGTGTCGAGATCCCCTTCCCCAGGTTCTCGGTGAGGACAAACCGCGTTTCGAGGGATGCGCAGTCGATACCCATGGTCTGCAGCTTGGTCAACAGCGTGTTGGATGTTATCACACCATTAACCACGAGCGACTTGAGCGAGTGGTTGATGGTACGAACACCGGTTGTCCAGTTGATCATCACCGGCACCTTACCGCTGAACATCACGGCAAGGTAGAAGACAACCGAGCCGACTGAGGCCGGAAGCATGATGCCGACATATTCACCCTCGATTGACCGGATAACGGGTTGAAGGACATAGATGGCAGTGATCAGGTCGCGATAGGTCTTTTCGCCGCTCACCTGGTCAGCCACAACCACACTGCCGGGGGTACGCGCAGCCTGACGTAAGAACACCTCGGCAATGGACGTACCTGCCGGGACATCGACTTGCACGCCGGTCTGCCGTCCTGCCCGCCACCAGCCCTTGCCCGGGGGTTGGATGTCCGTCTCGAGCATGGCGATGCCCTGTCCTGCCCCGCACAACAGCACATCCGATACCGTACGCAGGGCGTCAGGTGTTCCAACGTGGAAACCGAATTCCTTCTCGACCCACAACACGAGGTCTATGGCGGCCAGACTATCTATGCCAAGTTCGACGGAAATCCTGTCGCCGTCCAGGATTGGCCGTTTTGTCGTCATGCCTGACAGTTTCTCCAGCACCAGGGTACGCACGCCCTCCGGCACCAGTGAGCTGTCCCCCTGCATTCCGACTGACGGTGGCTCCGGTATCGTGCGCTCTTTCTCGCGTTCCCAGAAGCCGTATGCCACGTGCGTATTGGGCCACGGATCCTTGTTGTAGAAGTCCTCCATCCACCCGTTCATCGTGGCGCGGTCGGCGGTGCGGGGGAAATCCCCGGGCTCAACGAGTTCGTACATGACCCGCCGTTTCGGAACGAACCAGATGCCGTTGAGCAGGGTCGTCTTCAAGCCGTTCAACAGGACCTGGCCCATGATTGGATACACTCCTCTTCCCCAGCCAAATGAACTACCCCAAAGCCCGTTCTGTCTTACCATCACGAGGCGGACGTCCGGGATCGCGCGAACAATGGTCTCCACCGCGCTCTTCCCGCCTATCTCTTCGCGGATCGTTCGCTTGATCCGCCCCGCCGGATACAGAAGTACGTTCTTGCCCTGTTTGAGCGAATCAACCACACGATCAACGGCTTCCTTCAGGCCTTCCGCAGCCCCCACTCCCCGCCGTTCGAGGTTCGGCATGGAAATGACGCCGAATCGGCGGCTTAACCAGGAGATGCCGGGGCGGCTGATCTGGTACTCATCGGCCAGGGCATGAGGATGGAAACGGCGGTACAGAAAGGATATGACCAGAACCGGATCGATCAGGGCGTGATGGTTGGGAAGAAACAGGATACCACTGGTCCCCTTTGCCGCGATGGTGTCCGCTCCCCGAACTTCCACACGGTAACGCAGCCCCAGTAACCATCGCGCAAATCCCGTGAGCGCCCGGTTCAGCCAGTCTTTTCGCCCATTTCCATCAACCGACGTCATGCCTGGCATTATCCATCACTCCTCAACTGGCCATCAGCCGGGATACTCCAGGCCGGGGCGTCTGCACACGGCGACAGAGCGCCGTGGCTACAGTGTTCCAGCGTAACTGGGAACATGCGTAAGCGTCGCCATGAGCATCGACTTTGTGGGGAGAAACTGCAAGTATTTGCCTGTTACCACCCACAGACACGAGAGAGAAAGGTACATCCATGCTTTACCGGACACTTGGACGGACAAACCTGAAAGTCTCGGAACTCGGCCTTGGCGCGGCTCGCGGCGCTGTAGCCAATCGGCCGCGTTTCATTGAAACCGTGAAAGCGGTTGTTGATGCCGGGGTAAACTTCATTGATACGGCCGCTGGATACGAAGATGGCGTATCGGAAGAAGCCCTGGGTGAGGCGCTGCAGGGACGGGACAGTGTGATCGTCGAAACCAAATACCGCCCGTATGACACGTGGGCGCCGGAGGCAAAGTACACTGGTTCCCAACAGGCACTGGTGGCCTCGGCAGAAGGCAGCATGCGACGCCTGAGAAGGGATCACCTCGACATACTGCTCGGACACGGCATCCGCACGCTGGAATCCTTCGACCGTTTCATGAATGACGGATGCTGGGATGCCATGGTCAAGCTGCGCGACAAGGGTAAGGTACGTTTCATCGGGATAAGCGAGCTGTCGGAAGGCGATGGAACCCATGAGATACTGAAACGCGCCGTGCCGACCGGCGCTTTCGACGTGGTGATGCTCACGATCAATTTCCTTCTGCAAACTGCGGCTGACTCCGTGTTACCGCTCTGCCGGAAACACAATGTCGGAACGGTGGTCATGATGCCGCTGAACCAGGCGTCAAAGGAATCCGGGCTGGTTTCTGTCCCGGCCGCACTGGAATGTGTGCGCCGTCATGTCGAACAGGGTAACCTTCCGGCAAAGGCGCCGTATACGGACAAGAACCTGTTCGATTTCCTCCTGCCCTATCCCATACCAGAGGCGGCCCTTCGCTACGTGCTGGCTCAGGACGTCAGCACATGCTGTGTGGGCATGGCGAGTCCGGAACGACTGCAGGCAAACCTGCGCGCCCTCAACAAGCCTTACCTGGACCCTGCGCGAATGCAACGCCTGCGGGATCTCTTCGGGGGGATTCGGGAACAAGTCCGCTGACACTTCATCGGAGCGTGTTAAGAAATGTCACATTCGTCTTCACGTTGTAGCCGCCCCGCTCCCTCGGGGCGAAGAACGACGCGGCGACAGAGCGCCGCGGCTACAGCATTGCGAAAGTGCCGTAAAGGAAGGTTAGTCCTATGAAGATACTGCAATTCATGGCGCCGAAGGAACCGGTCATCAGCGAAGTGCCAACCCCGAAGCCCGGACCGGGTCAGGTTCTGATGCGCATAGCGGCCGTTACCACCTGTCCCCAGTGGGACCTCCATCTGCGGCACAATGAGCCGATGTTCGTGGGCCACCGTTTCAACTTCCCCTACACGGCGGGTCAGCCCGGTCACGAGGCAACAGGTACGATCGAGGCAGTTGGATCCGGGGTCACGGGACTCAAGCCCGGTGATCGTGTAAGCGCGTGGCGCGACCAGGGCCATGATGTTCCCGGCTGCTACGCCCAGTACGTAATCCACCGTGCAGAGAACGTAATCCTCGTTCCGACTGACAAGCCGGACGAGGCCCTGGCGCCGCTGGAACTGGCGATGTGCGTGGGCACGGTGTTCCGGATGCTGAAGGACATGGATGCAGTCCGCGGGCGCTGTTTTGGCGTTACCGGACTTGGTCCCGCCGGGCTGGTTGCGCTCCAGATGGCGAAGGCCGAGGGAGCAAAGACCGTTATCGGTTTTGATTTGCAGCCCGAACGCCGTAACCTGGCCTGCCGCCTGGGCGCCGCGGAGTGTTACGACCCGCGCGATAGCGCGTCGCTGGCCAAACTGCCGCAGTTGCAGTCGGCTGTTGACTGTGTGGGAGCCAAGGCCACGGTAGAGTTCCTGCTGGATCACACTGACGACGCCGTGGCGCTTTTCGGCGTTCAGCGCGAGGACTATCACTACAAGCCGAGCCATAACCATGTCCGGCTCTGCGGCTACAAGGGGCACTCCCGGGAATCAGCCGAGTATGCAGTAGGTCTCATTCGCAAGGGTCTCCTGGATCTCGCGCCTCTGGTCACCCACCGGATGCCACTGGAACGATACGCAGAAGGAATCAGTCTCCTAGAAGCACAGAAAGCAATCAAGGTTTGCTTCCTGCCCTGGGGAAAATGAGTCGTTCGAGCCGGCCAACTCGACATGATCCTGTGCAATGACAACCCACCTCAACGAAACCACAGGTCGACTTTTCTGAAGAAAGCTGTAACTATGTTATTGTTACAGATGGCCCCAGCAGACCAGATTTGATGAGGCAGTCATGCCAGTGAGATACAAGGACAGGAAATCCCGTCGTTCTTTCCCCCTGATGGTAATGGAGAGTTCTGAATACTCTCCGAACAGATGTGTCTTCCAGGATGAAGAATTTGGCGTATGGCTCTACCAGGCCAATTGCATTGAGTTGATGAACCTTCTTATTACCAAACACCCGGAAGGGGCTTTCGACATTATCTTCGCGGATCCACCGTACTTTTTGTCCAATGGTGGGATCACATGTCACGCAGGGAAGATGGTGAGAGTTGACAAAGGGCAATGGGACAAATCGAACGGCCCCGAGGTCAACCATGAGTTCAATAGTGCATGGATATCCCGATGCCAAAAGCTGTTGAAACCCAATGGAACGCTCTGGGTATCAGGCACACACCATGTCATTCATTCTGTCGGATACGCCATGCAACAGACAGGCATGAAGATCCTCAATGACATAACGTGGGAGAAACCGAATCCGCCGCCCAATCTCTCCTGCCGCTATTTCACCCACTCCACAGAGACAATTATCTGGGCCGCAAAGAACGACAAGTCCAAGCACTGCTTCAACTATGACACTATGCGGGAGATGAATGGCGGCAAACAGATGAAATCAGTTTGGACAATGACAGCACCGAACAATGATGAAAAAGCACTTGGGAAGCACCCAACCCAGAAGCCGGTCCAACTTCTGGCGCAAATCATACTGGCCAGTACAAACCAGGACGACCTGGTGTTTGATCCCTTTTCGGGGAGTTCCACAACCGGCGTTGCCGCTGTACAACTGGATCGAAGGTTCCTCGGCTGTGAACTGGAAACCGAGTTCATCACGCTCTCTATCAAGCGTCTTAAGATGGCTATTACAGAAAGAGCGTCTTCCCTTGACCTCGTTGGAGCAAGTGCTTGAAGAGAAACGGCATAGGTGGCGCCAAGACCCTGACGGGCCTCAACTTCGAGAACAGAGTCGACCTGCAAAAACTACTCAAGAGGCTTCCCGGATACACTGTCCGTCGTAATCCAAGCGGAGCCGGTGTTGACGTGTTCTTCCAAGGCAAGCGTGTTGCACGTTGCTTCCGGAAGTATGATTTTTACGATTTCCTGACGGAGTCGGGCATTGAATGGCAGAAGCTCCTCTCCAAACGGCTTTTGCCTGATGATGCAATGCTTGTTGTCGTAAGACAGACGCTGTTCATCATCGAAGTGAAGTACCAGCAAGTTGCCGGATCGGTTGACGAGAAGCTGCAGACGTGTGATTTCAAGCGCAAACAGTACCTAAAACTGGTATCCTCGATGGGACTGAGAGTCGAGTACGTCTATGTGCTCAGTGACTGGTTCAAGAAGCCAGAATACGGTGACGTGTTGGCCTACATTCAGAGCGTCAACTGCCATTACAGGTTCAACGAACTGCCACTGGCATGGCTTGGCCTGCCGACGTAGAGACGCTGCAAGCGGTGTTCCCGCTCGACGGACCTTACACGATGAAAGAAGGACATAGGACAGCATGACAAAAACACTCCAGGTATCCTGTGTTCAGATGCACTGGGCGAAGTCGCTGAAGGTCAACCTTGAGCGGACGCTTCACTACATCAAGGAGGCTGCTGACCGCGGGAGCCGGGTTGTACTCTTCCCCGAGGCAAGCCTTACCAGCTACTACTTTCCATTTGTCGTTACACTGGACCGGAAAGCTGTACTTGGTGCACTGGCGAAGACATGCGCAGCGGCCCGGAAATACGGAATATGGGCTATAGCCGGGACAATTCAGAAGACACGCGATCGTTACCTGAACCTAGCCCACGTCATTAGCCCGAAAGGGGTTATTGTCCACGAGTATGCCAAGGTGAACATGGCCGGACACGACGAACAGAAGCACTGCCGCGGTGGGAACAAGCTGGCGCTTTTCGAGATCGACGGCATCCTGTGCACCCTTGTCATCTGCCGCGACGGACGCCACCCCGAACTCTACCGCATCCCTACCATGGCCGGCGCGCAGATCCTGTTCCACCCGTCGTGCAGTTCCGACCAGATTGAGGCAGTCTGCTGGAAACGGACGTCCGGGCGCGCGCAGCAGCCGGTGGGCCCCAACTCGAAGATATTCCATTGTGTCGCAAACACCGTGGGCCAGGCACCTGACGGCAAACAGACCTCCAGTGGGGCTTCGTTCATCAGGGAGCCAAACGGCATCCCACTTGCCGAAGCAGGCTACTACCAGGAGGAAATGATCACCTCTGTACTCGACCTGTCCCGGGCCGACCGTTCCTATGTCCGTGACAGCATGAAAAACCCTCCGTTCCTTGCCGGCTACTGGCAGCAGATGATCAAGGCCACCGTAGCCCGGAAAGACCTGAAGCCGGTGTAGCGGGTGCCGGTTTGGCGCAATGACTTGTCTCATGTGACACCGTGTGACAAGGGGACTAGTCCCCCCCACCTTCCTTCCAACCGCGACAACATGGGGTTTGCCGCATGCCATGCGAAGTGGCACGAAACTAGCAGCTACTTACCTGAGAACATGAATAGGGACTGTTTCATAGAACTGCTGACCCCGAGGCAGAGCAGTGAAGACATTGACCGTGAACTAGAACTGTTCGCCGCAAGGTACAGGCTGTTGCATGGGACGGGGCACACGATAAGTATCCCGGACAACCCCATGGGGGTGCTCCATTTCCAGGCAACTGAGGTGATCACGGAACTCGGTCTCGATGCAGGTTCCAATCGTGTGCTGCTGCACCTGAACACTTTTCACACCCGGCAGGCGCTAGACGAGATACTGGCGCAGGCACAGCAACTGGGAATATCGCGCCTGCTGGTCATTACCGGGGACGGCAGCGAGCGCCTCGGCAAGCTGGCCCCGGCCTCTATAGGTGCAACAGGACAATCTGTGACATCCGTGGAACTCCTGGACTACATCCATTCGCAATATCCGGGCAAGTTCATCACCGGCGTGGCCTTCAACCCCTATGAACCACAGGACCACGAAATGCAGAAAATGAGGCGGAAGATTGATGCCGGCGCCAGATTCATCATCACGCAACCGGTGATCGGCAGTCATCCCGCAGTGGACCAACTGGCCGCATTCAACCTGCCTGTTGTGGTGGACGTGTGGATGAGTAGGAAGCTGCACCTGTTGTCGCAGTGCGTTGGGTACACCATCCCAGAGAATACCGCCTATGATCCCGTTGACAACCTGCGTCAAATCCAGCGGAACTACCCCGACCATGGGTTGTACCTGGCGTTGCTCGGATTCAAGACACAGTTGCCAATTCTCGGCGAACTGATAGGGCGGGCCGGGACTGGTCCTGCCTCAGGGCTTGATTCGCCTGAGAGTAAGGCGTCCCTGCCCTGAGTCTACATGGAAGTTGAAATGCCCGAGAAAGGTCATGCCCAGAAGCCCGTCCGTCTGATCTCCTGAAGCTCCCGGCAATACCACTGCCTCCACATCGTTCAGCTCCACCGTTCCAACCATAACAGACCGCAGGAGGATGACATCCGCGGGACGCTCCGTACCGTCCGCAAGTGTCACCCGGATAGACCTGAGTACAGGCACGTCGGTTCCCAGCCTGCCCATGAATCCATCTGTCACAGTCATCATGCTTGCGCCGGTATCAACGATGAAGTTCCCGGCCACGCGCCCGTTCACCCTGGCAGACACAATTGTACTGCCTCCCATAGCCTTCACCGGGATGGCTGCCGTTTCCACGTCTTTCGACAACGTGGCGAGTTTTTCACCGACGCGGGCGATGAAGTCCTGTTCCTCCCTTGTGCCGTTTGCACGGCCGGCTGTTTCGCTCTTCCTGAACTCTTCTTCGAAAGCGGCCACCGCATCAGCGTAGCCCAGGAGCGAAGCATTGGCGGCGGACATGGTTGCCCGGGCTTTCTCCATGGCCTCGACGTTAAGTATTTGCCTGGCCCTCACGCTGTTGATCTCATTAACCGCCGCATTGTAGCTGGGTACGTTCTTATCCGGCGATTCCTTCTGCATCTTCACTGTCGCCTCGGTCAGCAGCTTGCGTAAGGCGATTGATTCCTGCTCAAGGCGACCGAGATCCGTCTTCGCAGCAGCGGTGTCTGTTCTGGCACGGCTGGCGGCGGCCTTCCTGTCGACCAGGTCACGAATCCCCTTCCCTATGCCGGACATCGATTCTGGCACATACTTCTCATGAAGGAAGTACTGATCAGCCCAGTCTTTCCTTATTGAATCCGATTCCTGCTCCGTCGAGCGTTCCACCCTTGCTATCTGTGGACGCTTGATGGTCATGGAGCCAACACCAAGATTCAGGACGATCCGATCGGCGTTTTCGGAGTCGATAACACCGTCCATCGTCCGACCATTCTTGAGGACGATCCTGTCGGCCATCACAGGCACGACCGAGATGGCAATCATGAGGGTGATAGATGCACTAAGGATACAGGATCCGTTCATGGAAGGATTATCGGTCTTTCCGCAGGTCCTGTCGAACCGGTATTTCGAACCGGAATTCGGCCCATTCACCGTACTTCGACTCGGCGTCTATTCTGCCGCCGTGCATGTTGATGATGCGCCAGCAGGAGTACAGGCCGACACCGGTCCCCTTTATCGACCTGAACTCAGGGGTAGGCAGCCGCGAGAATTTGAGAAAGAGGCCCGGGCGATCCTCGGGGCGGAAACCGGCACCCTCATTGCGTACCGCCACGCGCAGGCGGTCCCTTTCAACTGAAGCACCGACCAGGATTGTTCCACCCTTACGGCCGTATTGCACCGCATTGCCCAGAAGGTTGGTCAACACGATGCGGAGCAAAGATGCATCGCCTTCTATCTCCAATGCGGCTGAAGGCAGGTTCTTCTGCAAACGCATGCCCTGTTCGGCCAACCGGGCCTCAACGGCTCCAATTGCCGGATCAAGAACGTCCTTCTCGAAAGCCAGCCGACCGACCTTCCGCAGGCCCGTCATTCCATCCAGCTGCGCGAGGTCAAGGTAGTCGCGAATCAGTTCGCCAAGGTGGCCGCCCTGCTTGAGAATCACCTGCACTCGTTCCTGCTGTTCTTTCCCAAGTGGACCAGTGTGACCACGCGCCAGTATTTCGGCGTTGAGGAGTATGTTGGCAAGCGGGTTTTTGAGTTCATGGCTGACAAACGCGAGCATTTCGCGGTAGGCGGTATTCGCCGCGTTAAGCTCTTCTATCTGCCTGGTTTTTTCCACCGCCTGGCTGAGGCGCTCGGCCACCATGCTGTGGATGGCGAGGTGAGCGTCGCGGAAGGCATCGGGTTCTTTTGAGCTGCGGAACAGCACTCCGACAATCCGGTCGTCCACCCTGAGGGGGCATGTCATACTTGAACGTATACCCTCCTGGATGAGCAGGCTGGTGGAAACGCTGTCCGGGTGTTCTTTCAGGTACAGTGCAAGATCCCTGATCACCCGCAGGCGCCCGGAGTTGACGACTTCCGCAAGGGAGCTTCCCTGCAGGTCAGCCTGGTATCCGGTCTTGAGTACCACCGGCTCGTAGGTCGCCCTGGTCCAGTGAGAAACAAGACGTGCGCCGTCGGAATCAAGCAGTGCGAGGCTGAGCCGGTCACACGGACACACGGGCCCGGTACTCACGAAGAGGAAGTCCATTGCCTCCGGAAGAGAACGCATTCCGGCGATCTTCCGGTTGGTTTCGGCGACTATTCGGGCAGCTTCTGCTGAAAGGAGTCCTGCCTTTCCCTGCAGCTCGCCGGGCTCAAAATAGGCAACATTGGATGTATCCGTCCCCATAGACGACCATAGAACCACCAAATCTCGCGCCGGGCAATTAAGTTCTTGACAAACGCAGGGCCTATCTGTTAACTTTTTAACGATTTATTCAATGGCGAATAGGCTAACAAAGCAACTAATGTGGACAAAACCGCGTGCGGCATGTCACCGCGCGTTTCAAGTTACGGGGTGACCCAGAATGAAGGAATTGAAAGCCACTGTTCAAACAATCTGCCGCAAGTTCTCCAACGACCGTTCGCGCCTCATGGACATTGCGCTTGCCACCCGCGCCGAACTCGGTTCCATTTCCCAGGAAGCCATCGGCTTCATTGCCGCCTCCTGCGGCATGCAGCGGGTCGAGGTCGACAGCCTGCTCACCTTCTACTCTTTCCTCGCACATGACCCCGGCGCGGTCACAGTCATCCGCCTCTGCAACGACCTACCCGACCGGTTCGAGAACGTGGATGCGGTCGCAAAGGCGATCGAAGACGAAGCCGGCATCAAGTTCGGCCAGATTTCGCCCGACGGCAAGCTCGCCCTCCAGTGGACGCCCTGCATCGGGATGAGCGACCAGGCACCTGCGGCCCTCGCTAACGACGTCGTCGTTACAAGCCTCACGCCCGCGTCGGCTCGTTCAATGGTCAAGGCCCTCAAGGCGGGCAAGACCCCGCAAAGTCTTGTTACCCACCCGGGTGACGGCAATAACGCTCACCGCCTGGTGAAGTCCATGGTGAAAAACAACCTTCGGCTTAAGGGTGCCGTGATCTTCGCCGACTACATACCCGGCAGCGGCCTTGCCAAGGCCATTGCGATGAGCCCCGCCGAGGTTATACGGGACATCAAGACCTCGCGACTCCGCGGTCGTGGCGGGGCCGGTTTCCCCACCGGAATGAAGTGGGATTTTGCGAGGCAGGCCGAAGGCAAAGTCAAGTACGTGATCTGTAACGCCGACGAGGGCGAGCCGGGCACGTTCAAGGACCGCGTGATCCTGACCGAGTGTCCGGAGCTCCTTCTTGAAGGTATGACCATTGCCGGGTACGCGACAGGTGCAGCAACCGGTATCCTCTATCTCCGCGCTGAATATGCCTACTTGCGTGCATTCCTTGAAGACATTCTCGAACACCGGCGCAAGAAGGGTCTGCTCGGGAAGTCCGTCTGCGGTAAAGGCGACTTCTCGTTCGACATCAGGATCCAAATGGGCGCCGGCGCATACGTCTGCGGGGAAGAAACGGCGCTGATAAGTTCCTGTGAAGGTTTCCGCGGCGACCCGAAGACCCGGCCCCCATTCCCAGCCCAGAAGGGCTACATGGCCGGCCCTACAACCGTGAACAACGTTGAAACCTTCTGTTGCGCCGCAAGGATTCTCCAGGAAGGGCCGGGCTGGTTCGCACAGATGGGCTCAAAAGGCAGCCCGGGCACAAAGCTCATCAGCATTTCGGGCGACTGCAAGAAGCCCGGTGTCTACGAGATACCATTCGGGATGAAACTGGCAGATCTCCTGAAGCTGGCAGGCGCGGAAAGTCCCGCCGCTGTGCAGGTCGGTGGGCCATCCGGCCAGATGATCGGTCCGAAGTTGTTCGACCGGACAATATGCTACGACGATCTCGCTACCGGCGGTTCGGTGATCGTGCTCGGCAAGGGGCGTGATATCCTCGAGGCAGCAGCACTGTTCATGGACTTCTTCGCGGATGAAAGCTGCGGCTACTGCACTCCGTGCCGTGCCGGAAACGTTCTCATACGCGAAAGGCTCGAGAAGATTCGCAACGGAGCCGGCGAGACATCAGATCTGGCCTATCTCGAGAAACTCGGCAAAGAGGTCAAGTTCCTCAGCCGGTGCGGGCTTGGCCAGACATCTCCAAACCCGGTCCTTACGACCATGAAGAACTTCCCCGAGGAGTACGCAAGGAAGATCCGCGACCGCAAGGACGGGATGCAGCCGGAATTCGACATCAAGGCCGCGCTGAAGGACGCCGAGTCCCTGGCCGGCAGGACATCCGTGCACGTTTAGCTCGAAAGGCAGAAAAGCATGAGCGTGACAGTAAAGATCGTCGTAGACGGCAAGGAAGTTCAGGCACTTCCCGGCCAGACCATAATGGAAGCATGCGACGCCGCCGGCATCTATATTCCAAGGCTGTGTCGAATGAAGGGACTCGTTCCGCATGGCAGTTGCCGGGTCTGCACCGTCCGGTGCAACGGACGGCCGCAGGCGGCATGCACGCAACCGGTGGCCGAGGACATGGTCATCGAAAACGATACACCCGAACTCACGGAGTACAGGCGCAGCGTAATCGACATGCTCTTCGTGGAAGGCAACCACTACTGCATGTTCTGCGAGAAGAGCGGGAACTGCGAATTGCAGGCCATGGCCTACCGACTGGGTATCGCCGCGCCGCAGCACCCCTACCAGTTCCCGAAACGCGACGTGGATGCAACGCACCCGGACGTATTCATCGACCGGAATCGCTGTATTCTGTGCGGTCGTTGCGTGGCGGCATCCCGTGATGTCGACGGCAAGACTGTGTTCGAGTTCGCAGGGCGCGGCGCCGACAAGCGCGTGGCCGTGAACTCCACGGCAGGACTCGGAGGCACAAGGCTGGCGGCGACCGACAAGGCTGCTGATGTATGCCCGGTCGGCGCAATCCTCAAGAAGCGCGTCGGGTACGCAATACCGGTGGGACAACGCAAATTTGACAGTACGCCGATCGGCTCGGACATCGAGTCCGCACGGGCAAAATGACATAAGGGACGGGAAAGGGGTTTCACATGGCAAAGCCAAAGGTGGCAACGGCATCGCTGGCAGGTTGTTTCGGCTGTCACATGTCGCTGCTGGACATCGACGACAGGATACTGAAACTGATCGACCTTGTTGATTTCGACAAATCGCCCGTGGACGACATAAAGGAGTTCACCGGGCAGTGCCGGATCGGCATTATCGAGGGCGGGTGCTGCAATGAGGAAAACGTGCACGTGCTGCAGTCTTTCCGCAAGCACTGCGACATCCTCATCTCCTGCGGCGATTGCGCCACGATGGGCGGCATACCCGCCATGCGCAACAATATCCCCCTGAAGGAATGCATGGAGGAGGCATACCTGAACGGCCCGACAGTCCACAATCCAAAGGGGATAATGCCGAATGACAGGGAGATCCCTCTCCTATTGAACAGGGTATACCCGTGCCATGAAGTCGTGAAGATCGACTATTTCCTGCCGGGTTGTCCGCCGTCAGCGGACACGCTATGGGCTGCGCTGGTGGCGCTTCTCAGCGAAAAACCGGCCGAGTTGCCATACGAGCTGATCAAGTACGATTGAGTGGACGAAGGGGGTATGTCGTGACAGAGAAAGCACCAGCCAAACGGGTAATCATAGAGCCTGTAACGCGCGTCGAGGGACACGGCAAGGTTTCCATTTACCTGGACGCCAAGAACGAGGTCCAGCAGGCCAGGCTGCACATCGTGGAATTCCGCGGGTTTGAGCGCTTCATACAGGGGCGGCCCTACTGGGAAGTTCCAGTGCTCGTGCAGCGCCTCTGCGGTATCTGCCCGGTGAGCCATCACCTCGCCGCGGCAAAGGCAATGGACATTATTGCCGGCGTGGACAAACTCACACCGACGGCCGAGAAAATGCGGCGCTTGATGCACTACGGCCAGATGTTCCAGTCACACTCTCTGCACTTCTTCCACCTTGTATCGCCCGACCTGCTGTTCGGATTCGACGCGGACCCCGCCATCCGGAACGTCATCGGCGTGGCGCGCAAGTTCCCGAACCTGGCCGTGCAGGGCGTAATGATGCGCAAATACGGGCAGGAGATCATCAAGGTGACCGCCGGCAAGAAGATACACGGCACAGGCGCAATTCCCGGCGGCATCAACAAGAATCTGTCAGTTGCCGAACGGGATGCCCTTCTCAAGGACTACAACCAGATGCTCGAATGGGCGCGGGGCGCCCTGAAGATCGCACGCGATTACACCGTGGAACACCTGCAGACGCTTGCCCCGTTCGGCTCCTTCGACTCAAACCACCTCTCTCTGATCCGCGACGGCGGCGCGATGGATCTCTATCACGGAAATCTCCGGGCTATCACGGCCGATGGAACGAAGATATTCGACCAGGTGAATTACCAGAAGTACTACGACTACATAGCGGAGGAAGTGAAGAACTGGTCGTACATGAAGTTCCCGTTCATCCGGTCAATCGGCCCGGAGAATGGCTGGTACCGCGTGGGTCCCCTCGCCCGCATCAACACAGCGGACTTCATAGATACACCTGAGGCGGAAGCAGCACGCAAGGAGTTCATGGCCGTGACAAACGGCAAGCCCAACAATATCACCATGGCCTACCATTGGGCCCGCATGATCGAGACCCTTCACTCCATAGAGAAGATTGGCGAACTCCTCCACGATCCTGACCTGCAGGGCAAGGATCTCGTTGTCAAAGGCAAGCGCCGCGAAGAAGCCGTTGGACTGATAGAGGCGCCCCGCGGAACGTTGTTCCATCACTACCGCGTAAACAAGGATGACCAGGTGGTCATGGCGAACCTGATCGTCTCAACGACCAACAACAACACGCCTATGAACCTGGCCGTGCAAAAGGTGGCCAGGGATCATATCTCGGGCAAAGCCCGGATAACCGAAGGTCTTCTGAACCACATCGAGGTCGCAATCCGGGCATACGATCCCTGCCTGTCATGCGCCACACACGCGATGGGCCGCATGCCACTGGAAGTGGAACTCTTTGACGCGGACGGGAAGATGATAGAATCAAGGCGGAAATAGGCGATGACAGTCGCGAAACAGGCGAACACACTGGTGATCGGCTTCGGCAACCCGGGCAGGTGCGATGACGGGTTGGGCCCGGCACTTGCAGAACGTCTTTCCGGCATGAACCTGCCAGGCGTAACGGTGGACTCCGACTACCAACTGACCGTTGAGGATGCACATACCGTGGCTTCGCATGCCGTGACAATATTCGCCGATGCAGATGTCTCGGGGCCGGAGCCTTTCCGTTTCACCCCCGTCGAGCCCGGAAGCGTGTCCGGTTTCTCAAGCCATTCGGTCGAACCTCCGGAGGTAGTGGCACTGGCAGAATGCCTTTTCGGAGCCCGCGTACATGCCTATGCCCTCGGCATACGGGGATACAACTTCAACAGTTTCGGGGAGCAACTCTCGAAAAAAGCCACGAACAACATGGAGGCAGCACTGGAGTTCCTGGTTGGAGCAATCCGCAACTCCAGCTTCGACAGAGCAGTTTCGAATGGAAGGAAATAGAACAATGAAAGACAAGCAACCCCTGATCATGTGCGTCGATGACGACAAGGATTTCCTCGAGTCGCTCACCATCATTCTCAAGACGGGCGGCTACAGGGTGCAGTCGGCTGCAAGCGCCAAAGATGGAGTTGTTCTGTACCGCAAACAGAGGCCTGACCTCATCCTCGTGGACCTGATGATGGAAGAAGTGGACTCCGGCACCGGGTTCGTGAAAGACCTGAAGGCCATGGGTCCGACCCCCCCGATCTACATGCTGAGCTCGGTCGGCGACAATCTTAACCTTGCAACCGATTACAGCCAGCTAGGGCTCAACGGTGTTCTACAGAAACCGATCAATCCGGACGTCCTTCTTTCGACCCTGCGTTTGAAGCTGAAGGCCTGAGCCGGATACTCTATCCTCTCCCTTGCGCCAGGACACCGGGATGGTGTGGCTATCCCGGGATGACCGGCTTTATCGATCACCAGTGGCAACATGAAAGACACAATCATCCGCAGGGTAGTGTCAGTTTCTGGAACCGTCCAGGGTGTCGGCTTCCGCCCGGCGGTATTCCGGCTTGCGACATCGGCCGGACTTACAGGCTGGGTACGTAACTGTGCGGGCGAGGTGCAGCTTTGTGTCGAGGGTCTTGTCGAAGGTGTGGATTCCTTCCTGAACAGCCTGCCGGGCAATCTCCCGAAAAATGCCCGCATCGAGACCATACGCACACTGTCCAGCAGCCGTATTTCGTCGTGTGACCGAAGCGCGTCGTTCGTCATAGAACCAAGCGACAGCAATGGCCCCCGGCGAGTAACGATACCTCCCGACCTGCGGATATGCCCTTCGTGCAGGCAGGAAATCAGGAGCGAGACGGACCGCCGGTCCGGGTATCCTTTCACTACATGCACCGCATGCGGGCCCCGTTACTCCGTTGTCACAGGAACACCGTATGACCGTGATCGGACGACGATGGTGAGGTTCCCCCTGTGCGGGAAATGCCGGAAGGAGTATGAATCGCCGGGAGATCGGCGGTTCCATGCCGAAAGCATTGCCTGTCCCGACTGCGGCCCTAGACTGACCATTGAGGGCGCGGAAGTGTCGTTGTTGCCCCCTTTGTCAGAAGCCAGGCGACTGCTGGCGGCAGGCCGGATAGTGGCAGTGAAGGCCATAGGTGGATTCCAGCTTGCGGCTGATGCGTTCAACCGGGCAACCGTTTCAGAATTACGCAGGCGAAAACACCGGCCGGACAAGCCCCTTGCCGTGATGGCCCGCAACATGGAAGTCGTCCGCCGTTTCACATCCCCTTCCCCGGCCGAGACAGACCTTCTCCAATCACCTGAGGGGCCGATTGTCATCATGGATACCGCCAGGGAAGCCATGCGCGCCACAGGTTTGCCGCTGGACCTGATTGCGCCGGACACGGCCACGCTTGGCGTGATGCTACCCACTAGTCCCCTCCACGAACTGCTGATGGAGCCAGTTGAGCCGGACGGGAATCCGGTCTTCGACGTACTTATAATGACCAGCGGCAACCGCCGGTCCGAACCAATCTGCATCAGCATCAACGAGGCACGTGAACGACTCAAAGGTATTGCTGATGCCTTCCTCACGCATGATCGCGACATCAACCTTAGAAGCGATGACTCCGTGAGCGTGATCTCGAATTCAACCCCCATTGTCTGGCGCCGTGCCCGCGGATATGCCCCCCGGCCAATCATCCTCCACCGCCCTGTGAATCGCAGGGTCATTGCGATGGGAGCTGAACTCAAGAACACGGTTGCACTTGCGTATGACACACACGTCGTGTTGTCCCCCCACATAGGTGACCTTGAAACACCAGAGGCCATCGCCGGACTTGAGCGTGCCCTGCGTGAGCTGCCACATTTTCTGGAACAAGAACCGGAATGTGTCGCCGTCGACATGCATCCCGACTTCCACTCCTCGTCCATCGGCAGGAAGATAGCTTCTGCCGCAGGAATTCCGCTGGTATCGGTGCAGCATCACCACGCACATGGGCTCGCATGCCTGGCCGAACACGGCCTCGATTCGTGCCTTGCGCTGGCATTCGATGGTACTGGCTACGGGCCCGACGGCACGATATGGGGTGCGGAGCTTCTTGAGGTCGATACCTCCGGTTACAGGCGCCTTGCCACTTTCAAGGCCGTCCCCCTGCCCGGCGGGGACATGGCAGTTCAGCAGCCTGTCCGGCAGCTCCTGGCCCGCCTGCTCGTTGCCGGTTGCGAAGTCCCGGATCCCATCCTGTCCCGGTTGGGCATTTCTGCTGAACAGTTCAGCATCTGGCGCCAGCAGTGCGCGACTTTACTGAATGCGCCACTCACACACGCCGCCGGCAGGGTCTTTGATGCTTTCTCATGTGCCCTCGGCCTTTGCCCCGACAGCGTCACATACGAGGCACAGGGCGCAATCCACATGGAAACTGCAGCACGTCGGCATCACGGTGCCGTAACTGTCACTGTGCCCTTTGACGCACACAATGATACAGGCCTGATGACGATTGACTGGACCCCCGCTTTCAGGCTCGCGATGGAGCTAATACAGCGACCAGGCCACGCCAGCGAATGGGCCATGTCCTTTCACCAGGCCGTTGCCCGGGCATCCATGACCATGCTACAGTATGGCTTGGAGCGCTCGAAGTGCAGGACCGTGTGCCTGACAGGAGGCGTCTTCATGAACCGCCTTCTCGTTGAATTGATCGAACGGCAGAAGCCGGATGGTGTGCGGCTCCTGCAGCACATGGAAGTGCCGCCCAATGACGGCGGCCTCTCGCTCGGCCAGGCTGTAGCCGCAGGATGGAGTAACTGATATGTGCCTCGCAGTTCCAATGAAGCTGCTTGATATAGCCCGTAACGGGTTCGGAACGGCGGAGCTTGACGGGGTGACGCACTCCGTCGACCTGTCGTTGATCGACCAGCCTGCTGCCGGTGACTACGTTATCGTCCATGCCGGTTTTGCGATAGAGAAACTGGACACGGAAGAGGCAGAGGCACGGATAGACCTTTTTGGCGAACTGGCCGAATCCGGGAGAACCTGAGTGTTCGAGGCATGACATGCGCTACATTGACAAATTCAGGGATCCGAAGGCAGCGGCACAGATACGCGATTCCATCTCGCTGCTATGCAGGCAGCTCGAGGAAGGCGGAAGAACTCTCCGGATCATGGAAGTGTGCGGAAGCCACACGATGGCCATCTCGCGCTACGGCATCCGTTCAGTCCTGGGGCCCACCGTGCGCCTGATCAGCGGTCCAGGGTGTCCGGTATGCGTAACCACGCCCGGCTACATCGACGCTGCAATTGAACTGGCGCGAACTGGCGCGCTGATACTCTCATTCGGCGACCTTCTGAACGTGCCCGGTTCAATGTTGACCCTCGCACAGGCGAGAAGCCAGGGACTCGGGGTGGAAACATGCTATTCGCCGCTGACGGCCCTTGAGATTGCAGCCAGGGACAGGAAACGTCAGGTGGTCTTTCTCGGCATCGGATTCGAAACTACAGTCGGCCCTGTAATTGCCATGGTCGATCGTGCCCACCGCGAAGGTATCCGTAACCTGTCGGTGCTCACGGCCTTCAAGCGCGTGCCACCCGTGCTTCATGCGCTTGTCACTGATCCGGAACTGAAAATTGATGCATTCCTGCTCCCCGCGCACGTAAGCGCAATCATCGGGGAGAAACCGTACCAGGTGCTTGCGGAACGGTACGGAAAGTCGTGCGTGATAGCCGGGTTCGAGCCCCTGGACATCCTTTACGGCATCAATGGCATCCTGCAACAGGCGCTGTCAAACCAGGTGCGGGTCGACAACCAGTACAACAGGGTCGTCAAGCCGGCCGGGAACCAACGGGCATCCCGCCTGATCGAAATGTATCTGCAGCCCTCGGTCGCAGACTGGAGAGGCATTGGCCAGATCCCTTTCAGCGGCTACGAGCTGAGGGAACAATGGTCGGCTTTTGACGCGCCGCGTCGTTTCGACATGGTCGTTCCCGAGGGGCACGTGAATCCAGGATGCCGGTGCGGTGACGTCTTGCGCGGTGTTTCCACTCCGCCGGACTGCCCGCTCTTCGGCAAGGCCTGCATGCCGTCACAACCCGTGGGCCCGTGCATGGTCAGCAGCGAAGGAACCTGCGCGGCGTACTACCGTTACGAAAGACCCGGGGTGAAGCCGGAATGAAGACCGATACAATCCAGCTCGCACACGGGGGCGGCGGACGTCTTTCACGCGACCTCATCCAGACCGAGATCCTCCCTCGTTTCGGGCAGGGTCCGCTCCGGGATCTCCCGGATGGAGCCTCTCTCGACCTGCCGGACAGCCGGGTGGTGTTCACAACCGACAGTTTCGTTGTCCGGCCACTCGAGTTCCCCGGCGGGAACATCGGCAACCTGGCAGTTCACGGGACAGTGAACGACCTTGCCGTATGCGGCGCATCTCCACTTTGGCTTTCCCTTGGCCTCATACTTGAGGAAGGTCTTCCCATGCCCCTCCTGCGCCGTGTACTCGACACGATCCGCGACTCATGTTCCGCCTGCGGTGTCGGCATCGCTACCGGCGACATCAAGGTCGTTGAGCAGGGCCGCTGCGATGGCATGTACGTAAACACGGCCGGAATCGGGACTCGCATGCCGGGCTTTACCCTTTCACCCGGACGGATCAGGGCCGGGGACAGCGTCATCGTAAGCGGCAACATAGCCGACCACGGCATGGCGGTCCTCGCAGTCAGGGATAATCTTGGTTTCAAGGACGGGCCATCAAGTGACAGTGGTCCGGTTCACAGGCTTGTTTCGGCCATCCAGGACATAGCCCCGAGCATACGTTTCATGCGTGATCCCACCCGTGGCGGGCTTGCCGCAGTTGTCAACGAAATGGCGTCGGGACTTCCTGTCGACGTGCGTATCCGCGAGGCAGACGTGCCTTCCGACCCTCGCACAAGGGCCGTGGCCGAGATGCTTGGGCTTGACCTGTTCCATGTCGCTTCAGAAGGACGTGTTGTTGCCGTCTGCGATCCCGCCGTTACGGCCGAAGTCATCGACCGTTGGCGCAAGCTCTCCGAGGGATCAGCCGCCGGCTGCATAGGCACAGTTACCGCTGGCTCCGGTCGCGTCGTTATCGAGACCCTGGCCGGTGGAACAAGGCTTCTTGACGTTCCCGCCGGTGAACTCCTGCCGAGGATCTGCTGATGCACGAGCTGTCGATTGCCCAGGCGATAGTTGATGAGGTCGTTGCCGTAGCTGCGCTCCAGCGTTCCGGCGACGTAGAGGTCGTCAATGTTGACGTCGGTGCCCTCTCGGGTGTGGAGCCTGATGCACTTGGCATGGTCTTCCCGTTTGCCTCAGGCGGCACGGCCATTGCAGGCGCCAGTCTGAAGATCCGGAAGGTGCCGGCCCGGGTACGGTGTAATTCCTGCCGCAAGAAGGTGCGGCCGGACTTCCCCTTCCTGGTCTGTCCCACGTGCGGATCCGACAACGTGCAGGTTCTTTCCGGCCGCGACATGGTGATTCGTTCCATCGAATTCGGCAGCAACGGAGGCCGGCAAAGGCACTCCAAGTAACGATCTCAACCGAGGACAAGAACATGTGTAAGACCTGCGGATGCGGTAGACCGGCAAAACACTCGCACGGGATGACCGGCAGTCATGCCCATGACCACGACCACGGTGCGCCGGGGCACAGCAAGGTACTGACGCTTGAGCGAAAGGTCCTTGCCGGCAACGACGCCATTGCTGCCGGGAACAGGCGCTTTGCAGACAAGCATGGTATTACCGTGCTGAACATGATTTCCGCGCCCGGATCCGGAAAAACATTGATCCTTGAACGCACACTTGAAGCACTGAAGGGCCGGATTCCATGTGCTGTGATCACCGGTGACCTTGAGACTGACCGCGACGCGCGCAGGTTGCAGAACCGGGGCGCATGGGTAAAGCAGATTGAGACCCACCAGTCATGCCACCTGTCTGCAGCACATATTCATGACCTCCTGCCGGCAGTCGCGAAGGCCGGGGCCCGGCTTCTCTTCATCGAGAACGTCGGCAACCTGGTCTGTCCCGCAGCGTTTGATCTCGGGGAGCATTTCAAGGTGGCACTGCTCTCTGTGACCGAAGGCGAGGACAAACCGCTGAAGTACCCGACCATCTTCTCCCTGGCCGCAGTTGTGGTTCTCACCAAGATGGACCTGCTTCCACACCTGGATTTCGACATCGCAAAGGCGCGCCAGTACATACGGAAGATCCATCCCGGTGTGTTCGTATTTGAGACCAGCGCAAGAACCGGAAGCGGCATGGCGGCGTGGTTCGACTACCTCAACCAATTCACGTCATGACGCCGTCGGCCCGGGCCTGCAGACAGGGCGTGAGGTCAGGCTGATTTCCTGCCACGGCTGGCCAAGAGGCGATCGACCTCGGCAATCAAGCGCGCGGGCGCGATAGGCTTGTCAAGAATGCGGTCTACCGGAAGCCATGTATCATCAGGTTTGAGCGTGCCCGGCAAGTGCAAGGCTGTGGTCACCCCGGTAACCAGGAGCACCCCCATCCCGGCGAGTTCCACGGATTCGGGGATCTTCCGCGCAATTTCGAAACCTTCCGTGTCAGTTGCCATCATCACATCAAGGATCATGACGTCGGGGTGAATCTCCCTGGCAACGGACAATCCTTCGGACCCGGTGTGCGCTACATGTACCTGGTAGCCATACGCTTCCAGCAGGTCCCGATTCGACTCGGCAAACGCAACATCGTCATCAACTATAAGGACAATCGGCTTGCGGTGTTTCATTGATGTCATATTACCCCATCCTCACACGAACTATCAACAGCCACCTTCACCCAACATCAGAAAGACAACCGTCGCCCTGCAACTATGCCTTCCGGGCGGACACACCCCCGGCTTTTCCGGAACGTATTGCCTTGATAATCCCCGGCACATCATCGGGCTTGACGCCAGCATGAACCCTGTCGTTCACCACGACCACAGGCGCAAGGGCACACGCCCCCAGACATCGCGCACATTCTATGGAGAATTCCCCGTCATCGGTCATGTTCCTGCCCTTTGACAGGCCCAGGACTTCACGAAACCGCGAGAGCACCTTTTCCGCACCGCGCACGTAGCAGGCTGTACCCATGCAGACCGTAATACGATTCTTCCCTCTCGGTTCAAAACTGAAGAAATGGTAGAAAGTCGCCACTCCCGTCACTTTCACATACGGAACCTTCATCCGCCACGCCACCTCGTCAAGGCACGACTTGGGAAGAAACCCGAAGTGATTCTGGACTCGCTGCAGCACTGGTATGAGATAGCTTTCCGCGTGCGTCCGGCGGAGACATTCATCAATGAATGTCAACACCGTCTCCGGCAGCTTGTGTTCGTTCTTCACCGGATACCTCTGGGTTCACGTGCGTTGTAGCGGGTGTGAAGCATCGCATGCGTCCTGCTGCTATTCGGTTCCCCCAGGCATTCAGAGTACCACCTCATCAACTCCGGGTTCTCGTGTGACTTGCGTAGTTTCTTGTTCGCATCTATCGCGTAAAGGGCCTTTGCGCGCAGTTTCGCAAGTTCCGGATCCAGCACATCCATCCCTGCCGGAGGATACGGTTGTCCGCCGCCAGCCACGCAACCACCGGGGCAGGCCATGATTTCCAGGATGTGGTACTGTTTCGCGCCGCTGAGTACCTTGTCGAGCACCTTCTTGGCATTGCCGAGTCCGTTCGCAACGGCAACCTGAACACTCCTGTCACCGACCTGGATCATCGCCTCGCGAACCATGCCAGTAACGCCCCGCACCATGGTGAAGTCGAGATCAGGGCATATCTGTCCAGTCAGTTTCTCATACGCGGTCCGCAAGGCAGCTTCCATGACACCGCCTGTTGCCCCGAAGATATCCGCAGCACCGGAAGACATGCCGAATGGCGAGTCAAAATCCCCGTCAGGAAGATGCCGGAAGTCCACCCCCAGGCAACGGGCCAGCCACACAAACTCCCGCGTGGTCAGGACAGCATCAGTCACGGGCTTGCCAGACTTCGTGACCAACTCCGGGCGCGTTGCCTCGTATTTCTTTGCCGTGCAAGGCATTATGCCGACAACATATATACGGTCAGGGTCGATGCCGTTCTTTTCGGCGTAGCATGTCTTCACGAGAGACGACAGCATGCTCATCGGCGATTTGCATGTCGAAGCCAATGGGATGAGCTCCGGGTAGAAACGTTCCATGAAACATATCCAGCCCGGCGAACATGACGTCAGCAGGGGCAGGCGCTCATTGCGCTGAAGCCTTGCGGCAAACTCAGCGGATTCCTCCACGATTGTCAGGTCCGCTCCTATGTTCGTGTCGAACACCTTGTGGAAGCCCATGAGCCTGAGTGCCGTTACCATTTTGCCCGTGACGGGTGTCCCCGGCGGATAGCCGAAACCTTCACCGACGGCCGCACGAATTGAGGGCGCCGTTTGAACAACAACATGCAATTCCGGATTGGCCAGCGCCTCCAGTACTTCCTCGGTGCTGCTGTGCTCAACCAGGGCTGCAGTCGGGCACACGTTCACGCACTGCCCGCAATGGATGCAGACCGAATCTGCCATATCCGCCTGGTGGGCAGGCGCCACCGTATTCATGAACCCGCGTGACTGCTGGCCCAGGTTACACACGCCCTGGACTTCCTCACACACCCGGATACAACGTCCGCAAAGGATGCATTTTTCAGGATCGCGCGTTACAGCGCGGGAGGACTTGTCGACAGGAAAACGCTTCCTTTCTCCTTCGAACAATCGCTCTCGAACACCAAGGTCATATGCCAGGTTCTGCAGTTCACAGTGGCCGTCACGTTCGCACGTCTGGCAGTCCCGCGGGTGGTTGTCCAGCAGCAGCTCAACTATGTCCCGTCGCAAACGCCGCAGGAGAGGCGAAGAAGTCTTGACCTTCATACCCTCAGCTGCCGGGTAGGAACAGGATGCCACCGGGTTGCGCTGCCCCTCTACCTCAACAATACAGACGCGACACGCCCCCAGTATGCTGAGCTGGGGATGGAAGCACAGACGCGGTATGCGGATGCCGATGGCATCTGCCGCCTGAAGGATCGTCTTTCCTTCCGCAACATCCGTGCGCACACCGTCAATCGTGATTGATATCGTCTTTGGCTCCGCCATATCAGCCCTTCGTGACAGCACCAAACCTGCAGACTTCAAAACAGCGGCCGCACTTTATGCACCTGGCCTGGTCGATCACATGCGGTTTCTTCGGTTCACCGGCTATGCAGGAAACCGGGCAGTTCTTCCGGCATGCGCCGCAACCTACGCACTTCGCGACAACTATGCGGTATGACAGCAGATCACGGCAAACACCGGCAGGACAACGTTTTTCCAGTATGTGGGCTTCATATTCGGACCGAAAGTGCCTGATCGTACTGAGGACCGGATTGGGTGCAGCCTGTCCCAGCCCGCAGAGCGAAGCCTTCTTCACCACATCGGCCAGTCTCAGGAGCTTGTCTATGTCCTCCGGAACACCCTTGCCCTTCGTGATACGGTCAAGTATCTCGAGCATCCGCTTTGTTCCTTCACGACAAGGGGTACACTTGCCGCACGACTCATCCTGGGTGAAGTCCAGGAAGTAACGCGCAATATTCACCATGCAGGCGGAATCGCCTATGACGATCATACCCCCGCTGCCCATGATGCTCCCTGCTGCTGACAGGCTTTCGTAGTCCACGGGGGTATCGAGCGCGGACGCCGGCAGGCATCCGCCTGCGGGGCCCCCGGTCTGGACCGCCTTGAGTTCCTGTCCTCCTTTCAGGCCTCCACCGATTCCATAGACAACGTCCCGAAGCGTCGTTCCCATCGGCACCTCGATAAGGCCGGTGTTCACGACATCTCCGGCGAGGGCAAACACCTTGGTTCCCTTGCTCTTCTCCGTTCCAATGCTGGAGAACCATTCGGGACCGTCAAGTATCACAACCGGCACATTGGCCAGTGTCTCAACGTTGTTTATGCAGGTTGGGCAGCCCCACAAACCGGAAACAGAGGGATACGGCGGCCTGGGTCGTGGCATACCGCGCTTGCCCTCAATGGAGTGAATCAACGCGGTCTCCTCTCCGCAAACAAACGCTCCTGCCCCGAGGCGTATTTCCACGTCAAACGCGCGCTCCGTGCCAAATATCCCGGTTCCCAGGAAACCGGCTTTCCTGGCAGCCGCAATTGCCGTCTCAAGTCGTTGTACTGCAAGTGGATACTCGGCCCGTATATAGACAAACCCTACACTTGCACCGATGGCATATCCGCCTATGATCAGCCCCTCGATAATCGTGTGTGGGTCGCCTTCAATTGTGCTGCGGTCCATGAAGGCCCCCGGGTCGCCTTCGTCCGCATTACAGATGATGTATTTCTGCGCACCTTTCTGAGCCGCAGTCATTTCCCACTTGAGGCCCGTGGAGAAACCGCCGCCGCCCCTGCCCCGCAGGCCGGACTTCTTCATGGCCTTGACCACATCCTGCGGCGCCATCTTCTGCAACACCGTTGCCGCGGCTTCGTACCCCCTCACCGCAAGGTATTCATCGATGCTCTCAGGATCGATTACCCCGCAGTTACGCAACGTGAGCCGCAGTTGCTTTCCGAAGAAAGCAACATCCCCGTAGATCGGCAGAAAACGGTTCGCAAGCCGTTCCCCCGTCCAGGCGTACGATGCCACGATGTTCCCATCGCGAAGGTGGCGATCGACAATCTTTCCAACCTTTTCCGCATCCAGTTTTTCGTAGAGAACGTTATCGGGATAAACGAACGCCACCGGGCCGCGTTCACACAGTCCCTGGCACGCCGACCTTGTGACCGATACCCGTTCCCGGAGCCCGGCGCGATCAATCCCGTCCAGGAATTCCTTCTCGATATCCAGTCCCTGCCTGTGAAGGCACCGGCTTGCATGGCACACGCTGACGACACGCTCGACATTGCATGGCAGGTTTGCAGCTGCCCGCATGGTAAGGGCATCAACGGGCTTCCCTCCCTTGATGTGCTGCTCAAACACCTTCTCCGCAAGGGCCGGTGTCATCCTGATATACTTGACGGGAACGCCGTTCGTGCCGATGACAGTGACCACCGGTTCCATGTCGCACTTGCCGGCGCATCCCACGCGGCCGAGAGCGACATCATGAATGGTGGAACCGGCCAGCAGCTCCTGGAATCTGGAATAGACAGCATCGGCGCCCGCGGCGTTTTCGCAGGTTGCTGATCCGACGGTAACGCGAAGGCGAGCCCTGAACTTTGTTTCAAAGAGAACTCGTATCGCAGCCTTGCGCAACCGGGCCAGGCTATTCAGCGGCTCGGTCATGACCCTGATGCCACCTCGGCAGCCGGGAGAGTGAAGACAAATTCAGCCCATTCACCTGACCGCGACCGGACATCGACACGGCCACCATGAGCTTCAACGATGTGCCTGGTGATGAAAAGCCCGAGTCCGGTCCCTTTCTGACGGGGAACAGAATCACCTGTCTCCACACGGCTGAACTTCTGGAAGAGAGTGTGCAACTTGTCCTCAGGTATACCTTGCCCCTCGTTGTATACAGAGAACTCGATGAAGCTGTCCCTGGGCACAGACTGGAGCCTGATACTTCCTCCACGCCGACCGTACTTCAGGGCGTTCCCGATGAGGTTCTCGAACACCTCGCGCACCATATTGGCGTCTGCTCGCAGCGACACCATCGCCCCGATGCGGTTGTCCACCTGCATACCGCTCGCCGCTATCTCTGTGTCCAGCATGTCCAGGATTGGGACAAGGACATCATCAAGCACAGCGACTCGCGACATCACCGGTTGGAACTCGCCGTTTTCGATCCTTGAAAGGTTCAGGTAGTGCCGGACCATCTCCACAAGCCTTTGGCCACCGGCATCAACAGCCTTGAGCGCCTTGGCCTGCCCCTGGTTCACCGCGCCAAGCTTGGCCTCTCGAAGGAGATAGATGTAATTCATCATCGTTGCGACAGGGCCCTTGAGTTCGTGAGTGACGAAACCAAGCGTCTCCATGTAACTTCGGTTCAGCGCCTTCAGTCGATCCTCGCGCTCACCGAGGGTCTCGGTCATCTGGTTGAACGCACGTACAAGGGATTCAGTCTCACGACACGCTCCTCCAACGAGAACGGGAGCAGCCTTACTGCCGCTGCTCATGGATTCGGAGGCCTCGACCAACTTGTGAATCGGATATGCCAGCCGACCCGCCATGAAGAAAGCCATGACTAGCGCGAACAAAAGAACAAACCCGGAAACGTACAGGAACTGAAGAATGATCCCGCGTTCGATCATGTCAAACGGGCGCTTCAGTATACCGACATACAGCATTCCCACGGTCTGACCAGTGCCGTCTCTTATTGGCTCGTACGCGGTAAGGCACCGGTCCTTGACCACGAACGCCGCACCAACCCAGGCCCCACCGTTGTCCAGCACCCTGTCGGCAACCTCCTTGCTGGCACGCGTGCCGAGCGCACGGTTACCGTTCGCCATCCTGACAGTGGTGGCAATGCGGGCGTCATCAATAAACACGGTCGCAGTACCGACAGGCGTCCCCTCGTACTCTTCGTTCCGGAACACCACCTCGCGTATCTGGTCAACAAGGTCATGGTTCCTGTTTACCAGTGTCCCGCCGTACGCAACTGCCAGGACGCGCGAGCCAAGCATCACTGGAACCGCAGCCAGTATGACCATGCCGCGTGATTCCTCTTTCTTCAGTGAACGCCGTGCACGGGGTGTATCTTCGATCTCGAGGAATGCTCGTTCGGCAAGACCATCGGCCTCGGCCTGCAGTTCGTCGCGCGACATAATCGACACACAGACAGTCGGCTCGCCTTTCAAGGCAGCCGCGACGGCCACATCGCCCATCCTGTAGTCCCCAGTCCTATACGGAGGCGCCGCACGCATCACTACTTTGCCGTCCGTATCGGCGAGACCGAGGAAGTCCAGCCCGAAGCTCGTCCTGATACGTTCCAGGCGATTACGCACATCCGCATCAGACCACTCCCTGCGCGCACAGGAATCAACGACCGCTTCTTTTAGTGCGACCATTCTCAGGATTGTCTCAACGTCCTGTTTGCGGTTGTTGAATAAAGCCCAGGCGCTGCTCAGGTCAAGACGCACGCGTGTCTGTGCCTCGTCTATCACGCGCTGCCGGATTATTCGTATGCCGACAACCAGTGTCAGCAGGCTGAAAAGAACGACAACGGCAGCAAAACACTTGAACAGCTTCGTCTTAAGCACGACACCTCACCTCTTGCCATAGGACCCGCAGCACCACCGGCTAGCTTGCCTTTGCGCCAGGAGCCAGGACCGTATCAATCGCCTTCAGAAGGTTCTCGGGCTTTACCGGCTTGTCCAGCACCGCGTTCACGGGCAGCCAGTCCGGGTCCGGCTCATAGCTGAACGGAAGGTTGTTCACCTTCCGTATGCCCGTGACAAGAATGATCGGGATGTCTTTCGTGCTATCGTTTCCACGCAACTGACGTGAGACCTCGAACCCTTCCTTGTCATGCGTCATCATGACATCAAGGAGTATTGCGTCTGGCTTCTCCTTGATCGCCTTCTCGAAACCCGCCTTCCCGTTGGTGGCCACAAGTGCCTTGTACTCGTGTCCTTCAAGCAGCAGTTTCATTGACTCAACAAGCGCAGAATCATCATCAACAATCAGTATCTTTGCCATGGTATCTCCTCCGGTAGAGCCATTCGCAGTGACTAGACCCGGTTCCTCTGTTCATATTCAGTATGAAGAAGGTGGTGAGATCTCTTGCCCAGGGGCGTTGTGAGATACTCACCGTATATCTGCTTGACCTTCGGGTTATCATGCGACTTTCGCACCTTTTTGGCCTCATCTTCCGAGTAGATTGCCTGTATCCGTTTCTTCCGCACGGCATCCGTGGTCAACCGGGGCTGGCCCCCGCCACCAATACATCCGCCCGGACAAGTCATGACTTCGACAACGTGGTATGCGGCCTGGCCGCTCTTCATCCGCTCGAGAATCTTGCGGGCATTACCAAGTCCTGAAGCCACCGCCAGGTTCACGGTTACTCCCTCCAGGAACGAGTAATCAGGCAACGTCCCCGTGATCTTGACCGATGTCTCCTTGACCCCCTCCAGTCCGGCAATGGGCCCGACATGCATCTTCTCGAAGGGCAATTCCCGACCAGTGATCACTTCGTACACTGTCCGCAGGGCTGCTTCCATCACACCACCGGTGTTCGCGAATATATCGGCTGCGCCCGATGAGAAACCCAGCAGGCGATCTGCCGTCTCATCCGGCAGGGAACCAAAATCTATCCCCGCCTGCTTGATCATCCGGCCAAGTTCCCTCGTCGTGAGAACTGCATCGACATCCTGCGCGCCGCTCGCATTCATCTCCGGCCGTTGGGCCTCAAACTTCTTTGCAAGACACGGCATGACCGACACAACGTAAATGTCCTCAGCCTTTTTCCCGATCTTCTGGGCCCAGTATGTCTTCGCCACAGCCCCGAACATCTGCTGCGGTGACTTGCAGGTCGACAGGTTGGGGATGAATTCGGGATAGAAATGCTCAACAAACTTGATCCACCCTGGCGAACAACTCGTCATCTGCGGCAGAACAGTCGGTTTCTTGTCGCGCACCGCTTCCGTAAGCCGCTTCAACAGCTCCACACCCTCTTCGATGATGGTCAGGTCCGCCGTGAAGTTTGTATCGAAGACTGCAGCAAACCCCAGCTTGCGCAGGGCAGCTACCATCTTGCCGGTCACGCGCGTGCCGGGTGCAAAGCCGAAGCACTCGCCCAGTGCTGCGCGAACCGCCGGTGCAGTCTGCACCACCACGGTCTTCGACTTGTCATCTAGCGCGGTCCAGACCCGTTCTATCTGCGACTTCTCGGATATTGCCCCGACCGGGCACACGGCTGCGCACTGGCCGCACTGGACACACACAACATCCTTCAGTTCCTTTGCAAATGCAGGCGCTATCTCCGTCTTGAATCCGCGGAACTGCGGGAACAACGCCCCCACGCTCTGCACCTGGTTGCACACGGTCACGCAACGCCTGCACTTGATGCACTTGCCGTAGTCCCTGACCAGGGCCGGCGTTGAACTGTCCTTGCCCGGTTTGGTTCTTGCCCCCTCGTACTTGACCTCGGTGATACCGAGCTCGTGAGCCAGGGCCTGGAGTTCGCAGTCGTTGTTCCGGTCACACGTCTGGCAGTTGCCATCGTGCTCCGACAGCAGCAGCTCAACAACCATTCGTCGCGAATCCCTCACGCGCTTCGTATTGGTGAACACCTTCATCTTGTCGGCCGCTGGCATTACGCATGAGGCCGCGAGAGTCTTCGCGCCCTCGATTTCCACCAGGCACACGCGGCACGCGCCTATTGCCTGGATTCCCTCCAGGTAACACAGTGTCGGTATCTTGATCCCGGCCTGCTTTGCGGCTTCCAGCAGAGTCGTGCCTTCAGCCACCTCGATTTCCTTGCCGTCCATCGTCAGTTTTGGCATGGGTTCCCCTTATTTCCTTTCCCTGTCACTTCGTTGCCTGCGGCTCTTCCTTGCACCTGTAGTCGCAACGAAGACACCGTTTAGCTTCGCGAATCGCATCCTTCATGGCCAGCGGGAGCTCCACTTCCTCGAAACCGCGTCTCCTGGCAGGAGGCACCACCCGTGTCCTGGCCTTGGCGTACATCACCGGTTCCGCGTCAGGGTCAAAGAACGTATCGACATCCTGCTCCTTGCGCCAGAACGCATGCTCCTCCCCGGTCAGGTAACGGTCCATGCCGACAGCAGCCCGTTCGCCGGCGCTGACTGCATCGATAATCGATGCCGGGCCCGTGGCCGCATCACCGCCTGCAAAAACCCACTCAACTGAAGTCTGGCCGTTCACCGGATTGACTTCCAGGAAGTTGTTCCTGGTCACCTTCAGCCCGGTGCCGTTGAGAATCGAACCGGTATCCAGGGCCTGGCCGATAGCGGCCACTACCTGGTCCGCTTCGACAACAAAGGTTTCGCCGGCCTTCTCCTTCGGACGACGCCGCCCACTGCGATCGAATTCCCCAAGTTCCATCTTCGAACACCGTATGCCTGCGGCCTTACCACCCTTCACAATGATTTCGGCCGGAGCTGTCAGGAATTCGAGGCGGACGCCCTCATGCATGGCCTCATCGACTTCCTCGGCCCATGCAGGCATCTCTTCGCGGGTACGGCGGTAGAGAACGGTTACCGACTTGGCCCCCAGTCTTACGGCCGTACGGGCAACATCGATGGCCACATTGCCGCCGCCGATGATGGCAACCTTTTCGCCTACAGCGGTCTTGCCGTTGACGTTGTATTCCTTCAGGAACTGTATCCCGTCGACAACGCCTTTTGCATCCTCACCCTTCAGGCCCATATTCATCCCCTTCGGAGCACCCACGCCAACGAATACGGCCTCGTAGCCCTTGTCGTGCAGCTGCTTCAGGGTAAAATCACGACCGAGGGCGCTTCTGGTCTCAACAGCAACACCCATTCCCTGGATCATGCGGACTTCACGTTCCAGCGTCTTACGAGGAAGGCGATACGCCGGGATCGTCTGCACAAGCATCCCGCCCAGCTTGTCGCTGGCCTCGAACACACGCGGCCGGTACCCCATCCTGGCAAGGAAGTACGCGCACGTAAGCCCGGCCGGGCCACCGCCTATGATGGCGATTTTCCGTCGCGCATTCTCCGCGTTGTCACGTACTTCCGGCAACTGCGGCTTCGTCTCACGTGTAACCATGAACCGCTTGATCGCTCTCACGGCCAACGGATCGTCCAGCTTCGACCTGCGGCATTTCCGTTCGCAGGGATGGAAACAGACCGATGCGCAGATTGCCGCAAACGGGTTGCGTTCCCTGTGGAGTTTGAGCGCTTCAGCATACCTCTTCTCACCCACAAGCGACACGAAGCCGGGAACATTCACACCGGCCGGGCAGGCGTTCTGGCACGGCGCTCGGACCAGCGCAGGGCAGACACCGGCGGGACAGTGTTTGTCCCTGATGTGCGCCACATACTCATCACGGAAATGCCTGATCGTCGACAGTACCGGGTTTGGCGCCGTCTGGCCCAGGCCGCAAAGAGCAGTGTCCTTGATCTGATTGCCGAGGCTGATAAGGCGATCGATGTCCGCCATCTCGCCCTTGCCCTCGCATATCCGGTCAAGTATCTCGAGCATGCGCTTGGTACCAACACGGCAAGGCACACACTTGCCGCACGATTCATCCTGCACGAAATCAAGGAAGTAACGTGCGACATCGACCATGCAGGTATCCTCGTCCATCACGATAAGCCCGCCTGACCCCATGATAGCGCCAAGTTCAGTCAGGGATTCGTAATCCACGGGTACATTCAGGTGTTCCCGCGGTATGCATCCTCCGGAAGGGCCGCCAATCTGGGCAGCCTTGTAACGCTTACCATCAGGAATCCCGCCTCCGATATCATAGATAATCTCGCCGAGCGGCGTACCGATCGGTATCTCTACAAGGCCGGTCATGTTGACCGCACCGGCAAGGGCAAACACCTTGGTTCCCTTGCTCTTCTCGGTTCCCATCGACGCGTACCAGTCCGCGCCTTTGAGCACGATCGCAGGGATCGCGGCGAATGTTTCAACATTGTTCAGCACGCTGGGTTTTCCCCACAATCCCTTGTTCGCCGGAAACGGCGGACGGGGACGCGGCTCACCACGGTTTCCCTCGACCGAAGTCATCAGGGCCGTTTCTTCACCGCACACGAAAGCTCCAGACCCCATCCGTATTTCCAGGTCAAAATTGAAACCCTTATCCAGGATGTTCTTGCCCAGCAGGCCTCTTTCCCTTGCCGCCTCCATCGCCTTTCCAAGCCGTTCCACTGCAAGCGGATACTCCGCGCGGACGTACACATATCCCTGGGAAGCGCCTATCGCGTACCCGGCGATTGCCATGGCCTCTATGACGCTGTGCGGGTCACCCTCGAGAACGCTCCTGTCCATGAATGCGCCAGGATCGCCCTCATCGCCGTTACAGAGCACAAACTTTTCTGTACCAGCGGCTTTCCGCGTCAGGCTCCACTTCAGCCAGGTGGGAAACCCTGCCCCTCCGCGTCCGCGTATCCCCGACTTCTTCACAACATCGATCACGTCGTCGGGTTTCATGCCTTCAAGGACTTTGGCGAGCGCCAGGTAACCGTCGCGTCCGAAGTACTCATCGATGCTGAGCGGGTTGATCACGCCGCAGTTGCGAAGAACTACTTTTGTCTGCCGCGCAAGGAAATCAACATCACGCATGGCCGGAACCGGGCCACCAGTCACCGGTTTGCGGTGCACGAGGCTCTCCACCACCAGCCCTTTCTTCAGGTGTTGGCTGACTATCTTCGCCGCGTGTTCCGGCTTGAGATTCTCGTACATGACGCCGTCTGGATAGACCACAATTATAGGTCCCACGGCGCACGGTCCAAGGCAGCCTGTTTCAAACATGTGAACCTTGCGATCGAGTCCCGCTTTACGGATTTCCTTTTCCAATGCCGATTTCACTGCCAGTGCACCGGAGGCGATGCAACCGCCGCCGGTACAAACCAGGATATGGCGTTGCACTGCGCCGGAATCCGGTGCGTTTCCGACCCTGACCCGTGCTTCAACTTCCGGCTTGATTGAATCGGCCAGCTTCCGGAGATCAGCAGCCGTCGCTATACGCTTTTCCCGTGTCATTTCCTTCCCCTCCTCGAACCCTTGTTCCTGCCCGGCTTGTACTGGTCCAGGATCTGCTGGACTCGCGCAGGTTTTACACGTTGATGAATATCGTCATCCACGGTTATCACGGGCGCGAGGCCACACGCACCGAAACACCGGGCTACCTCAAGTGAGAAATTCCTGTCGGCAGTCGTCTCGCCCACATCTATATCGAGGAACTTCTTCACTGAATCGAGAACCTGTTTACCGCCGCGAACGTAGCAGGCAGTCCCCAGGCACACGCGGACAAGGTGGCGCCCGCGGGGAACGCGTGAAAAGAAAGAGTAGAACCCGACAACACCGGCCACTTCGCTGAACGGCTTGTCGAGTGTGATGCTTATCCGCTTCAAGGCGCTTTCCGGCAGGTAACCGAAGAGGCCCTGGGCAATCTGGAGAATCGGAATGAGGGCACCCGGCTTCCCCTTGTAGTCGTCCAGCACCTTGTCCAGGCGAGCCAACCCCTCAGCCTCGCCAGGCTCCGCACAACACCCGCAACCGCATGTCTTGGCTACCATCTCCTCCATCCCCCTTCCTGCATTCCCTGAAAAAGCGCCATTCGCACTGGCACACCAGAACTTCCTGGCGCCACCTCCTATTTGTCAACTATTTAACGGTTTCAGCACCTGTATCGCCTATCCGTCAATCATCATGTGTAAGTCAGTCCGGACAAACCTGCCGTCTATGGTTGTCGATTCATAGTCTGGATAGCGTGCGACAGTTCCAGGACATTAGTAATTATGCGCGAGTCAACCACCGATACGTACTCCGGCGCCAATATATGCGTCAATGCGAGGTTCAACAGTCCTCTTACTCCAGATGCTATCAGCAGGTCAGCGGCGCCCTGCGCCGCAACTGCCGGCACAGCGATTATCCCCATATCAACCTTTTCATGGCCGACAACCTGGGGCAACTCCCGCATTCCGCGTATCACCACTGAGCCCACTTTCTTGCCGATCTTTCGCGGGTCATTGTCGAACACGCCGCAGATTATGAAGCTCCGCCTGTGAAACTCCTCGTGAAGGGCAAGCGCGCGACCGAGATTCCCCGCTCCTACCACAACCATCCGCCACACCCTGTCCGCGCCAAGCACACTCGAAAGCGCCTTCTGCAGTTTGGCTATCTCATAGCCCCTTTTCGACACTCCATAGAAATCAACATGCGAAAGGTCCTGCCTGACCGTGGAGCTCGTCAAACCGAGCGCCTCCGCAAGGTCCTTCGACGAAATCCACTCCAAACCGGCTTCGCGCAAGCCCTGTACATGCGTCAGGTAACGCGTCATTCGACGCACGGCCAGCTTGGGTATGGAAGACCGGTTCCTGTTCATTTACCGGAAAAGAATACATGCCGGCTTCCTATTTGTCAAACTTTTCACAAATAAAAGTTTGTCTCATTTTCCCGCTGGCAACGCGCGCCCGTCCCGCAAGCCTGCTTGCCATTGCGCCGGCTCGTCGCTACTGTCGTCGCGAACAGATGGCCTCAACCGGCAAAGCAGTCTACAAAGCCGTTGTCTTTGATCTCGATGGCACGCTCACTGTGCCCACCCTTGATTTCAATGCCATGCGCGCGGAAATCGGCATAGCGGCAGGGGACCTGACAACCGAAATACCAAAGCTTTCACCCGATGCACAGAAACTGGCATGGGCCGTCATCCAGCGCCACGAAGAGGAGGCTATTGCCAGGCAGACGCCGCAACCCGGCGCGCTGGAACTGCTCAACGAATGCCGCCTTGCAGGAATCCTCATGGGAATCGTGACGCGTAATACCCGCAGGAGCATCAACCACTTCATGGCCCGTTTCAAAGTGGATTTCGACGGTATCATAACACGTGAGGAACCACCCCTGAAGCCACACCCGGACTCAGTTCTGCGCCTGCTGACGAAATGGAACGTGAAACCACCCTCAACACTCGTTGTTGGCGACTACCGCCATGACATAGAAGCGGGCCGTCGGGCGGGAACAAGGACGTGTTTCTATCAGAACAAGGGAGTCCCCTTCTCAGGTGATGGAGCCGACTTCGTGGTCAACTCGATGCGGGAGCTTCACTCGCTCATCTTCAGTTGAGTCCCCGCACAGTCCCAGAAGCAACGACTCCGGGAACTGGCGACCAGGAACTGACAAACTGAATCTTGCGTCACAACAATTCGCCGCCTACACTTGCGCCGTTTTACCAAACAACCGGCAGCACAACGAAAGGTGTCTGGTATGATAAGAAAAGCCTTTGTCATGAGCGTCAACGCTGGGTCGGAGAAGGAATATGCCAAGCGACATCAGCCGATATGGCCTGAACTCGAGAAGACGTTGAAGGAACATGGCGCGCACAACTACTCCATATTTCTCGATCCCAAAACCCGAAACCTGTTCGGCTACGTTGAGATCGAGGACGAAGCAAGGTGGGACGCCATTGCCCGAACCGCAATCTGCAGGAAATGGTGGGCACACATGAAGGAAATTATGTCCAGTAACCCGGACAACAGTCCGATGTCGGCGCCGCTCAAGGAAGTGTTCCACATCGACTAGGCACAGTTGCAGCCCCTCAACCGTGGTCCTGATCGCCTGAGGCAACCCCGCCATCCGCCTGATCGGCGGAGACGGAACGTTTTCGGCCTTGCCGCCCTTCCGCAACGGCGCTGTATTCGTCCCTGCACAGCATCCAACCGGCGAGGGCATAGAAGCCAACTGCACCTGCTATCGTGCCGGCCATGGCGACCAACTGTCCCCATTTCCCGGCGGAGGCGAAAGCTGCCGAAAGAAACGGGTGCCCGAAACCGACCAGGATCCCCATTGCAAGCGTGAGGAGCCCTGCCTTCAGACTGGTGATAGCAACGGAACCTATGCCGGCATACCCTATCCTCCCGGCAAGTGCCCTGCCCAGGGCCACCGTTTCCACGAAAGCGCACAGACTTGTGGCAAACGCCAAACCGGCGTGCTTGTATCCCTCGGGCCATGTCAGGATAAAGACAACGTTCAATACAAAGTTCACCACCACGACACTGATCCCGATCTTCATCGGGATCGACGGTTGCTGGAATGCATAGAACACTGGAACCAGCGACTTGTTCAGGGCAAAGAAAAGTATCCCTGGTGCGTAGAACGCCATCGCACGAGCAGATCGTATGGTTGACACGGCGTCAAATGCGGCTCCACGCCACTCATAGATCAACTGCGTAACAGGTTGAGCGAGGATAACCAGCGCCACGGATGCCGGCAAAGCAAGGAAGATGAGGGTCCTCACCGCCCGAAAGAGAGTACACCTGATCTCGCTGATATCTGATGTGGCAGCCTGGTGTGAGAACACCGGAAGCAATACAGTGCCGACCGAAGTGCCAAAAATGCCCAGCGGCAGGTAGACAACCATTTCGGCGCAGAACAGCGCCGAAGGCGCCCACGGGGCAACCCATAGCGCTAGTAACCCGTCAACCATGACATTGACCTGGTAGGCGCCCATCCCGACTGCCACCGGCCCCATAAGCCGGAGAACCTGGTTCACGCGCTTGTCGTGCCAGATCCGGAACGAGAACCCGGGTCTGAAACCGTGCCGCCGAAGGGCCGGAACCTGCACAAGCAACTGGAGGCAACCGGCCGCCAACACACCCCACGCAACAACTTCTATCCTGGCAAATGGCGATTCCCCGACAAGCGGACACACAACAACCAGCACAAAGATCCATACCAGGTTCAGCAGCACCGGCGTTATGGCTGGAACCGTGAAATGATGAAAGGTGTTGAGCACGCCCATGCAGATAGCAACAAGACATATCAGGAAACCATAGGGAAACATTATGCGAAGCAGCGGCAGAACGGCCGCCGCTTTCGGCCCGAGAGGAAGGTACATCAACGCCAGTGTCGCCAGCAGCATTCCAGTTCCAACCACGACAATCAGGAAGGCTGAAACCAGAACCATGATCCGGGCTGCCAGTTCGTCGGCACTCTCACGGCCGTCCCGCGTCATGCTTTCTGCATATACGGGGATAAGGCCTGCTGAGAGCGCCCCCTCACCGAACAGGCGCCGCAACAGGTTTGGAATACGGAACGCAACAACAAATGCGGAATGAGCAAGACCGGTACCAAACAACGCCGCCATGAGCATCTGGCGCACGAGGCCGAGTAACCGGCTCAGCAGGGTACAGAACCCGACTACAGCCGCGGATCTGATTACACCCCTGGGTGCCATCCCCTACCCGCCCTTCTTACGTACAAGGATGTCCTGGACCGCCTCAACAACACGGGACGGCTCAATTGAGCGCAAGGCCGCGGCTGCCGTGTGTGATTCCCGCGGTATGTCGCGGTGCCCCCTCACACCGCCAGGCACCAGGATGTGGTGCCCTTTGCCCATGGGGCCGGTCGTTGCAGGGTCTGTCAAGCCGTACAGGGCCACCACCTGCGTTCCGACAGCAGAGGCAAGGTGCATTCCGCCGCTGTCATTGCAGACGACGGCCGCACACACCTGCAGGACCCCGGCAAGCTCCTGGATCGATGTTCCACCCGCGAGGCATGTCGCACCGGAACCTATGCCGGCCACGACCCGCTCACAGAGCGCCGATTCCATTGACGAACCAAGAACGACGATCCTGCAACCCAGGCCCGACACCAGTGCGCGTCCAGCATCAACGAAATGATCTTCCGGCCACTGCTTGGACGGGCCTCGCGATGCACACGGCAGGAATGCTACCCACTGGTACCCTCCTTCTAAACGGCCGGTGGCCCACTGCCGCGCCGCGGCTGGAACCACAAGCTCAGGAACCTCGATGCCGTCCACCGGCACAGGAACTCCCATCAAACGGTAGTACTCAGCACTTTGATGTGCTGGCCCGACGCCGCCCTCCACAACATCGGTAAGGAGCCACCGCCGCAGGTGCCCGGGCACCCCGCGACGGACCGGTACATTGGCAACGAACGGTATCCATGCAGAACGGAAGGAATTGGGCAGAATAATCGCCACCGAAGGCTTCAGCGAGCTCACCCGGACAGCTGTTTGAATCGACCCGCGCACTCCGTCATCCAGGGCTAACACCGAAGTCTGCGCCTTGTGCATCTGCCACAGTGGCACGAGTCCCGGTTTGACGAGCATGACAATCCGTTCGTCAGGATGGACACGGGCATATGCCTGCATTGCAGGCATCGTCATGATGCTGTCGCCCAGCCAGTTAACACCGCATACCAGGACAGTTCCGGTTGTCATACACCTGTTCCAGAAACGCGTTGATGCTCCGCCCTGCCGGCATTCTCGTCCCGGAAACAGATCCGGTTGATGCATGCCCTGAAATCTGAATAGCCGCTTACTATCTCTATGTCTACGCGGAGGAAGTAGATCCGCACGTCGCACCTGTCAATCTTCGGAAACCTGACGGCATCCTTCTCCGTCGTGACTATGGCATGCGCACCGAGCTGTCGACTGCGGTTAATGATGTCTATAACTTCCTGCTGGCCGTAGCGGTGGTGATCCGCGTAACGGAATCGCGCGACAAGCTTGGCCCCCAGCCTCTGGAGTTCCCTCTCAAAGCCGGCCGGGGCAGCAATACCGGACAACGCCGCGATGCGCTTGCCCTTGAGCCAGTCGAGTTCCCGGCGCCCCCTCCCCGCAACATCCACCAGGCTTTTGGGGCTGTGCCGGCACTCGATGATTTCGGCTCGGGGATTGAGCGAACGCAGACGGGCTTTGAGCTCATCGTTGTCCGGCCTGTCTGACTTCGTTATGAAGACAAAGTCGGCGCGCTTTATGTTCTTTATCGGCTCCCGTAGTATTCCACGCGGGAGGACATGCTCATTGCCGAACGGGTTGGTGCGGTCGACAAGAACCACCTGCACACGCGGCCGCAGGGATAGATACTGGAAACCGTCATCCAATATGAGCGTGTCGCATCCCAGCTTGTTAATTGCGTATCGACCGCTCTTTACACGGTCTTTGTCAACCAGCACACAGACATCCGGCAGATTGGATGCAAGCATGTACGGTTCATCGCCACTCATGGCGGAATCGAGCAGGAGCTTCTGGCCGTCGGAGACGACTCGCGGCGGCCTCAACAACCCGGCAAAAAATATATAATCTGTCATGCGCCGCGCGAATGACGGCTCGGTCTTCTTGTACCCTCGGCTCAGGATGGCCACTTTCCTGCCTTCGCGCTGCAGCTCCCGGGCAAACACTTCAACCACAGGTGTCTTTCCGGTGCCGCCAACGGTGAGGTTACCCACACTGATCACCTGGCAACCCAGGGTATGGTGACGGAACAAACCCTTTGCATACAGCAGATGCCTGGTCTGGATGACTGCGCGGTATAGCCTGGAAAACTGCCTGAGAACCCACAAGAGCACCCTGATACGGAACCCACGATTGTTGGTGGATCCCTTTCGCTGGATCAACACCACGAGAAAACGCTCAATGCGTTCAATCCTGCTCTCGCGGACACGACGTCGTCTCAGCCGCCTCATCTTGCCAATCTCCACACTTTCGTCAACCTGTCTCGCCTGTCAGACTCACTATGCCGATGGTATGGAACAGGATGCACTTTGTCGAGCATTCGGCTTTTCCACGAGAGCGACAAAAGAGTCTTGTCGACCACGTATCGGTCTGTTATAGCCAAGTCCTATTCTGATCGATGCGCCGTTTCTACGGCAAAGGAGATTGGCTGGAGATATGAAGATTCCCCTGAACATGGGACAAAATGGAGCCGGCTCCGACAGGGCCTCACAGAATAAGATGCTCGAGCGGGAGATCATCAACGCCAGGAAAGGCGACTGGACGGCACGCAGCAACCTGGCCAAGACCTTCCAGAACCTTCTGCGATCGCTTGCGGAAAAAAGAAGCAAAGATCCCACTGAGATCAACACGCTTGTCGAAGCAGGCAAAGAGGGTCTTTTCAAGGCGGCGGGCAAGTTCAACCCGGCCAGCGGCGCAGAGCGTTTTCATGTTTTCGCCCTGGATTTCGTGGAACGGGCCATGGACCAGAAACTAAAACCGGGTTTCTTTGCCCGTCTCTTCCACCGTTGAAGACACCTCAGCTCCCCAACCGGCACGTGCTACCCAATACTGGAAGCACCATCTTTATCCCCACTCCCGGGGTCACCGAGCTACCCCTACGGGAATGGTTCGAGACCGGCACTCGTGTCGAAGTAGATATCGGCTGCGGGAAGGGCCGTTTTCTCCTGGCACGTGCAGCTACCGCTGCTGCGTCAGGTTTCCTCGGGATCGATCTGAAGCTTGACCGGCTGAAGAAGATTGAGCGAAAGATCCACAGGGCAGGCCTCACGAACATCCGGCTGGTCAGGGCCGAAGCTGCCTATGCACTCTCCTTCATGCTCCCCGCATCGGCTGTCTCAGTATACTACGTCTTCTTTCCTGATCCGTGGCCGAAGCGACGGCACCACGCGCGGCGGCTCTTCTCGCCGGCCTTTCTCGATGCGCTGCACACCACTCTGTGCCCCGCCGGCTGCATCCACGCTGCAACCGATCACGAACACTACTTCAACCAGATACGGAACCTGTTCAAGGCCGACACCCGGTTTGAGGAGATCCCAGCCTATTCTCCCACGGAAGCCGAGCGAAGCGACTTCGAAGTGGAGTTCATGCTCGAACAGCGGGCTTTCGCCCGTTGCTCCTACCGAAAACGCGTGCAGTAACCTGACGTGAACCGGCTGCAGCCAGGCCCATCAGAAGCGCATAGAACACAATTATCTCTGAATCGCCAAAACTGTATTCCACCAAACCGTTAAGCAGCAGCGCCAGAAACGCAAAAAGGATTCCCCTTGCGCACATCAATTCCCGCCCCGACTCAGCGAAAAGACGAAACCCGACGGCATCAAGGATGCCCCTCAGCATCCAGACCATGTATACAATGAACCCCGCCCATCCGGTCTCTACCAGCACCTCGATCACGTTCGAGCGCAGGTGACTACGGCCGGGTTCAACGTCAAATCCTATTTCCTTTATCCATTCAGTGGTCAGCGAATGCCAGCCTATCCCTTCAGGATAGTCATTGATAATAGCCGGCGCTATCCGTTTCCACATGAACCAGCGACCGCCATGCGCTTCATGAAATTCCTGTTGGATAGACATGATACGATCACGCACCGGAGGCAGGTTGACTGCAACCGCCCCCATGAGGAGAACAAGAAGCAACGTGCGTCGACTGACATGGCGGACGAACATCGCGCCGGCGCACAGAAGAGCACACGCCCATGACCAGCGTCTGAAGCCTAGAAACAGCGCAAGCACGCATAACAGCAGTATCGCCAGTGGCCCGCGCGAGGCACGCTTCTCGTTCCGGCGCTGCAACCACCAGACAGCGGCAAGGATCACGCCTACCATCAACCGCTGCGAATCAGTCATCGAGCCGGCGTGTATAAAACCTTCCACAACATTCTTCGCCCGCCCGGTCTGCATATAGATCCATGCCGCAAACGGGGCTTCGACGAGTGACTGCACAGCAAGCACGAACATGCCTGCCGTCAGGCACTTCACGATGGACTCCAGGCGGCGCGGAGTATTGGCCAATGTGGCCACGGGGACTATTACGAACCACCAGGCCAGCTGCCTGAGCTTTGGAACACCGATATCCTGATTGACGCCAAGATACGTGACCACAACGTTGATCACTGCAAATGCCCCCGCCAGTATCGCCGTGAACGGAAGCGCCATACGCTTTGCCGCGTTGAATGAAAAAACCACGAGCACAATGGTACCGAGTGTCGCCATCCCGCGCGCAACGGGAAGCGCGAACGGGGCCAGGAACGCGGCAATAGCCAGAAGCAGGTACGCAGCATATTCCCACACGTTGACGAAAGCCAGATAGTCACGGCGCAGGGACACAGGCAGGCCCATGGCAGTCCAGCGCTGCCATGTCTCTTCTATCTGTTCATGGTTTGAGAACACGGTGGAACCATACATTAGAATAGCCGCGCTTCAGCTAACCAGAAGAAACTTGTCAGCGTCAGGCGCCTAGCTCACCTTCCCTGCCCCGCAAGCTCTATTGCCTTGCCTGTCTCAATGCAAATCCGACATAGTTGACGGCAAGAAACCGTGATGCACGGACACATCGGGCAACGAAAGCCGACGCATCAGGTGGCATGCAGGACTCCAGGCGATGCGAATCATCAATCACTATGTAACCAGGAGTTTCGTGGTAGCGTTTCTCTGGTCTCTCACCGTAATCACATTCGTGATGTCCCTCGGTGCAATATTCAAGGTTACCAGCCTGCTGGCCCGAGGCACATCAATGGGACCAATACTGCAGACTTTCACATATGCCCTGGTGCCAACCTTAATGTACTCGCTGCCCATCAGCGCCCTGGTTTCCAGCCTGCTTGTCTTCGGAAGACTGTCGGCCGACGGCGAGATCACTGCCATGAAGGCGTGTGGCATCAGCCTCCCGCAGGTTATGCGATTGCCCATCGGCGTATCCCTGTTTCTGGTTCTTGTCTGCATCTTCATAACAAGCGAGATAGCCCCACGAGGCCACTATGTGCTGCGTTCAGCCGTCGCACAGATCAGGGCCCAGTCACCGACAGACTTAATCGAGGAAGGGCAGTTCATAGATGGATTCGACGGTCTCTCAATGTTCATAGGGAAGAAGACAGGCAACCGCCTCACCGACATCTGCATAACTGACAGGAGGGAACCTGATTTCGAACGGGTGATAAACGCAGCTTCGGGCGTGGTTGAAACAAACGGCACTGACCTGCTGATCACTCTCCAGGACGGCCGGATCGATCCCTTCGACAGAGAGCACCCCAACGATGCCGCATACTTCAGCCGTCTACCGATCCGCATCAAGGACGCGCTCAAATCCCGAGCTTACACACGGCAGCGCAAGGACATGACCATCAGCGAATTGGTCGCCGGCATCCGTGACCCCGCATCGACGGCACCGAAAAGTATGCTGGTGGACGCCCATAATTCCTACCGGATGTCTCTCATGGTTGAACTCAATAAGCGTCTCGCGTTGTCGCTATCATGTCTGTCATTTGTTGCACTGGGCATTCCTCTTGGCATTCGTTCACACCGGAAAGAGTCAACGATCGGCATCGGGATCAGCCTCCTGGTCGTCATAGTTTTCTACCTTTTCATCGTCCTTGCAGAAAGCATGCATACCAGGCCTTCGCTCCGCCCGGACCTTATCATGTGGATTCCGACGGTGGCTGCGCTCGTCTTGAGCACCTGGCTTGTGCGAAAACAGAACTGACTAGTGCTGCAGCAGCAGATATACCGGACTGCCTGACAGTGTGACTTCCGGAAGCTGTTCAAACTCCCTGCCTTCGGCATCCAGTCCTTGCTTCCATCCTATCGGAATACTGCAGCGAATACTGCCCTTCTCAGACCAGGCAACGCAGACACCACTTTCGCCTGGACGGTCGAAGACCAGCACCCATGTTCCAGGCGGGCCCGCAATACGCTCAACGAACAATCCTCGACCCAGCAAGTTCAGAAAGACACGCAGTTGAGTATACGCCATTCGTGTCCGCCACGGCAGACAGATATCGTCAACCATGCCGAACCCGTGAGCGGCAAGCCGCCACCAGTAGACCCGATCAACCATGCCCGATGCTGCTGCAAGAATGACATATCGAAGCATGTACGCCGCGTACTCAGCTTCCGAAACATTCGGCTGGTTGATATGAGGCCCGGGTGATTCATACGGAGAGCCAACCGGTGAGTAGACGCCCGTTCCCTCCAGGGGCCAGTTAACCTCCGATACAATGAATCGGCCGTTGCATATGCCTGATGCTTCAGCCACGGCCCGTCCAAGAACAAACTTCTCAACAGAACCGAAGCCGCGGCGCCGCGTCTCCGGAGCGCCATTGCGGTCGACATACAGGTGATGCGACGCCGCCCCAAGCCTCAGACCAGCTCTGCGGGCAGTGCGCAGCGACGCTGCCATCGAGACAAAATCGAAGTCCATCGCAGCCGGGCCCGTCACATACAACTGCGGGTAGTGTTCTGCAACCGATGCCGTGATTTCAAGCATCTGCCGGTATTCATTGAAGTCCCAGATACCCCACTTCACCCTGTTCATGGCATGGCCTGCCTCAACAAACTCCACGGTTGCGCCGACTTTCTCCAAAACCGACTCAACAAAATCTCTCCATATGTCCGGCTCACGCGCACTCTTACGGTCCTGCACAAGGGCCGCCGCAACGCTATGCCCTCGCGCATGAACCTGCCGCGCCGCTTCTGCGAGAAAACGCCAGCTCTCCTCGCCGCGATGCCGGTAAAAACGCATGATCACAGGAACCGGACCAAGGCCATCAAGCAGTTCCATTTCCTGTTCCAGTGTATCCGGTTGTGGTTCGATGGCTACACCCACCCGTCCCTCCACGGGCACAGGGGTTCGGAAACACTTCACCGACAATTTTCTGTATTGCCGCCATACTGGCACCAGACCGACACAGGAAGCCGCAATCAGTTGTAAGTTTCGCCGCAGAGGGTAGAGCCGGTGCCGGTCCGAGGAGGACAACGTGACACTCGCCTGGCCCGACATGTCATCCCATACCCATATGTCTCGTCCTTCAGGGTAGACCCTCTTCCCCCCCGAAGCCCTTTCCCGCGCGGCCTCACGGAAAGGATGCCGAAGCCTGCGTGTACGATGGTGCAGCGTGTAGAGGTAGCGATGCAACCTCTCAGCCCGATGGAATGACAAAGGCGGTCTACTCCGCTCGAAGTACATATCCTTGAAGACACGCAGGAAGTCGGAAGGCAGCGCTATGCGCGCAATGTCCCGTCCCCGCTGCCACGGAGTGAGCGTTCGGCGCACCCGGCCCCTGTCGAGGTCGACAAACTGTGCTTCGTCCCATGCAAAGGGCCCCGTCCTGCGCAGCAGGATGTTCTGGTTGCCAAGGTCATTGTGCACAACGCCGGCATCATGCATGCGTCGAATTGCATCAGCCACTATCTGCAGCACGACCATGAACTTGGCGCAGTCGGGATCGTCATGGTACAGCTCGATGAGCTGATCTGTCAGACTTATCACCCCGGGCACGAAACCGGTCACATGGTAACTCTCAAGCAGTCTTCCATCCTTGACCAGATCAAGAAATGCCAGCGGCTCCGGTGTTCCTGCACCGCGCGCGCGCAGCGCCATACCGATGCACCATGCACGCTCCGCTCTTGACCCGTTCCTGAGATCATGCTGATCCTGCAGGAGGCCTCTGCGGCCGAAGGACTTGACAACAACCTTGATAACTCGCCCGGAAAAAGGCGCATCCAGACACACCACGCGGTTTTCTTTGTCAGACAGGACCACCCCTCTGCCCGACGACAATTCATCCCGTATACTGCCCAGAAACCCCACAAAGGATGAGTCACTCCGGTACGGTTCTGCGATGCACCCCGCATACGGACTGATGGGAATTGTACTTCGCGCTCCGTTTGTCATCGGTGGCACAATACGGGCACTTGCGATGCCGGTCAATGCCCCTTCATCGGGTCATCCGGCAGGCACATACGCTCGTCTCTGAGCCGACCAACGCGAGTCACCTGGAATGGAGAGTTATTTCGGACCGCGACTCTATCCCGGTTGTTTCCTCGCGCGCTATCAGTGCGTATCTGCCGAGAATGTCGTTGACGGCAAATGGGATGCGCCACTCGCACTGGCCCTCCCGGGCCAGGACCTGCCTGCTGTATGCGGTGTTCATGTTCCCGTCAGGATTCAGAACTCGAATCGTGATTGGGACCGTGGCCGCCAAAGGACTGCCCGCAGCAAGCACACGGATCCGTACCGCGCAGTCACGTCCAGTTCTGCCTTTCTTCGGACTCTCAATCTCGATCCTGTCAGGTAACTGCCGGTAGAGCGCAAGGAGGGTCCCCTGCCATGCAGCCGTCTCTACGGTAAAGGTCATCACACCATTGCTGGTCACAGTATCGAGACTCCTGGCTTTGAACACATCCTGCACCATCACGCCACTAGTGGCTATGTGCAGGCAAGCTGTCGAGACGGCCGACTCCATTCCGCGATACGCCGGCAGCGTATCCGCCTCGCGCTCGTGGTCCCGTACAGGAATATGATCGGAATCCTGCTTGCGCGTCATCAGGTTGACCACCCAGAGGTAGTCAACACCATCGAGATGGAATCTCCTGAGCATCCAGTGCGGGTCGTCCGACCACGCCCATGGCTCAGCATATGCCTGCAAAGCAGCACGTATCCGTGCCACGTCGTCTGGATTTCCGTATCCTGTTTCACGGTCAGGACACCCCAGCGCCAGATCAAGCCTTACAGCACCGGGCACCTTCACCTCAGAGAGCGAGTCACAAATCACTTTCCCGCCATGCTTGATGTGCAGCTTAAGCGAACGACAGCTCTCTTCAGTAAGCCAGTCGATATCGTGCAGCAGGACGGTCCCGGTACCCACTAGTCCCCCTGCCACCTCCTCGGGTGTCACCGGTTGCACGTCAGTCTGCGCCATGATCAGGTTACAGAATGCAAACTGTGCATCCACCGGATACTGCGTCCTGAAGCATGACTGTTCGAACGGCATCAACAGGCCCACACGTCGCGCCGCCGGCTTGATGGCAGTGAACAGCTTGCCAAGCCGGCCATGCAGCGGAGCCAGTCGCCGGAAAGCTTCATCCGCCCCCGGGGTGTTACGTTCTGAAATGAAATACATGAGTCCATCCTGTGCGGCAGCCATGTAAAGGTGGAAATTCTGCAGGTGCACCATCATCCGCTTGTCCATCGTCTCAGGCATCAGCCACTGCGGCAGATTCCTGTTTCCCATCCTGCCAAGCTCGTACCACCACACCTGCGAAAGTGCCGGATAGCGGTAGAAATTGTAGTTGTAACAGCACAGAAGACTGAACCCGTTGGCTCCGAAGTTGTATGGCGGCCACTGCCCCGTGAGAACATCCACGTACGGGACAAAACCCATCACATTTTCCAGGCCTCCACCGCTCACAGGTCCTATGCGTCCGCGGCCGCCTGTCACGTTGAAAACGGCATCCGCAAGCAGCCTGTCGTAGTGTCCGAGGACATCCCGGCACAGGAAACGCATCCACTGGACCCATGGATCCGTATCCGGGATGACCCCTTTTGCACGGGCAATGACCAACGGGAAACCGTTGCTGACTGCTTCAGGCGGACGCGGCGCATCAAGGCCGGTCATCGCTTTGAACCGCCGCACATTCTCAGCATTGTAGTCAAGGCCGGTCCAAAGGAAGTAGTCGTCGCTGGTGTTGACCATGGGGACATAGGCCGGATGCAGCATGTACTTCGCCACCTCCTGAGCGACCGTCCCGGCCATAGCTCGCTGCCAGTTCGTATTGGCAATGCTCCACCGCGCACTCTTCCCAAGCATGAAGGGCTGGCCCGATGCCATCAGTCGATCACCTGTCTCAATCGGCTTTCCATCGGCGCCACGCGCGTACCCGTGCGTAATACTGACACACTGGACGCCTTCCCACAAGCAGTGATCCAGGAGCTCAGGGTATACGACCATGGTCTGAAGGACGTTGAGTCCCAAGGACCTGAACCTGGAGACGGCCTCTGCCGTCCCCTGCTTCTTGTAGGCAGACTCCCACCAGAGACCCATCGCAAGGCCGTTGGTATCAAGGTCTCCACACACCATCACAGTCGTTTTGCAGCCAAACACATTCGTACCGGTACGCCACTCGGCGCTGACTTCATACACGTCTCGTCTGTAGTCCCTGAGCGAGATGCCCGTCGTAACAGACGAAACCACCCCTGTCGTTGCCGACACCTTCATGTCCTTCGCAATGAGGCATTTCCCGCCCTGACCCAGTTCAACGTGCACAGAACCGCCCCCCGTGCCACCAGGATGGTTGAGGACCACATCGACTGGCAGGGTTTCAGACCTCAGGTATGCCTTGCGAAGCATGGACGGGTTCGACCAGGTATGGACCTCGACGGGCGACAGAGCAACCGGCTTGGCAGCATCAGCCCGCGCGGTGATAGCAAGAAATACAACTGCGGCAACTCTCAGAACCGTGTTCTTCATAGATGAACTCTGAGCCGGACAGGTGACTCCGTCACTTCGTGACGTTGAGCCCCTCCGTCCGATATGCGTCTATGCGTAGCAGTGTAAAAGGATACAGGATCGTCACATACAGTGTACCGTCTTTGGCGGCGACCATCGCCATGTGACAATGCAGCGGAGTCAGAGTCCCGTCCGGCAGAGTATGGTATCCGTGAATCCAACTCTTTCCTGCTGCCTTGGCTTTTTCGAAATCGAAGAAGTCCTTGTTCTTCACCGCGATCACGCCGAGTTCCTCGATCCTGCTGCTCTTCGGGTCAAACCGGCTCAATACATGAAGGCTGCCCGTGCCGAACCCGGTCTTGTTGTTTATCTTTACAATTGCATACACGAGGCCATCCGGCCCCATCGTCAACGCTCCGCGAGAATCAGGGTTTTCACCGGCAACCATTGTACCCAGCGGTTTCGCAGTCACTGACTCCCCTTCCGCCTGGAGATCGAGTGAGAACAGCGTGGCTTCACCCAGCCTGAGCAGGTAGGCAGTCCTGCCATCCGGTGCAATAATCCAGTTAGGGATCCCTGCCGATCCTTCAAGAAACAGCGATTTGCCATCAGGCGACTTGATGGTCTGGACTTTCACCTCATCCTTCTCCGGATCATATGTGGCCAGGTTGAACTCACGCGTGATCGCATGACCACGGCCCTTTCCGTCGATCAGCGTGGTAGCGTAGCCAAAAAGCATGGGGCCGATCTTCCGATATTTCAGATCGTCTATTTTCGCGATCATCCAGTTCTGGGTTTCGCACGTGGTTACATAGAGCAGTTTGCGCGCCTCGTCGGCTGACACATCAATCACGCCCAGTTCAGGGTATGGCATGCCAAGACACTTTGCCTCGTCCTTCACCGGGTCGTATACCATCACGTAGCCGCCGGGATAGCTGGCCGTATCGTTGGTACCACGTCGGTAACCCTGCTTTGAGCCTACGTATATTCTGCCGGAGGTGCCGACATAGTTCCGCGTATGGATCTTGGCCTGCGCGGCGTACCCAGTACCTGTGGCCCCGCAGACTTTGTGCGTATCGATAGCGATCCTCTGTTTCTCGGATACCGGATCAAACTCGACCAGATATGAATTAACACAGTACTTGGCCGTGCCAACGTAGATCCTTCCATTCAGCCCCTCGCACATTGAGAAGTAGCCCGATTCATCAGAAGTCGTCTCCGGCAGTATGTAGTAAGCTTTGCCCCACACGTACTTGAATGGAGGCGTCTTGGAGCCTTGCCCCGGTTCCGTGGTCTGGGCAACAATGGAGACTGTCAGCATTCCACATACGGTAAACGCAACTGCGATCATCTTCTTCATGACACACCCCATTCCTGGCATGATCACTGCGACAATCGAAACCCCAACATCATGCCGATCTGTCCGAGTCAAGTACGCCACGCATGGCCAGATCGGTCAATAAAAGGGAAAGAGCGTTGGAAGCCAGTGTACTTCATGCAGCATTTCGGCCAGTTCTAGAACCCCGACAAACCACACAAACCACAACGCGCTCAAGAGGTGATTCCTGAATATCCGTACATTTGTCGTGTGCTGCTCGGGTTCAACCAGCAGCGACACCTTCGGGACAAATGCCGGAACACGGTTCCGGTAAATCTCAAACCGTTCACCGTAGATTGAGAGGAGCTTCGCGTCCTCGTCACGTATGACCCTCGGGTAGTACAAGGCATAGAAGACCACAATAACCACCGGCAGGGTAATCGTCTCCGATGCAAAGCCAACTCCAAGGGCGGCAACCAAGCTGAAGAAATAGAGTGGATGCCTGCAGACCGAGTAGGGTCCGACAATGATCAGGTCCGAAGTCTTGTTTCCGGCTACATAGACAGAACACCATAGCCGACCAAGCGTCCCGACACCGATGAGAAAGATGCCTGCAAGGAACTCAAGTCCTGTCAGTACCTCATTCTCCTCCCCGGTCCGATTCCCGAAACACAGCGCAGTAATCAGCAATCCCGCCATGAGCCGGGAGATGCCTTTCCGCCACCGCTCGATTCTCGTCCAGGGCAATTCCATCATTTCACCGGCAGATAGAATGCCCCGAGCCACCGTACTCGTCAACACCGCTCATCTGGCCGGCGAAGTCGTCGGAGGCACGGTTCACCAGGCCACGGGACAACGCGGAGGCACAATGAACTACCTTGACGCCTCCGGCACTATTCAAGAAGATGACCGGCATGCAAGTAAAACAGGCAAAACCTTCGCTCGATGCTCTTGCATCGCTCTGCAAGCGGCGCGGATTCATTTTTCAGAGTTCCGAAATCTACGGCGGAATCAACGGGTTCTGGGACTACGGCCCGCTGGGCGCCGAACTCAAGCGCAACATTCGTGACGCCTGGTGGAAGAACATGGTTCAGTCCCGCGAGAATGTCGTAGGGCTCGATGCCTCAATCATCATGCATCCAAGGGTCTGGGAAGCCTCCGGCCATATTGGTGGCTTTGCCGATCCCATGGTGGACTGCAAAACCTGCAAGAAACGTTTCCGGGCCGACCAACTGTGCGATGAACAGGGCACCAAGCTCCAGAAGACCGACAAAGGTTTTGCGATTCCCGACGCAGTGAGGTGCCCAGCTTGCGGGTCAAAGACGCTTACCGAACCGCGCGCTTTCAACCTGATGTTCAAGACATACGTTGGACCGGTGGAAGATGAATCTGCCGTCGCCTATCTCAGGCCGGAAACAGCGCAGGGCATTTTTGCCCAGTTCGGCAATGTTTTTGCCGTTTCACGGCAGAAAATCCCGTTCGGCATCGCCCAGATCGGCAAAGCTTTCCGAAACGAGATCAATCCGCGAAACTACACGTTCAGGTCCAGGGAATTCGAGCAGATGGAACTCGAATTCTTTGTGAAGCCGGGTACCGACCAGGAGTGGCACCAGTACTGGGTAGCAGAACGAATGAAGTGGTACCAGGCAATCGGTCTGCCTGCCGACAGTATCGACCAGTACGTGTATCCAAAAGACGAGCTTGCTCATTACGCCTCGGCTTGTGTCGATATCCGCTACGATTTCCCATTTGGCATGCAGGAACTGGAGGGGATCGCGGCACGAGGTGACTTCGACCTGCGACGCCACCAGGAATCCAGCGGAAAATCCATGGAGTACTTCGACGCAGACACAAAGGAAAAGTATATCCCGCATGTGGTCGAGCCCTCAGCGGGCGTGGACCGGATCGCACTGGCCCTGCTCTGCAACGCGTACTGCGAGGAATGGGTGCCGGGGGAAAAGGTATCCGGTGATGCCGTTCCGGCCGAACCGGGAAAGCAGCCGCCGGAAGGCTATGAACCGCGGACCGTCATGCGATTCAGTCCGGTAATTGCGCCCGTCAAGGTGGCGGTATTCCCGTTGCTCAAGAACAAGCCGGAACTGATGCAGAAGGCACGTTCGGTCTACGAGGAAATGAACCGATGCTGGCCGTCGTTCTGGGATGCCACTGGTGCAATCGGACGCCGTTATCGGCGCCAGGATGAGATCGGAACGCCGTTCTGCATCACGATCGACTTCCAGACATTGACCGACGACACAGTCACGATCCGCCACCGCGATTCGATGAAACAGGACCGCGTGGCCGTCGGCAAGCTGGCTGAAACCCTTCACGCTGCCATGTATCCAAGAGCCTGAGGACAAAGCAGTGCGTAACCTGCGCGAAATACTCGACAAAGTCCGCCGGCGCACACTCTCTCCCGGGAAGGCTATCCGGCTCATCGGCAAGGCGGAAGACAACCTGGGTTTTGCCCGCGTGGACCACGACAGGCGACGCCGCCGGGGGTTCCCGGAGGTAATCTTCTGTCCGGGAAAGACAGCTGAACAGATTACCCTCATAGTCAAGTCGCTCCGTACGGCAGGACAGGATGTACTCGCAACACGTGCCAGCCGGGAGCAGTTTGACGTGGTGCGCAGAACTCATCCGGATGCGGTCTACCACGGGGCAGCCAGGATGATCACAATCGACTCAGGTCCCCGCCAGAGGCCAGTGGGCCGCGTAGGCGTGGTTTGTGCCGGCACATCGGACATTCCCGTTGCCGAAGAGGCTGCCCTTACGGCGGAGCGGCTTGGCGCCAGGGTGGAACGGGTGTTCGATGTCGGGGTTGCGGGCCTTCATCGTCTCCTGGGACAGACACAGCTCTTGCGGTCATGCAGGGCCATTGTCGTCGCGGCCGGTATGGAAGGAGCCCTGCCGTCTGTGGTAGGCGGATTGGTGAACTGCCCAGTCGTTGCCGTACCCACGAGCATAGGCTATGGCACAAGCATGCAGGGCATCGCCGCACTCCTGGCGATGCTGAACACCTGTGTCCCGGGTATCACCGTGGTGAATATCGACAACGGGTTCGGGGCAGGCGTTGCAGCCGCCATGATGAATGCGATCGGTGAGAAGCGGGGGAAACACTGATGCGGACACTCCGCTTTGACAGCATCGGTGGCGCCAGCGGCGACATGATCCTGGCCTGCATTGCCGGCCTTGGTGTACCCCTCGAGGCTCTCGAGAAGGACCTGTCCACCCTCGACGCGGGAGGAATCAGGCTCAGATCGGAGAAAGTGACGGACCATGCTATTGCAGGAACCAGGCTGACAGTTGAAACCGACCACCACGCACATGCTCCTCATCGCCACCTTGCTGATATCGATGGACTGATCAACGGGAGTTCCCTCACGGAACACACAAAGTGCATGGCGATCACCGTCTTCAGGCGACTGGCGGGGGCAGAGGCAAAGATCCATGGAACAACACCGGACAAGATGCATTTTCACGAAGTGGGCTCTCTCGATTCCATCGCTGACATTGTAGGCGCGTGTCGAGCCATCGAGGTACTCCGGGTGTCACATGTCACCACCGGTCCCCTGCCCGTCGGACGAGGAACGGTCACTTGCGCACATGGTGTCATGCCGGTGCCGGTACCTGCAGTGGCAGAACTGCTCACAGGATTCCCTGTTACTCAAACAGACGAGCCGTTTGAAATGGTTACACCGACCGGTGCCGCACTGCTGACAACATGGGCTCTTCAGTTTCCCCCCGAGGTACCAGGAACGATGAAGATTGTCTGCTCGGCATGGGGCATAGGCCACAGGACACTCAATGGGCGCGCCAATGCGTTACGTGCAACTCTCCTTGAACCCGCTACACAATCTACCATAGACGACTGTCTCGTGATGGAATGCAATATTGACGACATGGTCCCTGAACTCGTTGGATCCATGGCCTCCCGCATCATCGAGGCCGGCGCTCTTGACGTCTTCACTACGCCAGTCTACATGAAGAAACAGCGACCGGGAATCCTGGTCACGATCCTGTGTTCGCCGGCATCGCGGGATGCCCTTTTGGACCTGGTATTCCGCGAGAGTACCACTTTCGGCATACGCGAATACCTCACCCGCCGGACAGTCCTTGAACGGGAAGTCGTGTCTGTCAGCACGCCCTACGGCCCGGTGAGGGTTAAAGTAGGCAAATGGAAGGGCCGCATGGTGACATGTTCGCCCGAACATGATGATTGCGTCAGCCAGGCTGCATCCCACGCTACATCAGTGCGGAAAGTGTACGAGTCAGCCGTCCGGGCGTCCGAGACCATCAGACAGACAGCCTGAGGACGTCATGCCCTACGTCAAATACCCAGGCCTCCCCGGTCGTGTCTTTGTTCCACCGTCAAATCCCGGTCACCGCAAACACCCCTGCAAAGACTGCCTGAGGTGCCAGATGTGTCCTGAAGAACGCTGCAGGATCTGCCGGAAACGCAAGTGCCGCACTTGCAGCAAGTAGACGCATCAAACCAGCCCTAGGTCGTGGACGTCGGCAGGTTCGACCCGCTCCAGTGAAGCTTCTGCCTCAATACTGCGAAGTAACTGTGGCCAGGAAGGTGCAGGAAACGCACGCCCGAACTGCTTCGACACACACTTATCTCGTCGCCCTTGCACAGGACCTGACCCACCTGCCCATCTACAGTCAACTGTTGCTCGGCATCAGTCACAACACGTATCGAGATAAGGCGCGTATCGGGAACAACCACCGGCCGCCAGCTGAGCGTGTGAGGACAGATCAGCGTCAGGACGAATGCGGGTGTTTCCGGGGTAAGAATTGGCCCGCCCGCCGAAAGCGAGTGGCCGGTACTGCCCGTGGGGGTGGAAACAATGATTCCATCACATTGGTAGGACGTAACCACGCTGGCATCAACCGACACTTCCAGAGTGAGCATGCGGGATGACGAAACACGCCCAATCACAGCGTCGTTGAGGGCACGGTAGAACCCCTTCCTCTTCCCCTTCCGCATCACCACGACTTCGGCAACAGAACGTACAGCTATGTCACACCTGCCATCAGCCGCATACCGCAGGGCCTTCACCACATCGCGTTCCGCCACACTCGTCAAAAAACCCAGGCCGCCGATATTAACGCCCAGGATCGGAAGATCTCGACCCGCAAGTTGCCTTGCGACCCGTAACACCGTGCCGTCGCCACCCAGCGCGATCACGCCATCAACCCTGTCAAAAAGCCGGGAACATGGCAGGCCGGATCCGGCATGTATCAACCGCGCTGTCTCCTTCTCGAACACAATCCGGGCTCCACAGGCGGACGCGGCATGGCGAAGAAGCCGAAGGACACTAACCGCCCTCGGTTTCGCGCAGTTTGCTACTACTCCGAAACACTTCATATCAGAACCCGCCCGCAACTAGGACTTCTTACGCCAGTAGATTAGAAACTCTACGTTACCCGCCGGACCCTTCAAGGGTGATTCACATTCACCACCAATCTCAAGCCCGGCCTTTGTGCAGCCGAAATCACGTATGCGCGCAAGTACCTCCTGCCGCACCGCTTCGTCCCGTACGACTCCACCCCGACCGACCTGATTGCGCCCGGCTTCGAACTGTGGTTTTACCAGGGTTACCAACCCGGCTCCTGACCCTAGAATCTGTATAGCAGCAGGCAAAATCATGGTCAAGGAGATGAAAGAGACATCGATCACGGCAAAGACAGGCGTCTCCGGGAACATGCTTTTCTCAAGGTATCTTGCATTAACACGTTCGAGAACAACAACTTGAGGGTTCTTTCGCAACTTCCAGTGGAGCTGCCCATATCCCACGTCAACTGCATACACGCGCGCTGCACCGTGCTGAATAAGGCAATCCGTGAACCCACCTGTTGACGCACCGATATCGAGGCATGTAAGTCCGGACACATTGAGCCCTAAGTTTCGGAACGCAGCCTCCAGTTTGTCGCCCCCGCGGCTGACGAACGGCATGCCGCCACGAACATCCAGAGGAATGGATTCTTCAAAGGAGTGACCCGCCTTCTCAAGCCGTTGGTCATTGGAGAAGACGAGCCCCGCACCGATAAGGCGCTGGGCCTCTTCGCGGGTTTCAGCGACACCCCTGTCGACAAGGAGAATGTCCAATCGCCTCTTCATCCTCACGGAACCTTTCAACCGAACAACGAAATATCATGGCTCAGGATCCGGCCAGAACCCTTCGGATGGTGGCAGCGACACACTCGGCAGTCTGGCCATGCTCCTTTTCCAGCACCGAAGTGGCTCCATGGGAAACAAACGCGTCTGGCCAACCGAAAACGCGGACATCGCCTTTGTAGCCGGCCCTGACCAGTTCGCATACCACCGAGTCGCCGAACCCGCCATTCGCGACGCCGTTTTCCAGCGTCACAAAAAGCCTGGTACGCGCAATCTGTTGCCGGAGGAGCGAAGCATCCAACGGTCGGACAAACCTGGCATTCACAACCCCTGCGTCAATGCCATCGCGCACCAGCAATTCAGCCGCACCGAGTGCCATCCCTACACGGTCACCGAGTGCCCAGATTTCGACCTCGCGTCCTTCACGCAGCACCTGCGCCTTGCCGATATCGACCGCATCCAGCGCGTCCGGTACCTGCTTACCACTGCCCGGTCCCTTCGGATAGCGGATGGCCACCGGGCGATTGAGCTTTACGGCCGTATGCAACATACAGGCGAGTTCGGCCTCATCAGCAGGCTGCATATACACCAGGTTCGGGACCGAACGAAGCAACGCTATGTCAAATACGCCGTGGTGCGTAGGGCCGTCTTCCCCCACTAGTCCCGCCCGGTCAAGGCACAGCACTACCGGCAGGTTCTGCAGGCACACGTCGTGGATGATGCAATCCACCGCGCGCTGAAAGAAACTGGAGTAGATCGCAAGTACAGGCACGAGGCCACGCGCGGCAAGGCCTGCAGCAAACACAACTGAATGCTCTTCCGAAATCCCAACATCAAAAAAACGATCAGGAAAACGCGATGCAAACCCTGTCAACCCGGTACCTGCACCCATCGCCGCAGTTATCGCAACAACGCGCCTGTCCTCCTCCGCAATACGCACAAGCACTTTGCCGAAGATCCCGGAGTAGCTGATCGACCCGGGTGCGTCCTTCATCTCGCCGGTTTCCACATCGAACGCATGCGTCCCGTGCCACTTGTCAGGCCTGTCCTCGGCATAATCGTAGCCTTTGCCCTTGCTGGTACTAACGTGCAGAAGGATCGGCTTTTCCGAATCGGCGGCGATTCGCAACGCGTCAAGAAGAGCCGGAATGCTGTGTCCGTCGATAGGACCAATGTAGCGCAGGCCGAATTCCTCAAAAATGACACTTCGCACAAAAAGACTTTTGACCGCCTCTTCAAAACGGTAGTACGCCGACCGCATCCACCCCATTCGCATGCGAAGTGCAGTCTTCTCTGCATTACGCTTCAACCTGTTGTAACGCGGGCTTGCCAGAAGCGAACCGAGATATCGCGACATCGAGCCCACATTGGCGCCGATGGACATCTTATTGTCATTCAGTACCACGATAAGGCGGGATGTTGACGCTGCCACGTTATTCAACGCTTCGAAGGAAATTCCGCATCCCGCCGCCCCGTCACCCATCACTGCGATCACATGCTCCCCGCCGCCCTGCCTGTCTCGCGCAGCCGCCATTCCCAGTGCGGCTGAAAGACCTGTCCCGGCGTGCCCGGCGCCAAATGCGTCGTAGTCGCTTTCCTCCGTGCGCTGGAACCCTGACAGACCACCGAATTGACGCAGCGATGCCATGCGGTCTCGCCGCCCTGTAAGCACCTTGTAGGCATAGGTCTGGTGACCGGTGTCCCAGACAATCTTGTCAGCGGGCGGCGAGAACACCTTCAGCAGAGCTACGGTAAGCTCTACAACGCCCAGGTTGGCGGCCAGGTGCCCACCGGTCCTGCTGACTGTCTGGATGATGAAATCCCTGACCTCTGTCGAGAGTTGTTCCAGTTCCTGAACGCCGAGGCGTTTCACATCTTCCGGAACGCATGTCTGTTCAAGCAGTTGTGACATCTGAAATTGCCCCCGGAGATACATCAGTTGCCATCGGCCTGGGTCCGCAGTCGCGGATCCAGCGCATCCCGCAAGGCATCTCCAAGCAGGTTGAACGCGAGAACTACCAGCAGGATGGCCACGGTTGAGAACGTCAGTTCCCACCACACACCCTCCCAGAGGCGCAGTCTCGCATTGCTTATCATGATACCCCAGGAAGGCTCATCCTGCACACCGATTCCGAGAAAACTCATTATTACCTCGGTCTGTACCGCCGAGGGGAAACGCAGCGAAAAGTTGATTATGACAAGGTGCGCCAGGTTGGGAAAAATGTGTCTGAACATGATACGGAACGGCCCGGCACCAAGCACTTTCGCAGACCTGACGTAGGCAAGCTGCTTGTGCTTCATCACCTCACCACGGACCAGCCGGCATAGTCCCACCCATGTGGTAAGCCCGATGCCCAGGTATACCCCGTAGAGCCCCTTCCCTGCCACCATCGCTATGGCAATGATGAACAGCAAAGTCGGCATACAGGCAAATGTCGAATAGAGCCAGACGATGAGATCGTCTACCCACCCGCCGAAATAGCCCGCCAGACAGCCGAGCAGCACACCAAGCGCAATCGCTATCACGGAAGTGATGACCCCAACCTGGAAAGCGATCCGGCATCCCTGCAGAATGCGTTGCGCCACGTCACGCCCGAGTCCATCTGTACCCATCGGATGTGCAGTGCTGGGCGCCTCATATCGATGAGCCAGGTCTTGTTTCTGGTAGCCAGGCTCCTGGCCCCTGACCTTCTCAGCGCGAAGAACAAAAGCGGCACCATTTTGCAACGGCACGACCCACTGCGGGACAGACGCTTCCAGTACATTGTACCGCCAGTACACAATACTGCCGTACAGCGCAGCTGCCGCGAACAGCACAATCACTCCGAGACTGGCCATAGCGAGCCGGTTCGAAACAAGGCGGCCCCACGCATCCGCCCAAAGCGAATGCCCACGTGTCTCCATGCCTGTGTTCCCGGCCTTCATTCCAGCCTCACCCGCGGATCAACCATCGCATAGCAGATATCCGTAACAAGGCTCGCCAGCACATAGATCACTGCCCCGACAAAGACAACGGCCCTGATCACATCAACATCCGAATTGAGAATGCCTTCATACGCCATGTTCCCGAGTCCCGGTATCCCGAACATCCGTTCGAGAAGAAGACTGCCCGTATAGAGGAACGGAATTGTCATTATAACGTTCGTGAGGATTGGTATCATCGCGTTCTTCAGGACATGAACGAACAGTACCCTGCTTCGTCCCGCACCCTTGGCAAAAGCAGTACGCACATAGTCGCGATACATCTCGTCCAGCATGACAGTCCTGTAGAAACGCAGTCCCCCACCAAGTCCGCTGACCACCCCAACGATCACCGGGAGCAGGAGGTAGTGCCAGGACTCAAAGCCCCAGACAGGAAACCACCCAAAACGGTAACCAAGCAGGTACTGCCCTACGATCATCCACACAAGGTAGTTGACGCTCATCAGGACCACCGAGAACACCACAAACGAACGGTCCAGCCACGTATCGCGGAAAAACGCGCACATAAGCGCAAGTGCAATGCTGAGCACCAGTTCCACGATGAATATCGGTACCATCAGCATGAGCGACGGCCCGACACCGCTGAGAAGCATCCGCGAGATCCTTTCGTTCGTGTCCTGCGAGACACCGAAGTCAAGCCTGCTGAGCCGGGAAAGGTAGAAGACGAGTTGCGAATCAAGTATGCCCCTGGTCCGCCTGCGCAACGTGAGACTTCGCAGTTCCATCGAACCGCGTTCGACCGTGATAGATGCCAATTCACCTGTTTCCGAACCAGTTAGATCAAACGGCAATGTCGCCCTGCACCAGCTACCCGCGGACTGGAGTTCCATCCTCTCCCCGTTCGACTCCCATACTGCACGTCCTGCAGATCCAGTCCCATCAACGCACAGGACACGGTACTGCAGAAGCCAAAGGTAGTGCCCCGCTGACGGGCGAAAGAACACAGGCACGATGTACTTCCCTGGACCGCCAAGAACCACACGTCCCGATGGCCTGTTGGTGTGAAACGCCCCAGGCACACCGTTCCAACCACCCGGACCCACCTCAAAATCCGTGTCCCTGTATGCCCTGGTCCTGCCCCACATACCCATAAAGAGCGGCTTGTCGTACCCGCGTTGAAGGTCATATTCTTCGAGCGCTTCAGGTGACGCATTCTTGCCGAGTTTAATCAACGCAGGATCGCCGCCGGCAACGTTGAACAGGGCAAACGTCACCAGTACTATCCCGAGCACGATCGGAATCATGTAAAGGATGCGTCGTATGATATACCGTCCCATCAGCCCTTCCCTATTTTCGCCAGTGCACGCCTTCAAACTGCTTCTGCCATTTCCCCCGGTCCGCAGCGTCGACACGGCGGTATTTGATCATCCCGTACGGAAAATCATGGAACTTGTAGTTACGCACCCAACGGTGCTGCAAGCTGTAGTCCATCGGGTGATGCATGAATATCCAGGGGCAATCCTCGACAACAATGTCAGCCATCATGCGGTATAGCTTGTTCCGCTCAGAACTGTCCGGCATGACCCTTATCTTTTCATAGAGGCTGTCAAATTCAGGGTTCACGTAGTTGCTATGATTCGGGCTGGGCGAACTATTCGGGCCATAGAACAGCTGCAGAAAATTCTCTGCGTCCGGATAGTCAGCCACCCAGCCCAGCCTGTACATCTGGCACTGGCGGCGCTCCATCTTGGACAGGAACGTCGGCCAGTTGTTGTAGCTGGGAACCAGAGCAACACCGATCTTGCGCATGAAACCCATCGTCAACTCCATCGACTCCCTTGTCTGTGGATCCGCACTCCCGAGTTCGACCGTGAGCTTAAGCCTGTGTCCGGTTGAAGGATCCACACCGTCAGGGTAACCTGCTTCTACCATGAGGCGTTTTGCCTTCTCGAGGTCGAACGGGTACGGGCTTGGTTTTTCGTCATAGCCGGCAACACCGGGGGGGATTGGCCCTTTCGCCCGGGTGATTCTGTCGTTAAAGAACTCCACCCACTGGTCCGAGTCAAAGGCGCATGTCAGGGCCTGTCTCAGTTTCTTGTTCTTTCCGACAACTGGATCATCCATGTTGAAGCCGAGATAGTACACATCAAGAGTCGGCGTCTTCATGAGCCTGATGCCGCGTCTTTCCAGGCTGCCGGCCAGCGTCTTCTGAGGAGTTATGACGGCATCCCAGTTGTCCCTCGAGATACCTGAATCCTCTATCTCGCCGGATACAAACTTGAGCCAATGGGTGGACTGATCATCAATCACATATTGCACAAGCCTGTCTATGAGAGGCAGTTGCCGACCGGCATCGACAAGCAGTCCAGCGGCATCGTCCCCCGCCGCCCCCTTGGAAGGATAGACGTCGATGGTACGGGTTGTTGTCCATTTGGGATTCTTCGCGAACTCGAAACGGTAATTCCTTTTCCATGAGGTCAGGATGTAGGGCCCGGTACCCACCGGATGGTTCAGGAAGTCGTCACCATAGAAGTCGACTGCTTCCTTGGCGACAGCACAGCCGTAGTGCATCGTGAGGACCCACAGCAACTGCGGATAGGGACGCGTAAGCCCGATCCTGAACGTATACTTGTCCAGCGCCTCCAGACCGGCAACCGGACTACTGTAGTCAGTGGGGACTGAACCCGCCGATGCGGCACGAAAACCATCCAGCCCCACTATGCGATCGTTGAACGCCCAGAACCCCGTTGATTCCGTTTTGAGGTCGGCAACCCGTTTGAGGGAATAGACAAAGTCAGAAGCAATCACTTCCCGGTTGGTGCCCTGGAAACAGGGATCATCCTGGAAGAAAATCCCCTTCCGTATCCGAAAGGTGTAAGTAAGCCCGTCAGCTGAAACTGCCGGCATCTCTTCAGCCAGCAATGGTTCAACGCGGTAGGGCCGTTCGAGATAGGAATACTGCACCAATCCTTCGTACACCCTGCTTATCGCCACGGCAGAAGCGACATCACCGGCCTTCACAGGATCAAATCCACGAATGCGTTCCGTACGGCCATAGTAGATGGATTGCCCCAGGTCCGGGGAATCGACTGCCAAACTGCAGGAAACGGCCAGTAGATAAAGACAGGGCAACAGCGCAAGGCCTGTCCGGACCCATGCCCGCTGTACGGCGTACCTCATGGCGCCGGGGCAGGCGCCGGGACGGACAAAGGTGAAGCCGACGGAACAACGTCCGAGGGCGTAGCGGGGACAGCAGAACCTGGCGCCAACGGTTGGACAGGACCGGCATTTCCGGTAATCGGCGCAGTCGGTTGCTGCGCAGGTTGTGGCTGCGCGGCAGGCGCTCCGCCAACCTGCTCAGTGACTGACGTACTCGTCTGCAAGCGCCCGCCAACAATGGCCAGAAGGGCGGTGTTGACAAGGAAGATGATACTGAGGACAACCGTTGCCTTCGTCAGGACCGTCCCCATGTGTGCGCCGAACACGGTTTCACCCATGCCACCGAGAGCGGTACCTATACCGTAGCCCCGGCTCTTCTGGATCAGTATCGCGCCAAGCAGAAGAAGGCTCGACATAACTTCTATCAATACAAGCAGGAATTTTACAAAAGCCACTTTGATTCTCCCGGGTGCGAAGCACCTATTACCATCATGTCATCAACCTGCAGCACGCACGATATCCGCAAATGAACGGGCATCAAGCGAAGCCCCGCCAATCAGGCCTCCGTCGATATCAGGCTGGCTCATCAGGTCGCGGGCATTTGCCGGCTTCATGCTGCCGCCGTACTGGATGCGGATCGAACCGGCCACATCGGCCCCGCCGACACCCTTGAGCACATCACGAATAAACGCATGCATTTCCTGCGCCTGTTCCGGGGTAGCGTTGACTCCAGTTCCGATTGCCCACACCGGTTCATAGGCAACAACGACCTTTCGCAGGTCAGCCCCAACACCGGCAAGTCCCTGTTCCACCTGGCGCTTGACAACATCCTTCATCTGCCCACCCTGGCGCTCCTGCAGGGTCTCGCCAACACACATAATGGGAACAAGATGCGAGGCAAGAGCAGCTTTCACCTTCTTGTTGACCATCTCATCTGTTTCATGGAACAGCGTTCGACGCTCGCTGTGCCCGAGGATGACATACCAGCAATAAAGATCCCGCAACATCGATGGCGATATCTCACCGGTAAACGCGCCGCTGTTTTCCCAGTGCATGTTCTGCGCTCCGATACGGATGGGAGTATCCGACACCATCTCCCCTACCGCGCGCAGGACAGTGAAAGGAGGGCACAGCACGACATCCACGTCGATGACGTTTTCAAGCTCACGTTTTATGCCGCCGGCAAGATCGCGGGCCTCGGCCAGCGACTTGTTCATCTTCCAGTTGCCGGCCACAATCTTCTTTCGAATCTTCTGAACCACGCTATCCTCCTCACCTGCAACGGAATTATTACATTATAGGTCAGCATTCCGGCATGCAAGCTGATACGTCAGAGACGCAGGCAAACTCGCCGTCTCCCGTTCAGCGATCACTGAGTGCCGTAATACCCGGAAGCTCTTTTCCCTCCAGGAATTCAAGGCTGGCACCACCGCCGGTACTGATGTGCGTGAACTTGTCGGCTAGACCGCTCTGATTCACCGCGCTGACGCTGTCGCCTCCGCCAACGATGCTGACACCCCTTCCTTCGGCAATGGCGCGCGTAACAGCAAGAGTACCCTCGGCAAACGGAGCCATTTCGAAGCAACCCATGGGACCGTTCCACAGAACAGTCTTTGCATGGGCAATCTCACGCGCGAACATGCCGCGACTCTTCGGGCCAACGTCCAACGCCATCCACCCGTCTGGGATCTCTTTTTCACCGACGATCTTGACCTTTGCGTCAGCACTGAACGCGTCTGCCACAACGTGATCAACCGGCAGCATCAGTTTGACCCCCAACGCCTTGATCTTGTCCAGCGTCTCTCTGGCCATGGCAACACGATCTTCTTCGACAAGCGACTTGCCCACCGGGTAGCCCATTGCCTTGTAGAATGTAAACACCATTCCACCACCGACGATGATTGCGTCGACTTTCCCGGCCAGGTTCATGAGAACGTCTATCTTGCCGCTGATCTTTGCGCCGCCGATGATGGCCAGAAGCGGCCGCTTCGGGTTGGCTATCGCGTTCCCAAGATACTCAATCTCCTTTTCCATCAGGAAGCCGGCGACCTTGTCGGAGAAGTGTTCCGTAACAACGGCAATTGACGCGTGCGCACGGTGCGCAGTGCCAAAGGCATCGTTGACATACAAGTTCCCGAGCTTCGCCAGGTCGGCAGCAAAGACTTTCTGTTTCTTCTTGAGCTCCTTCTTCGCCGCCTGCTTCTCCTCGTCGCTGGCAGTCTTGGGCAGGTCCGGCTTGCCCTCCTCTTCCAGGTGGAAGCGGAGGTTCTCCAGCAACAGCACCCCGCCCGCCGGAAGAGCCCTTACCATCGCATCCACCTCAGGCCCAACGCAATCTGGCGCAAAGAGGACTTCCCTGCCCAGCAGCTTTCCAAGGTGAATTGCCACCGGCTTCAGACTGAACTCCGGTTTCGCCCTGCCGTCAGGACGGCCAAGATGGCTCATCAGCACAAGCCTGGAAGCACCGGAATCCAGCACGTATTTGATGGTGGGTAACGCCGCCTTGACCCTGGTGTCGTCCTCAATCGTCCCGTTCTCGATCGGAACATTGAAGTCGACCCTCATGAGGACCTGTTTTCCCTTCAAACTGACATCACGGACAGTCTTCTTGTTCATGCCCCCTCCATACTGCATGAAACGCAGGCAACGCAAAGCCGGCGGCGCTACCGGAAACGGTTACAGTTTTCCTGCCATCATGTTCGCCAGATCGGCTGTACGGACACTGTAGCCCCACTCGTTGTCGTACCAGGTTACCACCTTTATGAAGTCGTTCTTCTCTTTACCCAGCACCATGGTGAACGATAAATCCACAGAGGAACTGTGCGCGTCGCCCTTGAAGTCGATGCTCACCAGCGGTTCGTCGACCGATGCAAGAATACCTTTCATCGGCCCGGATGCCGCATCACGGAACGCCTGCCGGAGCTCGTCCGTCGTTGTCTGTTTTTCCACCTGTGCGGTGAAATCAACAACTGATACCGTCGATGTTGGAACGCGCAGCGCGTAACCGTCGAACTTGCCCTTGAGGTCAGGAATGACCAGCGCCACCGCCTTGGCCGCTCCAGTGGTTGTCGGGATGATGCTCATGGCCGCAGCCCTGGCGCGCCGCAGATCGCTGTGCGGAAGATCCAGTATCTTCTGATCATTCGTGTAGGCGTGGATTGTCGTCATAAGGCCACGCAATATCCTGAACCTGTCATTAACAACCTTCGCGGCAGGTGCAAGACAGTTCGTGGTGCACGAAGCGTTGGATACAACGTGATGGTTGGCAGGATCGTACTTGTCGCTGTTCACTCCCATCACAATCGTGATGTCTTCACCTTCGGCAGGCGCCGATATGATCACTTTCTTCGCGCCGCCTTTCGTGATGTGGTTCTCAGCGCCCTGGACGGTCTTTCCCTTCTTGTTGACGCCGTCCTTCTTGATGGTGAACAGGCCCGTGCTTTCGACCACGATCGATACCCCCAGGTCTTTCCAGGGCAGCTTGCCGGGATCCGTTTCCTTTAGCGCCTTCAGTGGTTTGCCGTCTACCATAAGGCAATCGGTTCCTGCTTCCACAGTTCCGTCGAACCTGCCGTAGTTGGAGTCATACTTGAGCAGGTGCGCCATGGTCTTCAAGTCACCCAGATCGTTGAATGCAACTACTTCCAGTGTCTTCGGATACTTGTCGCGTATAGCCTTGAATACCTGTCTACCGATTCTACCGAACCCATTGATGCCTACCTTGACTGCCATGACGTTCTCCCCCTTAGTTCTGCGAACCACGTAGAGACGGATACCGGCCGCCTCAAGAACACTCGAATGCGGCGTGATGATAGCGATCCGAATTCTGAAGTCAATACCGCGGATGCCGATCAGACACCAAACTCCTTGACAAAGTGGTCGCGTTTCCGGCAACCATTTGAAGAAAGGTTTCCGTTTCACTCGACACTCGACTACCGGTCAGCCAGATTATGATACCTGCGTTACAACCTGTCCCCCGTGAGGAAATCGACAATTGGCCAGTGGCCGAGGCGGGCCTGCCACCACGGATCGTCCATGCTGCGGTGAAACACGGCCTGACTGCGGTCGGCAGACTCAGAGACCTGCACACAGGCATGATTCCTGGTATTGGCCTTCAGTCGGAGAAACACCTGCTCCGTTTTCTCCAGCTTTGTGACAAGCTCAGCTCAGGCGAGACTATGTTCGATGATCTGATGGGTATTCTTTCATTCTTTCTCGACTCCGATCAGGTGGAAGTACTTACCTACAGGTACGGACTGCACGTGGCCGCAGTTCCGGATACTCGCCAGACCCTGCAAAGCATAGGAACAACACGGCATGTCTCGCGTGAAAGGGTAAGACAGGTGGAATCGTCGGCATTGAGCGCACTGCGTACCAGGCTGGCACAGAAATGCCTTGAGCCGGTATACAAGTTGTACTGCCGTTTTATCGATGCCGAGGGCGGCGCATCAGAGCCACAGGATCTAGATCGGATTCCGGACAAGGCACTTCTTAATGGTATGAACCCTGCAGGACTGCTCAGGATGCTGACGGCATGCCGTGATGTACCGGTGTTCTGTAACGGTTTCTTCTCGACTGTCTCCGTGGCCCTTCTACGACGCATTGACGCCACCATCATGGAGTTGCTCTCAAGCACTGCCATGATGACGGCGGACGAAGTCTTCGAGTCCAGCCGCACCAATCTTCAGGGAATTACGCAGAAGACCGTACTGCTGCATCTTGAACACCATCCCGACCTCTTGCGGCTTAACGACGGACGATACGGCTGTTTTGACATACCGGGACCGGCAGTCATGCAGCTTACCAGGGAATCTATGCGAAGGTTGCCAAGCCCAGTCCATTTCAAGGCGGTTCTGGCCGCTGTGAACACATTGCTCAAACCAGGAAGCAGACTTGGAACCGGTCACATGCTTGAAATGCTTGCATCGGACCCGGCCATAGAACGCGGCGCCAGCGGGTTCTACACATTGAGGGACCAGGCAGAATGAAACTGGTGCGTGCATATGTCATGCGCGAGTACATGATCGTGCTCTCGTATTGCGCGTTTGGCCTGTGCCTTGTTCACGTGATTATCGACATGTTCAACAACGCGAGCAAGATGATCGACGCCGGCCCGCCCTGGCACCTGGTCCTGCGGTACTACATTTCGTACCTTTCCCCGTCACTTGAGTTGCTGTTGCCGGCAGCACTTCTTCTTGCCACGCTGTTCACGCTCTGGCAGCTGGCCCGACACCACGAGCTTGTTGCCATGCAGGCGAGCGGAATAAGCCTCACATCCGTTCTGTCAACATTCCTGAAGGTCGGCCTGACAACCAGCATCCTCCTTGCCACGGCAAAAGAAACCGTGATCCCGTCAGCAGCGCGGTGGGCATCGGACTTCCAGAAGGGCAATTTTGCCGCCTCGGGGCTGAACCGCGCAACACCTCTGAGCTACATGAACAGCAGGGACCATCGCCTCTGGAACATCAGGGAGTTCAGCCCGAAGGAACCAAGCCGGCTCAAGGGCGTCAAAGTCACCCAGCAACGTCCGAACGGTTCCCGGGAGTTCGTAATCGAGGCGGAACGCGTCGAATGGCTTGATGGCGAATGGTGCTTCTATATCGACACCCCACCGCGCCACTTCACGGAAGACGACGCACCCCGAAAAGACGCTGAGCTGCCCATTGAACATGAGACGGTGCGCTCTATGCCCTTCACAGAAACACCGCGTGATTTTGTGGCGCTGGTCACGCCATGGGAGTACCAGACTGCCTTTGAAATGAGGCGATTCATGGCGCATCATACCAGGCTTTCGCAGAACGTACTTGCCGAGAAATGGACTGACTTTCATTCACACCTCGCCATGCCATGGGCGTGCCTGATTGTAACACTCTTTGGCATACCGGTGGGCACACGGACGGCGCGCCAGAGCATCTTGACGGGCGTGTTCCTTGCAATCGGTCTTTTCTTTTGCTTCTATGCCTTGAATCAGGTGGGCGTGTTCCTGGCAAAGAACGGGACAATACCAGCAATGGCAGGGGCCTGGCTTTCAAATGTGGTCTTCCTGCTTGTAGGACTGGTCCTTCTGTGCAGGACCCATTAGCCGGCAACACGTCGCAAGGAATTGACTGTTGTTGCCATGGGGACAACAGACCCTTCGGGAAAGGAGTAATGACATGTCCGTGCTTCGCGAACTGTTGCAGAGGGGTGTTGAAATGGGCGCATCGGACGTCCACATCAAGCCAAATGCCGAACCCATATTCCGTGTCAGCGGCGACCTGGTCAAGAGCGGGTTCGAAGTTCTCACCCCTGAATATCTCGCCGAAGTAATCAAAGATATCATGCCTCCGCACATCATCCATCAGTACGAAGCGGAACATGAAGCCGACTTCTCCCTGGGTGAACAGGGCATAGGTCGATTCCGCGTAAACGTGTTCAACTCGCAGGGCGTTCCGACAATCGCCATGCGTCACGTGAAAGATGCCATCCCGACGTTCGAGAAACTTCGTCTCCCCGCCACCCTGAGCAAGATGGCACAGGTCGAACGCGGCATCATCCTTCTCGCCGGCACCACCGGAAGCGGCAAATCGTCGACACTTGCCGCTATCATCGGCGAGATCAACCGCACGCAGCGTTGCCGGATCATAACCGTGGAGGACCCCATAGAGTACATGTTTGTGGATGACCAGTCCGTGGTAACGCAGCGCGAAGTCGGTCTTGATACCCTCAATTTCCAGAACGCCCTGAAACATCTCATGCGCCAGGATCCGGATGTGATACTCATCGGCGAAATGCGCGACAGGAACAGCATCAGGACGGCCCTGCTCGCAGCCGAAACAGGTCACCTTGTGCTGTCAACGTTGCACGCCGGGACATCGGATCTCGCCATACCCCGAATGCTCGACGTGTTTCCATCCGAAGAACAGGATCAGATCCGCCTCGGACTGGCCGGGAACATGTACGCAGTGATATGCCAGCGTCTCATCCCCGACGTGCAGGGCGGCGTCGTACCTGCAGTCGAGATCATGATCAACACCTCGACAGTCCGGAAGCTCATAGAGAAGAACCAGCTCGATACACTGGCCGCCGCTATCGCCACCGGAAAGGAAGACGGTATGCAGAATTTCAACTCATCCGTATACGAACTCATAAAGTCGGGGCTGATCACCGAAAAGGAAGGCATGCGGTTTGCCACAAACCCGGAATCACTCCGCATGAACTTGCAGGGCATCTTCCTCGACGAAGGCAGCCGCATCCTGGCCACATGATGTCGTTCAGTCGCAGAAAAGACAGGAAGAGTTGAAGCATGGCTGATTTTTCGGGAAAGGCTGTTCTTGTCACCGGTTCCACCCGTGGTATCGGCAGGGCCATCGCCGAACGCCTCGCAATGCTTGGAGCGCTTGTCGGGGTACACGGACGACGCATGGACGATGCGAAGGCGGTTTGCGAGGCGATATCCGGAACAGGAAGTGCAATTCCGTTTGCCGCCGACTTTGACCGTCCGGAGTCCGCCCGTGACATTGTGGAACAATTCGCGGCCAGGGCCGGCAGGATCGACGGGCTCGTAAATAATGCCGGCGGGGGCAAGGCAGTTGCTTTCAGGGGCCTTTCACTGGAACGGTGGCGTACAACGATCCGCGCCAACCTGGAGGCCACAATGGAGGCGTCGCGCGCCGCCTATATCCTTATGCGACAACGTGGAAGCGGATGTGTCGTGAACGTGGCGTCACTGGCGGCCCATGGTCCAGGCAAGTGGATGGGCGCAGACTATGCCGCTGCCAAGGCCGGAGTAGTAAGCCTGACAAAGAGCCTGGCATTCGACGCCGCACGCTTCGGGATCCGCGTGAACGCCGTTTCGCCCGGCATGGTGGAGACAGACATGACCACGGTTCTGCCCGAAGAGACAAGACAGGGATTGAGGATTCCAATGTCCCGGTTTGCGGCACCGGCCGAGATAGCGACTGTTGTAGCTTTCTTGCTCTCAGACGATTCCTCCTACATCACCGGTGAAACCATCCATGTGGACGGTGGCCTCTGGATGGGATAGGACGTGGGAACGAAACCGGAAAGGGTTGCATGAGTCCAAAACGTGTAGTGGTGACGGGTATGGGTGTTGTCTGCAGCCTCGGCTTCAGCGAGCAGGAACTCTGGGACAACATGATTGCCGGGAAATCGGGAATTCGCCGTGTCCAGTCGCTTGACCTGACCGGCTACAAATCGACCAGCGGTGGCGAGGTCGACAACGACCGGCTCGCCGTGGCGATGAAGAGCGCATCGTTGACATCATGGGACCGCACTGTGGACATGGCACAGATTGCCGCCGGCCAGGCCCTGCGTCAGGCCCGTATCCGCGGTGAAACTGCACCAGCCGATCCTGTTGACTGCGGGACCATTTTCGGCACAGGAGTTGGTTGTGCGCACAGCGTTCACGCTGCCTACATGGGGCTCGCACAGAAAGGCCTGCGGGGTCTCCGCCCTACTACCGTCCCACGTTGCATGGCCAACGCAGCATCAGCAGTGATTTCGATGCAATACCGGCTCACCGGGCCCAATTTCGTAATAGTGTGCGCGTGTTCATCATCGACTTCGGCAATCGGACTCGCCTTCCGGACGATCCAGTCCGGGTACGCGGATATGGTGTTGTGCGGCGGTGCAGACGCAATGTTTGAACCGGGAACCTTCGGCAGCTGGAACAACCTGGGCGTCATGTCATCAAACCAGGATCCGACGAAAGCATGTCGACCGTTCGACCGGGACAGGGACGGCACGGTTCTGGGTGAAGGTGCCGCTGCCATTCTGCTTGAATCGCTCGAACACGCATCAGCCCGCGGCGCCGGCATACGCGCCGAGATCTGTGGATATGGCGAATCGTCGGATGCCGACCATATCACCCGCCCGAATGTGGAAGGACAGATGAAGGCAATTCGCCTGGCTTTGGCAAGCGCAGAGATGGAGCCCGCAGACGTAGGCTTCGTGAACGCGCATGGAACGGCGACTCGCGCTAACGACGCCTGCGAGAGCCAGTCAATACGCGGTGTTCTCGGCAGCGCAACCGATGGCATCCCGGTGTCGTCCAACAAGTCGTATTTCGGTCATCTCCTGGGTGCCTCAGGGGCCATTGAGACACTGGTGAGCGTCATTGGGATCGAGCGAGGAATGATGCCATCAAGCCTCAATCTCGACAACCCCGACCCCGAGTGCAATCTCCTCTTTGCAGGCTCAACACCGCAGAAACTCGCCCGGCCTGTCGTCCTCAAGAACAGTTTCGGTTTTGGAGGAGACAATGCCGTGCTTGTCCTTCGCGCCTGGCGGGGATGAGCAAAAGAAGCCTTTACACCGCCGACCCATTGTCCCATACTAAAATCTGAAGTAGTGAAGGGCGGCAAGCGGTCGGCTCTCGCCGACGGCCGCAGAAACCACAGTGCCAGTTCGTAACGACACCCGGGCCACAGCCCATCCGGTATCTTACGCAGGCAACACCAGGCCAAAGACACAGGGGACAATAAGGGAAGTGTCATGACAGCAAAAACATCAGTGAGGGTCAAACCGGCTCCACGCAAAGCCACAAGCCGCGGCAAAGCAGCCAAAGATCCATTCGTGTGGTTCGGCGACATGATGCAGCATTGCCTCGACTATGCCGAGACCGCCAAGAAACTTGGCAGGAAGATCGTCGGTATCATGTGTGAATACACACCGAGGGAAATCATCATGGCGTCAGGCGCGATTCCAGTTTCGCTCTGCGGCGGAACAGCAAAGACGCTCCCCTCTATCTCGGAGGGATTGCCCCAGGACCTGTGCCCTCTCATCAAGGCAACATTCTGGTACAGCGCGAATGACGCAAATCCGATGATGACGATCGCGGACCTGATCGTTGCCGAAACAACGCCCGAAGGTAAGAAGAAGATGTACGACATTCTCGGGCGGAAACATCCTATGTATGTTCTGGAGCTTCCCCAGAAACAGGGGGATCACGAAGCCTTCCAGCACTGGGTGATGGAGCTGCGAAAACTGAAGACCATCCTTGAACAGCGATTTCGAACCACAATAACCAGACAACGTCTGCGCTGGGCCATCCGGGAAATGAACCGCGAACGTGCATTGCGACGCAAGCTCGCAGCCCTCATGAGATCGCCATGCCCCCCTGTCACTGGTTGCGAACTACTCAGTATGAAGAGTCTCATAACGTGCATGCCTGGCGATTGGGACCAGTACGAGAACGCCATAAACAAGCTCCCCGGACGCAAACTCACACCCCCGGCCGAGAAAAGGGTGCGCGTCTTGATGACAGGCGTGCCAATTCCCCACGGTGCCGGCAAAGTGATGGAACTCATCGAAGCCAATGGTGGTCTGGTCGTCTGCCAGGAGACCTGCACCGGACTCAAGCCAATTCTTGATGACGTCGATGCGCTCGCAGACGACCCCATCCAGGTGCTGGCCGAAAAATATCTTCACGTCCCCTGCGCGATCATGGCGCCGGACAAGACCAGGCTCGAAGCGTTGGGCCGCCTTGCGAAGACATACACCGCACGTTGTGTCATAGAGCTTGTCTGGAAGGCCTGCCGGGCATATGCAACGGAGTCACAGCATGTCCAGAAGTATGTCGAAGAGACAATCAAGCTCCCTTACCTCCGAATCGAGACTGATTACTCACCGTCTGACTCGGCCAGGATAGAATCACAGGTTCAGAAGTTCTTCGAGCTACTGCGAAAACGGAAGTAGCCGCGCCATTCCACAACAGGCCGATGTCTCGTGTGAGGGGTGGATTCGGCCCCCGCAGACTCAATACGACTTGCGTCTTCCTGATCCACACTCACCCATCACGTAAAGGCATTCGCCGCTTGCGTTGGTGCTGCAAGTAGTGGTTAATACGCCCATCAGACAGGCTTCTGGGAGTGAATAGGCGCCTGGTGGGCCTCCTGGACTTCAAATCCAGTGTGGGGCTTTAATCGGTCCTGGTTGGGTTCGATTCCCACTCGCTCCCGCCATCCAGAGCAGGTGAGAAATGCGGAAGTTGCCATCCCGTTCACGTGCCATGAAGAAGGTGAAACAGAACGACAGATTCCTCCGTTCATTGCCGTCCATCACTGCCGTACTTGACTCTGAGCAGGCTCGCGAGTTGACCGCCAGCCACGGGCGTGTAGCGGTCGTGGACGCGGTCCGTACGGTGATAGCGGGATTTCGCACTGAGCTCCTCCTGGCGAAAGCCATGGCCAAACCGCCCGACACAACAACAGTACTCGCCGCGGCTCACAGGCGGCTTCAGCTCGATAGCATGCCGCACCTCAGGCGCGCAATAAACGCAACCGGGATCATACTGCACACGGGTCTCGGCCGGGCTGTTATGCCGGAAACAGCGGCCAGCGCGCTGTCCACTGCAACCGGATACTGCAACCTTCAGCTCGACATGGAATCGGGCGACAGGAACTCACGGGAACACGTCATCCGTGATCTTGTCTGCAGGTTGACAGGTGCAGAAGACGTCGCAATTGTGAACAACAATGCCGGTGCGACGCTGCTCACACTGAAGGCACTGGCCGAAGGGAAGCAGGTCATTGTCTCGCGAGGCGAGTTGATTGAAATTGGCGGTTCATTTCGCCTACCCGATATCATGGAACAGAGTGGTGCACGCCTCCGGGAAGTAGGGACCACCAACAAAACGCACCTGAAAGACTACGCCAGGGCCCTGTCCCGCGAAACGGGCCTACTGATGAAGGCACACAAGAGCAACTACTCTATCAGGGGATTCACCCACGAAGTCGGTATTGCGGACATCGCCGCGCTCGGGCACAAGAACAAGGTCCCCGTTGTCGATGACCTCGGTTGCGGGGCACTGGTGGGTCTGGAGAATTTCGGCCTTGGTCACGAAATCACAGTGCGCGAGAGCCTTCAGGCGGGAGTAGACATCGCGCTTTTCAGCACGGACAAACTGATTGGAGGTCCACAGGGCGGGTTGATTGTCGGCAAGGCGTCCCTTGTTAGGAAGGTTCTTTCCCACCCGCTCTACCGTGTCCTCCGAGTCTGCAAGCTTACGCTCTCCGCCCTGGAGGCAACCCTGCGTCTCTTCCTGAACCCTGACAGTCTTCCCAAGACACATCCTGTCTATCGTTCAATTGCCCAGACCGTATCCGGCATGGAACAGAAAGCGACAAGCCTTGGACAGGCTATATCAGCCGCGCAACCGCGATGGGACGTGTCCGTGACCAGCGACAAATCCTATCTCGGCGGTGGGGCACTCCCCGACAGCGAGCTTCCTTCATTTGCAGTCCGCCTGAAGGCCCCTGGCTATACCGCAGACGCGTTGGCCGCCAGTTTCCGCGCCGCCGCAATCCCGGTTGTGCCCTACGTGCGAGAGGATGCCGTTCTGTTGAATCTGCGTACAATCGAAGCATCCGAGATGCCGGAAATAGTATCTACTTGCCGTGCAATCCAGGCACCACAAGCATGACATCACCCACCCCGACAGTCGTTAGCCTCACCGTTGGCACCGCCGGTCACGTCGACCATGGCAAAACCAGCCTGGTCAAATATCTAACTGGCTGCGATACCGACAGATTGCCCGAAGAGATTGCACGGGGATTGACCATTGACCTCGGCTTTGCGGTATGCCAGCTGCCAAACAACAGGTCCGTCGGTATCGTCGATGTCCCCGGACACGAACGTTTCATCCACAACATGGTGGCAGGTGCAACAGGAATCGACGCAGTAGTGCTGGTCGTGGCAGCGGATGACGGGGTGATGCCACAGACTGTTGAACACTTTCACATTGTCCGCATGCTGGGCGTCCGTTCCGGCATGGTAGTTGTGACCAAGACAGACCTCGTTACGTCTGAACGCGTCGCAAATGTAATCGACCAGGTTCGACAGTTGGTGGCCGACAGTTTTCTTGGTGGCGCGCCCATCGTGCCCTTTTCCTGCAAGACAGGAGCAGGCTTCGACGCTTTCTACGAGGCCTTTGCCGCTACTGTCGACCGAACAGCACAGCGCAACGCCGATGGCGCCTTCCGGATGCACGTCGAACGGTCATTCGTAATGAAGGGGATTGGAACCATCGTATCCGGCATCCCCAGTTCAGGCATGGTCAGAATCGGCGACACGGTGGAACTGCTTCCGGCCCGCAAGACAAAAAAGATTCGGGGTATACAGGTTTTTGGACGTGATTCAGATGAACTCAAGGCGGGTGAATGTGCGGGCCTCAAGCTCGCCGATGTGTCGACGGATGAAGTGAAGCGCGGCATGGTACTGGCGTGTCCGGACACATACGTCCCAACCCGGTTCTTCGATGTTCGATTCCAGATGCTGCCATCGCTGGACAGGCCGCTGAGGCCCAGGTCCGGTATACGTTTCCACATCGGGACCTCCGACGCGAAAGGATACCTCGTTCTTCCCAACCAGGACTCACTGCCCCCGGGCAGCGAGACGTACGCGCAGGTTCAGCTTGACCAGCCCATGGTGGCCGCGCCCGGCGACTTCTTTGTCGTCCGCCTCCTCACCCCACCCCTGACTCTCGGTGGCGGCAATGTTGTGTACCCTGCCGCATCCAAGATGCGCAGGTCACAGGAGGACTGGTCAGACTCATGCCGCCGCTGCGAACAGGCATTCAGACAGGCCGACACCGCCCTGCAATTTCTGACAGAACATGAGACCACTAGTCCCCTCTCGGTTGAGACCCTGGCGCAGAGAGCTTTCCTAAGTAAGACAGCAGTGAAACAGCATATTGCAGGGTTGGTCGGTACAGGTCATGTTCTCGCTCTGCCGGGCGAAAAGTTTATCTCCCCACAGCTCTCCGCCGCAGTACAGACCAGGGTCGCGGCAGCAATCAACACCCTCCACGACGCAAGTCCCCTGAGTCTTGGATTTGACAAGAAGCTGGTCTTCCGCAACGTCAGTTGCGATCACACGCTGATCGAACACGCACTGCATCAGTTGCTCGTTTCAGGAGATGTCGAGAATACCGCCCAGGGTATTCGTATGGCGGCTCGTCGTCCTGCCCTGGATCAGAGGCAAACGGTGCTCGCGGACCGTGTCGTTGAGCTCTACAAGGCAAAAGCCTTCGCATCTCCGAGACGCGACGAATTGCCTGCTATCCTTGGGGTAGACACGCTCGTACTCAACCCCGTCATGGACCACCTGGTGCAAGCGGGCAGGCTTGTGGCACTGGATGGCGGGACTGTGCTTCTACATACAGATTGTGTCTCTGAAGCGGGACGGAAGATAGCGGAGTACATAGTCCAGCATGGCCAGATCGAGCCCGGTGCTGTCCGTGATCTTCTCCGAACAAGTCGGAAATATGCCATCCCGCTTCTTGAGCATTTTGACAGGACTGGCCTGACGAGACGCCAGGGTAATGCAAGAGTCCTGCGCGCGGCGATACCTGGCCAAGTCAGGCAGGAGAAGACATGAACAGGGAAAAGCGAAAGTCCGTGATGAGTCGCTCGATGCGCCTGGGACACTGTGTTTGTGATCCCAGGAAGCCATGCCCGTGTCCTCTCTTTATCGATAGCGACGTATGCCAATGTGCCGGGGAACGTCTGCCCGTTCCCGAGGCGGGTCCTATTCGTCTCACAAGGGCCGTAAGGAGTGCTGGCTGCGCAAGCAAAATAGGCCAGAACGATCTTGAAAAAGTCCTCAGCCAGTTGCCAGTCATACGTGACCCGCGGATCCTTGTGGGCACGGCCATCGCGGACGATGCCGGGGTCTTTCGCCTGAATCGTAACACTCTGATTGTTCAGACGGTCGACGTATTTACACCTGGAGTCGACGATCCGTACCTCTTCGGACAGATTGCCGCCTGCAACTCTCTGAGCGACGTCTACGCGATGGGAGGAAGACCCGTCACCGCGTTGTCGGTTATAGGTTTCCCCATATACTCCCTTCCACACAAGGTGATGACTGCCATCCTGAAGGGCGGCATCGACATTTTGAGAAAAGCAAACACTGTCCTCCTGGGCGGGCACAGCATCAACGACGAAGAGGTCAAATTCGGATTCGCGGTAACCGGCGTCATCAAGCGGAAGCAGCTTACCACCAATGCCGGCGCCCGGCCCGGCGACGCATTGATACTCACAAAGCCGCTTGGCACAGGCATAATATCGCTCGCCAGCCAGGTCGGCATGGCTTCGCATCAATCCGTCGGCGCAATGACAAAGTCCATGATCACGTTGAACCGTTCCGCCGCTGAGATCATGGTACGCTTTCATGCCACGGCATGTACGGACATCACAGGATTCGGCCTGCTGGGCCATCTGTACCGGATGGTCCGCGAAAGTGGTGTCACTGCAGAGATCAGATGCCGTTCCCTTCCTTTACTCCCTGAGGTACTGACATACGCGGCAAAAGGCGCGTACTCGGGCGCCAATGAACGAAACACTGAGTTCTGTGGACCCCACACGGCGTTGGACAACGCTGTAACCAAGGAAATGCGTGCAGTCCTATTCGATGCGCAGACTTCCGGTGGGCTCTTGATCGCCATGCCCGGCAAACTGGCAAATGCAGCTCTTAGCGCCATGCACAGGGCAGGCCTGACTGCTGCAGCTGTGATCGGGACAATCAGCGGCCGCTCGAAGGGGCAAATCCGCGTCTCTGCATGACGTCAGAACAGCTTGTCAAGGATCGTGTCGACATCACTCGCTGTTACCCGGCGCGGATTTGCAGCCGTCGATCCTGACGCAAGCGTTTCATCGATAATCACGGACCTGTTTTCCATTCTTTTCCCTTTGAACGGGGACCGGATACCCATGCACCTGTTCAGTTGCTCGACCCGTTCGGTCAGGTCGGCGCCAACTGCCAGCGACATGGCTTCGTACTTGTCGGCAATATCGGGCCTGTTGAATTCCAGAACATGGGGAAGACATACGGCACACGCCAGGCCGTGCGGTTGGTGATAGTACGCGCCGAGCGGATGGGCCAGACCGTGTACGAGCCCGAGGCGAGCGTTGCACAGCGCTATGCCTGCGAAATGACTGCCAACCATGAGATTATGTGCCGCAGTTCCCCGGGCGCCGTTGAAAGCCTTTTCCAGATTGTCGGCAATGAGACGTATTGACTCCAATGCATATGCATCGGTAATCCAAGTCGAGCCTCTGCTGACGAATGACTCGATGCCCTGGGTCAACGCATCCATACCCGGCCCCGCAATGACCTCACGAGGGCACGACTCAATCACACGCGCATCCAGGATCACCACACGCGCGAGGAAGGAGTGATGCCTGAACGATTTCTTCACACCGGTCTTCTCATTGGTGAACACACAAACAAACGTCGCCTCGGAACCCGTGCCCGCGGTCGTGGGCACGGCGACAAAAGGAATATGCCCGGCCGGCACTTCGGCGCCATCATGGTAGGCACGGGCGGGAAGCGGCGCATCAATCAGGCCGGCACATGCCTTTGCAATATCAATAACACTTCCGCCACCAATTGCTGCTACCCAGTCAACACGCTGTTTTCTGGCAAAGGCAAGAAGCACTTCAAGCTGCGCCAGAGTGGGCTCACCACCCCCGTACTTCCAGAAGACAGTCCGAACCGGAGCGAGTTCAGGTTGGACAAATGATTCAAGCAGTCCTGCTCGTTCTGCCGCACCGCCATGTACTATCAATCCGTTGCTGCCGAAAACGGAGCATTCGACAAGCAGATTCTTCAGAATGCCCTGCCCCGTGACAATCCTGCCAGGCAGTGCCAGTCTGCCGGGCAGGACTTCTCTATCAGGTTTCTCAGGCATGGCTGTCGCCATAGCAGGCAATTACAGCGACGAGTTCCATCGGCACCCGGCCATCGTTGTGAATCGCATGAGATTCCCCTCTGCCGGTCAAAACCGCGTCACCTGCACTTACCCGCTTCTTGTCCTTCCCATCGTCAAGAACGCCGGAACCGTGTGTGATGATATACACTTCGTCCTCCCCGGCATGCTGATGCATCCCGATACCGGCCCCGGCAGGCAATACGAGCCTGGCGCAAAGCCGCACGTTTGCCGCAAATTCAGGCTTTTCGAAATAGTGATGAACGGTCACCGAGCCTGAACCGCCGCGCATCTTTTCCCGGACTTCAGCCTTCATCTCGCCAGCTCTTCGTATCATGGGCAACAACCTCCAGTCCAAGTGCATGGAAACCCGCGACACTCATACCCCACTCATAGTGCCCCGTCAAAACAAGATGAACCACGTCGGGCTCCCGTGTCGAGATGCTTGTCCGCAGGGCATATGACATGATAGATATAACACATGCGAATACAGGGAATTGACATACATGACAAGATTGGTGAAGGCACCACTGCGACGGTCTGGAAAGGCCATCAGGCCACGCTGGATCGTCCTCTCGCAGTCAAAGTCTTGAAGCATGAGTTCGCATCAAACCCGGCCGAAGTGCGTGCATTTCTTGAAGAAGCCCGGGCAGTGGCAAAACTCAAGCACCCCGCAATCATCGGGATCTACGATGTCGGCGAATCAGACGGCACATGCTACTTTGTCATGGAATTCGTGCAGGGGGCTACACTCTTTCAGGTGATTCAGAAGAAGACGACCATTCCATGGACCGATGCCTTCAAGATCGCCATACCAGCGGCCGAAGCCCTTGAACACGCATGGACAACGGCGAATATCACTCACAGGGGCCTCAAACCGGGGAACCTGTTCATTGACAGGGACAGCGGCGTGAAACTGGCTGACTTCGGCATGTCGCGCTTGTTGGACCCCCTCAATCTGTCGCCCCGCATCCAATCCCGCAATGTTACAGCAACAACGAACTATTGTTCTCCGGAACAGGCCGGATGCGCCGTCAGGCTTGATTTCAGAAGTGACATGTACAGTCTTGGTGCGGTCTTGTACCATATGCTGACGGGGCGAATGCCGTTCGCCCCTGCAACCCCCACCGACACGCTCGAGAAGCACCGCAGTGAGCAGCTCAAGAGTCCGCGCGAGATGGTGGCCGGCATCCATCGCAGCGCGGAAGACATTCTTGTCAGGCTGATGATGAAGGCACCGGACGAACGCTATCAATCATGGACCGAGGCCATTGCCGAGATGAAAAAGGCAGCGCTTGGCAGAAGTATTCCCGGCACTGCAAATCTGGCTGTGCGAAGCACCATAGCGCCAGCTCCGGTTTCAAAGGCTACACCCCGCACAGACCGACAACCCGCTCTTCCTGCCCTCCAGGTTCCGGGCTGGTTCAGGGCAAGCGCGTGGCTCCTGGTGATTGTGTTCCTTGTCGCTTTCGGAACCCACGAATTTGGAAAGCCGATTCCCAAGCCGACTCCCCCACCCGTCCCCCGCAGCACAGCAGTACCGCAGGCAAAGGCACAGCAACACGTTGCAGCGGAACAGCCTGCTAATCCCGTGCAAGATGCATACTCTACAGGACCGGTCGCCGCCGCTGAGAAGCCCGCGGCAGTCGAGACTCCAGTCCAGTCAGGCCTTGATCTCGCCACTTTCAGTGCCGGTATCGTGGACTCAATTCTGAAGGACGACTTCAAGATGGCTGCCGCACTAGTTGAACAGGAGCTTCAGTACAGCCATATACCGGAAGCCGAAAAGACTCTCGAAGCCATGCAGGCATTTCTCAGTTCGGCCACGCAGAAGGATGCAATCATCGAAGCATCACTGCGCAGTCAGGTCGGGAAGGAAATATCTCTTCGAAATGGAAACAAAACCATTCGCATGACTCTTGAAAAGGTCCAGGACGGTGTGATTGAGGGAACCATACCACTGGTGACCAGCTCGGGCGCCTCGGCAAGACAGAGCACAACAATGCAGATCAGTCAACTCCCGCCAGACGAACAGGCGCGCCTTCTGGGAAGCGCGGACACACCGGCCAAGGCAGCGATAAAGTGCGTCCTGTTCATGCGGGCACAGAAATACGACTCTGCCAGACAGTTCGCCGCCAGTTCCGGTCCCCTGGCTGATGCCTTTATGGAACGCATCAAGGCACAAACAGGCAAGTAGAAGAGGCTCCACAAATGCCCTCACGGGAACAGGCAAAAGAACGTATACGGTGGTTGTGCCTCGAGTTGAACCGGCACAACCACCTCTACTACGTGCTGGCACGCCCTGAGATATCAGATACCCAGTATGATGCGCTCTACAGAGAACTCGTAACCCTCGAAGGGCAATTCCCGGATCTTGTTCAGCCTGACTCCCCCACAACACGCGTCGGCGGACAGCCCCTTACGGAATTCAAGCCCGTGAAACACGTGATCCCGATGATGAGCCTCGAAAAGACCTACTCAGCAGATGAGCTGCGTTCCTTCGTGGAGAGAGCTGAGCGGCTGCTGGAGAGGAAAGCCTTCACTTTCGTAGTTGAGCCCAAGATTGACGGGGTTGCGGTTTCGCTCCGCTACGAGAACGGATTGCTCACCACGGGCAGCACCAGGGGCGACGGCAGGACAGGCGATGATATTACACAGAACCTCCGCACGATCCGATCAATCCCACTGTCACTTGTCGGCAAGGATCCCCCGCCACCCCTCTTGGAGATTCGTGGTGAGGTCTACATGCCCAAGGCCGGCTTTGCCGAGTTGAACGACTCATTGCAGGACAAAGGAGAAGAGACCTTTGCCAACCCGCGCAATGCTGCCGCCGGTTCTCTCAAGATCCTTGACGCCACCGTTGTCGCGCAACGTCCCCTGGAAGCGCTCTTCTACGACATAGGGGAAGCACGGGGAATATCTTTTGAACGCCACAGCGGCTTGCTCGCCGCAATATCAGGCTTCGGCCTCTGTACGGCCCCTTGGCATCGCGAGTGCCGCGCCCTGGCACATGTTCTGGAAGAGCTCGAGAACTTGCGCAGGGAGCGTCATGATTTTCCATTCGAAATGGACGGCGCGGTAATCAAGATCAACGAAAGGAACCTCTACGCGGACCTCGGTTCAACCGCAAAGAGCCCCCGCTGGGCTGTCGCGTTCAAGTACCAGGCAGAGCAGGCCGAGACTCGCATAAATGCCATCACGGTCCAGGTAGGTCGGACAGGTGTCCTCACACCTGTTGCAGAACTGGAGCCTGTTGCTCTTGCTGGTTCAACCATCAGCCGTGCCACGCTCCACAACGCTGAGGAGATAACCAGAAGAGACATCCGAGTCGGGGATACGGTAGTCGTTGAAAAAGCGGGCGATGTTATCCCGGCAGTTGTTGATGTTCACAAAGAAGCGCGAACAGGCTCCGAAAAACAGTTCACCATGCCGGCACGATGCCCGGTATGCTCGGGCCCGATCACCCGCACGGAGGGCCAGGTCGCACTCAGATGTGAAAACCTCCAGTGTCCAGCACAGATCAAGCGATGGATCCGGCATTTCGGTGAACGTGGGGCAATGGACATCGAGGGACTGGGAGGCGCGCTTGTTGACCAGCTCGTTGATGCCGGTCTGGTCAGAGATCCATCCGACCTGTACCACCTGACAGCAGAGCGAGTAGCTGCCCTTGAGCGTATGGGCGACAGGTCAGCGACAAACCTGCTTGCAGGGATCAATGCCAGCAAACAACGCGACTTCTGGCGTGTGGTGTTTGCCCTTGGCATACGTCACGTCGGCGCCAAGTCCGCACAAACGCTTGAGGAACACTTTGCAGACATCAACCAACTTGTTGACGCGCAGCCGGAAGATCTGCAGGGATTGCCCGACGTGGGACCCGTGGTTGCTGCCGCTATCCACGGATTCTTCAAGTCTGCCCGGAACAGGGAACTCATCGCCAAGTTGCACTCTGCCGGAGTCATAATGCAGCGGGCAGCTCGCAGGAATGTCGCGGACTCAGCTCTTGCAGGAAAGGTTTTCGTACTGACGGGAACCCTTGAGACTTGTTCTCGAGACAAAGCAGCGGAACGCCTGCGCAAACTGGGCGCAAAGACAAGTTCAAGTGTCTCTTCAAAGACCGACTACGTTGTTGCGGGGTCGGAACCCGGCAGCAAACTCGACAAAGCAAGAAAGCTCGGGGTAGAGGTCATTGATGAGCGGGCTTTCCTGGCCATGCTGGGGAACTGACTGCAGGTGCTACAACTTCAGATTGAAACACAATACGGCAAGCACGGCACAGGCAAGGCTTGCATACCAGGCGGCACTGCGCTTTTCGTCAAACATTAGCGCACATACAAGAGCGCCACCCACAATGGCGCTCACGCAAACCGAGGCAAATCCTATCCCGGCAGGCAGACGTGCGGCGTAGCCAAGCAGGTTCATTCCTACAACCGAGCCGAAGCTTGCGAGGAATCCAAGCCCCAGAATATCAACCACATGTGCAACCCTGCGCACGCCAGACATAGAGATGGCAGTAGGCAACAGAAAACCGACGTACAGGTATAGAAAATAGGCATCCTTGAAACGCTGAAACCAGTCTCCCCCATCTCCAAGAGGTAGCGAAGTCAGATACAGGATCGCTATGCCCGAGACACCCACAAATACGACCATCAGCACAAGAAATGCAACATACTCCAACCTCGTGCGTGCCGTGCTCCTGCCATACACGCAACCGACGGGTTCATTGGCAGGTTTCTCCCCGCCCGCTGCCAGGCTCCCCGCCACGACACATCCAACGGATAGCACGAGTCCAAGCGCGGCTACGGTCGTGAGCTTGTGGTGCAGAACAGACAACGCATAGATGGAAGCAGGCACGAAGGCCATGTTCAGTGCCGCGTTTATGGGCGTGAACGGGCCACGAGAACGTGCAGGTCGTATCATCCATGTCGATACAGCCTGGAATCCACCAGCCGCCAACCCGAGAAGAGCAACACGCCACGGAACCGCAACTCCTTCACCGGTGAGAAGACAACGTAACCCGAATGCAATCACACCGGCCATAGCCACACAGAAGGCTATCTGTGGTGCATCTACGTGCCGCAATCGACCCAACTCGTATGCCAACACCATCAGGGAAAAGATCAAACCGGCTCCGACGCACAGGAGGCCCCACCAGATATCGGAAGGCATTCAGTTTCCGCCTTCCAACCCGAAGAGCCGTGCAGCTGTCCCATAGAGGATCTTCCTCTTGTCAGTGTCGGAGATCCTGGCAAAGAGAATCTTCCCTATCTGCTGGGACATTGAGAACGTTGGTGCATCACTCCCCCAGACGATGCGGTCTGCGCCCACTTCCTTGACAAAATACTCAATCATGTTCGTATGTTCGCGTGAATAAGTGAGATCAAGATACAGGTTGGCAGCATTCCTTGCCGCGTCAACGTAGGGTTGATACGCAAAACCACTTCCGGAATGAGCAGCCATAAACGCAACCTCAGGGAAACGAACCGCAACCCTATCGAAGCCTGTCAGATTCCCTCCCCATGTATGCGCCAGAACAGGCAGGTGCCGTGCGCGTGCAAATTCCCACACCCGATCAAAAAGCGGGCTATCGAAATCTGTGCCAACCTGGTACACCTTGATGCCCCTGAAGCCGGTAAGCGCCATGCAGCGTTCGAGTTCCGGCATCATGCAGTCAGGATACTGCGCAGTCACATGGCAGTATCCCACGAAACGTCCTGGATATTTGCGAACGGCATCAGCGACATTGTTGTTCCCCTCTCGAAAGTCGCCAAAAAGCCCTTCGACAGAGCTGACCGCTGCAGTTGGAATCCCAACACGGTCCATCTCTTTTACCTGCAAGGCCAGCTTGGGACCCACGATGGTGCCAAAATTACCGATATGGGCATGCACGTCAAACACCGGAAAATCGACACATACCCCGTTCCGGCCGTACTCAATCAGTGGTCGCGTCATAGCCTGGCCTCCCCGAGTAGCCGTTCCAGGTTTCCGGATAGGATCTTGGCCTTTGAGGCATCCGGAATATCAGCGTACATAACATGTGCGATCAATCCACCAGGCGAGAAGAAGGGAAGTCCGGAACCGAACAGGAGGCGTTCGACAGGAAAATGCTCCAGAAAACGCATCGGACCGTAGGATGGAATATAGAAATGCCCGAGACACACCGACAGCTCCGGAAACCGGCGCAACAAAGGGTACAACCACCAGTCATCACCGTATCCGACCCCGACAAGAACAAGACGCAGTTTCGGAAACGATTCGCACACTCTAAAGAACTGGTCCGGAGTTCCAAGATCGCGATGAAGAAACGCAGGAATTCTCCGTTCTGCACAGGCACTCAGGATGTCGTTGTATACCCATGGCCAGAAGCACTGGCTTCCCGGGACCAGCCATACCGCGCGTGAACCAGCTGTCCGCATAGCCTGCAAATAGTCATCAACTGTGGCTTCATCATTGTGAGCCCCGGGACGCATGGTGAGGGCAGGCAGGAAGCGCTCACCACACTTGGCCGCGGCCTCCGCGACATAATCATTGCCACGAACGGCATACCCGCCATCGACCGTGAAGTTGCTGTGGACAAGAGCCCGTCTGACTCCGAAATGATCCATCAATGCAATAATGTCTTCCGGGCTATACGGCAAAAGGCGATCTCTGTGCATCCACGTGCCGATGCCACAAAACGCATCTATGATTTCCATGCTCATTCAATAGACCCTTCAGATGACTTCCAGCATGACCCGTCGACCTGTCGATATACTCAGATAGTAACACCGTGTTACCGGAACACAAGCCCCGGCCACCGTGCATCATTCCGTTGCAGGGCACGGACCTGACCTCGAGCCTACTTCTCACTTTGTCATTTACCCGGCTGATTACGCATCCGATACGCACGCGGAACGAACCCGCTCAGTTTTCGGAACAGTCTTCCAAAATAGCGGGCATTCGTAATTCCCACCGCCTCGGCCACGCGACCAACAGGCATGCCCGTCGCTGACAACAGGGTTTTGGCCTGCTCCACCCTGTAACGATTGACGTATGCCATCGGGCTGAATCCTGTTTCCTGTCTGAATCTATGACTGAAATGGTAGAGATTCAACCCCGCCTCAGTGCTGAGTTCTTTAAGAGACAATCTCCGATGGTACCGGCGAGCAACATACTCGAGTACTGACCTGACACAGTCGGACGCGGTCGCCGGAGTGGCAAGGACGCCCATCGCATCCGGCGACGGAGGACGGGCAGCGAACAACTCAGCCAGCATATTGCCCAGCAGGGCCGACATCCTGGCTTCATACCACGCCGGCTCCACTGCAATAACACCCAGAAGATCCCGGAATATGCCCATGATCACTCTACGCCTCAACCCATGGACAACGGGGTCAGCGCCCGCACGAAGTGCCCCGAAGATCTGCGGGAGACCCCACCCGTCGAACAGTATCCAGAGAAACCTGGCCGGTGTTCCTGCCTCATTCCTGTGCGTTTCCGGTCTCCCCAGATCAAGAAGTACCGCGTCATTGCGACCTGCGACAAAACAGCGCCGTCCCAGTTGATGAACGAGTTCACCCTCCAATACGAAATGCAGCAGGAACCCCTGATTGTCAATATTCGGACGCGGATGCCCGAATTCAAAACCCGGCGGCCAGTGGGCCTCTCCCATGTTGAGAACGTAGTACCAGAAACGGCGTGCCGCAATGCTGGGCGCATTGACGCAGTCATATCCCGTCTTCAGCGCTGCAAGCTTTCGCCTTGGCATGCTGGAAGTATCAAATACCCTTGATCCCGCTTTCATGTCCTGTACTCATGCTAACATGCAAACCGGCAGGTACAAGCCACTAGTCCCTATACTTGCCGCAATATTGTGCACATCTACCGCAAAACTTCGGTCTGGCAAAAGACACTCTGTAAGCGTGAGATCGTACCCGATAGAAGTGTCCGGATCTCACATCGGGCCACGAAGGGGGCGTAACTATGAAACTGCGATACCGATTCTGTGTTCTGGCCGCGGCAATACTCTGCAGTTTCAGTGCCAACGCCCAGTCTGTCCCGCCAGTCTACGTATGGCTCGAACCAGAGTGGTTTGACGGCGTGCAAGGCAGCTTCGCCTACTGGCCCGGACCCTCGACTTACAAACCGACTGGTAGTTGGGGTATCGCCGGTCCAGGCATCAGCGCGGAATGGTCACAGGGCGGAGAGAGCGAATGGAATTCGATGGGGGTTCCACCAAATGAGACAAAGGCCTCATGCCACCGCGTGTTCGTCGTGCCGCGTGCCGGCAAGTACAAGGTATGGGTGCGCTATGTTGACCACAGGAACAGAACCGAACCTTTCAGAGTGACTATTAGACAGGGCAGCAAGGTACCCATCGACGGCGAGCTCGGGATACAGCCGGCCCTGTCTCCTAACGACGAGTTCATGCTATTCTGGGGCTTCTCTCTTGCATGGTCGAGTCTCGACGTGTCCCTGGAGAAAGGGGACGCCACACTGACTCTTGCGGTCGACAGAGCCGGAGAAGGCTGGCGTCAACTTGATGCCGTGCTCATAACCGACGACCTGCAGTACACTCCCTTCGCCCGTGAGAAGCCACCGTTCAGCTACACAACAACAATGCAACTTGAGCCGCCGACCGGTGCCACCTGGCGAGGATCGGCAAGGAACCTGAAGGTCGGATCCAGCTGGAAACGTCCCCAGCTCGCCGGCCGTGATTTCACAATGTGGACCGGCATCGACGGTAACTCCGCGTGGTGGAACACACAGAATGTCGACACGCTGACACTGTACGATGTCCTGTTTCAGTTCTCGCCACCTGCTGACATAAAGGAGAAGTTCCACAAGCAGTTTGCAGGTCGAAAGGACATTCCCATCATGTCCTGGCCCAACCTGGTACCGGGACTGTACCTTGCGACACCGGACCTGTCACCGGACAAGCCTTTGCGGCGATGGCTGGAACGCACCAAGACACCGTTCTATATCCTTACAAACTACGCAACCCCGACCTATAACCCCACAAACGGACCTGCCACGTTCCAGGCATTGACGGGGCCCCTGGCAGCGCAGTTCCTCGGGTTCATACATGGCGAGGCCATGGGGACAGGGGGAATCACAACTCCGGACCTTATGGCAGGCCAGGACCGGCGAACCTACATAGACGCCATGGCCAAGCATCTTCGTACAAAACAGGCAGAACTGTGGAGCAAGATCTTCCATACACAAGTGCCTGAGACATTCTGGGCGACGTCGATCTCGTGTCTGTCGTGCGAGTCAATAGCCCTTGCCCACCTCTTCCATGAAATGGATGCAAGGACGGTGGGATACGAAGAGGATGCCACGAACGTGCATGTGCCAATGCGAATTGCGTTCGAACGCGGAGCGGCACGACAGTACGGCATGGCATGGCTAAACTATGCCAGCGGCAATTTCGGGGACGCATGCAACTACTTTTCCCAGAACCCCGTAGTGGCGAGAGGCGCCCCCGCCTGGTTCCACAGCAAATATACGATAACGGATGGTGTAACCGCTGATTGGTACAGGAAGATGTACTACGTCAACTTCCTGGGCGGTTCCTCGGCAATTCACTGGGAACAGGGCCTTGGCAACCAATGGATTCTTCCCGGACCGGGTACTCACGACATCGATTTGTCGCCTTTCGGGCGAGGAACAGTGGATTTCCTCGAATTCGTGAACCGCCTACCGGATCGCGGTGAACCATTCACACCCGTCGCGTTCCTCATGAGCTACGGACATGGCTACGAACGCGTGAACTACACATGCAAGATGCTGAACAACTTCCCCGAAAACAAGGCCGACATTGAGCTGAGGGAGCTGTTCAACGTTGCCTGGTATCCTGCCGGCATTGTCGAGGGCAAGCCGGCCGCTCCTGATGTACAGAGCATGCCGAGCGGTGTCTACGGGAACATTTTCGATATGCTTGTTGATCGACCCGCGCGAGCCAAGGCCATTTTCGACTATCCAGTGCTGTGGTTGGCTGGTGATGTTGTCCTCGATGGCAACTGGCCGTCGATCCTGGACGATTATGTAAAACAGGGAGGCACACTGGTGGTCAACGTGGACTGTGCCACCGCAAACAAGCTCGACTCACTGGTGGGCGCAAAGTTCACCGGCAAGACTGTTCAACTCGAGTCATGGAACCCGTCGGGTGATATCCAGCTCGCCACCACGCCGTACGATATCGCCGGTGTTGAACTGAAGACCGCCGTACCGCTGGTATCCGCTTCGAACGGGATCCCGATAATTACTCGGAACAAGATTGGCGAAGGCGCCGTCATTCTCACGCTTGTGCCGCGCATGCTTGGCGCCGATGAACGCGCTCATCCGGCCCTGCCTTATCTCATGAACGGACTGACGGCAGAGCTCATGCCGGTCGAAGTGCGCAGAACGGACGGTGGCCGGCTCAAAGGCGAAGTCATGTACCAGGTGAACAAGACCAAGGATGGCTACCTCGTGATGCTCATCAACAACGACGGCGTCGACAAGACTCAAAACGGCCTGGCACGGGTAGACCGCAGTAAGTTCGCAGATGTCGTCCTCCGCACAGGCCTCAACGTGGTTGCCGCAAAGGAATACACGCAGCCAAGGGATCTAGCCGTGATAAAGAAGGATGCCAACACTGAAATCGCCCTTCGTGTACACCCTGGAGACGTGCAGGTAGTGGGATTGGCCACTCGATAGCCAGTTACAGACTTACGGCAGATCACCCGGAAGTTGTTGCGCCGGATCATGACTGAGGGCCTGCGTGTAGTGCTTGAAATCAACCGTGTTGAAACAAACGAATATCACGCGTCGGAGGCAACCCTTCTTCCTCATGAATCCTGCAACTTCATACACCGCAATCTCACAAGCCCTCTCTCCCGGGTACCGGTAGACCCCCGTGCTGATACATGGAAAAGCAATTGACGTGAGGCCGTGTGCTTCCGCAAGGATGAGACTATTGCGGTAACACGAGGCAAGCAGTTCGGGTTCTCCGTTATCACCACCACACCACACAGGACCGACAGTATGTATAACCCATATGGCAGGAAGCCGGTAACCCCTGGTAATACGCGCTTGGCCGGTCGGGCATCCGCCGATCACACGACATTCGTCGAGGAGTTGGGGCCCGGCTGCCCTGTGAATCGCCCCGTCGACGCCGCCGCCGCCCAAGAGGCTTTCGTTCGCCGCATTGACGATTGCATCAACGGCAATCGTGGTGATGTCACCCTGGAATACCTCAATTTCGATGTCAGCTTTGACTTCCATCATGGTTACCTGAGCAGGCGTAACGCCACACCAGCGTGGTCACACAATGCTGACCGCATCAACATCCACGGTCATCCTCACGCCCGATGGTAATCGGGTCTCCATCGTGTAACGACGCAATACCTCCACCATCTCACGAACAGAACGTCCCCTTAACAGCACCTGGTACCTGTAGAATCCCTTTGCCCGAGCCAATGGCGACGCAACGCCTTCTGAAACAATAACGTGCTCCTGCAGTCCTGCTCTGAGGTTTTTTGATGATTGCTCTGCACAGCACGCAGTCTGGCGTTCCGAACGCCCCCTGAATCCCACTTGGACGAGATGAGCAAAAGGCGGGTATGACAGTTCCCGCCGTGACGCAAGTTCCTGCTTCGCAAATCCGTCAAAGTCGAGTTTCATAGCGTCCCTGATGGCCTGATGTGCCGGTGTATAGGTCTGGACCACCACCTCTCCAGGCACATCACCGCGCCCTGCCCTTCCTGCCACCTGGGCCAGCAACTGAAACGTCCTCTCACCCGCCCTGAAATCAGGCACATACAGACTCAGGTCGGCACACACGACGCCAACAAGCGTTACATTCGGAAAATGAAGTCCTTTTGCAATCATCTGCGTTCCAATGAGTATGTCCGTCTTACCAGTCCTGAAGCCACCGAGTATCCTGTCGTATGCGTCTTTGCGTCGCGTCGCATCAGCATCCATTCTTTCAACATTGGCTTTTGGGAAGCACTTACGGACAATCTGTTCTACCCGTTGCGTTCCTATACCTGCCATCCGGAAACGGGAGTCGCCACACTGCGGGCACTTGGCTGGTACTTTGCGCGTATCACCACACACATGGCACCGAATCGTGTCATCCGTCTTATGGTATGTGCAGGACACACTGCATTGTCTACAAGTCTCAACATGCCCGCAGAAGGGACACAGCATCGAAGAGGCATATCCACGCCTGTTCAAAAACAGCATGATCTGTTCCCCGCGGTCAAGGCGCCGACGCATGGCATCAAGCAGATCCCTGGAGAACACGCAGGCATGACCGGCTCGTTCGGCCTCAACGCGCATGTCTACAATCCGCATGCACGGCATCTGCCTGTCGTCGGCCCTGCGCGGCAAGGAAGCAAGACCATACTTTCCACGCTTCACGTTCTCCCATGACTCCAGGCTTGGGGTGGCTGAACACAGGAGCACGGCACATTTTGAGATGTGGCCGCGCATCACTGCCACGTCACGGGCATGGTAACGGGGTGAGTCTTCCTGCTTATAGCTTGGCTCATGTTCCTCGTCGACCACGATCAGTCCCAGGTTCCGAACCGGCGCAAAGACAGCTGAGCGGGCCCCAACAACTATGTCGGCCTCCCCGTTCCTGATACGGTACCACTCATCGTGTCTTTCCCCATCAGACAGGTGGCTGTGCAGAACAGCTATCTTATTCCCGAACCTGGCCAGGAAACGATCGACCGTCTGCGGCGTAAGCGATATTTCCGGGACAAGCACAATGGCTCCTTGTCCCCGACGGATCGCGTACTCGATAGCCTGGAGGTACACCTCCGTTTTTCCGCTTCCAGTAACACCATGCAGCAACAAAACACCGGGTGGCGCATCCATGATCTGCCGCAGCAGGACAAGTGCCTCGTTCTGTTCCGGCATCAGTTCCAGCGGTCCGGTTCTAAGCACATTCCTGCCGGCAAGTGGCGGGCGCCCCACGGTTTCGACAAGCACATCCACCAGTCCCTTCGATTGCAGTGCCTTTAGAGGCGCACTGGTCGTCCCCGCCTTGTCGAGAAGCTCGGAAACGGGCATCCCTGCTTGCGAACCAGTCAGCAAATCAAGCAGGGCCTGCTGCTTTCCTGGCAGTTTGGAAATGGCGCCGGCCCCTGCTCTGATGCGGACAATGCGATGTGTCCTGAAAGTGGCATCGGGATCCCGCACCGCTGCGGGCAACACAGAGCGTACTGCCTGTTCGACCGGAACACAGTAGTACTCGCCCATCCACCGTGCCAGTTCGAGGAGTGATGGCGCTATGAGAGGGAAGTCGTCCGGGGCTTCAAGAATTTTCTTCAGATCGGTTCGGGATGACCGGTCCGCCAGCGCCACAACAAAACCATTCCGCACAGATCGTCCAAAAGGAACAAGGACACGGCTGCCGGGGACAGCACGGTCTTTCAGTTCAGAGGGAACAAGGTAGTCAAACTGCCTGTCCAGAAAGATATCTATGACCACTTTTGCGACGGCAGGCATCACCACTGCACTCCGAAAACAGACACACTGCTATGCCCGCCCCACAAGAGAGTACTGGTCCCACCCCTACCAAACCTTGGTCAGTCGATAGCGAGAGTACCGAAGTTGGGGCACGGATGGCCCAGCAGGTTCGTCATAGAAGCCGCGTCCGGATAGTCCTGCCACGCATCGATCTTGCCATCCGGATCAGTCTTGGTGTTGACCCACGCCGCTGAACCATCAATGAATCCCAGATTTCCACCTTCTCCCCGGTGGTTCCACCCAAAACCGGCCACACCGAAGGCAACCACGTTGCTTCCATTCTTGTCCATCAACTGCACGCGAGATGATTCCATACTCTCAGTCAGGTTGGGAACCAGGTGGTAGCTGCAGTTCTTCGCACCGTCAATAGAGCCAAGCGCATTCGTTATGTACCGAGCCGAATCGCTGGGGCACACAAACAATGCCGGGTTATTGGCATATTCCTTCATGCTCGTCTTCAGACGATTGGGGAACGCCTCGTTATGGTCCATGGAGTACATCTTCAAGGCCTTCGATATCTGGGATACGTTGGCCATGCACCTCGTTCGACGAGCGCGTTCACGAGCAGCCGCAATTGCCGGCAGCAGCATACCTGCCAAGATACCGATGATTGCAATTACGACCAGCAGCTCAATCAATGTGAAGGAACGTACACTTAGCCTGCGCCATATACTCTTCATGGAATATCCTCCTCGGTAGACTTATCTTCCAAAACATTATCGTACTGAATACATCTTTTGCAGTATCACGTCAAGCGCCTATTCCCGTCATCTGGCAAAGCAAGCGGGATCAATTCCAATTGGGGTCGTCAGTCTACGTTCATCCGCTCGGGATACCAGCGGCCGATTCGTTTGCGCAGAGTGTCGCCGGGTTGGACATCACCGGCCAGTTTCCATGTCACGCGGACAGTATGCTCCCGGCCGCCTTGCACTCGCCATGTGATCACGGGCACACGGGCAACGCTGCTGCCACGCGATACACGCATCTGGCTGCCAGCCCCGACAACAATTCCCTCGTAGTTCGAAACCAGTTGACCGGCAACCCCCGCAAGCACCAGGACGGCCGTGCCCACCCAGACCCGGGCTTTCCACTCCCACTCATGCCTCGTCCGGTACAGGAAGAAGCCGCCAGTCGCCAGCACCACTGCCACGGCCAGCCAACCATGCCAGGAAAGAATCCAGAACACGTATAGCCCCCTCTCCTCTTGCATTACCGTAAGAGAATTGTTTGACTCGAACAACCATGAAGCGAAAGCACAGACCACCGTTTGCCCCGACAGTCTCTGCCGACGACAACGTGCCGGACAGTTTCGTGGATATCCTCGTCGATCGGATCACGCTCCGCTGTACCATGCCGCCCCAGGCCTCAACATCAATCCGGCTGCAGATCGACACAGCAATCAAGCCGGAGGGGTTTGCCGTTGAGCAGGCCGGCAACACAATCAATCTGCGTGGTTCAAACTGCGCCGCATTGCTCGCGGGTATGGGCCATTTTCTCCGCACAAGTCGATACACCGGCGGTGTGTTCTCCCCTTCCCCGTGGCGCGGCACCTCGCACGCCCTCAAGCCGCTGCGCGGAATCTACTTTGCCACCCACTTCCACAACTACTACCACGACGCGCCGATCGCTGAAGTGAACCGGTACGTCGAGGACATCGCCCTCTGGGGATTCAATGCCCTGCATGTCTGGTTCGATATGCACCATTACCAGGGCATCAACGATCCCGCTGCGCAGGCAATGCTTGAACGCCTCCGCAATATCCTTGCTGCCGCAAAACGCATCGGGCTGAAGGCCGGCATTGGTGTCCTCGCCAACGAGGCATACGCAAACAGCCCGCAGGAACTACGGGCCGACCCCAACACAACCCGCGCCCACTACAAAGTGGAACTCTGCCCCGGCAAGCCCGGGGCCATCGACCTGACCCTGAAATGGTTCGACGAGGAATTCCGCGCCTTTGCCCCCGTCCAGCCAGACTACCTGTGGGTGTGGCCGTACGACCAGGGCGGGTGCGCCTGCGAACAGTGCAAACCGTGGGGCGCGAATGGCTACCTCAAGATCGGGCGCAAGGTCGGCGAGCTGTTCAAGCGCCACTTCCCGCACGGACAGGTGATCCTGTCAACATGGCTCTTCGACTACGGCAAGCCGCAGGGCGAATGGGACGGCTTTGCCGCGCGAATCGACGAGGAGCGCAAATGGATCGACTACGTCCTCGCCGGCTGTCACGGAATCCAGTTCCCCGAATATCTGCTGAAACACGGCACGCCGGGCGGACTGCCCCTGCTCGATTTCCCCGAAATCAGCATGAACGGCATGGTCCCGTGGGGCGGTTTCGGCGCAAACCCGCAACCGGACGCATTGCAGCGACTGTGGGACCGCAACGGCGCCATGATTGCCGGCGGATACCCCTACTCGGAGGGATTTTTCGAGGACTTGAACAAGGCAGTACTGGCCCAGTTCTACTGGTCCGGCCGCCCCGCTGTTGAAACAGTCCGTGAGTATGTGGCCTATGAATGCGGACCCGATGCAGCGGACCCCATACTGCAGGCAATCGCCATCTACGAGAACAACCTCACGCGGTCGTGGGAAGGCGGTGACTGGCAGCCGCCGTATACGAAATGCATTATGCCGGAGGACAAGGGTTCCAGCAGGGCTGCTGAACTGATGCGCAAGGCCGAGAAGCTCGTTCCATCCTGGGCAAAGACCCGATGGCGGTGGCGCATCCTCTACCTGCGGGCGTTAATCGATGCCGAGCTGTTTGCTTCAGGCGGAATACCTACAGAGGCCTGCGAGCCGTGGTTTGATGAGTTGATCCGGATCTACCATGCCCAACACGCCGATCCTGTGGTGAAACCTCCCAACCGTAAAAGCCGTACCGCCGCTGCAAAATAACTTCCGCCCACACTGTCCTGGAGAAACGATGAGTACACGTAATCAACTCGCACAACGTCCACCGATGGGCTGGAACAGTTATGACGCCTTCGGCGGGCAGGTGACCGAGGGCGAGACGAAGGCCTGTGCCGACTACATGGCGGAGCATCTGCTCCGGCACGGCTGGGAATATTGCGTTATCGACATCGCCTGGCACAGCAACAAGTCCATGGATGACTGGTCCAACCGGGAAATGGACGACCACGGCCGGCTGTTGCCACATCTCGAAAGGTTCCCGTCCGCCGCAAACGGGCACGGGTTCAAACCACTGGCCGACTACGTTCACAAGCTGGGGCTCAAGTTCGGTATCCACATGATGCCAGGGATCACGCAAAAAGCCGTGGAAAACAACTGTGCAATACTCGGGTCGAAAGCACGCGCGGTGGATATTATCCTCCCCGACAGTTTCAACCCGCTCTGGCCGGGGAAACTGCTTTTCCTCGACATGCGCAAGAACGGCGCGCAGGCCTACTACGACTCCCTGCTGCAACAGTACGCCGACTGGGGAGTGGACTTCATCAAGGCAGACGGTGTCGGCGGTTACTTACCTGACCAGGTCGAGGCGCTCGACACCGCCCGCAACAAGTGCGGCCGCGACATTGTTCTGAGCCTTTCCGCCGGCTGTCCTGACTACTTCATGTGGCCGGAACATCGAAAAATCCATTGCGAGATGTGGCGCGTGTCGGAGGACCTATGGGACCGTTGGCCCCAGGTCGAGATGATGTTCTACAACCTGCGCGCATGGCAGGATCATGCCGGGCGCGGCCACTGGCTCGATGCCGACATGTTGCCGCTCGGACGCATCGGCGATCGCCAGCATACCGACAACGCACCCGACAGGGACACAAAGCTCAACCGCAACGAACAGCGCACAGTCATTACCCTTTGGTGCGTTGCCCAGTCCCCGCTCATGTTCGGTGGCGACCTGCGACGAATGGATGACTGGACACTGTCGCTCCTGACAAACGACGAGGTACTTGCGGTTAATCAACAGGGAATCCACGCGCGTGAGCTCTTCCGGGACTGCTCCGTGCGCGGCGTTGCATGGATGTGCGATTTGCCCGAGCCGGAAACAAGGGCAATCGGACTTTTCAATTTCAGTGACAAGACACCCAACACGGTCACGGTCCCCTTTTCCGAGGCACACCTGCCCGAGTCCTGCCGGATACGTGACCTCTGGACACACCGGGATCTGGGCATGTTCAAAGGCAGGTTCGCCGCCGAGATCGCGCCGCACGGCGCCGGGTTGTACCGCGTGACCCCGGCGTAAGCCGAAACCATCCCGACGACGCTGCCAAACCGGTACGATGCCAGGCCCTCGTCTGTCTTCAATGGACGAGGCGACGGCTCCCGGTGTTCACACGTACCGTTGCTCCGATCGCTCACCATCGCGGCCGTTTCTTGACTCAGTGCTGTCGAACGTCTACATTCAACTAAGTGGTGGATGCAACGCCGCTTATACCCCGCCAGGAGGAGCGCACGATGAAGAGCAACGACAGCAAAAGAGAAACCAAGAAGGCGCCGCTCATGACCATGAAAGAGAAGAGAGCCGCGAAGAAGGCAAAGAAGGCCGCCAAGGAATCTCAGTCACTCGCTTAGCGGCGCCCTGCCTTCAAGAGAACAGGCGCTCAGCAACACGCCCTTAGCCGTAGCGATTCAGTCAAAAGATGAGAGAAACCGCAGAAAAACGCAGATTCACGCGGATGTCCAGGCACTGACAGCAGTCTGCAATTCGGGTCACCTTCCGGTGACCCGAATTGCAGACTGCTGTCAGTGCCTATATCTGCGTCCCTCTGCGTGCATCCGCGGTTACATTTCTTTCCGAGCTGCATGGTTCCGGCTTAGCCGGAACCATGCAGTCGAGAAAGAGAAGCAACCGCAGATCCTGCTTCGCCAAGGCTATGCAGGATAGGTAAACGCCGCGGTACGAAGATGATGAGAACTGCAGAATTCTTCTTTCTCGACTCACCGGTTGGTGAGTCGAGAAAGAGATTCCGTTTCTGTTCCACAATCGGCGTCCATCCGCGTCCATCTGCGGTTCCTCGCATCTCCAACTGCATCCTCCCGACTCAGGCCTCACCTTCAGCTCTTGTCCCATGCTCCCTTCCCTTCAGAATTGACTGCCCTGCCCCGGCGTGATTGCATGCCCGCCTTTGACAACGCACAAGGGCCGGAGGCACAATATGCTGAACATGGGAGTGATCGGATGTGGGTGTCACGCGCGCTGGGCAATCATTCCCGCCATGCTCAACTCCGGATGCTGCAAACTTATCGCCATTGCAGACCCGAACCAGGCTTCGATGGATGAAGTGAAGGCCTCTGGCGTACACAAGTACCGCAAAGCTTCCGACATGTTCGCAAAAGAACGGCTCGACGCCGTCTGCATAGCAACGCCCGTTGAGTCCCACAAGGAGACCACCCTTCTCGCCCTCAAGGCCGGTTGCCATGTGTGCTGCGAGAAACCCATGGCGATGACCGATCAGGAATGTCGCGTCATGATCAAGGCTGCAGGCAAGGCCAGGCGTATCCTCGCCATTGATTTCGAGAGCCGCTTCTACCCCGGTTACCAGCACGTCAGGAAATGGATTGCCGAAGGCCATCTTGGCAAGATCCATGCCGTGCACGTTGACTCCATGTGGGACGGCCACAAGGCCGCGGGCATTGTCTCCGCCGCAATGTCGGTCCGGCGCAAGGGTTTCCTTGACCGCAGCGGTTGTCTCGATTGCGGCGTACACAAGCTCGACATAGTTCGATATGTCTGCGGCGGCGGTCAATGGCGCGATGTACGGGCAATAGGCGCATGGTTTGATGAGGACGTCCGGTTCCCGCCCCACATTGGCGTCCAGGGCAGGCTGGGCAAAGACACAGTGGTCACACTGAACGAAAGCTTTGCGTTCGGCGCATACATGAAGCAGAGGCCGACATACGTCAATGTCGCCGTCATAGGCACCCGTGGTGTGGTCGTCCTTGAGAGCTTGAAGGATCAACCGCCGGCCTTCAGGCTGACCAGTGACTCGTTGAACGCCGTCGTGCCGCTGGACGAAACAGACCATGCGCAGACGATCGTCTACCTGCTTCGAGAACTGGATGCCGCGATTCACGGCGGAGCCGGTCCATTCAATTTCGCCATCGGCGAAGACGGGCTCGCGGCGCAGCTGGCTCTCGACGCGGCAAACCGTGATGCCGTGAAGGGACGGGGCAGAAAGCGAAGCCAGAAGAAGTGAAGATTTCGCCGCAAGACGACATCATCAACAGTGCCACCCCGCTTGAGGACACGCTGTACGGGGTTCACCCTCGCCTGTACGCTTCAGACGCGGATTTTGCCTGCCTGCGCCGGCTGGCAAAAAAGGAACCCTACGCGTCCATGCTGGAGCGCGTCCGGCAGTTTGTTTCCTCCTACCCCAATCGGAATTCCTACGCAAAGTTGGAAGGTGATGTCCGCACGTATGGCGACGTCATTGCCAGCCTGGCGATGCTGTGGAAGATCACCGGCGAGAGGCATTGGCTCACCGGTACGCGCGCATTGATGAGATCAATAGCCGACCGCAAGGACTGGGGTGTTGACCTGGAGTTCGGGCATTTCGCGCACGGCGTTGCGCTGGCATGGGACTGGCTCTATCACGACATCCCGCGCAAGGAACGCGAGCACATCGCAGACCGCATGATCCGGCACGGGCGGGTCTTCTTTGATAACTGGGCCGACTACAACCACTTTGCCGCATTCGCATACACATGGAACCACATGGCGGTGCCTTTGACAGGGCTCACGGCCGTCGCCTGCGCGCTGTACGGCGAGAGACCCTGTCTCGCGCCCTGGGTCAAGATGGCCATGGAAAAGATGCGGCTCATGACCGATTCCCTCGGTCCGGACGGTATCTCACCCGAAGGCATCGCCTACGGACAGTACCACGCGGAGTACCTTGCCCGGACAGCCATGCTTCTGAAGAAGATGAGCGGTGTTGATTTCCTCTCAAGCAGCCCGTGGTGGCGGGAGTACGCCGTGGCGTCCCTGTACCACACCTACCCCAGGCAACACTGGCGCAACAAGCAGGTGTTCTTCATGCTCGGTGATGCAGACCGGCACCACTGGCTGGGTCCGGACCCGGTCCTCCGGCTCTGCGCACGCGTTTTCCGCGATGGCCATGCACAGTGGCTGGCTGACGAACTGCATACCACCAGGTCAGCAACAGATTACTCGGCTTTCCTGAGCCTGCTGTGGCATGACCCGACTGTTCGCAAACAGGGGCCCCGTCAACTGCCCCGCGTTCGCCACTTCACAGATCAGGACATTGCCTTCCTGCGATCAGGCTGGGATGGATCAGAATCCGTATTGGCCTTCAAATGCGGCCCGCACTCCGGCTACCACAACCTCCGGTACTCGCAGAACGTGTCCGGGGGCCACATGCACCCGATGGCCGGTGCGATTGCGCTCCACGCAAAGGGCGACTTCCTGCTCGTAGAATCCGGATACCCGAGGAAGGCAACGAAGTACGAGAACACCCTGCTGGTCAACGGCAGGGGCCAGATCGGCGAAGGCGGTGACTGGTTTGAAGACCTGGAATTCCGGCGCGGCCACCCAACCCCGCGCATGCTTGCCGTCGGGCACAGGGCCGGATTCGATTTTGCCATAGGCGATGCCACGAACGCTTACCCTGACAACCTGCGCCTGGAGCGTTTCATCCGGCACATCTACGCCGTCGGCCCCGACAGCTGGATACTCGTGGATGAAGTTGCAGCGGCAAAGCCGTCAACCTTCGAACTGCTCTTTCACGGGGACAGACCGTTCGTCGCGCAAGGCGAAAGACGGTTCATTCAGCGCGGGGAGCGGGGCTCCCTTCTGATTGAATCGCTCCTGCCGCTGGGCGTAAAGGGATTGTGCCGGCTCCAGGCCGTCGATGGAATCGGGCAGGCAGCGCGAAACAAGAACCTGGGATGCCTGAGCCTGGCTCCTGTCCGCAGGACACGGCACGCCATCTTCCTGACATTCCTCCACGCGTTTCAAACAGGCAAGGGACCGGACTTGACCCTTGAACTGAAAACTGGCGGCACGAAATCGATCATCGAGCTGAAAGGCCGTGGCGCGACAGGGAGATTTGCCCTGCGGATGAAGCGTGCTGGTCCGGCAGATCCGGTCCTTTGCCGGTTCTAGAACTCGGAATCACCGAACACCGCGTAGGGAGTCATGGCAGCCGAGAGACGTTTCTCGAGCCAGGACTTGTCTGCCGCCATCCCGGCCAGTATCGGATCCTTTTCAATCAGCCTGAGCAGCAGCCGCACATATGCTTTTTCGGAGCCATGGAGACCGTCGATGGCTTCATCGTCTCCTGCTCCCAGCGAGGCCAGGTCCATGAAGTCGTGGACTGCATACCCGTGCTGCCTGAAAACAGGCTCAAGGGTCGCCATCTGCTTCCACAGGTACGCGTAGCTATCACCACTTTCAACAAGGGTCTGGAAGATAGTGTGCGGCAGTGGCGGCAGGAACGCGACCACGTGGATACCCCTTTCCTGACACCGGGCCAGGAACGTATCAAGATCCTCTACCGACTTCTTCCGAATAGACCTTTCGCGCTCGAAGCGCCGCTCTCCCTCGCGAATCCGGGCCAACGTATCCCGGAACTCGTAATCCTCATGCCGCGGATCCTGCGCGTTGCGGATGACAGACCCATGGCAGTAGCTGCCGTCATTGCGGAAACCGTTCCCCTTGACCACCGCATTCAGGCCGATATGGGACAAGTGCGGACCGATGGCACGACCGAACGGGATCTTGCCGGCGCGGGAATCGCGGTAGACGGTCCGCCAACTGGACTTGAACAGCTCCAGCCGGTCCAGCCGGTCGTCGACCCTGGCCTCGAGGGTTGGAGTCCTGGTATGCTTGAGCCAACGGCCGTTGAGAAACCAGAAATCCACGCCGAGCAGGATGACGCGTGGCTCTTGTCCTGCCGGGATCCGATCAAGGAACACCTCCAGGTCCGACATCCGGCCCACCGCACCGCCGGCATTGTAGAAGCGCGCTTCCGGCCGGAACGCGGCTGACCGGAACTGCATGACGCGGGAACTACCCAACGCCACCACGCCTGGATGCCGGTTCAGCACGCCGACACACTTCATTTGCATCTGGGGGTCGCTGTAGGCCGGGCCGTACAGTACCGCCGTCGGGATCCTGCGCTGCAGCCATGCTGCCTGTCGATACGAAACGAATTCCCCACCCGCCGTCATGACAAGCAACGGAAATCCGTACACGGCAATCGCGGGTACCGCCACCAGGACCATCTTGGCCAGCAGCATCCCCACCCCGGGCCGCGCCTGCCTTGAGTTATCCTTGCCCATGCTCATCCTCATCAACCTGCAACCTGCTTCGGAAGCACCGAACCGGCCTTCAGACGCACGATGCCTCACTGTCACACACAGACATCCCAAAACTAGAACTGGAAGTAGATGAACTGCTGCTCCCCGAACTGACCGAGAAACATGATTACACAGACCAGTGCGACATAGGCTGACCAGCGCATCCACGCCGGCTGTTCTCCAATCCACTGGCGCACGCTACCCCGCCGCTGCATAAACTGGAGCACCTCCAGCACGGGCAGGGCGGCCAGGGCCGGCAGCGCCGCCCCAAGTTTCAGATTTGACACGCTGTTGCGCAGGACATCCAACGAGTCCGCACCGATGGATGCAAGGGAACGGGCAATCTCGATGACGATGTAGAACGCATCGACAAGCGTGTCCGCGCGGAAGAATATCCACGCGAACGACACCACCATGAACGTGACGGCCACGCGAATACACCGGCCGAACCATGGGAACCGGTCCATGCCCGCGAACCGCTCCAGGCGGCCGAACGCTCCACCCACCAGTGGGGTAAGCATAAGGCACAGGCCGTGAATGGCTCCCCACACGAAGAACGTCCAGTTCGCCCCGTGCCACATGCCACTGACCATGAACACGACCATGATATTGACTGCCCAGCGCAACCGCGATACGCGGTTACCTCCCATGGTAATATAGAGGTAGTCCCTGAACCACGTGGACAGAGAAATGTGCCACCGCCGCCAGAATTCCGGGATTGACCCCGAAAAATAGGGCTGGGCAAAGTTGTTCATGAGCCGGAACCCCATCACCTGCGCGGCCCCGATGGCAATGTCCGAGTAGCCGGAGAAGTCACAGTAGATCTGGTACGTGAAACAGAAGGTACCAACCAGCAGCGCAATCCCGTCACAAGCCGAAGGGTCGCCGTACACACGGTCGACTACCGCCGCGAGGCGATCCGCGATGACGAGCTTCTTGAAGAATCCCCACGCCATCAGCTTGAGCCCGTCCGCCACCCGGCGGTAGTCGAAGAAATGCTCCGTCCGGAACTGGTCCAGAAGGTTCTGCGGACGTTCGATGGGCCCCGCCACAAGCTGCGGGTAGAACAGGACGTAGAGCGCGAGGATCCCGGGATGCCGCTCGGCCCGGTGCCGGCCCCGGTAAACCTCTATCGTGTAGCTCATTGACTGGAACGTATGAAAGGACAGTCCTATCGGCAGCAGGAGCGAGAGATCATGCACCGGGTACTGCCATCCCATGGAATGGAAGGCCGCAGCGAAGTTCGCGTTGAGGAAGTTGAAGTACTTGAAGAGCGCCAGCACACCGACGTTGGCCGCAAGGCTGCAGCCCAGGTACAGCTTCCTCCGCCTGCCGGCGGCCGACTCGATGGCGATCCCGGAAACGTAGTCTACCGCGATAGTGAAGAACAGTATCAGGATGTAGACGGGGATGAACGCCATGTAGAAGTAGCAGCTGGCGGCCAGCAGCCAGGCCCATCGCCAGCGGTGCGGAATGATGAAGTACAGCGCAGTAACGACAGGAAAGAAAATCAGGAAATGGAATGAGTTAAACAGCATATCTCAATCAGCCAAGACATACGGTGCCAGCCCCGGCTCTGTCAATCCAGCTTCAGCTGGCCGGATTCGAGGAGGTACTCAATCGACTCGGCGTAGATCTGTTCCGTTGTGTAACGCGGCTGGTATCCGAGCAGCCGTTGCCCCTTGGCTATGCTGGCGCAGGGCGAATGGTTCACGTGTTCCTCGATGATGCGCGCCGACGCCTTGCCAACGTGCTTCACCATCTCGGCAAGCGGGACAAACTTCAGGACCGGTTCCTTCCCGAACAGCGACGCAACCGCCCTGCAGCAACCGGCCAGGCTCATTGCATACGGCCCGACTGCACTGAAGCTCTCGCCAAGCGATACGTTCGGCCTGGCCATGGCGCGTTCACAAAGCTGGGATATGTCATCGGCATGGACATGGTGAATGGTTGCCAACCCGGTGTCCGGCAACACTACCGGCTCACCACTGGCAAGCTTGCGGTATACCCCTACTCCATCACGCGAGCCCTGCGGATCGATTGGCAACCATTTGCGGCCGCAGATGTGGCCCGGATGGAGAATCGTCACCGGGAAGCCGGAATCCCGCCATTCCTGCTGCAGTTCCGCCTCTATTTGAGCCTTCTTCCTTCCATAGTCCGTTATCGGCCGGCGCGGATCAGATTCTTCATATGGTACGCGTTCTGCAGGCCCGTAGGCCCAGACCGTGCCGATGTGAATGAAGTGCCGGATCCGCCCTTTGAAAGCATCCACCATCATCCGGTTCTGCTCCGGCGCGTAAGCCAGCGCGTCGATCACGACGTCGGCAGTCACCTGGCGCATGCGCCTTGACCACGCGTCTGTTCCTTCCTCGATTGACCGATCCGCAACCATCCATTTCACCTGCGGCCAGCCGAACCTGTGATCCGCGTATTGCGGCTGCGACCTGCGTGCCACCACGGTTACTTCATGTCCACCGCCCGTAAGGCGTGGAACAAGATAACTGCCGATGTGTCCGGTTCCGCCAACGACAAGCACTTTCATAGCACCTCCACTACTCTGGTGTTCCACGAGTCAGGCGGTCATCGCCGCACAGTGTATGGCTGAGTCCACGCCGTCTGAAACACCTGACTCGGGCCATGAACCACACCCCGAGACTTGTCGGACATAACCCGTGCTCTTACATACAGGTCATCCACTGACATCCGGTAGACCCCACTAGTCCCCTGCACCGTCAACGCAATCCTGCCGATCTCATCGGAGTAGACTGGTATCTTCCGCACCGAGTCACTGCCGGAGGAAGGACTGTTTGTCTCGCTGACCTTCGTATCGAACCCGCGCCTGGTGGTGATGAACTCGATGCGGAAAGTTACGCCCGGTTCGGCTTTCGCGGAGACCCGCAGGCAGCCTTCCGCGGGGTCGAATGCCAACTCATCAAGCGAGACGCCGGTTGACGCGTAGAAATCACCCGCGCACATGGCTGCAATGACAAGATCGGGTGTCAGCCTCGCGGCACGCACCATCACCCAGGCGTTACTCATCCCGCGGAATGCACCGCACGACCCTGCATCATACTCGTGGGCATCGTCCGTGCCGATTCCGTACATGACGGGCTGTCCTTCCGTCGCGCGAAAGGCATTCACGACATCCCAGAACTTCTCATTGCTGCATTCGGCCTGCCGTACTGCAAAGGGATCATTCTCCGCCACGCCGTTGTACACCTCGAAGAAGCGGACTCCCGGGCATTTCAACACATGCTGGGGCGTAATGTCGTAATGCTCCCAGAGCGGATGGTTCAGCACTAGGAGCCTGTCGGAGTACTCACGTTAGGCCCCATCGAGACCATCCGACACGATTCCCCGATGCTTTTGTGCCCCCAATGGGTACGTGTTTCGTCTGATATCGTAAGTTTCATGATTGTCAC
>Ga0172371_10000099_pt1 | contig 114333 bp, 80 predicted proteins | sample Lak12m_FD_114543 | JGI IMG/M metagenome (GOLD analysis project Ga0172371, IMG submission 114543) | Freshwater microbial communities from Kabuno Bay, South-Kivu, Congo - kab_022012_12m | ecosystem: Environmental > Aquatic > Freshwater > Lake | place: Democratic Republic of the Congo: South-Kivu...
AGATGGGGAAGCGATATTCGATATTGGCCAGGAATTTTCCCTTGTCCAGGAACCGGTTGAGGGCGTAGCCCCGCATCACGTTGAGCGTGTTTCCGCCGCCGAGTGAAGAATAATCGAACAACGGGATGTTGCTTCCGTCAATATATTGAACGAGTGTCCGGAAAGCAAACACGTCTTTCTCGCCGAAGACACGAGTGTATTTGCGGTAATCGACGGTGATCCGGTTGAAGGAAGCGTCCTTGCTGCCGACAAGCTTGGCCGCAATGTCGTCCTGAACCAGCAGCCGATGGCCCTGGGTCGGATGGATCTGGCTGTTGGAGTTGTCATGGCTGAGGATAAAGGATACGTAAGGCGCGAATTTCTTTTCCAGGGCCAGAAGCTCCTGGGTGAAAACGCCGTCTCTCTGGACGTTGGAATAGTCGATGCCCCGGAACATGTAGCCGATCGAAGCGGAGAATTCCGTCGTAAAGCCCCGGCCGAACAGGAGCTGCAGCTGCGTCACCTCATGGGTGAGCTCCGTCTGATCCTCTTCCCTTGAGCCGATCCCCCGGCCGTAATAGTAATATTTCAAGTACTTGTCGTATTCGAACTTCAGGTCGAATGAGAGCGGGTAGGTCTTTCTCTGGCGGATTTCGATGTCGGGCAGGGAAAACGTGAAGACGTACCAGCGCTCGCCCTTGGAGGAATTGAACAAGATCAGGTCGAAGGATTCCTTCTTCTTCAGGAAATCGACGATCTTGGCTTTGGCCCCGTAGCCGAAACCGATGTCGTTGTCGTACATCGCGATCGGGAGCGCGCTCCACGACTTGTAAGAGCCGGGGGCGATGCCGGTCGAGTCGGACGCCGTTTCTTCCTCGCCGGCGAAAACGAACGCCGGCGCCAGGATCGTCAAAGCCAGGAGGACGAGGGCGAGTTTTTTCATGGTCTTACCTTCCCTTCACCGCATTACTATATTCGAATCCCGGGGATTTTCAAGCCGAGGAAATCCGGCGGCCCCGGCAGGCTTTGACGCAGAGCCCGCAGATATGCTGGCTGACCAGCCGCAGCCGGCGGAATTCATCGAGCTTTTCGAAACAGGCGCGGTGGTCGAAATCCTCCGGCCGGTCCTTGATCGCTCCGGCCGGACAGGCCGCAAGACAGGCCCGGCAGGCGCCGCAATCCGCCTGTATGGGAGCGTCGGCTTCCAGGGGCATGTCCGTCAAAACGGTCACGAGGCGGAAGCGCGACCCGAGAACGGGATGAACCAGGAGATTGTTCCGCCCTATGTGGCCGAGGCCGGCCAGACGGGCGACGTGTTTATGCGAGAGATGGGCAGTCTGGTTCTCCGGATCGAGCACCTGGGAGGCCGGGATGGGCAGGGCGCCGAATCCGGCCTCCTGGATCGCCGAGGCCAGCAGGAAGGCCCCCCGGTCGAGGAAGAAATTGAGCTGACGGTAATGGTGGAAATAGAGCGGCGTCGGATGATCGACGAGGTCCTCGAGCACGCCGTCGACCAGCCGCTTGGCCAGGGAAATCGCCCGGTCATATCGATTGCGGACGCGGTCGGGGAGATGGAAGCCGTCCCGGGTCCCGGAAATATCGGCGATTCCGACAAGGGAATAGCCAAGGGCCAGCGCGGATTTTTTGAGGTGATCGGCGTTTTCCCGGGGCGAGCGCGACTCGGCCATGTGAGCGTATTCTAGAAGCGGCCGGAGGGCCTGTCAAATCCGCCCGGACGCTCAAGGAAAGGCGATCGTTCCGTCCGGTTCGCCGAAAAGGACGTATCCCGCCCAATAAAAAGGATGCGTCCGGCCGCGGCGGATCATTCCGCGCTTGGCCGACCGAAGAGACTCGGATTTATCCAGGCCGTTTTTCAATCCTCCGTAAAAATCGGCCATAAGATCCACGGTCGTCCGGTCCGGGACGGCCCAGAGCGTCGCGACCACGGATCGGGCGCCTTCCCGGAGAAACGTCCGGGGCAGGCCGGCAGCGGTATCACAGGCCGAAAGAACGACCAGCTCGGCTGAGATGCCGCATCCGCGTATGCTTCCGGCCCGAAGCTCTTCCGCGCCGGAGGAAAAAACCAGGCGGGTCGAAGCGGCCGGAGGAATGGGACGCCGGCCGTGAGCGGCAATATGGACGACCTGAAAATATTCTCGCTGATGCCTTAGAAAATTCGCCTTTCCGGCTTCCCCGTCAAGATAAAGGCATCGGCTTTGCCGGGGGTAAAGCCGGCTTACGGCCCGAATTTCCCTTCGAAAGGAATAAGCGCCGGCCCGCCCCGTCCGCAAACCGGACGCCCCCAGGGCGAGAAGGCGCGCCCCTTCCGTCTCGGGCTTCGTCCGGCATTCCTTTAATAAAGCGGCGGACGGCGCGTAGGAAACCGCGTACCGATCGATCAGCCAGGCTTCATCCACACCGTCGGCCGTCCGTAAGGCGTCGAAGGCCAGACGGCCCAAAATCCCGTCCGGGATGAGAATCAAGCGGTTCACGCCCAAACCGGCCAGCTCCGGTTCGAACGGAAGGATCTCCGCGGCGATCCGCCGGGCCGCCCGGCAAACCGCCCCTGGATAGTCCGCGGCCCGTCCGACGGCCCGGATGAATCCGTTCACACTGCGTTCGATTCCGTTCCGGGACGGGAGAACGGCCTTCCAGGTTTTTCGTTTCGTGAGAATCAAAGCCCGTGATTCCCGTTCCCCCAGACGGAATTCGACGACCGCCGTCTGCGGATCGCATCGGAACCGGACGGATTCGCGTCCGGCCGGAAACGCCGGCGATCCTGCCCAAACAACGGCAAAGGCCAGGACCGCCAGAAACGAGCCGATCTGTGAGAGGGTTTTCCTTGCTCCGTTCATCCTCGCTCCGTGCACCGGGAATTCGACGCGCGACTCCCGATGCTTCCGGAAAATAAGTCGGATAAGCGGAGGGAAAATGGAATTATTTGAGCATGCGCTTCTGGTCTTTGATTTCCGCGAACGTCCGCGGAACGGTGACGGGCTCACCCGTGCGAGGATCGCGGCCGGTGTAATACATGGCCGTGGACAGGGTCATCGGCGTCGGGGTGAAAATCTGGACGCCTTCGACCGGCCGGTCCCCTTCCCGTTCGAGGCGGCGGACCTCCCGGGCCAGCTCCCGGGCCTCTTTAGGGCCGCAGCCGGGATGGGCGACCATGAAATAATATTTGAGGTGCTGGCGTCCGCCGGCGTCGGCCGCCTTGAAGGCCTTCCGAAACTTCTCGAACGCTTCGCCGGTCTCCTTGTTCATCAGCCGGAGGACGTTTTTCGAGACGTGCTCCGGGGCGATCTTCAACAGCCCGGAGACGTGGTGGCCGACGAGCTCCCGGATATACTCTTTGCTTTCGAGAGCCAAGTCGAAGCGGACGCCGCTTCGGACGAAGATCTTTTTCACCCCGGGGATCTCCCGGGCTTTGCGGAGGAGCGCGATCAGCCGGTCGTGCGAGGGTCTCTTGGCGCAATCGAGGCAGGGCTTGCCGCAGCTCGTGTCGCAATCCATGCCGTACATGTTGGCCGTCGGTCCGCCGAAGTCGTCGATATACCCCTTGAACTCCGGATGGCGGGCGAGGCGCCGGACCTCTTCGAGGATGGATTCTTCCGAGCGGGAGACGATCCGCTCCCCCTGGTGGAGGGTGAGCGAACAGAACGAGCAATCGCCCAGGCAGCCCCGGTGGGTCACGACCGAAAACTGGGCCATCCGGAATTCGGGGAAACCGGGCGGGATCATCCGGGAATACGGCAGCCCGTAAACGAAATCGAGGTCGGCCGGCGTCGTGCGCGGGGCGGGATACTGAAGGACGTAGCGGTTGCCGTGGCCCTGGGCCAGCGGCGCCCGGATGGAGAACATCATCTGGGCTTTATTAAAGGCATCCGGCGAGGCCGAAACGTCTTCGGCGGACGGAAGCTCGGTGAATTCCCGGGGCGGGTCCCGCCGGACGACGCACGTGCCCGGCACGCCCTGCAGATCGCGGCCTTCGCCCAAACGCCGGGCGATCTCGACCGCGGCCTTCTCCCCGGGTCCGTAAACGAGGATGTCGGCCCGGGAATCGAGAAGAAGGCCCCGCCGGACCTTGTTTTCCCAGTAATCGTAATGGGCGAAGCGCCGCAGCGAGGCCTCGATCCCGCCGAGGACGATGGGGACGCCGGGAAAGAGGGCCCGGATCCTGTTGGCGTACACCAGGACGGCCCGGTCGGGCATGGCCGAGCGGTAGGGGGCGTTTGCGTCTTTTTCCCGCCGGCGTTTCAGCGGCGTGGTGTTGACGAGCAGGCTGTCGATCGAGCCGGAGGTGAGGCCGAAATAAAGGCGCGGGGAGCCGAGCTTTTGGAAATCGGCGTCCGTCGTCCAGTCGGGGTGCTCGATGATCCCGACGGAAAAGCCGGCCGCTTCCAGGACCCGGCGGACGACGCCGGAAGCGGACAGCGGATGGTCGACGTGGGGTTCCCCGGTGACGAGAATAACGTCGAATTCCGGCGGGGACGGCGGGCGCATGATCGGAAGAAGCCGGGGGCTTCAGCCCTCCCGGCCGACGCCGCGCCGCTCTTTGCCGATCCGTTCGACCGTGTGCTGCATCGTCTTGAGAAGGTCGATGGGCTTGAGCGGCTTGGTGACGTAATCGTCCATCCCGGCCTGGAGGCATTTCTCCCGGTCGCCGGCCATGGCGTGGGCGGTCATGGCGATGATCGGGACATGGGTGCCGGTGGCCAGCTCCCGGCGCCGGATTTCGGCCGTGGCCTTGAGGCCGTCCAGGACCGGCATTTGAACGTCCATCAGGATGACGTCGAACCGCTCCTTGGCCAGGGCCTCGACGGCTTCGGCTCCGTTGCCGACGAGCGTCACCCGGTGGCCCCGGTTCTCCAGGATCCGCACGGCCAGCTTCTGGTTGATGATGTTGTCTTCCGCCAGCAGAATGGAATACCGGGTGTGGACCTGGCTCAACGAATGACGGGTGATCAACGGCGCTTCCGCCCGTTTATCCGGAGCCGTGCCCAGGGCCAGCATGATCGCGTCGAGGAGAAGGGCCGGCTTGACCGGCTTGGTCAGGTAGGCCGCCAGTCCCAGCTCCCGGCAGTGGGCCGAATCGCCGCGCAGGCCGGCCGAGCTGAGCATCATGATCGGGATGTCGGCGAATTCCGGTATCTTCTTGATGGACGCGGCCAGCTCAAAACCGTCCATCAACGGCATATTGGCGTCGGTGATGATGAACCGATATTTCTTGTCCCCGGCGGCGCTCATCTGAAGCAGCTCGAGGGCTTTCTCGGCGCTTTCGGCCAGCGTAGGCCGAAGCCCCCATTGGCTCAGCATGTCCTGAAGGATATGCCGGTTGGTGGCGTTGTCGTCGACCACGAGGACGGGCAAGTTCAGGAGATCCTCGTACCTGGCCGGGACCGGCGGCGCCTCGACCGTGGTCTGGAGCTCCAGGGACACGGTGAAATGGAACGTGCTCCCTTTTTCGAGCTCGCTTTCCACCCAGATGTTTCCGCCCATCAGCTCGACGAGCTGGGAGGTGATGGCCAGGCCCAGGCCCGTTCCCCCGTAAATCCGGGTCGCGGAGGTGTCGGCCTGGGTGAAGGGGGCGAAAATGACCTTGAGCTTGTCGGCCGGGATGCCGATGCCCGTGTCCCGGACCTGGATATGGAGGCGGACCTTTTCGGCATGCTTTTCCTCCAAATTCACGGTCACGACGACTTCGCCCTTCTGGGTGAATTTGATGGAATTGCTGAGGAGGTTGGTCAGGATCTGCCGCAGCCGGCCGGGATCGCCCTTCACCCGGTCGGGGACATCCGAGGGAATGTGGTAGGCCAGCTCCAGGCCTTTCTTCTCGGCCAGCAGGGCGACGCCCGTGATCATGGCGTGGATCGTGTCCCGCATCCGGAAGGGAATCGTTTCGAGCTCGATCTTTTTGGCCTCGATTTTCGAGAAATCCAGGATGTCGTTGATGATGCTCATCAGGGAGACGGCCGAAAATTGGACCGCCTCCATATATTCCCGCTGTTCGGTCGTCAGGTCGGTCTCCAGGGCCAGCTCCGTCATCCCGAAGATGCCGTTCATCGGCGTCCGGATCTCATGGCTCATGTTCGCCAGGAACTCGCTCTTGACCCGGTTGGCCTCCCGGGCGGCCCTTTCGGCTTTCTTGATCTCGGTGATGTCGGTGTAAACGAACATCGCCCCGACGATGTCGTCGCCGACCTGGATGGGCGATCCGCCCATGATGACCGGAACCGGCAAGCCGTTTTTGTGATGCCGGACGCCTTCGCGGGGCGGGAGGCTCGAGCCGGAATTGGCGACTTCGGAAAGCTGCACGGCCTCTTCCTTGAGCTCCTTCTTGATCACCAGGTCGTCCACGTCCTTGCCCAGGGCTTCGTCCCGGCGCCAGCCGAAAATGCGCTCCGCGCCCGGATTCCATTCCGTGACCCGGCTTTTCGTGTCGACGGTGATGATCGCGTTCGGGGCGTTGGTGAAGATCGATTCCAGGTACTGCCGCCGCTTTTCCAGCTCTTTTTCGGCCGCCTCCCGGACGGCGATCTGCTTCTGGAGCTCGGCCGTGCGCTCCCGGACCTTGGATTCCAGGAGAGCGGTCCGCCGTCTTGCCCGGCCGACGCGCGTCCCGATGGCGCCGCCGAGAGCGGAAACGGCCGCCAGGACCGCCAGGGTGACGAACCACCAGGTTTTATAGAAAGGAGGAATGACCTTCAACCGGACGGAGACCCCTTGATCATTCCAGAGGCCGTCGGCGTTGGCCGCCTTGACCCGGAAGACGTACCGGCCGGCCGGCAGATTCGTGTAGCTGGCGAACCGCCGGTCCCGGACGTAAATCCAGCTCTTATCCAGGCCCTCCATCATGTAGGCGCACGTGTTTTTCTCGGGCGCGGCGAAATGGAGAGGAGCGAATTCGAAGGAGATCATCCGGTCCCGGTATCTCAGCTCGATGTCCGGGTCGCTCCAGATCGCCCGGCTGATCGGGATCCTCCCGTTGATTTTCCGGCCGGGGCGGACGGATTCATTGAAGATCTGGAAATCGGTGAGGACGACGGACGGCGGATAAGGATTGGCGGCGATGTCCCCCGGAAAAAAGTAGCAGACGCCGGCCGTCCCTCCGAAAAACATCTCCCCGGCCCTGGTCTTGAAGTAAGAGCCGCCGTTGAACTCGTTGCTCAACAACCCGCTGGAAATGTTGAACGTTTTGATCTCGCCGGTATCCAGGTTGAGCCGGGCGATTCCGCGGTTGGAGGACAGCCAGGCGTTTTCCTTCTCATCGATGAGTATGCCGTAGATGGTGTTGTTGGGCAGGCCTTCCAGGTCCGTGGTCCGGATGAAGGTCTCCGTTTTCGGATCGAACTTGTTCAAACCGTTCTGCGTTCCCACCAGAAGGTTGCCGCGGGCGTCCTCGGCCAACGACATGATGAAATCATTGCTCAGGGTGTCCGGGGCGTCTCCGTGCCGGTAGCAGGCAAACGTCCCCGTTTCCGGATCGAGCTTGTCCAAGCCGCCGCCGAACGTTCCGACCCAGAGCGCGCCGGCCCGGTCGACGAAGAGGATCCGGGCGATGTCATGGCTGAGGGTTCCGGAACGGGCGGGGTCGTGCCGGTAATGGACGAAGGAATTCGTTTCGGGGACGTAGCGGTTCAGCCCTCCGCCTTCGGTGCCCACCCAGAGCGTTCCGGCCTGGTCCCGGCACAGGCTCCGGACGGAATCGTGGCTCAGGCTGCCTGGATCGGCCGGGTTGTTCCGGAAATGGGTGAACGTCCCCGTTTTCGGATCGTACCTGTTCAAGCCGCCGCCGACCGTTCCGATCCAGAGAAAGCCGGACGGATCCACCAGAAGGGCATAGGTCGAATTGCTGCTCAATCCCGCCGGATTCCGCGGATCGAAGCGGACGTGGGTATGGGTGTCGGCTTTCCGGTTCCAGTAATCCAGACCCTGGTCTTCGGAGCCGATCCAGAGGTTTCCCGACGGATCCTCGGCGAAGGACCGGATCGTATCGGAGGGAAGCCCCCCCGTTTCCCCCGGGATGCGGTGAAGGCTTTTGATCTGTTTTTGATCGGGGACGTACTTGTTGAGGCCCTGTCCCCGGGTCCCGATCCAAAGGACGCCGCTGCGGTCCTCGAAGAGAGAAAGGACATAGCTGTAGCTGAGGCTTGCGGGATCGGCGGGGTTGTTGCGGAGAACCGTGAAATCCCGGGTTTGATCGTCGAAGAGGTTGAAGCCGTCGTTGGTCCCCACCATCATCAGCCCCGCTTTGTTCCGGAAAATCGCATAGACGGTGTCGTTGCTGAGGCTTCGGGGATTCCGGTAGTCATGGACGTATCGGGTGCACGTCCCGGTCGCCCGGTCGAAAACGTTCAGGCCGCCGCCCTCGGATCCGGCCCACAGCGTCCCGTCCCGGTCCAGGAAAAGCGAAATCAACCGGTCGCCGCCGAGGCTGCGGGAGTCGCGCGGATCGTGCCGATACCGCTTGACCTCTTGGGAAGCGGGATTGAAGGCGTGCAAACCTTCGGAAGTCGCCAACCAGAGAATCCCGTCGGCATCCTCGACGATTCCGGCGATCGCCCGGCTGTCGATGGGCGCGCGGGTGATTTTTGAGGTCCGGGGGTCGACGGCGTTCAATCCATTGCCGGTGCCGACCCAAATCGTTCCCGACCGGCCCTCGCCGAGGGACGTGATGTAATTATCCGTCAAGCTCTGGGGATCATTCGGATCATGGAAAAAATGCAGGAAGCGGTCCTGGTCGCGGTCATAGCGGTTCAGGCCGTTGCTCGTCCCGACCCACAGCTCGCCGCGGGAGTCCACGAAAAGAACCCGGCCGGTTCCCTCGCTGATGCTGTCGGGATCGGCCCCCGGCCGGTAGACGCGGAAATTGTAGCCGTCATACCGGTTGATCCCGTCTTCCGTCCCGATCCAGAGAAATCCCTGCCCGTCCTGGACGATCGAGAGCCCCGAGCCCTGGGATAATCCGTCCTTGAGGGAGACGCGGATGAAGGCGTTTTCGAAGGTGCGTGAAAGAGAAGCCGGACGGGCGGGCGGAGGGAGCAGAACCGCGCTCAGGAGGAAGGCCAGCCATCCCGCTTTCCAGCCCCTTGGCAGGTGTGCGTCACGTTTCATGGAATGACCCCACCCATGGAATGGACCGGAATCCGCCGGCCGCAGCGACCCGCATTTCTCTCCCAATAAGAGTCTATCTTCGGGGGCCGAATTTTGTCAATGATTTTTTCTACGTCTCCCTTGGTAAAAACGCCCCCTTCCGCGCGGCCGGGACGGGCAGCCGGTCCGGCGGCGAGACAAAAAAAAGCGCCTCCGAAAACCTTCGGAGGCGCCGGTTCCTATGAAAAAAGCCTTTTATCGCTTTCTGATTTCGACGGTTCCGCTGAAGCTCTTGACCCGGAGCGCGGCTCCGCCCGCGCCGACCGTCCCGTGCAGCGACTTGGGAGAGATTTTTCCCAACACCGTGACCGGGAAATCCGTGTCGATATGGCCGCTGAAGGTCTCCGCGTCGATTTCAAAAGACGCGGACGCGGGGAGCAGGAGCCGGATCCCGCCGCTGAGGGCGTCGAAATTGTACCGCCCGGACGGCAGGATATCGGTCGCGCACTCGATTCCGCCGCTGATCGTCTTGGCCCGTACCGAAGCGGCTTCCCGGATGTCCCGGAGATCGATGTCGCCGCTGACGCTTTCCGCTTCGACCGATCCCTTGACGGCGGACGCCGTGATGCCGCCGGAGACGGCCTTGAGGTTCACCTCCCCGTTCGCCCCGGTGAGACGGATGTCGCCGCTGACGGTTTTGCCGTCGACCGAGCGGCCGGCGCCTTCAATGATCACGTCGCCGCTCACGTCGTCGATATCGAGATCGCCGCCGATCTTCCGGGCGACGATGTCGCCGCTGACGTTTTTCACCCGGAGGGAGGCCTGATCGGGAATCGTGAGGACGTAGTTCACGTGGACGCTGAGCTTGCGGCCGAAATGCCGGCTTTCGGGATATTTCGTATCGATCCGCAGGGAGGTGCCGTCATTGACGATCTCGATCGTCACCAGATCCAGGTTTTCTTTCGCCCTCTCCATGGAGGAGGCTTCCGAAACCTTGACCGCGTCGATCTGAACCTGGGCCTTGTCCCAGGAGCGGACTTCGATCGTGCCGGAAATGTTCTCGATCGACACCCGGCCGTCGCGGGCCAGGGCTTCGGTCCGGTTGAATTTGTCCTCGACCTTGTCGTCCGCGGCCCAGGCGCCGGTCAAGGCCGCCAAACCGAGAAGGACGGCGAAGACGACTGCGTTTTTCGCTGCGTTCTTTTTCATGTTCATTCTCCTTCCAGATTCCTTTCAGAGAGCGATATCCGTCGCTTCCGAAGCGGCCATTTTTTTCTTGGCCGCGATCATATTGTCCAGAAAATCAAGCTTTCCTTTGTACGCCCCCAGGAGGTACACCCGGGCTTCGACGCTCTGCGGATCGCGCTGGACGGCCGCCCGACAGGCGGCGATCACCCCGTCGATTTTATGCAGATCCGCTTCCAGGGAGGCCGTCGTTTTCGGATCCAGACCGTTGCCGTTCCCGTTTTTTTGGGCGGCCGCGGCCTCCGACAGCGCTTTGATGGCCAGCCGGTAGTGGGTTTCCGCTTCCTCCAGCTTGGCCATCGTATACGCGTCGGCCTTTCCGGCCGCGTTCAGCCCGGCGTTGTTCCGGAGGCCCCGGAAGAGGACCGCTCCGCCGACGATCAGGCCCAGGGTCAGGGCCGCGGCCAGGGCGTACCGCGGACGGCCGGGAGCCGTAAACCGCTCCCACCAGCCGACCGTCGCGGCCGGTCGGACGGACCGTTCCCGCCGGGCCCGGTCGACGCCGTCCAGGATGTTCGCCCAGACGGCCGGCGACGGTTCGGGCTTCGGGAGGGCGGCCGCTTCCTTCTGGATCTTCTGGAAGTCGGCCAACAGCTCCCGGCAATCGTCGCAGGATTCGAGGTGCTTTTCGAGTTCCCGGCGGTCATCCTCGCCGAGGGTCCCTTCCAGGAGCTCGCCGATCAATTCATGGGCTTCATTGCATTTCATGGCCGTCTCCTAACAGACGCCCCGCTCCGAGAGATATTCGCGCAGCCGGAGCCGGGCTTTGAAGAGCTGGGACTTGGACGTCCCGACGGACAAGCCGAGCAACCGGGCGATTTCTTCGTGCTTGAACCCCTGGACGTCGTGCAGGAGGAAAATCTCCCGGAGCTTTTCCGGAAGCCGGGCGATCCCGTCGTCCAGAGGACGGCGGGCGTCCCGGGCCGGATTTTCCTCAACCGCCCCGCGGACCGTGCCTTCGATGTTCTCCAGGGGGATCCCTTTTTCCATTTCCGGACGGCGGCTGCGCAAATGGCTATAGCAGGTGTTCAGCCCGATCCGGAAGATCCAGCCGGAGAAGGTCTCGGGATTCTTGACGTTGTCCAGGTGGGTGAAAACCTTGATGAAGATCTCCTGCAGAAGATCTTCGGCCGTAGCCCGGTCGGCGGCGTAACGGTAGGCCAGGCTGAAAAGGGCGGATTTGAAACGGCGGTAGATTTCTTCCATGGCCGCCGTCTCGCCGGCCTTGCCCCTCTCGATCAGCTCGGCCAGGCCGTCTTCTTGAAGGTTCGACACCCGGATCCGGTCGTCAGCGCGGGATGGCCTCATAGCGGCATTATCGCCGAATTCGAGGCGGGACGAAAGCGCCAGTTCCGGAATCATCGGGTTTGTCTCCACACCTTTATATAGGGGAAATCCTCAAAAAAGGTTGCCGGGAAGCGACAATTGCTACTCTTTATAAATGAACAAGATACGCTGGCGGACACATGCTATTTATCCCGGGAGCCGAAACCTGGATTATGCACGAGTCGAGATGGCCGCAGATGCGAGGCGCGGAGGGTGATGCTGTGCTAGTCGCACTGCGAACCCTTCGCAACGAAACAGATGCGGTCATATCGGCTCGCCGGTAGGTAAATACTCTTTGTTATCATCTTGCTTAAAACAATATAAATATAAGAATTTTGAAATATTTATGAATAATCCAGGTTAAAAATTCCGCTTGACAAGTCCGCTCCGCTCGTGGAGAATGGCCGAAATTTGTCGGCGGACCGAAAGCCCGTCGACGAAAAGACGAGAGGTTATCGAATCGTGACAACGACAGAAGCGCAACGCGCGATCGGCGACCGGACGAATCCGTCCGCCGCCCTCTGTCTGTCCGCTTCGGCTCTGACTCTCGGCCTCATTCTTCTCGCCTAAACCGGGCCCCTTTCCCGCCCGCACTCGCGCCAGGAAAGGGGCCCGTTCGCTTCACCCCGCGTCACTTCCCCCAAGGAATTTACGGCTAGGAGGTCTGCCATGTCCCAAAAGATAACGATTTTCGACACCACGCTCCGCGACGGCGAGCAGTCGCCGGGGTGCAGCCTGACGTTTTCCGAGAAACGGGAGATCGCCGCCCGTCTCGAGGAATTGAAAGTCGACGTCATCGAAGCCGGCTTCGCCGTCGCTTCGCGCGGAGATTTCGATTCCGTCCGGGCCGTCGCCGCCCAGGTCAAGGACGCCGCCGTCGCTTCGCTCGCCCGGGCCCTGCCCGGCGACATCGACGCAGCCTGGGAGGCGCTTCGTTCCGCCCGCCGCCCGCGGATCCATACGTTCATCGCCACTTCGGACATCCATCTGTCCCGGAAATTGAAGAAAACCCGGGCCGAGGTTCTGGAAGCGGCCGGCCGCGCCGTCCGTTACGCCAAAGCCCTCTGTCCGGACGTCGAGTTCTCGGCCGAGGACGCCACCCGCTCCGACCGGGATTTTCTCGCCCAGGTCCTGGAGGAAGCGATCCGGGCGGGGGCCATCGTCGTCAACGTTCCCGATACGGTCGGCTACACGACTCCCCAGGAATACGCCGAGCTCATCGCTTTTCTCCGCGGACGCGTCGCCGGGCTCGATAAGGTCGGCCTCTCCGTTCATTGCCATAACGATCTGGGATTGGCCGTCGCCAACACCCTGGCCGCCGTCCGGGCCGGAGCCACCCAGGCCGAGGTCACAATCAACGGCATCGGCGAACGGGCCGGCAACGCCGCCCTCGAGGAAGTCGTCATGGCCCTGCGGACCCGCCGCGATTTCTTCGACCGGGCCTGCGGCGTGGAGACGTCGCGGATCTTCCGGACCTGCAAGCTCGTCAGCACGCTGATCGGCCGCCCCATTCCGGCCAACAAGGCCGTCGTCGGGGCCAACGCCTTCGCCCACGAATCCGGCATACATCAGCACGGCGTCCTGGCGGATAAGTCGACGTACGAAATCATGACTCCGGAGTCGGTCGGCCTGGCCCAGAACATGCTCGTCCTCGGAAAGCATTCCGGCCGCCACGCCTTCGACCTGCGGCTGGCGGAGATGGGATTCCAGCTTTCGGATGAAGAACGGTCCCGGGCTTTCGCCCGGTTCAAGGATCTGGCCGACCGGAAAAAGACCGTCACCTCGCTGGACCTGGAAGCCCTGCTTACCGAGGCCCGGCCGGAAGAAATCTCCGGCTACGTCCTCGAGCGGTTCATCATCCACAACGGCAACACCATCCCGGCCACGGCCAACATCCGCCTGAGCCGGGCCGGAGTGGAATGGGAGGAAGCGGCCTCGGGCGACGGCCCGATGGACGCGGCTTTCAAGGCGATGGAAAAGATCATCGGCCTGTCCCTGGAGCTCGAGGATTACGCCCTGCATTCGGTCGGCGAAGGCCGGGACGCCCAGGGCGAAGTCGTCGTCAAGATCCGCGGCGGAGGATGCGCATCCACGGGCCGCGGACTGAGCACGGATATCGTCGAGGCGGGCCTCCGGGCCTATCTCAACGCCGTCAACAAGATGCTTTCCGGCCGGAACCGGCCGGAGCCGGTCCAGGCGGCCTCGTAACCGCGGGATCACTCGAACGAAATAAAAGGAGCAAATCGAGATGCGCAAAAACATCGTCCTCTTGCCGGGATCGGGAATCGGTCCCGAAATCACCGATCAGGCCGAGCGGATCCTCAAACAGGTCGCCGCGGTCTATCGCCACGAATTCGTTTTTTCCTCCCATGGCCTCGCGGAAGCAGGATCCCCCGCTCTTCCGGAGACGACGATGGAGGCCTGCCTGAACGGCGACGCCATTCTCACCGGGGCCGTCGGAGGACCGGACCACCCGGACCAGGGTCTTCGCGATCTGCGCCAAACCCTGGGCTTGTTTGCCAACGCGCGCCCGTTCGTCCGCCGTCCGGAACCGGCCGGCGCGCGGGCCGGCGGCCCGATCGATCTTCTGATCGTCCGCGAGATTTTTGACGGCGCCTGCTTCGACCGGCATGGCCGCCCCCGGAGCGGGGCGGCCCCGAGAGCCGCGGCGCGCGAATCGATCAGCCCGGCGGATGCCCGGCGCATCGCCCGCCTGGCCTTTCGCTTGGCCCGCGGCCGGCGCCGGAGCGTCGCCGCCGTGGACGCGGCCGAAATCCCGGAGCTTTCCCAAACCTGGGAAGAAACCTTGAAAGAGACGGCCGCGGAACATCCGGACATCGCCTTCCGATTCCTGAAGGCCGACGAAGCGGCCGTGCGAATCGCCCGCGTTCCCGGAGAATTCGACGTCGTCGTCACCCCCAACCGTTTCGGCGACGTCCTTTCGGAGATGGCCGGCATGTCCGCCGGATCTCCTCATCTCGTTCCCTCGGCTTCCCTCGGGGAATGTTCCCGAGGCCTTTACGAGCCGGTCCAGCGGCCCTCGCCCGACCTGGCCGGCCGCAACGCCGCCAACCCCCTCCCGGCCATCCTCTGCGCCGCCCTCATGCTCCGGTATTCGTTCGGCCTGGAACAGGAGGCGGAAGCCGTCGAACGGGCCGTGACCGCCGTCCGGGCGAGCAGCTACCGGACCGAAGACGACATGGCCCGCGGCCGGACGAGGATCGGGACGGAGGGAATGGGACGCTTGATCGCCGAAGCCGTCCGCGGCCGTTGACCGCCGGAACCGGTCCAGGGGGGAGCCGGACGAGACCGCGGGATTAGCCCTCCGATGGTAAAAATCATCCCCCGCCCTCGTTGCTTTCCGCCTGGTTCGCGCTTACAATCGGGGCATCTTCAGGGAGCCATCGAAGGAGAGCGATGAGCCCGCGCAGGACGAAAAAAGCGGCCGGCGAAGCCGACCGGACGGTCTTGAAGGCCGTCGAAGCGCCGTACTACGAAGTCGATCTGGCCGGGCGTTTCACGTATGTCACCGAAGCCCTGGGCCGGATCTTCGGCATCCCTCCCGGAAGCCTGATCGGCGTGGACAACCGGGACATGATGAGCCCCGCCTCGGCCCGCGCCGTTCTCCGGGAATTCAACGCCGTCTTCCGGACCGGCCTGACACGGGAGATCGAGGAAATCGAGGTCAAGTGGAAGGACGATCCCCCCGGATCGTCTCCCTGACTGTGGCTCTCCGCCGGGGACCCGACGGAACGTCGGCCGGATTCCGCGGCCTCATTTACGATCTCACGAAGAGGAAAAATTACGAGCGGGAGCTGGCCGAAAGCGAGGAGCGGTTTCGGACGCTTTATGAGAACGCGACCGTTGGCCTCTACCGGACGACGCCCGAAGGCCGGGTTCTCCTCGCCAATCCGGCTCTGCTCCGGATGCTGGGGTATGGCTCGCTCGAGGAGCTCCAGGCCGTCGATCTGAGGAAAGGCGGATTGGGGGCCGAGTATTCCCGGGAGAAGTTTTTCGCCCATCTCCGGAAGGCCGTCGTCGTCGAAGGCGCCGAAGCCGCGTGGACGAAAAAAGACGGAATGAAGATCACCGTGCGGGAAAGCGCCCGGGCGGTTTTCGATCCCGAGGGCCGGATCAAATTTTGCGAAGGCACCGTCGAAGACATCACCGACCGGAAAAAGGCCCACCTCGAGCTCCAGGCCTCGGAAAAAAAGCTGCGCCGCGTCATCGACCACAGTCTGGAAGGCATTTTCCAGGCGACGGCCGAAGGCCGGGTCACCGAAGCCAACAAGGCCGCCGTCCGGATGTTCGGCTTCAAGAAAACGGCGGAGTTCGTGGGAACCGACAGCTTCGGATATTTCGTGGACGCCGGCATGCGCGACGTCATTCTGTCCAAAATCAAAAACGAGCTGGAGGTCCGCAACCTGGAAGTCGACCTGCGCCGCAAGGATGGGACGATCTTCCACGCCCTGGCGAACGCCACCGTCCTGCTCGGCGCCGAAGGCAATGTCGACCACATCGAAATCATGCTGGCCGACATCACCGACCTGGTCAGATCCAAGGCCGAGCTGCAGACCGCCCTCCGGGAAAAAGACGCCCTGATCAAGGACATTCATTTCCGGGTCATGAACAACATGCAGCTGATTTCCAACCTGTTTTTCCTTCAAAGCCGGCGCCTCAAGGATCCCGAGGCGATCCGGATTCTCGAGGACGGCCAGGACCGCGTCCGGGCGATCGCCCATGTCCATGAAAGCCTGTACCGCCACTCCAGCTTTTCCCGGGTCGACATGTCCGCCTATCTCCGGGACCTGATCTCGTCGCGGATCGTGTCGGATCCCCGGTTCACCGACCGGATCCGTCTCCGGATCGACGTCGATCCCGTTTCGTTCGACGTCAAAACGGCCGTGGCCGTGGGAATGATCGCCGACGAACTGGTCTCCAACGCCTTCAAACACGCTTTTCCCGGCGACTGCGCGGGGACGGTGGCCCTGGACCTTCATCAACAGGGCGAGGGGACGTTCCGGTTGTCGGTCCGGGACGACGGGAGGGGATTCCCTCCGGAGATTCATCCCGGCCGATCGGAGACGATGGGTTTGCAGACCGTGGAAACCCTCGTCGAACAGCTGAAAGGGCGCCTCGAAACGAGCCCGCCGCCCGGAGCGGAGATCGCTGTTTTTTTTCGAGAGCCGAAAACCTGATCCGCGCTTCCTTTACTTCCGGCAGGACCGCTCTCTAAAACCCGCCCCAATCGCCGGGATTAGCTCTTTTATAGACCTTGGCAATCGTCTTTTTACCGATCAATCGAGGGACGCCGACGCGTTGCTTTTCAATTCAAGCGGCGGGAGGAAGGAAAGATGGTGGACGTTGGGGGATTCGAACCCCCGGCCTCAGCGATGCGAACGCTGCGCTCTCCCAGCTGAGCTAAACGCCCACAAACAAGCATGGGTGCGCCGCTATCCTAGCATGTTTTGCCGGTTTTTTCCACCCATCCGCCCTTCGCCCCTCCCACCCCGATCATGCCGAAAACGGCATGAGCTTGCGCGGGAAGGGAATCCGGGTTATTAATATGGACAAGCATTTCGGACGGGAGGACCCCATGAGAAAAACTTCCCGTATCTTGGGACCGGCCGTCGGCGGGGCGGCCCTCGTCGCCCTCCTGATCGCCGCCGCGCCCCAGACAAAAAAATCCTATGATCTTTTCGAGTCGCCGCGGCGGTGCGCCCAATGCCACCGGGGCATCCACAGCCAGTGGAAGCAGGCGATGATGTCCCAAGCATATACCCATCACTGGGACGAGATCGAATACTTCGAGCTGGCCGTCCCCCAGGCGGAACGGGACCCCAAGGTGGCTGAAGTCAAGGCCGGCTGCAACGGCTGCCATGCCCCTTCGGCCTTTTTCATCGGCGACGTCCCCCCGCCCCGGCCGGCGGCCAAAAGCCGGGCCAACGAATCCGTGTTCTGCGACATCTGCCATACCATAACCGGTAAGAGCGGCGAGCCTCCGGTCAATTTCAATTACGTCCTCAGCCCGGGCCCGGTGAAATACGGCCCCCGGGAAGGCGTCGTCTCTCCCCATCACGAGACGAAATATTCCGACTTCGTCCGCTCGCCCGAGTTCTGCGGGACCTGCCACAACGAACAGAATCCATACGGGCTGTTCGTCAAGTCCACCCAGCTCGAATGGAAGGAAGGCCCCTACAGCGGCCAGGGCGTCCGGTGCCAGGACTGCCACATGTGGCGCGCCCCCGGAAAAAGCGCCGATATGGGGCAGACGCTCGAGGACATGGCCAACCACAACTTCCCCGGCGCCCACGTCCCCTCCAAAGTAAGAGGAGCGGTCGAGATGAAGCTTTATGCCGACGCCGACGAGCTCGAGCCGGGTGAGAAGGTCGTCGTTTCCCTCCATCTTTACAACGCCAAGGCCGGCCACAAGATCCCGACCGGCTCGGTGGAGGACCGCCAGCTCTGGGCGGAGGTCCACGCGGTCGCCGCCGACGGCCGGCGGTTCCCTCTGCCGGTGGATAAGAAGGGCTTTCCGGGCGAGGAATACACGATCACGTCCAACGCCCTTGCCTACCAGGACATGGGCGACATGATGACGGGGGCGGTCGATTTCAAGGGCGTCTCCCGCGACGCCGTCGACGAAGAAGGCCACCGGGTGTTCCGCATGGCCTATTTCGATCCCAAGGGGCGGATGACGATCGGCCAGTGGAACACGGCCTCCTTCGGCGCCGATTACCGGATCGGCCCCCGCGAAACGAAAATCGAAACCTATTCCTGGACGCTGCCGGCCGATCTGCCGGAGGGCCCGCTCCGCTTCGAGGCCAGGCTGTATTACCGCCTGCTCGTCAAATCCGTCGCCGATTATCTCAAGGTCCCGGCCGAGGAATCCGCCGCGTTCGAGGTCAACTCCGCCGAGACCTCGCTTCAGGTCGTCTATTGAGGAGGCCCCGATGAAAAAGCTCCTGGTCTTTCTGATCATCATCTTCGGCCTGGCCCAGGCGGCCGCGGCTATCCCGGCCTTCGCCCGCAAGTACGGCTATTCCTGCGACATCTGCCATGCGCCGGTTCCCCATTTGAAGGCGTTCGGCGAGGAATTCATGGCCAACGGCTACCGCCTTCCCGACGGGGAGCCGCCGCGGGCCGTGATCGACACCGGAGACCCGACCCTTCTTCTTCAACGCAACCTCCCCCTGGCCTTTCGCTTTGACGCCTATCTGGGTTATTCCCCCAACGGCGGCGTCAAAACCGATTTCCAGGCGCCGCTGGCGATGAAGATCCTCAGCGGGGGGAACATCTCGGACGACATCTCTTACTACACATACTTCCTCATGGCCGAGGACGGGAAAGTCCTCGGCCTCGAGGACACCTACCTGAGCTTCAGAAACGTGTTCGGGCTGCCGGTGGCCGTCGTCTTCGGCCAATACCGGATCACCGACCCCATTAAAGCGACGGAAACGCGGCTGACCGCCGAAAATTACGCGATCTTCAAATTCCGGGTCGGCGACAGCCGAATCAATCTGGCTTATGACCGGGGGATCATGGTCTCGACGGGAACGGGGTTCGGCCTCGAAGTCATCGCCCAGATCGTCAACGGCAACGGCATCGAGGAGCAGGAAATTTTCGATTCGGACAAATATAAAAGCTTTGTCGGTCGCCTCGCCCAGACGTTCGCCGGAGGCCGTATCCGTCTGGGCGTCCTGGGCTATACGGGCAAGGAAGCCGGAGAGAGAGATGCGGTCAACTCCGTCACGTATCTGGGACCGGACCTGCGCCTGCGCTTCGCCAAGATCGAAGCGCTCCTGGCCTACGTTCGGCGGACGGATTCGCATCCCTTGTTCAAATCCGGGGTGGGAGACGGCATCGGCCTCAAGCCGGCGCCCGAAGACGTGGCCAGCGACGCCTTCCTGGCCGAAGCGATTTTCAGTCCCTGGGGAGAAAAGGGGAAGACGTTTTTCACCCTGGCCTGGAACAGAGTGGATTCCGGCCTCGCCGCGGCCGACCACAACGCCGTGACGGTCAACCTCAACCGGCTCATCCGCCGGAATCTCAAGTTCGTGGCCGAATACACCCACGATTTCGAGCGCGACGATCACCGCCTGCTGGCCGGGATCATGACCGCGTTTTAAAACGGACGAAAGAAAAAAACCGGATGCAGCGGAGAACGAAATTCCGCCTGGCGGCAATTGTCGGGGCGGCGGCCGTCATCGCCGTCGGCTGCCGGCCGGTCCTCGACCGGCGGCCGGAGACCGGCCTCAAATCTCTCTTCGCCCGCGACGCAGTCACCGTCGCCGTGACGGACTCCGGGCTCGGCGGGCTTTCGATCATGGCCGAGGCGGCCGCCCGGCTGGCCGCGGCCCGTTCGTTCCGCCGGGTGGATCTCGTTTTCTGGAACGCCCTGTTTTCCAACGACAGCGGGTACAACAGCCTCCCGACGCGCGAAGAAAAAATCCGGATCTTCGACAGCTCTCTTCGCGCCCTGGCCCGGACCGTCAAGCCCGACCTCATCCTGGTCGGGTGCAATACGCTCTCCGTCCTCCTGGACGACACTCCGTTCGTCAAGGAAACGGACATCCCCGTCCTCGGCATCGTCGAAACGGGCGCGGACATGCTGGCCGAAGCCCTGGCCGCGCATCCCGGAGCGGTCGGCGTCCTTCTCGGCACGCCGACGACCATCTCGTCCGGCGAACACCGGCGGATGCTCATCGCCGCCGGAATCGCCGGGGACCGGTTGATCTCCCAGCCCTGCCCGAAGCTTGTCGGCCTCATTGAGGCCGATTGGAAGGGCGCGGACACGGCCGTCAAAATCGACGCGTTTGTCGGCGAAGCGGCCGCCCGGATCGCCGATCGCCGCTCCCCCGTCTACGCGGCGCTTTTCTGCACCCATTTCGGCTATTCGACCGCCCTTTGGGAACGAGCGTTCGCCGGACACGGCCTCACCCTGGCCGGAATCATCAATCCCAATTCCCGATGGATCGGGCGGCTCGATCCGCCGGAGGCGAAGGGGCGCTTTCCCCGGACCGAAATCCGGACGCGGGTGATCTCGATGGTCGATATTCCGGAAGGCGTCCGCTCGTCGCTGGGAGAATGGCTGGGCCGCGTTTCGCCCGAAACCGCGGCCGCCCTGCGCGATTACGAGCTGCGGCCGGGCTTGTTCGAGTGGAAATAACGCCGTTCGTGGTAAAATCCCCCGGAAATGTGGAAAAAAACGATCGGACTTTATAAAGACGCCTATCGCGGCGTCCCGCGCGAAGCCTGGATTCTGGCCCTGGCCGAATTCATCAACCGTTGCGGCTTCATGGTCCTTGTCTTCTTGAACCTTTACCTGACGAAGCATCTCGGTTTTTCCCTCCTTCAAGCGGGAAAAGTCCTGAGCGCCTACGGCCTCGGTTCGATCATCGGGGGATATCTGGGCGGCCATTTTTGCGACCGCATCGGGATCCGCAAGGTCCAGCTCGGCAGCTTGATTTTTTCGGGCTTGATCCTGATCGCCGCCGGGTACGCGAAAACGTTCTGGCCCGCGCTGGTCCTTCTGTTTCTTTACGGGGTCACCGCCGCCGCGATCTTCCCGGCCAACGACACGGCCATGACCAGGTTCTGCTCGGGAGACAACCTGACCCGGGGATTCGCCCTCCGGCGGTTGTCGGCGAACCTCGGCATCACCTTCGGACCGGTCATCGGCGGCTTCCTGATCCTGGTCGATTACCGGTTGATTTTCTGGGTGGACGGCTTGACGACCCTGGCTTCGGCCGTCGTCCTCGCCGCCCTGTTGCGGCCGGCAACAGCCGGCCCGGGAAGCGTTCCGGCCGGCGGACCGCAACCCGGCCGATCGCCCTGGCGCGACAGACCGTATCTGGGCTTCCTGGGCCTCATGCTCGTCTTGATGGTCGTCTTTTCCCAGCTGTTTTCGACGTTCAATCTCTATCTGAATTCGGCCTACGGCCTGCCGGAAAACAGGATCGGGCCTCTGTGGGCCGTCAACACGATCATGATCGTGGTCATCGAGATGGTCCTCATCAACGCCCTGCGGAAAAAATCGGAAACCGGGCTCGTCGCCCTCGGCGGGGCGCTGATCGCGATCGGCTTCGCCATCCTGCCGTTCGGGCGCGGGTTCGGTTACGCGGCGTTGACCGTGGCCGTCTGGAGCATGGGCGAGATCCTCTCCATGCCGTTCGCCTCGACGATCGCGGCTTCCCGGGGTGGAGAAGCCATCGGCCGGTACATGGGGCTCTACAGCCTGATGTTTTCGACGGGAATGTTCATCGCCCCGTACGCCGGAAACGGGCTTTACTCGAAAATCGGCGGCGAGGCGTTCTGGCCGGTCGCCGGAGTTATCGGGCTCCTGGCTTCCGCCGGAATCTGGACGATGCGCCGCCGGCTGGACCGACCGCGAAAAACAGGGGAAGCTTTCGTCCCGGCGGCCTGAAAGCTGATTTTACTCGATGACGACGCGGTGGGGACCGCGGACGATTTCACCGATCACAAAGGCGCTCTGCCCCAAGCCGGCCAGCCGCCGGACCGCCCGGGCGGCATCGGCGGACTTCACCACGGCGATCATGCCGATGCCCATGTTCAAGGTCCGGAACATCTCCCGATCTTCCACGCCGCCCCGTTTCTGGATGGTCCGGAAGATCGGCGGGATCGGCCAGGATCCGCGGCGGATGCGGACGCCGTATTTGACGTGAATCACCCGGGGGATGTTGTCGTAAAAGCCGCCGCCGGTGATATGGGCCATCGCCTTGACTTCGACCCGGCGCATGAGATCGAGCAGCGGCCGCGTGTAAATCCGGGTGGGACGGAGGAGCGCCCGGCCGATCGGGCCGCGGAGCTCCGCGGCCGAAAAAATGCTCCGGGCAAGGGAATAGCCGTTGGAATGGAGGCCGCTGGAGGCCAGCCCGATGACCGCGTCGCCCGGCCGGCAGGCCCGGCCGTCGATGATTTTCGCCCGGTCGACGAGGCCCACGCAGAAGCCGGCCAGGTCCCACTGGCTCTGCCCGTACAAGCCGGGAAGCTCGGCCGTTTCGCCGCCGATGAGGGCGCAGCCCGCCTCGCGGCATCCCCGGACGACGCCCTTGATGACCTCTTTGAGCATCGCCGGTTTGACCTTGCCGCAGGCAATGTAATCGAGGAAAAACAGCGGCTCCGCTCCCGTCACGACCACGTCGTCCACGCTCATGGCCACGAGATCGATCCCGACCGTGTCGAACTTGCCGCAGGCGTCGGCGATCATCAGCTTGGTCCCCACGCCGTCGGTCGAGGAAACCAGGATCGGGTCCTTCATTCCGGCCAGGCGGGGGCGGAACAATCCGCTGAATCCGCCGAGGCCGCCCAGGACTCCGGGCCGGGACGTCGAACGGACCAGGGGCTTGATCGAACGGAGAAAATCATCGGCCGCGTCGATATTGACGCCGGCTCGGCGATAGGTCATGGCGCTCATGTCTCCGTTTATACCATGCTCTTCCGGAAAGGGTCAAACGGCGGATTTCGGCGTTGACACGGGGCGTGCTTACGGTTTATAGATGAGGGCGGCCGGCAACATGAAGAGCAATAAGAAACGGGAAAAAATCGTCGTCATCGGCGGCGGGACGGGATCCTACAACGTCCTCCGCGGATTGAAAAATTACCCTGTCGATCTCACCGCCGTCGTGGCCATGATGGATTCAGGCGGAAGCACCGGGCGCCTGCGGGACGAATTCGGCATGCTCCCGCCCGGCGACCTGCGCCGATGCCTCGTGGCCCTGTCCGCCGACACGGGGTCCCTCCGCTCGCTGTTCGAATACCGGTTCAGCAGGGGCTCGGGCCTGAGCGGCCACAGCTTCGGCAATCTTTTCCTGACGGTCCTGCGCGATCTCACGGGCAGCGACGCCGCGGCCGTGCGCGAGGCCGCCCGGATCCTCAACGTTCAGGGCCAGGTCCTTCCCGTCACTTTGACCAATTGCCAGATCGGCGTCGTCCTGGAAAACGGGCAGACGGTCGTCGGCGAGACGAACATCAACATCCCCAAATACGATCCGCATCTGCGAATCCGGTCGTTCTTCGTCGTCCCCCGGGCCCGGATCTACAAAGACGCGGAAGCGGCCATCCTCGCCGCGGATAAAATCATCATCGGCCCGGGCGATCTCTACACGAGCCTGCTGCCCAATATCGGCGTCATCGGAGTCAAGGCCGCCATCCGGCGGTCCCGGGCGCGCGTCATCTACGTCTGCAACATCATGACCAAGGCGGGCGAAACGCTGGGATTCAAGGCCTCGGATTTCCTCCGGGAGCTGGAGCGCTATCTCGGCCGGGACATCGTCCGGACGGTCGTCTGCAACGACCGGCGGCCTCCCGAGGGCCTGCTGAAGCGCTACGCGGCCGAAGGGGCGGAGTTCGTCGAGATCGATCTCGACGGGAAGCGCATCCGCCGGGCCGATGTCCTGGGCGGACGGGATCTGGCCCGGCACGATCCGGAAAAGATCGCCCGCGTTCTGATGAGCCTCTGAGCCCGCCCGCCCTCCGGGCGCCGTCTCACCGAAAGTCGCGGATTTTGACGGTGAGAATCTGGAACGGCTTGAGATCCACGTAGATCGAGCGGGGGACGACGTCGAAAGCGTTGGCCGGGTTTTCAGCGATGTCCGTAGGCATATACGAGAGGGCTTCGGCGTATATCACATCCGAGGAAATCCGAACCCGCGCCGCCTCGCCGCCGATTTCCCGCAGCCGGAGAACGACCCCCTCGCCGGATTCGGGCGCGGTGACCGTCTGGATCAGGACGTTGGGCTTGTCCACGGCGAAAAAGCTCGCCGCGGTCCCGGGAAGGACGCCCGCGGCTTTTTTCGGGAGCCAGTCGGCGAGCAACGGCGTCCGCGCCTCCGCTCCGAACCGGGTCGAAGCCGCTAGATCCGCTCCGCCCGTCCGGCTCGTGATCGCATAGCGGAACTCGAGCGGTCCGCCCTGGCCGGCCTTGAAGTTCGTCATCCAATAATTATTGAAGATATAGGAAAAAACGGTCTGGTTCGCCAGGGAAAGCTTGTCCAGCCATTTCCCCGTGTTGATGTCGCCGAATTGGACCAAGGGAGCTTCGACGGGAGCCCAGACGACGGCGCTTTTGGCTCCCGCCGCCTCGACCCAGTTCTGGACCGTATGCCAGTCCCGGGTCGTCCCGGGAAGCTGTTCGGATTCGGGGGCCATCGCCGCGTCGGCGATTTCGAAGCGGAACCGCCCGCCTTCGACCTTGAAGGGAAAGGCGAAATAACCGGCCTCGGATTCGAAGGTTTCCTCCTTGCGCAGCCGGTCGACGATGTCGATCCTCTTGATCCCGTCATAAAGGATGATTTCCTGCCGGATCTCCGGGTGGCGGAAGGCCTTCGAAGTCAGGACGAGGCTTGAGACAACGGGACCCTGAAGCCCCGGCGAAGCCGCGGCCGATTCGGGGGAATAGCGCTTGAAGGACGGCGGCTCTTTCATCCGGTTGACGGCGGCCCGCCCGCCTTCGGGGTTTTCGTAAATGAATTGGTTGAGGACGAAGGGAGAGGCCGGGTCGACAAGCTCCCGGCCGCTTTCCTTTTCGATGACGCTCCGCAGACCGCCCGTTTTCGTATCGGCTGTGACGGCAAACCAGCGGTTCTCGATCCGGTCGTTGCCGACGACCGTGACGGGCGCGGGAGGCGAGGGGGGCTCGCCGGGGACGGCGGTAAACACCGCGTAACCGATGGACGGGACCTCGTCGGCCTGAAAGATCAAAACGTTCCGCTCGGAGATCTGATAGGAAATCTCGGCCCCGGTCCGGTTGTCGATCAACCGGAAACGCCCGGCCGTCGCGGCCAGCCCTTCGGGCAGGACGATCCGGACCACATCCGTCCGGCTCCAGGACAGGGGATTGAAGACGACGAGCGGCCAGCCGTCGCCGGTCGCGATCCGGTGGGTCAGAACCGACAGGCTCTGGTTCCGGATCGTCCGGGCGATTTCCCGGGCCCGGTAAGCGTACGCCGATTTCTCCGTCCATTGGGCCCGGACCGATTCGTCTTCCGGCTCGCTGACGGAATTATGAGCGCCCCAAGTGTGTTCGTCGAAGAGCATGGCCTGGGCATAGCCGTCCCGGATTTCCGCTTTGGGGAAAACGGCTTTCGGCTCGATCAGGGAAGCCGCCGCGGCGAATTTCTCGGCCGTGGCCAGGTCGTCATGGGCCAGACGGTTGAGCCCGGTCTCATAGGCCGTCGAGCCGACTCCGTCGGTCCAGTAATCGGGCCAGGCTTTCTTATGCGTCGGGATGACGGCGGCGTATTTTTTTTCCAACGCCTCGAAAAAATCGCTCATGGTCGCCAGGCGGAGCCGCGGATACGCCCATTTGGCGTTCCACTCCCGGACCCGGTCGGACAATTCCATCCGGGGCGGGCTGTTGTCGATGATCCGGCCGCTGATCGCAAAGGAGATCAGGTCGTAGGGATAATCGCCCCGGGCTTGGAGGCCGGACAGGTAGGCGGCGACTTCCGGCTCGCTTTCGGCGATCCCCTTGTGGAGGTTGAGCTTGATGTTGGAGAACATGTAGTGCTCGCCGTTCCAGACCAGGATTTTCGCCCCGTCCGGCGATTGCCAGTAAAAAGGATTCGGGCGGCGGAGAGGGGCCTTGGAACGCGTCTCGTTGAGGCCGACGGCGAAATAGGAAATGCCGGCCTGGCTGAGGATCTGCGGAGACGCCCAGCTGAATCCGGTCACGTCGTTGTTCATCGCCGCTTTCAAGGGAAAAGACAGGGTCCGGCTGAGGTCCTTGGCCGGAAGGACGGCCCGCATCAGCTCCTCGTGGGCGAACATGTCGGAGAGATTGACATACCAGCCCGAAAGCTCCACCCGGCCCGCCCGCAACAATTCGACCAGGGCCTGGACGCTTTCGGGCGGACGGTTGCGGACGTAGTTTTCCAGCGCCCAGGCGATCTCGATGTTCCAGCGGAATTTTGCCTCGTCGGGATAGCCGTCGGTCGCCCGGCAGAAGGCCACGACCTGGTCCAGGTATTCGAGATGATCCCGGGCGATCCGCGAAGGGAGCTCGGTATATCCGAGATCCGTATGGGAATTGGGCAGGAGATAGACCGACCATTTCCGCTGGGGAGCGAGAACCACGGTCCGGGCGGCCGTCCGGGCTCCGATCCGGACGGAAAAGGCCGCCTTGACCGTTTTGGCGTGATCCGGGATGTAGACGAAGATCGTCGTCCGGCCTTCCTTGATTTTCGGAAGCGCCTGGCGCACGTCTTTGGAGAACCCTCCGACGCGCAGATCCCCGGCCGATTCCGGCCCGGAATAATCGAGGATCATCTCGCATTTCTGAAAAAGCGTCCCGGCCTCCTCGACGAAAAAGAGGGTCGGCCGGACCTCGATCTCGAGCTTGTTCGCCGCGGCCGTCGCCGAAGCCGGGGCGGCGGCCCAGGCTCCGACGGCGAGAACGATGAGGAGGACTCGGGGAAAGCGTCGCATGGGATTCTCCTTGGCCGATGGCCCGTTCCATTTTGGCACAAATCGCCGTTCCGGGCCATAGGCCCGCCGGCCGATTTCGGCTAGAATGGAGGGGGAGGACGGCGATGAAAAAGAGCTTCATATTCGCGGCCATGTCCCTCGGCCTGACGGCTTTTTCCGGATATGCTTCAGTTTCGGGTTCTTCGGACCGGCCCCCGGCTTGGATCGTTCAAACGAGCGGGACATCGGCCGGCTTTCGCGGCCTTTCGGCGGTCGACGAGCGGATCGCCTGGGCCGGGGGGACGAACGGCACCGTCCTGCGGACCGTCGACGGGGGGACGACCTGGACGCCCGTGTCCGTCCCCGGCGCCGAAAAAGTCGACTTCCGCGACATCGAAGCCTTCAGCGCCGATACCGCGGTCGTCATGGGCGTCGGCGAACCGGCCCGGATCTACCGGACCGAAGACGGGGGACGGACCTGGGCTCTAACATACTTCGACGATACTCCCGGCATCTTCCTCGACGCCATGGCCTTCTTCGATCAACAAAACGGCCTGGCCGTCGGAGATCCGCTGGATGGCCGGTTTTTTCTGATCCGGACCGCCGACGGCGGAAAGTCGTGGTCGCTCCTCCCCCCGGAATCACGCCCTCAGGCCCAAGAAGGGGAAGCGGCCTTTGCCGCTTCGGGAACCGCTTTATTTATCCGCGACGACCGTCTAGCCTGGATCGGCACCGGAGGAACCGTCTCCCGCGTCCTGCGCTCGGAGGACGGCGGCCGCCGCTGGGAAGCCGCACCCTCGGCTCTCAAAGAGGGAGCGTCGTCGACGGGCGCATTCTCCGTATTCTTTTTCGACGCGCGCGCCGGGCTCACGGTCGGCGGCGATTATCAGAATGAATCATCGGACGCCGGGAACGCCGCCGTATCGGACGACGGAGGAAAGACCTGGAGGCCGCTCTCCGGCCGGCGGCCGGGGGGCTTCCGCGAAGCGGCCGCGGCCGCCCCGGGGGCCGGGGATGTCGTGGCCGTCGGGCCCTCGGGATCGGACTATTCCCCTGATGGAGGAAAAACCTGGGTTCCCCTCGCCGGGCCGGCCGGTTTTCACACCGTGAGCTTCGCCCGCTCGGGCCGGGCGGCCTGGGCGGCGGGCCGGAACGGATTGATCGCCCGGCTCGACCTGAGGTGATTCCGGGCGCGCATCCGGCCCGGTTTGGAATAACGACCCATTCTTCGCCGTCGTTAGGATCTTGCCTCCGTTCGCGTGTCCTTGACACGCGGACTCGTTTGAGAGTAAAACCAAATCGTCGGTAAGGGATTTGGGAGGGATCGGTGGTTTCATTATTCGATTTGTTCGCCATAGACGGAACTCTGCTCTGTCGGACGGGAGACCTCATGACCCGTCGCAAGCTCGAGCTCCTCGGAAAAAAAACGCCCGAAGCCCGGCTTTCCTGCTTGGACGGCGAGGAAGTCCTGTCCGACCTTGAACACGCCTTCGAGGACGCGCGCTACCAGACGATTTTTTCTCCTCCGGAAGCCAGGGAGGAAATCCTTCAAACGATGCGGCTTGTCCATCTTCCGAAAAACCTCTTCCGGGAATTCGAAAGAATGAAACGGGAGATGCCCTATACCTACCGCCATATCGTCCGGACGGCGATCCTTTCGACGAAGATCGCCTTGGACGCCCAGGTCCGGAAAAATTTCGATCCGGTCGTCATGGCCGGATCAAGCCTCATGCACGATCTGGGGAAATCGCGGATCCCGGTTCGCATCCTCAATAAGATCAGCCCGCTGACCGTGAATGAATACGCCCTGATGCGCTCGCATCCCCTGACCGGCTACGTCCTGCTCCGATATTATTTCGGGCCGGGCCATCAGATGATCGAGGATCCCTCGTTCGAACATCACGAGCGGCTGGACGGAACGGGTTACCCCCGCCACGTGCACCGGATGAACAAGTATTCCCAGGTGATCGCCGTGGCCGATATTTTCGACGCCATTCTCTCCCGCCGGCCGTACCGGCAGGAGCCGTTCACCCTGCGGGCGGCCCTGGATCATCTCCTGGGCGAAGCCCAAAGCGGACGGTTGAACCCCCTTTATGTCCGCCTCCTCGTCTCCTACGCCCGGAAATCCAAGCCGGCGCTCGGGGATCTCCGCCTCGCCCGGGAAAAACGGGATCCCGAGCCTGTCCGCAACGCCTACGGAAAAATCGAATCCCGCTGACGGCGGACGGCCCGCCCGCGGCGATTACTCCAGACCCCACATATATCCGGCGCCGATCGAGAACGTGTTTCTCCCGACGCCCTGGTCATTCAAGCGGCTGTAGGATGCCGTGAGATGCATCCGCCGGAAGACGGTGACGTTGAGGCCGACCATCATGGTCTTCACGTCCTGATAATCCAGGTCGCCGGTGGCGGCGATTTCGATCGAGCGGGTCCCCTGCCCGTAGCCGCCGTAGAAGTAATTCCGGTCCTTGAAATACCAACGGGTCAGCAGGAGCCAGGAGACGCTGCTTTCCCGGCTTTTCGGGCTGTAATAAACGCGGGCGTTGGTATAGAAGGGTCCGGCGTACCAGCCGACCGAGCCGATGACGATGGAAACCGAAGTTCCCTCGAATTCCATCCTCCGGTAACCTGCGGAAATATCCCATGATCCCGAAACGGCCTGGTAAATTTCCAGAAGGCCGGCGTATTTGGGATAAAGGTTCGCTCCTCCGGGCGAGGCGCTGAGGTCCAGATAAGCGCTTCCTCCCTTCCATAGCCGCGGATAGACCTCCAATCCGACCTGAGTGTCCTCCAGGCCGAAGCGCCGCGTCGCCTCTCCTTTGAAAACGAAGGCCGGGCCGTTTTTCGGAAGGCGCCAGAGAAACGCCGCCTGGCCGCTGCGAAAGGAATCCCGTCCGTCGGTGAACGTCTCCGGCTGATAGAGGAGCCGGAATTCGTATCGCGCGTCCGTCCGGCCGGGAATCCGCGTCAGCGCTTTTTTATACTCGGGGTTCTTCGGATCGAGCTCCCGGGCGCGCAGGTAGGATTCCCGGGCTTTGGCGAACGCCCCCTGCCAGAGATAAACGTTTCCGAGGGCGTAATGGACTTCTGGATTTTTTGCGTCGCGGGCCAGGCTCGCCAGATAATAGCGCTCGGCAACGGACGTGTCCCCGTTCCAGGAAGCGAGCTGTCCCAAGCCGGCCAGCGCCTCCGCGTTATCCGGCGAACGGGCCAGGATCTCCTCGTATCCGGCCCTGGCGGCGGCCCGATGGCCCCGCCAGGACTCGATCCGGGCCCTCAGGATCAGATAGTCGGAGTTCTTCGGGCTCAAGCCGATGAGCCCGTCCAGCGTTTGGAGAGCGCCGTCATAATCGCCGTCATAAGCCCGGGCCCGGGCCAGAAGGAAGAGCAGCTCCTCGTCCTTCGGGGCGCCGCGGAGAGCCTCCGTGCACAAGCGGACGACCTTGGAATAAGCGCCGGCCCGAAAGGCTTTCAGGGCTTCGTCCTTCACCGTCTGCGGAGAAGAAGCCGTCGCCCCGGCGACGGCCAGGCAAACGGCCAGAATGATGCGTCCCAAGGCGTTGCTCATGTCTTCTTCTCCGAAGAGAATCCCTTGCGCTGCATCGTCCCCCAGCCGGTCTGGCCCCGGATGACGTCGATGAAGCTCTTCACCCGCACGGCGGCGATATACTGGCGGTAGCCCAGGTTTTCGATCAGGCCGGCGGTGAAAAGGATCAGGACGTCCCGGAACAGGGGGAATTTCCTGTCCGCGTATTCTTCCAGGAGAATGGCCGAAAGCGACAGGAACATCCCCGCGACGATGGCCAGGATGAACAGCTTGATGGCGAACGGCGTATTCACGCCGTTGACGACGACGAAATAGAGGAGAATCACGTAGCCCGTGAGCTCGATCAACGGGCTCAGCATCTCGAAAACGAAGTAAAACGGGAGGGCGAACAAACCCGTCACTCCGGCCCGGGGATTGAAGAGAATTTTTTTGTGGGCCTGAAGGACCTGGATCAACCCCCGCTGCCAGCGGTTCCGCTGGCTTTTCAGGATCTTCCAGCTCTCCGGGGCCTCGGTCCAGCACAGCGTATCGGGGACGAACTTGATCCGGAACCTGGCCTTCCGTTCCCGCAAAACCCGGGTCAGGCGGACCACCAGCTCCATGTCCTCGCCGATCGCCTTGTGGTCGTAGCCGCCCACCTGCATGACCACGTCCTTGCGGAACATCCCGAACGCGCCGGAAATGATCAGCAGGCTCCCGATCTTGCTCAGGCCCAGCCGGCTGCCCAGAAACGCCCGGAGGTATTCGACGATCTGGATCCTGGCCAGCCAGCTGCGGGGCATGTTGACGTTCTCGATCTGGCCGTTCTTGATGAGGCAATCGTTGCTCAGGCGGACGACGCCGCCGACGCCGACCGTCCGGTCCGGGTCCTCGTGGAACGGGCGGGCCATTTTGAGAAGGGCGTCCCGGTCGATGATCGAATCGCAGTCGATGGCGCAAAAAAGAGGATAGCGGGAGACGTTGAGCCCGGCGTTGAGGGCGTCGGCCTTTCGTCCGTTTTCCTTGTCGACCAGAACGAGGCGGGGCTCGTGCGGCGAGAGATAAATGCCCCGGACGGGTTTGGTCGGGATCACTTTGCGGAAAACGCGCTTCGTCTTCCGGAAATGGAAGGCCTGGATGAGCCGCTCCAGGGTCTGGTCCGACGAGCCGTCGTTGACGATGATGATCTCGAAGACGGGATATTCCAGGCCGAGGAGCGACCGGACGTTGTCGACGACGGTCGCCTCCTCGTTATGGGCCGGAGCGATGACCGAAACCGGCTTGACCAGGGGCTGGGCGAACATGTCCTTGAGGGTGACATATTTCAGCAGCGTCGTGTGGCGGATGATCCCGATGACCGAGAGGACGATGAAGAGGGCGTACAGGATATTGATGGCGAAAAAATAGAGCAGGATTCCGTTGGAAAGGAACGTAAAGAGATCGTTCAGGAGCTTCTGCATCACGCGCTCCGCAATCCCTCGGCTTCCTCGAGGCCCATTTCGGCCATGTCCGCGGCGAAAGGATCCTGAGTCGTTTCGGAAATCTCCTTGAGCTTCCGGACACCGTCCATCCCCATGTCGAGGAGCGCGTCTTTGGCGTTGGACCGGACGTACCAGGAAAGGGAGTGAAGGCCCCGGGCCAGGACGTCCAGGGCGGCCGGATTGTTCAGCCGGCCGAGGCTCCGGACGGCCTGGGCTTCGACCGCCCATTCCGGATCGTCGGCCAGGGAGCTGAGGATCTCGAGGGAATCCGGAATCATCAGGCGGCCGAGGGCCCGGGCCACCCGGATCCGGACCTCGGTGTCCGGATGGGCGGCGAAGACGATGATCTCCGGGTAAAGCGACCGGGCGGGCAGAAGCCCGGCCATCTCGATCAGAATCGCGATTTTCATCGGAGGGAGGGGCTTGCGGATCATGTCCCGGATATAGCTTTCGGAAGCCATCCCGTGCTTGGAGACGATATCGGTGAAGTGGTGGATGTTGGGATTGGGATCCGCCTCGAACGCCCGGAAGACGAAATCCAGGACGCGTTCGTCGGGGAAGCCGGCGATCGAATTGACGGCGGCGAACTGGATCGACGGCTTGTCCCGGAGCCGCTTGAGCAGGGCGGGGACGTTGGCCGGGTCGGCGAACATCCCGAGCAGACGGGTTGCGATGAGCCGCCGGCGGTAATCGCCGGATTCGAGATCGGCGATCAGGTCGTCCCGGAGGGTCAGGGCGAAGATCGTCTTGAGGATGATCTTCTCTTCTCCGCCCACGATCCGGATCAGGTTGACCAGGACGGCGGTCAAAACGCCGGGCCAGCGCCGGTATTTGACCGCGATCCGGGCGATGTCCTTTTCGTTCGTCGTATACAGGACGCTGATGATATCCTGCTCGATCAGCTTGAAACGGGCGGTGAAGATCTTTTCATGATAGATGAGGCGGATCCGCCGGAGGACGATGAACAGCCACAAGCCCAGGACGAATACGCCGAAGCCGAGAAGGATGCGCGGCGCCCAGTCATAAATGAAATCGGTCATAAAAGGTCTTTCAATGCCTTGTGGACCTTGGCCAGGACGATCCGGGAGGAAAACGGCTTGACGATGTAATCCGTGGCCCCGGCTTCCAGGGCCCGCAGGACCTGGTCCTCCTCGACGATGGCGCTGATCATCAGGACGGGAACGTTGGCGAATCTCTTCCCTTTCTTGAGAAGCTCGAGGAACCGGAACCCGTCCATCCCCGGCATCATCACGTCCAGGAGGATCAGGTCCGGCTTTTCGGCGAAAGCGATTTTCAATCCTTCCATGCCCTCGGTGACGGACTTGACCTCATAGTTGGACTTGGAGAGAAAATGAGTCAGCAGGCGGACGATGATCGGATCGTCGTCCACGATCAGGATCTTGAACCGCGTCTGGATGGCCGACAACCCGGGCTCGGCTTCCAGGCCGAAATCGGCGAATGGCGAGAGCTCGGCGGGAGTCGGAGCTGGAGCGGCGGCCGCCGGTTTCGCCTCCGCGGGCGGCGGGGCCGGAGGAGAGGGGCGGGGAACCCCGGCCGGAATCGCGGCCGCCGTAGAGGGGCGCGGCGGGGGCGTCGAGGAGGCGGTCTGCTTGGCGGCCACGACCGCCGCGTCGGCGATGGAACGGAGGCGCTTGAGCTCGTTGGCGACGGCGATCGACGTCGCTTCGACGGCCGCTTCGTGGGATTTCTTTCCGCCGCCGGCCTTTTTGGGGGGGGGGAGGAGCAGCCGGCGAGGCCTTTTCGGGCGGAACCGGGCGGACCTTTTCCTCCGGGGCCGGCCGAGGCTGGACCCGGGGGGCGGCGTTTTTGACCCGGATCGTGATTTTCATCGCCGGAACACAGTATCCTTCATCCCTATCTTATCATAGGGGCGGAGACGATCCATCGCCCGGCCGGATGAAGCGCCGGGTGATATTCAGACGTTTTTCTCCCCCCTGAAGAGGAGGCCCTGACCGGCAGGGAGTGATAAAGGCAAACGCCGCCGGGAATAAATGACGATCGAAACAGGCCGGCAATGATCGCTGGATGCCTCAGGCGCTGATCGCTCCTTCACCGTCGACGGTCCTTTCGACGTAAAGATAGCGCTTGATCTTCTGCGTCGGCGTTTTTTCGAACGGTTCCTGCTGCTCGATGACCCGGCTCAGCCGGCTGAACGACGAAACGCCGGCGTTGACCTTCGTTTTGATGTCTTCGAGCGTTTTATGGATGTATTCGCGGATCTGGGTCGTGGTCCATTTTTTTTCGGTGAAAAACTCATCCAGCGCTTCATAGTTCAAATGGATCCGGGCGACCAGCCGGCCTTCCTGCTCGAAGACGAGCGATTCCTGGACGGAGGCGGAACGGTTGATCACCGATTCGATGATCTCGGGATAGATGTTCTCGCCGCTCGGGCCGATGATCACGTTCTTGGACCGGCCTTTGATGAAGAGATATCCGTCCGCGTCGAGGTATCCCAGGTCCCCGGTTTTCAGCCAGCCGTCGTCGGAAAGGACCTCGGCCGTTTTGTCCGGGTCCAGGTAATACCCTTGCATGACCATCGGACCCCGAACGCAAATCTCGCCCTCCCCCGTCGCCGGATCGGGATCGGCGATGCGGATTTCGACGCCGGCCAGGCGCCGGCCGGCGGACCGGGCCCGGGTTTCGAACGGCTTGGTCCCGGTGACCAGGGGGGCCGTTTCCGTCAGGCCGTAGCCGATGCAATAGGGGAAGCCGGCTTCGATCAGAAAATCCTCGACGTCCGGGGCCAGAGCCGCCCCCCCGATGCAGAACATCTTCAATTCTCCGCCGAAGGCCGCCCGGAGCTTCGTCCCGGCCTTGTTATAGATGATCTTCCGAAGGGCGGGGACCAGGGCGGCCAGCCGGAGAGCGAGCTTTCCCTGGAGAGCGGGAAAGACCTTGACCCGGACCATTTTCTCGATGATCAACGGGACCGAAAGCACGCACGTCGGCTTGACGGCCTCCAGGGCCGGCAGGAGGACCGCGGCCGTGGGGGGCTTATGGACGTAATAAACCGCCGCGCCCTGCATGAGGGTCGTCACCAGGCCGAGGGTGCATTCATAGACATGGGCCAGGGGAAGGAGGGAGAGAAAGCGGTCTTCGCAGTTCACGTCGACGAGCTTGGACGTGGCCACGGCGTCGCTGACGAGGTTGCCGTGGGTCAGCATGACGCCCTTGGAATGGCCGCTGGTGCCTGACGTATAAATGATCGAGGCCAGGTCGCCCGGCCGGACCTGGGAAGGGATCCGGCCCAGCCACTTGAGGGCCATCGCCTTGATTTTGCGCAGCTCGTGGCTTCCTTCGGCGATCAGCCGCTTGAGCGCCGCCTTGCTGGTGTTCGGCTTGATCTCGGAGAAATCGTCGATCAGGATGCGCGTCTGAAGATCTTCGAATTCCGCCTCGTCGATCTTCCCGTAGGTTTTTTCGGAAACGAAGATCGCTTTGGCCCCGGAATGGCGGAGGACGTGATGGATTTCCGTCGGATGGAAATCCGTCAGGATAGGGACGGCGACCGCCCCGAGCGAGGTGACGGCCAGGAAGGCGACGCCCCAATGCGGCCCGTTTTCGCTCAAGATGGCGACCCGGTCGCCGTGAACGATCCCCCGGTCGGCCAGAAAGGCCGAGATCTGGCTGGTTTTATCTTTCAGCTGCCGGTATGTCAGAACGGGTTCGTCATAAAATCCGAGGGCGTTCCGTCCGCCGTAGAGCTCCGCGCTCCGCCCGAGGATGCCGGGAAGGGTTGATTCCGCATTCATTTCCATTTCGCGTTTCTCATTTCATCCGGGGCTATTTTAGCCCCCCTCCCGGCCGGAATGCAAAGAAAAAGCGCGGGGCGCGGCCGGATCTTAAGGCCGGCCCGGCCGGTGGCAGGGCGTGCAGTCGATCGGCAATTGGGAGTGCGGCGTGCGGCGGAAATAATTCAGATCGGCTCCGGAGACCGGAAGGCCGACGAGAAAGGCGGCCAGGTCGGCCTCCATAGTCGCCTGGGGAGCTCCCGAGATCCGGCCTTTTTCCTCGCCGTCCGCCCAGATGATGAAGGTCGGGACTTGGCTCACGCCGTAGGCCTTGAGCGGCTCGGCCGGCTGTTTCAGATCCCGCGAGACGCCGATCCAGTCCACGATGATCGCGGAATTGCCGGCCAGCTCCATGGTCTTGATGAAAGCCGCGACCAGCCCGGTTTCGCCCGCGTCCCAGGTCCCGACGAAGGCCCGGATGCGGACGGACTTGCCGAGGCGGGAAATGGCGTTGACGGCTTCGTTGTCCGGCTGATACGCCCGGACCGCCTTCGCCCATCCGGGAACCGCCGCCAGGATTTTTTCCAGATTCAGGGGGCCGGTCAGAACGGCCTCCTGTCCGGAAAATAGGAGGGCGACGGCGAGCATCAAGCCCGCGCCGAAAACGGTCGTCGAAATGCGCCGCATAACCCAGGAAGTTTAAAGAATCGGAAAAGGGATGTCAAAGGCCGAGGAAGACCATCCCCAGCCCGCAGGCGAGGATCGTGAACCCGGCCACGGCGTGCATATAGCGCTCGAGAAATCTCATCGGCAGCCAGCGCAGGCCGGCGGCCGGCAGAAGGACCATGATCTCCATGGTCGCGATCGTGGTCAGGCTGAAGATCGCGGCCACGGCGGCCACGCCGCCCGGGCTCAGCTTGGCCGCGGGAAACATCAGCAGGGGGATCAGGGGCTCGCACGGGCCGAAGACGAAGATCGTGAAGAGGATCCACGGAGTCATGTTCGCCGGCTTCGGCTCGGGATGAAGATGCCCGGCGACGATCCCGTCCGCTCCGGGCCGGGGAGGATGGTCGGAGTGGACGGTCCCGTCGGCGTGGACATGGAGATGGTGATGGCCGCGGTTTTTCAGCCCGCGGACGAGGCCCCAGAGAAAATAGGCCAGGCCGAAAAGGATGAAGGCCCAGGACGCCAGGGTCCCGCGGACGCCTTCGAACGCCTCGAGCTTGGCCACGCCCAGGCCGAAGATGATGCCGATCGCCCCGAGGAGAATCGAGCTCCCGACGTGCCCCAGGCCGCAGAGGGCGGTCACGGCCGCCGTCTTTCCCGTGGACCATTTCCGGGCTTTCCCCAGGACGATGAACGGGAGGTAATGATCGGGGCCGGCCAGCGTGTGCAGAACGCCGACCGTGGCGGCGGTGGCGGCGAGGGCGGTCAGCTCCGGGCTCATGGCGGTTTCCTGGTAGCACGGATTATATAGTTCGTGTTACGACGGGTCAAGGGGGGATCTCTTCCCTCTGTTGCGGGTAATATGCGAGAAGCACGGCTTCTGCTCCTCGCCTGGTTCTTAACGGCCTTTCTCGATTATCCGGCTTGGCTCCCTAGCTCCGAAGCGTCGCGTAGGATACGCCGAGCTAATTTGCAATGATGCTCGGCTCCGATTAACTCGTGCCCCGGCTTTTCATTAAACGGAGATGCCGGGACGCTTCGAACATAATCGTTCGGCCTGGCTTTGCCAGGTTCTCGTGCCACAGCGGCCTTGCCGCATGGTACCGGCTACTTCCGAGCCGGCTTCCCAAGCGTGATATCGAGAAAAGCCTAAACCAGGCGATGTTCGCGCCAGCCGTTCTTCCACTATTTATTATTACCCATAACAAACGGAAGAGAATCCCAAGAAAGAAAAATGAGGGGGCGGCGGCCTCAGCCCGAGATCGGCTCGATCCGCTCCCCTTTCTTCCAGATTTCGCGGAGCTTGGCGTACCGGACGAAAATGCTGTACGAGTTGAGGACGGCGATGACCAGGCCGGCGAATCCGTCCAGACATCCGCGCCGGAGAAAATAGGATTTGACGAACCGTCCCGGCGGAACGAGAAGGAGATGGCCCAGACGGCATTTTTTTCTCTGGGCATAGAGCTTCTGGGCGCCCAGATCGGAAAAGGCGTTGATCCGGGCCAGGTGGTCGGCGATGTTGCGGTACGTGAAATGGAGGATGTCTCCGCGGAGCCGGCGGATCTCGCCGTTGACGGCGAGGTCCTCGTGGACGTAGGCGCCCTCCCAGCGGGCCCGGTCCCGGCGGAACAGACGGACTTTTCGGTCGGGATACCATCCGGAATGCTTGATCCAGCGGCCGAGGTAGAAGACGCGCCGGGGCATCGAGAAACCGGCGCAGGCCGGCTCGTCCGTGGCCATCGCCCGGATCTCCTCGCCGAGCTCCGGCGACAGGCGCTCGTCGGCGTCCAGCGACAGGATCCAGGGATGCTCGGCCAGGCCGTCGGCGTAATTTTTCTGGTCGGAGTAATTCGTCCACTTCCGCAGAAAGACCTTGGGGGTGAAGCGGCGGGCGATTTTGACGGTCAGGTCGGTCGAATGGCTGTCGACAACGATGATTTCCGAGACGATGCCTTCCAGGCTCCGAAGGGCGGCCTCGATGTTGGCCTCCTCGTTGTACGTGATGACCACGGCGGAGATCTTCACGACCGAATCTTAACACGGCCTCCGCGGGCGTTCAAGAATAAGAGAATCATGGAGGATTCTGGTATCATAAGGGGTCCGAAACCATTCAAAGGATCGCTTCATGGCCGCATACAAGGACCTGCTCGGGAAAGCCTTTGATCCTGAAGAATTCCGCCGGGAAGGGCGGGCGGTCGTCGACCTCCTGGCCGATTTCCTGGCGAACGCCGGCGCCGAACCGGAGGCGGTCGTCTATGCCTACGAAGAGCCGGAGGCGATGCTCGAGTCCTTCTCCGGCCGCTTCGGAGCCGGGCCGGGGATTTCTTTGTCCGAAGCTCTTCCGGAAATCCTTCGCCGCTCCAACAACCTCCTTCATCCCCGCTATGTCGGGCACCAATGCACCACGGCCTTGCCCTTGGCCGCTCTCGGCGGACTGGCCGGGCAGTTCCTCAACAACGGATCGGCCATTTACGAAATGGGCCCGGTCAACGTGGCCATGGAGAGGCAGCTCATCCGTTGGATGACCGGCCTGGCCGGATACGGCCCGGACGCGGACGGAATTTTCACCAGCGGCGGATCGGGCGGCAATCTGACCGCTCTCCTCGCCGCCCGGCAAGCCGCGGCCGGGGGTGACATCTGGAAAGAAGGCGTCGGGAGCGAACCGCCTTTAGCCGTCCTGGCCTCGTCCGAATGCCACTACTCCGTCCGGAGGTCGGCCGCCGTCATGGGCCTCGGCGAAAACGCCGTCGTCCCCGTGGCCGTGGACGACCGGTATCACATGACCGCCGAGGGATTCGAGCAGGCTCTCGCTGAAGCCGGACGGCGGGGGCGCCGCCCGTTCATCCTGGTCGCCAACGGATGCTCGACGGCCACCGGCAGCTACGACGATCTGGAGGCGGCCGCGGATTGGGCCCGGACAAACGGGCTATGGCTGCACGTGGACGGGGCCCATGGCGCGGGAGCCCTGCTTTCGACGAAGTACCGCCCCCTCTTGAAGGGATTGGAGCGGGCCGATTCGTTCATCTGGGACGCCCACAAGAACCTTCTGATCCCGGCCTTGATGACCGCCGTCATTTTCCGGGACGGAACCCGCTCCTTCGAAGCCTTTTCCCAGAAAGCGTCCTACCTGTTCGAAAAGTCCGCCCATGAGGAATGGTACAACTTCGCCCATCGGACGCTGGAATGCACGAAAACGATGATGGGCCTGCGGTTGTTCGTTTCGCTCGTCGCCTACGGAACGGATTTCTTCGGGGCCTATGTCACGGAGATGTTCGACCTGGCCCGGGATTTCGCCCGGCGCCTCCGGTCGGCGGGCGATTTCGAGACCGCCGCGGAACCGGAAGCAAATATCGTCTGCTTCCGCTATCTCGGCCGCGGAGGCGATGACCTCGACGCAACGCAGCGCCGGATCCGGCGGGCCCTGCTGGAAAAAGGGACGTTCTACGTCGTCCAGACCGAGCTCCGCGGCCGGACCTGGCTGCGAACCACGCTTATCAATCCGCAAACGACCTCGGCCGATCTGGACGCCCTGATGGCGGAAATCCGTTCGGTCGCCGAAGCCGCCGATTCCCGGCCCGCTTGACATCCCCGGGCCGGGGATTATGGTAAAATAAGCTCAGAATGCCGGAAGCGGAACCCCTTTCTTCGATCTTCCTGTCCGTCATCGTCCCCGCCTATAACGAGGAATCGCGGATCCGGGAAACCCTGATCAAGATCCGGGCCTTCCTGGAATCGCGGATCGATCCCTACGGGACCGGAGACGGATCGCCGATCCTGATGGGCGGGCGGCTGTCCAATGTCGCCATGACCTCCGACTCCCTGGCCCTGATCCGGGGCGCCTCCGAAATCATCATCGTCGACGACGGCTCCACGGATCGGACCAGCCGGATCGCGGCCGAAGTCCTTCTCGGCCGCCCGAACGACCGGATTCTCCGCCGCGGCTTCAACCGGGGCAAAGGCTATTCCATCCGGGAGGGGATGCTCGCCGCCTCCGGCAAGCTCATCCTTTTTTCCGACGCCGACCTGTCCACTCCGATCGGGGAATTTGAAAAGCTGCTCACCGGCATCAAGGACGGCAACGACATCGTCATCGGATCGCGGGCTTTGCCCGGTTCGGAAATCCGGCGCCGCCAGAATCCCGTCCGGGAGCGCATGGGCAAGATGTTCAACGTCCTGGTCCGGATGTTCGTCCTCCGGGGGATCCGGGACACCCAGTGCGGATTCAAGCTGTTCCGGCGCGACGCCGCCCTCGACGTCTTTTCCCGGCTGTTTCTGAACGGATTCAGCTTCGACGTCGAAGCCTTGTTCGTGGCCCGGCGCCTCGGCTACAAGATCGGCCAGGTCCCGATCGTCTGGATCAACTCGCCGGAAAGCAAGGTCCGGCTGTTTTATTCGTCGGCGGCGATGCTCCGCGATCTCTTCCGGGTCCGTTGGCTTCACCGGAAGCTTCGGCCCCGCCCGCCCCAAGACGAGAGCGGCGGATAATTACTTGCCTCGTTCGCCGGGCGCGGCTCCCAAAAAAGCGGGAGCCGGCGCCGAAGGCGCGGGCGCGCTCCGGCGGGCGCCAAAACCGTCCTTGCGGGGCGAGCGGTGATCTCCCGAAAATCCCCGTCCCCGGCCGTGTCCGGCCGCGCGTTTCCGGTCTTCCCGGGCTTTGAGCTCGGCTTCGAATCCCCGGTCCGAGACGTAGAGGTCAGGCGTGGCCGTCTTGATCGGAATCCGCATCCCGATGTACGCCTCGATCGCCGAGAGATTGTCGCCGTATTTCTCGCAGGCCAGGGAAACGGCCCGGCCGGATTGCCCGGCCCGGCCGGTGCGGCCGATGCGGTGGACGTAGTTTTCGATATCATCGGGCAGGTCATAATTGACGACCATTTCGAGGCCTTCGATGTGAAGGCCGCGGGCGGCCACGTCGGTCGCCACCAGGAACGGGAACCGGCCGGCGGAGAAGTCGTCGATGATTTTCAACCGCTTGTTCTGGGGCAGGTCCCCGGTCAGAAAACGCCCTTTATACCCGTTGCGTTCGAGCTTTTTCGCCAACCGCTCCGCCGCATGGCGGGTGTTGGTGAAAATCAGGGCGTTGCGCGGAGGGGCGGCTTTCAAGAGCCCCAGCAGGAGGTTGGCCTTCAAGTGGCTCCCGACCCGGTAGAGCTCCTGGGAAATCGCTTCCACCGTGACCTGTTCCGGGGTCAACTCGATGAATTCCGGATCTTTCAGGAATTCGACGGCCGTCCGCCGGGCCAGCCGGTTCAGGGTAGCGCTGAAGAAGAGGCTCTGCCGGCGCCCGGCCGGGGGAAGCTTCCGGACGATTTTCTTTATGTCCGGGAGAAAGCCCATGTCGAAGAGACGGTCGGCCTCGTCGATCACCAGAATGCGGATGTCGCCGAGGCGGAGAAGGCCCTTTTCCTCGAGGTCCATAAGGCGGCCGGGCGTGCCGATGAGGATATCGGCCCCCTTGCGGAGGACGGCCTCCTGGCGCTCGTAGCCGACGCCGCCGTAGAAGCTGCCGATCGTGAAGCCGAGGTGCGTATTCAGGAGGTCGGCCTCCCCCTCGATCTGGACGGCCAGCTCGCGGGTCGGCGTGATGATCAGGGTCCGCCCGTTTTTCCGGGACTTTTCCCGCAGGAGGCGGTCGAAAACGGTGATCAGGAAGGCCGCGGTCTTTCCCGTTCCGGTCTGGGATTGGACGGCCGCGTCGCGGCCGTCCAGAGTGACGGCGAGCGTCCGGGTCTGGACGTCGGTCGTCTCGGTGTAACCCCGCTCCGCGATCGCGCGGAGGAGCGCGGGATTGAGGTTGAGTTCGTCAAAACGCATCAATAGATCCTTGAACAAAAAATTTCAACATAAGGGAGGAACGTCAAGCGAAATGTCCTGGAATATCCCTAAGATCGATTCGTTTGCTCGAAAGCCAGCCTGATGTTAAGAAATCAATATACTCCAAAAAACCATTTTCGGCAAGCGGTTTTTTCTGTTAAATTATCCTTGTGGACCGGAAACGCGTCATGAGGGAAATCACGGCGGGAATCGCCATGGCCCTTTCCGCCGCGGCGGCCGAAGCCGCCCCCGCCGTAGAGATCCGGCTCGGTTTCGGCGGCTGGACGCTGGCTCCGTTCCATTCGCCGGTGGAATCCCGGAGCGAGGACGTCATCCAGGATCAATATGAAGCGCTGTTGAAATCCGCCCTGCCCGATTGGGCCGTCACGCCCGTCCACGCCGATATCGAGCTCTCGTCCTCCGGCCGCACGCTTTACGCCGAGGCCTGGCTTCCCTTGAAAAATGGCCGCTTCGCCTTCGGAATCCGGGGCGACCTGTTCTCCTTCCGCATCCCCTTCACGGCCACGGCCCACGAAACCTTGGTGATCGGCGGCCTTCCCCTGGCCGAGCTTTGGGGGTCGGCCTCCGGAACGGTCGCCCTCGAAGGATTCGGCGTTTCGCTTCTGGGACGCTGGTCGGCGGTTTCCACCCGGATTTTCGATCTGGCCGTTCGAACCGGCGTATCGGTCCTCCCCTTTCGGGGACGGGTGAAGACGGCCGGCACCCTCCGGATCGAAACGATCCTCGGCGAGGAAACCGTTTCCGACGACCTGGATCAATCGATCGCCGAGCTGCGTGCGGAAGACAAGGATATTCCCGAGGTGGTCTTTGCTCCGGTCCTGGGCTTCGAAGCCGGGCTCCGGTTCCTGCCCCGCTGGCGGTTGATCGCCCTCGTTTCGATTTCCCAGGGAACGTTTTACTCCCTCGGGATCGCCGCGTCATTCTAGCCCGGCCGCCCGTTCATCCCGAAAGAGAATCGATGGTTTCCAGCAGCTTGCGAAAATCGATCGGCTTGTCCAGAAACGCGGTCGGATGCAGCCGGACGGTCCGGGCCATGAATGCGTCGTCCTTGGGATAACCGCTGATGAAGACGATCGGCATCGGACCGGCGGCTCGAATGCGCTCGGCCGCCTCCACGCCGCTCATCTCCCCCGCCAGGTGATCGTCCATAATGACGACGTCGAACCTCTCAGCCGCGGCCCGGTCGATCGCTTCCTCTCCCGAGGCGACGATCAGGACGCGGCCGGCCCCGTTCTTCATCAACCGGAGGCGCAGGTCCATGGCGATCAGGGCTTCGTCCTCGACCAGGAGAATGCTCCCGCCGGGCTTCACGACCGTTCCTTTTTCGCTTCCGCCCGCTCGGGAAACACGATCCGGCAGGCCAGGCCCGGCTTCGTCTCGAACCGCACCGAGCCCTTGAGCTGATGCTCGGCCAGCATGATCAGCGTCTGGAGGCCGAGGGAAGGCTGGTTGCGGAAGTCGAAATCGTCGGGCACGCCGATGCCGTTGTCGCCGAAGGACAGCTCGATCCGCCCCTCGCCGGTCCGGGCCAGGCGGATTCTGATCTCGCCGCGGTCGGCGCCGCGGAAGGCGTGTTTGAAGGCGTTGGAGAACAGCTCATTGAGAATCATCCCGCAGGGGATGGCCAGATCGATCGGAACGGGGATTTCCTCCAGATCGAGCTTCACGTCAAGAACGAAACCCGCGTCCTTGTGGCCCTCGAGGAGCCGCCGGGACAGCTCGGCGATGTATTCCCGCAGGTCGATGCGGTGGAGGTCCTTTGACTTGTAAAGCTTTTCATGGACCAAAGACATGCCCCGGATCTTCTCCTCGATTTCGCGGAACATCTCGACCGCCTTGACATCGTCCAGATGCTGGGCGCGAAGAGAGAGCATGGCCCCGATGACGTTCATATTGTTCTTGGTCCGGTGGTAGATCTCCCTCAGGAGCGTTTCCTTCTCCTCAAGCGAGCGGCGGATCTCCTCTTCCGCCCGAAGCCGGTCCCCGATGTCCCGGACGATGGTTTGAACGTAGATTTCGTTTCCGAGGGTGAGGGCGTTGAGGGCGACTTCGCCGTCGATAGGCGATCCGTCCCCCCGGACATTGCGCCAGTAAAATCGTTGCGGCGTCCCGGCGACGGCCGCGTTGATGACCTCCATGGCTTTTTCCCGGGAATCGCGCCCGTCCGGCTGCCGGAGCGGGGAGAAATCCCACGGCGCGCGCCCGATCAAGTCGCTCTTGCCCGACACGCCATATAAACGGACGGCCCCTTCGTTGCAATCGACGACGAATCCTCCTTTCATCAGAAGAATGGCGTCGTCGGTCGTTTCGAAGAGCGCCCGGTAAAGCTCCTCGCTTTCCCTCAGCTGGGTTTCCATCCGCTTCCGCTCGGTGATGTCGGTCATCACCGTGGCGAAGCATCCCGGCGTGGTGACGAAGGCGGAGACGCTGAAAACCTTTTTCAACGGAGGAAATTCCATCTCGAACAAAGCCGGCGCGCCGGTGCGGATCATCTCGGCGAATGATTCGAGAAGGGGGATGTCGACGTTCAGATGCAATTCCGAAGCCAGCCGGTCCCGGGCCTGTTCCCGGGAAATGCTCATCCCTTCCTCGAAGGCGCGGTTGACGTCGAGGATGCGGTAATCGGCGAAGCGGCCGTTCTTGTCGAATACGGCTTCATACAGGACGACCAGCTCCTTCATGGACTCGAAGAGCTTGTGAAACCGCTGTTCGCTGGCCAGCAGCGCCTCTTCCGCCCGGACGCGGTCGGTGATGTTGGCCGCCACCGTGATGAAATAAAGGGGACGGCCGGATTCATCCCGGCGGAGACAGGAGTTCAGGTCGGCCCACACGGTCGAACCGTTCTTGTGAATGTAGCGTTTGACGAGCCGGCCCGAATCCTGCTCTCCCCGCATAATCGCGCGCATCACCCGGTTCGATTCCATCCGGTCGTCGGCATGGGTGAGATCAACCTGGTTGCGCTCCCGGAGCTCCTCCCGGGAATATCCCAGCATATCGCAAAAAGCCCGGTTGGGATGCAGCGTTCCGTCGGGAGACGTGATGGACACGCCGACGGGAGCATGATCGAAGATATACTTGAACCGGTCTTCGCTTTCGCGGAGATCCGCTTCGGCTTTCATCCGCCTTGAGATATCGTGGCTGACGACCACGATTTCCCCGCCGGGCAGCCGGTAAACCCAGTTTTCCCTCCAGAATTCGGGGAGGTTCTGACTCCGGCGGTAGCGGGACGGGAAATACTCCGTCTTCCCGGTACGCCAGACCCGCCGGAAGATATCCAGAATCCCCATTTCCGCGACGGGAGGGAAAATTGCGCCCAAGCGCTTGCCGATGAAATAGGCGCGGCTTTTGCGGGTGAGGTTCTGTTTCAGGGTTGCCGGATTGATGTCCCGGAAAACGAAATCGCGGCCGTCGTCCACGGCTTCGTATAAGCTCACGCCATCGCGGATATTCTCGAACAATATCCGGTATAAAGCCCCGGTTTCCCGGGCGGCTTCCTCGGCCGCGCGGCGCTCGGTGATGTCGTGCAGGGTGATGGCGACTCTGAAGGGTTTTTTCGCTCCCCGGTGGAACTCGGGAATCGCATTGACGATCACCCAGTGCGTTTTTCCGGTCCGGGCGTTGATCAGGCCGACCAGAATGTCCCGGACGGATTTCCCGGTCTGCAGGGCTTTAAAAGTCGGGAATTCCTTGTACGGAAGAGGCAAACCGTTTTCCCGGACGGCTTTCTACGGCGGGCGGCGGGGATCCGCGGCCAGGAATTCCTTCCGGCTGACTCCATAGATCTTGAGGGCAGCCGGATTGACGTCGAGATATGTCCCGTCGACCGCGCGAAAAACGACTCCCTGGGTCATCGAATGGAAGAGAACACGGATGCGGGCGATTTCCTCTCGGACGGATTCCTCTTCCCGTTTTCGCGGCGAAGCCACCCGACGAGGCCTTATCACGCTTTAAGATTAAGGGCGGCTTTGGGTAATGTCAAGGAAGGCGACGGGCGGCCGTTTCCGGGCTCAAACCCGAAGCGAGACGGCGAAGACGGCCAGTCCGAGGCGGCGGGTGTCGCCGTTGCGGAGGGAATCGTTCGGGACAAAATGGGGGGAACCGATCTCGATCCTGTAGAGCCGCCCCGGAACGAAATCGAAGGCGGCCTCGAAATCCGCTTTTTCGCCCTTTTTCCCATGGAAAGCAACGACGGCGGCCGTTTCAGAGAAGCTTCCCGAAACCGATTCGAATTCCGATATCTCCAGACGGAGAGGGTCGGAGGCTCCGAAATCCGACTGGAACGACAGGCGGAGGCGCCGGGCGGGAATCCGGGCCAAGACATATGCCCAGGCCTTTCCGTCGGTCCAGCGCCCGCCGATTCCGTGCAGCCCGTCCTCGCGCGGCCAGAATCCCCGGCCGAAATGGCCGACACTCTGCTCCGCGGCGCCGGGAAGCGGGGTCGTGTCGAAGATGAAAAGGTTGCCGCGGCAGCGCCGGCAGAGCGGCTCGGCCATCGCGTCGCGCCGGACGGCGGCCCGCCGCTCCGATCGGAGGATGTCGGCCAGCGGAATCCGGTCGATATTGCCCGGGCTCATTTCGCCTTCGTAATCCAGGCAGCACAGGACGTACTCGCCGCCGGCCAACAAGCCGACGTTGTCGGCCATAGAGCACGGCCGCGGCTCGATCCGTTCCTCGACATAGACGAACCGGTCGGGCGGGAGGGCCGTCGCAAGAAAAGCGGGATCCCGCGTCCACGGCTCGAGCGATTTGAAAACCAGGAAAACATCGGGCAGGGGCATGTATCCCCAGAAGGCCTCGTCCTTCAGGCGGTAAAATTCCGCCGGCAGCCCGGCCCGGTCCACGGCGATTTTCGTCCCGATGTGCTCTTTGTATTTCTCCCTCGCCTCCGCCGCCGCGGTCCGATAGGCGGGTCGGTATTTCCGCGACATTCGCCGGGCCGTCCGCTCCAACCGGCGGATCGCCCGGGCGATCCAGCGGAGCTCGGCCTTCTCATCCGGGAAATTGGCCCAGAGACGGTCGAGCCCGCCGTCGGCCTGGATGGTCGGATCCGCGGCCATCACGGCGTTGGAAGCGACGTGGATCTCGATCCGGGCGCCGCTCGCCAGCCGGAATTTGTCCTCGACGACCTTGCCGATGATCGCCTCGTATTTCGAAAAGGGCATCCGGTCATACCCTCTCATTGCGTAAGACCGGCGCGTCGCCGTCTGGAAGCTCAAGGCCAGGGTCAGGTTGCGATGGCGGAGAAGCTCGCGGCGGACGCCGCCATCGTCCAGGAGGGTCATGTTAGTGATCAAGGTGACGGGATGGCCGGCCGCTTCCAGCTCGTCCAAGAGAGGATAAACGCGTTTGTTGAGAAGCGGCTCGCCCAAGACGTTCAAAAGGACGGGCGTCGTCAGGCCGAGGGCTCGGACCTGGTCGAGAAAGCTCCGGAGCCGCGCTTCCGCGAGATGCTCCTTGGGCCGGCGGAGAACGTCCGACGGGCAAAAGGAGCAGTGCATGTTGCAGCGGCTGGTCAGCTCGAGAAAGATCGTCCGCGGCGGATCGAAAAGCGAAGCAGCGGCCTCGGCCTCGGGCATGATTTCTTCACCTGGATTATTCATAAATATTTCAAAATTCTTATATTGATATTGTTTTAAGCAAGATAATAACAAAGAGTATTTACCCTATGGGCGAGCCGATATAGCCACATCTGCTTCGTTGCGAAGGGTTCGCAGTGCGATTAGCACAGCTTCACCCTCCGCGCCTCGCATCTGCGGCCATCTCGACTCGTGCATAATCCAGGTTCATTATAAGGGAACGGCCGTCGTCTTGACATCCCCTATCATCCGACATAAAGTCTGAGCGATGAAAACCCTGCGGCGCATCATCCGGCCCGTCGTTTTTCTGGTCCTTTCGGGAGGCATCGCCCTCTTTCTCCGTCTCCGAAGTCAGGCGCCTTCCTTCACGATCAAAAATCATGCCTTTCGTCCGGAGCCGGGGGCGCTCGCTCTGGCGGCCGTTCTGCTGATGGTCGCCCTCATGGGGCTCTGGGCCCTGATCAGCCAGATCTGGAAAAAAAACAGCCGCCTGACCTACAAGGAAGCCCTGGCCCTCGATTTCCCGACATACGCCCCGGCGGCTTTTTTTCTTCTGGCCCCGCTGGCGCTCACCCATTACCTGACGCACGACGATTTGACGGCCCGGCTCGGTCTCCTGGCCGTGGGGACCATCCTGGCCGTTCTTTATCTTAAAGCCGTCCGCGTCGTCCAGGCCGACCGGCTGGGCAAGTCGCGCTGGGGAGTCGTCATCGACCGTTTTCTCGCCTGGCCGATCGGCCGGAAAATCGCGGTCCTGACCCTTCTGGCCCTCCTGCTGACCAACGGCGGGGCGCTGCTCATCACCGGAAACGGAGTTTCCTTCGGCGGCGACGAACCCCATTATCTCCTGATCTGTCACAGCCTCGCCCGGGACGGCGATCTGGACCTTTCGAACAATTACGAGTTCAAGGATTACGAATCCTACATGCCGGCCCAGGTCCCCCTCCGTCCCCATATCGTTCCCGGCAAAAAAGAAGGGACGCTGTATTCGTTCCATTCTCCCGGGATCGCCGTCTTTCTCCTCCCGTTCTATCTTCTCGGCCTGGCGCTGGGCAAAGGCTCCCTGATTTTCCTGGTCCGCTTCGGAATGAGCCTCATCGGGGCTTTCCTCGGCATCCAGATCTACCTTTATGCCCGGGAGGCCTGGGGCCGGGAACGCCTCGCCTTGGGGCTCTGGATCCTGGCCGCCCTGACGACGCCGATTTTCTTTTACTCGATTCATATTTATCCCGAGATCTTCGTCGCCGCGGCCGGCCTGTATGTCTTCCGCCGGCTGCGGTTCGCCAAAGCCCTGAAAAACGCCGATTACGTCCTGATCGGCTGTTTGATCGCCTCGTTCGTCTGGTTTCACGCCCTGAAATACGCCTTCATCCAGGCTCCCCTGGCCCTCTACGCCCTCCGCCGCCTCTGGGTCCGGGACGGCGCGGAGAAGAGGAGCCGCCGGCTGGTCTCGTTCCTCGCGCCGGTGGCCGTCGTCGCGGCGTTCTACTTCATCCTGCAGCGGGTTCTTTATGGATCCTTCAATCCCACGTCGGTGTCCTGGCAGGGGGCCATGTCCGGCAAACAGACGCTGGGCTTTCTCAAGAACCTTTTCACCGAAATCCCGTTCAAATTCCGCTGGCAGACGCTGGCCGGATATTTCCTCGATCAGCGGGACGGCCTCCTTCCGTATGCCCCGATTTACATCTTCGCTTTCCTCGGGGTTGTCGCCTTCTTCCGGAAAAAAGCGGGCGAGGCCTGGTGGCTGTTGTTCATCGCCCTCCCCTATATTCTCGTCTCCTCCTTCCTGACGCAGCGGGCCGGATACGCTCCGCAGGCCCGGCCGCTGGTTGCGGTGATCTGGGTCCCGGTGATCTTTCTCGGGGCTTTCCTTGCCGACGGACGGAAACACGTTTTCCGGTACCTGTTCAACGGAGCGGCGGGCTTGTCGCTGCTCGCGACCTGGATGCTCTGCCGGCATCCTTTCGCCCTCTATCAGGAGACGACGCTGGGCACGACCGAGCGGGCCGGGAGCTTGTTCGTCACCCTGAGCAACCTTCACGCCTACGTGCCGAACATCCTGCCGTCATTCATCAAGGTCGAGGACGGCTGGGCTCCGAACGCCGTCTGGATCGCGGCCTTCGCCCTGTTCATCTTCGTTTTCGCCCTCGTCCGCCCGGCCGACAAGCGGATGCGCTTCGGCGGCCACGCCGCCGCGGCCCTCGTCCTTCTGGCCGGGTTCTTCGCGATGTACGTTTATTTTCCCCGGGCCGTGCTCATGAACCCGAAGCCGGTGGAGCTGGCCGGCGGGGAATCCTGGACGTTTTACTCCCTTTCCAGAGTGGCCAAAATGAACGGGCCGGCGAAATTCGAGATCCTCCAGGACAACCGGAGCTATGATTTTTATTTTGCCAGCGAGCGGGCGATGGAGAAGATCGACGTCGATTTCGGCTCCGTCGAGGGCGATTACACGCTCCGTCTGAACATGGCCGACACGCCGATCTTCGCCGTGACGACCCGACGGGAAGTGATGACCCGGACGATCGAATCCCCTCCGGCCTATCCCTGGAAGGGCCGGCATCTTTACCGGATGACGATCCAGCTCGACCGCAAGTCGGACGTGAGGACGAACGTCACCCCTTACCTGTTCGCCCTTCGCCCGGGTCGTTGAACAGCGCGTAACGGATCCAGCCTTTTTTGTGGAGCTTGAACTTCACCAGCGTCTTGAGAATGGACAGGCCGTAGACGACGCTCCGTTGAAAGCCGATCTGCGACGCCTCGGAAAAATAGCGCGTTTCGATCGGGATCTCCCGGATCCGCATCCCGTGAAGGACGCCCTGGGCGATGATCTCCGAGTCGAAGACGAAATCGTCCGAATTCGCCATGAAGTTGACCGTCTCCAGATACCGCCGGGAATAGGCCCGCAGGCCGGAATGGTACTCGGTGAGATACATGTAGAACGCGGCGTTCTCCACGGCCGTCAGGAAGATATTGGCCAGGTACTTCCACTTGGGCATGCCGCCTTCCAGCGGCCGGCCGCCCAGCATCCGCGAGCCGAAGACGGCGTCGCACGCGCCCGCAAGCAGCGGCTGGACGAGCTGGGGCACGACCCGGGGATCATATTGATGGTCGGGATGGACCATGACCATGATCTCGGCCCCGATCTTCATCGCCTCGGTGTAGCAGGTTTTTTGGTTTCCGCCGTAGCCGGTGTTTTTTTCGTGGACGAAGACTTTGAGGCCGAGGCCGCGGGCCAGATCAACCGTCCCGTCGCGGCTCCCGTCGTCGACCAGGATGATATCGTCGACCCAAGCCCGGTCGATGTCGTCCAGCGTCCGCTTCAGGGTTTTTTCGGCGTTGTACGCCGGCATGACGACGACGACTTTTTTTCCGTGCTTCGCGGCTTCCATGTTCGGGACGACCTTTTTTTATATCATTTTTCGGCGGATTTGTCTTGGGGAACGCGGCCCGCCTTGCGCCGCCTTCCGCGTTTCACTACAATGCGGGCGTCGAGGTGACCCATGACGAACCGGGACGCCGCGTCCGCTTGGCTTGAAGAACCCCTCAGCCCTGTCCATAAAATCGAGCTGCTCGTCGTCCGTCTCCCGTTCGTCGCGCCGTTCGGCACGTCGGTGGCGACCTGGAGCTGCAAAGAAGCCCTCCTCGTCCGGCTGGAGGACGGGGACGTCGTCGCCTGGGGCGAATGCGTGGCCGATCCGGATCCTTATTACGCCGGCGAGACCACGGTCACGGCCCGCCACATTCTGAAGGATTTCCTGCTGCCCGAGTGGACGCCCGAGATCTCTCTGGCCGGCCTTCTCGGCCGCTTCCGGCGCGTGCGCGGCAACGAGATGGCCAAGGCCACTCTGGAAAACGCCTTGCTCGACCTGATCGCCAAGCGCCGGAAAGTTCCGCTTCGCGCTTTGTTGGGCTTCCCGGCCAAACGGATCATGTCGGGAATTTCCATCGGCCTCCAGGACGACATCCCCTCGCTGCTGGCCAAGGTGGAAGAGGCCGCGGCCAGAGGCTATCACCGGGTCAAGATGAAAATCAGCCGCGGCCGCGACGTCGAATGGGTCGAGGCCGTGCGGAAGCGCTTCCCCGAGCTTCCCCTGATGGCCGACGCCAACGGCGACTATACCCTGGCGGACATCGAGCACCTGGCCCGGCTCGACGCCTTCCGTCTGACCATGATCGAGCAGCCGCTTTCCTATCACGACATCTTCCAGCATTCGCGGCTGCAGGAGCGTCTCCGAACGCCGCTCTGCCTCGACGAATCGATCCACGGGTGCGACGACGCGGAGGCGGCCATCGCCCTCGGCGCGTGCCGGGTGATCAACATCAAGCAGGGGCGGGTGGGCGGTCTCCTCGAAGCGGTGAAGATGGCCGGGCTCTGCGCCGGCCTCGACGTGCCGGTCTGGTCGGGCGGCATGGACGAAACCGGCATCGGCCGGGCTGTGAATATCCAGCTTCAAGCCGCGCCCGGCTTCACCCTGCCCGGCGACACGTCGGAAACCCGGCGCTATTTCGAAGAGGACATCGTCGAGCCGCCGGTGGTCATGGACGGGGACGGGTTCATCGCCATGCCTTCCGGGCCGGGAATCGGCGTCGACGTCATCGAATCCAAGGTCGAAAAATTCCTTCTGTCGCGGGAAAGGATCAATCCGGCTTCCTGATCGGCCGGCCGCCCCGCTTCCGGTATTCCCTGAAGACGAGCCGCCGCGGATCCGCCGAGCCATGGGCGGAAAGAAAGAGGCGGCAGGACGTGGCCAGCAGCCGGCCCCAGCTCTCAACCATTTGTGCGGGATCGGCGCCGAACGGCGGGAAAATCGATCCGGGAAAAACGCCGAACATGGCGTCGCCGACGACGGCGATCTCGTCGTCCACGATCAAGCTCATCGAGCCCGGCGAATGCCCGGGCGTGGGCAGGAGACAGGCCTCGAAACCGAGATCGTCCAGGCGGAGGGTTCCGGCGACGGGAACGTCGGGCGGGCATGGTTCGAAGGAAGCCAGCCGATTGCCGCGGGCGGTCAAGCGGTCGACGAGAAACCGCGTCGTCCGGACGGTGCCGGCGACGGGAACGGATTCGCCTTTAGCCAGAAAAGCGGCTTCCTCCCGATGGACGTAGACCCGCGCTCTATATTTCTCGCGGATCCGGGCGGCGTTGCCGACGTGATCGAAATGGGCATGGGTAAGGATCAAAGCTTCAAGACGGACGATCCCAAGCCGCCGCAATCGGCGGTCGAGCGTTTTCCATCTCCGGCCGGGGCTCGTGTCGACGAGAATGAATTTCCCGCGGCCGGCGAGGAGGAAGACGTTGCTTCTTCCGGCCAGAAGCCGGGTGAGAAGATAGCCGTTATTTTTCGTTTTCCAGGTTTTCATCTTCCCGGCCGGCCTGGAGCGGCGGCCTTCTCCCGTGTTGTATCCGAAAACGTCCCGGCGCGCAAATAGGCCGGCGCCGCCTTGACAGACACGGACAAGTCGATTATTACTCCTGTCATGACGCCCGGCTCCAAATCCCCCGCCTCCCGCGCGGTCCTGTTCGCGGCCGCCGCCGGCCTGGCGGTGTACGGAACGTCCTGGGTCCGGGCGGCCACGGCAACGATTCTGAATCACGCCTTCAAGCCGGAGGGGACGTTTCTGGCCGTTTTTCTCGGTCTCGGCGCGGTGTCTTACCTCCTTCTTTCCGCGGCCTCCCGATCCGCCTGTTTCTGGCCGCTGGCCGTTCTTCTGGCCGCCCCCTTTCTCTCGCTCGATTACTTCGACCGCGGCGACTTGCAACGCCGGCTCCTTCTTCTCGGCCTGTTCGCCGCGGCAGCGGTCATTTATCTATGGGCGGCGGCGCCGGCGGCTTCGAGGGATCGGCGGCGGAACGCGCGGCCGACGATCTACGACAAATTTCTCCGCCTCTCGGTAAAAAAAAGGCTCATCGTCCTTTTCCTTGCGGCCTTTCTCGTCTACAACGCTTGCGCCCTGGTCCTTGTCCTCGAAGGCGTGACGTTCTCGGGGGACGAGCCCAACTACCTGCTGACGACGCACAGCCTGGCCGCCGACGGCGACATCAACCTCGCCAATAATTTCAAGGACCGCGACTGGTTTCATTTTTATGAAGAGAAGGACAATCCCCGCCTGCGGATGAGCCCGTATGCCCGGGCCGGGATCAAAGGCCGGGATTACATCTACCCCATCAACCTCCCGGGCATTTCGGTCCTGATGGTTCCGTATTACGCCGCAAGCCAGGCCGTCCACGGTCTCGCCCGGACCTTCATTCTCAAGGGGAGCTTGGCGATCTGGGCCGTCCTTCTCGGCCTGCAGATCTATCTTCTCGCCCGGAGCCTGTGGAAGCGGGAAGGGCTGGCTCTGGGCTTATGGGCGCTCTACGCCTTCAGCTCGCCGGTGCTGTTTTACGCCGTCCATCTTTACCCGGAAATCCCGATCGCCCTGTTTTCCGTTTATGTCTACCGCATGGCCCGGGCGGGCCGATCGCTCTCGGCGCTCCACCTGGCCTTTCTCGGCGTTCTTCTCGGAAGCTTCTTCTGGTTTGGCCTGAAATACAACCTGATCTTCTGGCCGCTGCTGGCCGCGGCGATATATTATCTCTGGCCGGCGATCCGGCCGCGGGCGAAGCTCCTCTGGCTCGTCGTCCCGGCTCTGGCCGGTTTGGCCTTGTTTTATTATTCCGTCTGGACCATGTACGGGACGCTTTCCCCCTTCGCCGTTTACGAGGGCGTCCTGGAATCGGGGCGGGCGGAAGCGATCGCCCGGTCGTTTCTCGACCTCCCCCATATCGGCCGGATCGAAACGTTCCTCGATTATTTCCTCGACCAGCGCGACGGCCTCCTGCTCTACGCCCCGTTCTGGCTGTTCCTGATCCCCGGCTTCATCGAAATGTTCCGGCGCGGCCGGAAAATTCGGATCGATCTTCTCGGCCTCCTTCTCATCGCCGGCCCTTTCGTCCTCAATTACGCCTTTTTCACCCATCGGCAGGGATTCTGCCCGCAGGGCCGGGTGCTGGCCCCCGTTTCCTGGATCGCGGTCATCGGACTGGGCTATTTCCTCGACCGGAAAGGAAAGGGCGTCTTCGGCTGGCTGTTCGGCCTCGGAACGGCGGCGGCCGCGGCCGTTTCCTGGATTTTGCTCCGTCATCCGGATTTTCTCGCCCAGCCGACCACCCATGATTACACGACGCGCGCCGGCGACCTGTTCGTTTACCTGAGCAACGTCCGGATGTTCTGGCCGCCCTTTCTGCCCTCGTTTCTGAAAATCGACAACACCGGTTATCTCCCGAATTACGTCTGGGTCGGCCTGGTCGCCGGTTTTATCGCCGCGTATCTTCTCTTCGGAAAACCGAAGGACCGGTCGCTGTCGCGCCGTTTCCATGGAATCGCCGCCGCCGGGCTCCTCGGCGCCGCCCTCATTTTCTGGGTCCTGTTTCCCCGGGTCCCTCTTTATCCCTCCTGGCCGGTGTCCTATTCGAGCGGCGGATCGCTCGGGTTTTACCTGATGCCGATGGGCCGGGGCGTCGTGGCGAAAAACGAAGGGGAGATGTATCTCCACTTCGAGAAATCGTACCGGTTCGTCTTCGCCTCGAGGGAGAAGGTCGAACGCCTCCGGCTCGGCTACGGCTCGGAAAAGGGCGAACACGAGATCCGGTTGACGGTTTTCGACACACCCCTGCTTTCGGAGCGGACGAGCCGCGAGATGAAGGAACGGATTTTCGAGCCGAAGGAGGCCTATCGCCTCGGCGGCTTGTATCTTTACGAAATCGGGCTTTCGCTCCGGAAGACGAGCAGCGAGAACCTGCTCGAAAACCCCTATCTGCTGCGGATCACCCCAGTCCGGTAATCGTCGGCCCGCCCGCCGGCTCGGCCCAGAAAATCGCAGACCGCCCGGATGAAGGAGAGGGGGTGGGTCGGGCAGCCGGGAATATGAAGGTCCACCGGCGCATCGTTGAAAAACGAGCGGTCCACGTCCGGGCTTTCAGCGAACAATCCCCCGCTGATCGCGCAAGCTCCGACGGCGACGACGATTTTCGGTTCGGCCAGGCTGTGATAAGCGTCTCGGAGAGCCGGGGCCATATTCCGGGAAACGGGACCGGTCAGGACCAGACCGTCGGCGTGACGGGGGGAGGCGACGAAGTCGATGCCGAACCTGGACATGTCGAAATTGACGTTGTTGCAGGCCGAAAGCTCCATCTCGCAGCCGTTGCATCCTCCGGCCGAAACCTGGCGCAATTTCAGCGACCGGCCGAAGAGCCGGCGGATTTCCCGACGGGACTCGACCGCCGAGCCGGCATAATCTGACGCGCGGATCGACGAATCGACGACCAGCGAATCCCGCCGGGTCGCCCCGAGCCGGTGGCCGGGACTGAAGCGGATCGCCCCGGCCGGGCAGGCGGATTCGCAATCTCCGCAGAAAACACAGGCTCCGAGATCGAGCCGCAAGGGTCCTTTCCGGACAGCCCCCGTCGGGCAGGCCCGGACGCACGCTTCACACCCGTCGGGACAGCGCGCTTCGGTCAACAGGGGAAAGCCCCGGAACGGCGGCGGAACCGCGGCTCCGAGAACGTCCGGAATGACCGGACGGCCGTGGCGTTTTCTCAGCTTGATCAGCTCGAACATGGCGTCCTTTTCCGAATCACAGGTCGAATCCGCAATAGGAAAGATTGAAGCTCTTGTTGCAGACCGGGAAATCCGAGATGCCGTTCTTGCGGACGGCCAAGGCCAGGCCGAACCAGTTATGAAACGAGGGGTCCTTGATTTTGTAACGGCGGAGGCGCCCCTCCCCGTCCGTGATCGCCGCGTGGGCGATCTCGCCCCGCCAGCCTTCGGTCATCGAGACGACGAAGGCATCGGCCGAGGGCGCGGCGACCGGGCGGACGATCGCGCCTTCGGGCAGGGCGTCCAATTGTTCGCGGATGATCCGGGCGGACTGGCCGATTTCGACGGAACGGATATAGGCCCGGGAAAAGACATCGCCCGAAGCCAGGGTCATTTTATGGACGGGAAAATACGCATAGCCGCCGTACGGATGATCCGAGCGGACGTCGACGGCCAGGCCGCTGGCCCGGGCCGCCGGGCCGACCAGGCCGAGACTGCGGGCGGTCTCGGGGTACACAATCCCCGCCTTTTCGAAGCGGGCCAGGACCGAGCTCGAACCGAAGAGAACGTCCGCGGCCAGCCGGGCGCCGTCTTCGGCATCCGCGACCGCGGCCCGGAGGACATCCCGCAATTCCGGGGAAATGTCGCAACGGACGCCTCCGACCGCGACCAGGCCGCGGCCGAACCGGCTGCCGCAAAGGGCGAGGGACGCGTTGATGATCTTCGTCCGGAGGGCGCTGAAAGCGGCGTTCCCGGTCAGATAGGCGACGTCCCCGGCCAAAGCCGCGAGGTCGCCGAGATGGACGCCGAAGCGCTCGAGCTCCTGGGCGATCACCCGGATGGCCAGCGCCCGGCGTTCGGCCGGACTCCGGCCGAGCGCTTCCATCGCTCCGGCGTAGGCGCCGGCGTGGCCGATCACGCTGTCGCCGGCGATGGACTCGGCCAGGCGCAGCCGGAACCCCGCATGATCGCGGCGGAGGAGAAACAGGTTTTCCACGCCGCGATGCTGAAAGCCGAGCTGAATCTCGAGATGATGGACCTCCTCGCCCGTGCAGGAAAACCGGAAATGGCCCGGTTCGATCACCCCGGCATGGATGGGGCCGACGCCGACCTCATGGACCTCGTCGCCGTCCATCCGGAAAAACAGATAGGCCGGACCGGCCGAGGCGGCGCCGGCGATCCCCCGGCGAACGGGCTTCAGCCACGGATGGCCTTCCGGCTTGACGCCGAAATCCTCGTAAAATTCCCGTTCGAAAAGATGAAACGCCGGGACCTCGGGGGTGATCGCCGGATAGGAGTCCCCTTCCCGAAAAGTCGTCGAAAGCGCAAAAAGATTGGAATTCCGGTCATCGGCCGCGACCGCGTAGAGACGAATCCCGGGTGTTTCGGGCGCGCCGAAAAAGAGAACCGGCCGCAAGCCGGCCGCCGCGCCGCGGATCAGGCCGGCCCGGAATTCGTCCGGCGACAGCCGGGGGATATCGGCCTCGGCCGCGGCTTGTCCGTTTTTAAATTCGAATCCGATCGTCATGCGTCGCTCCGGTCAACCCCCGAATCCCGCGGCCGCCCGCATCAGAAGCCGGACGCTTTCCGGAAGGCCCAGTCCGAGCAGCAGCAGGGTGAGAAGAAGGAGAATTTGCGGCCCGGTTGAAAAAAACCTCCTGCGCCGGAAACCGGGCGCTTCCGGGATCGTTCCGGGCGGAGGGCCGAAGGCCATGCGGAAAACGGCCCCGCCCATCCCGAAAACGATCACGACGATCAGGACCAGAAACAGGCCGGCCATCCAGCCCGATCCGGCGGCGAAAAACGCCTGAAGGAGAAGAAATTTGCCGAGGAAAGAGGGAAACGGCGGAAACCCGGCGACCGCCAGAAAAGAGACGATCCAGATCCAGCCGGTCCGCGGATCCTCGGCCAGGAGGCCGCGAACATCCTCGATTTTTTTGCTTCCGTATCGGGCGAGGACGTTGCCCGAGGTCAAAAACAACGAGGCCTTGGACAGGGAATGGGCCGCGGCCTGAAGCAACGCGGCGAACAACCCGGCCGGCCCGAGAGCGAGGCCGAGCAGGAGAATCCCCATGTTCTCGATGGAGGAATAGGCCAGCATCCGCTTATAGTTGATCGTCTGAAGGAGGAAGGCGGCCCCGACGAGCAGGGACAAAAAGCCCATGAGGATCAGGAGGACATTGACAAAAGCTCCCAGCGAAGCCCGGACCGTGATTTCGTGAACGCGGACGATCCCGAGAAACGAGGCGTTCAACAAGGCCCCCGAGAGAAGGGCCGAAACCGGCGAGGGCGCTTCGGCGTGGGCGTCCGGCAGCCAGGCATGAATCGGAGCGACGCCCATCTTCGTTCCGAAACCGACCAGGATGAAGGCGAACGCCAGCTTCAGCCAGAAGGGATTGATCTCTCCCGCCCGGGCGGTCAGGTCGGCGAAGAACAGCGATCCGATGCTCCGGCTGCCGATCGACAGGATGATCATTCCGACGAAGGCCAGGGCGATCCCGACGGAGCAAATGAAAACATATTTCCAGGCCGCTTCGAGCGAGGATTTTTTCTTTTCGAAATAAATCAGGACAGCGCTCGAAAGGGTCGTTGCTTCGACAAACACCCAGAGCAGGGCCAGATGCCGGGCCAGGATCACGCCGGTCATCGCCGCCAGGAATCCCAGGAGCTCGGCGACATAAACGGCTTCCCGGCGGGGCGTCGGAGCATGGTTCCGCAGATACTCCAGGCTGTAAAGAGCCGATCCGGCGAAGACAAGGACCGTGACGGTCAGGAACCAGAGCCCGAGGGAATCGATCGCCAGATACGCCTCCCGGCCGGGCGTAAAATCGGCGGGAATCCCGCCGGCCCAGGCCGCGGCGACGATCACCAGGTCGAAGGCGGCGGATCCGATCAGCGCCGCCCGGTTGACGCGCCGGTCGGCCGCGGCCAGGGCGACGACTCCGCAAAGGAGCGGGACGGCGAGCAGAAGGAGAACCATGGTCAATCCTTCAGCCTCGTCAACACGTCGATCGTGCCCTTGTCATACAACGACTGGATCGTATTGAAAAAAATCACCAGGAGGAACACAGCCACGAACAGATCCAATAACACCCCGAGGTTGATCAACAGCGGCATTTCGTGGGCGACGGAGATGGACAGAAGAAAGATGCCGTTCTCCATCGTCATGTACGACAGGATATGAATGATGATCCGGCGGCGCTGGACGATCAGAAAGAGGCTGGCGATGATCATCGAGATGGACATGCCGAAGTACAGCGGTTGGGCGATCGAGCCGGTTTCCGCCGCCCAGAACGCGGTGATGAATCCGAACATGAAAATCGCGCCGGCCGCGATCAGCCGGTTGAATTGGGGGCTCCGGGGGTCGACTTCGCGGCCGATTTCATTGCGGCGGATCACCCGGAGAAGAAAGAGCGGAATAACCACGGTTTTGACCGCCAGCGTTTCCAGGACGAGGAAGGCGATGTTCAGCAGGCTGATTTGGTGAAGATCGATGATCACGAGAAGAAACAGCAGAAATCCCTGGAAGGCCAGCGTTTTGATGAAGGCTTCGATCCGGCCGGCCGCGAACATGTAGAGAATCGTCGTTCCAAACAGGACGATCACCAGGCCGGACATCAGAAACCCCTCCGCAGGGAAAACAGGAGAACGCCGAACGCCGTCAGGGCGAGGGCGGACATGACGAAAATGAATTGGGGCGCATGCGACATCCGGGTTCGGGCCGTGAGGGATTCGACCAATCCGACGGCCGCCGCGACGAGGGTCAGGGCGGCGGCATAAAGGAGAGCTCCAAAAATCGCCCCGACGTTGAAAGGAATCAGCAAGTCGGCGATGAGGGTCGCGATCAGGACCATTTTCAGCCCGGCCGCGTAAACAATAAAAGCCAGGTCGGGGCCGGAATAATCCAGGATCATCACTTCATGGATCATGGTCAATTCCAAATGCGTCGCCGGATCATCAACCGGCCCGCGGGAACCCTCCACGAGGAGCATGATGAAAAGCACGACGACGCACAGGGATTTGACGAGGACGGCGCTGCCTGTTCCATAATCCAGGCGGGAGAGAATGGCCTCAAAGGAAGTCTGCCCCGTGACCAGAGCCAGCGAGCCCATAAGGATGAAGAAGGCGGGCTCGACGAGCGTAGAAAAGGCGGCCTCCCGGCTGGCGCCCATGCCTTCGAAGCTGCTGCCCGTATCGAGAGCGGCCAGAACGGTCATGAACCTGGCCAGCCCCAGGGCATACGCGAACAGGACGAAATCGCCGGGAAAAGGGAACAGCGCCCGCTGTCCCGGCGTCGGGACAAGCAGCGCGGCAAAAACCATCGTTCCGATCTGAACGGAAGGATTCAGGCGGAAGACGAACGACGTCGTCCGGCTGAGGACTTCTCCTTTCCGAAGCCCTTTCCAAAGATCCCGGACTTCCTGTAAGAGCGGAGCCCCGCGTCGTCCGGCCCACAACGCCTTGATCCGGGCCGCCAGGCCCGTGAAAAGGACCGAGGCCGCGAGCAAAACGAACAATCCGGGGACGCGGTTCATTTACCTGACTCCGATGATCCAGATGATCAAAACGATCAGGAAGATCAGGCCGTAAAGAATATAGTTCTGCGTTTGTCCGGTCTGGATCCAGGTCAGAAGGCCCAGAATCCGGCGGACGGCGGCGCCCGCCGGCCGGATCAACCCGGTCTCGACAAGGTCGGCGGAATGGCTTTCATAAGACGCTCGTTCGGGGAAAAGCCCGTCCGGCTCCCGAAGGCGATGCGCGATCGGGATGATGGGCGCGACCAATTTCAGAAACGGCGAAGCAAAAGAGCCGGCCGTATATTGAAACCGCGGGCCGGCTTCCTGATAGCCGCAGTCCCAGGTCTTGAACGCCGCGACGGATTTTCCCCGGAGAAGAAGGCGCCGGAGGAGGACAAAAAAAAGGATCAAGCCGGCCAGGCCGGCCAAAGCCATGCTGACCGCGCGGAAAAGATCGACAAGCTGGATCCATTCCGGGCCGGCGCCGCCGGGGATGAACCGGCGGACGAGGGGGCCGAGGAAAGGCAGGATCACCGGCGACAAAAGGCCGATCAGAAGGATGAATCCGGTCAAAAGGAACATCGGCGCCAATAACGGCGCGGCGCCTTCGGTCATCGTTTCGCGGGGGGAAATCCGGGGAGATCCGAGAAAACAGATCCCGAAGACTTTGGTGAAACAAAGGACGGCCATCACGCCGATGAACGCCAGCCCGGCCAATCCGCCCAAAGCGGCCGCCCGCGGGACCGCGCCCCCGACGGATAATGCCCGGATCGCGCCGGAAAACAGGGCGAATTCGCTGATGAATCCGCTGAACAACGGCAGGCCGCAAATGGCCGCGGAACCGATCAGAAAGAGAACCGAGGTGATCGGCATGACCCGGATCAGTCCGCCCAAACGTTCGATGTTCCGGGTGTGTGTTTTCAGGTAAACGATCCCCGCCCCGTAAAACAGAAGGCTTTTAAACGTGAAATGGTTGAAGACGTGGAGAAGGGCTCCAAAAAATCCGAAGAGGGCCAGCGTATCGTTTCTGAGCGTCAAGCCGATCATCCCCAATCCCATCCCGAGACCGATGAGCCCGATGTTCTCGACGCTGTGGTAGGCCAGCAATTTCTTCAAGTCGTGCTGGGCGATCGCGTTCATGACGCCGAAAACGCCGGTGACGAGGCCCACGGCTAAAACGATATAGCCGAGGACGGGATTTCCGCCGCCCCCGAGGAGAAGAATGCGAAAGATGCCGTAAATCCCGGTTTTGATCATCACCCCGGACATGAGAGCCGAAACGCCGGTCGGCGCGGCCGGATGGGCCAGGGGCAGCCAGGTGTGAAAGGGAACGAATCCGGCTTTCACGCCGAAACCGATGAAAAACAACAGAAAGAGCGCCGTCGGAACGAAGCCGTTCCCGGCGAAAATCGGCTCGAAAGAGGCGAAGTCCAAGCTGCCCGACAGCGTCGAAGACCAGGCGAACGCCGCCAGAAGGCACGCCGCCCCGGCCTGCATGGCGACCAGATAATAAATCCCCGCCCGGCGGACATCGTCTTTCTCCCTCTCGAAGCCGACCAGGAAAAAGGAGCTCAGGGACATGATCTCCCAGACGACGAGGAAAAGGAGGGCGTTTTGAACCGTCACGACGAGCAACATCGCCGCGGTCAAGATCCCAAGGAACAAATAGTACCCGGAGAGGGAGCTTCGGCCGTCCCGGTACATCTTCATATAAGCCGGCGAATAAACGGCGGCCGACAGCCCGCCGAGACCGATGATCAGCGCGAAAAACGCCGCCAGCGGATCGAGGCGCAGGACGGCCGGCCCGAACGGAAAGCCGAGGGGGAGCGACAGCGTCAGGACGGGCTCGCCCGTCAAGGCCCGGAAGACCGGGACGGCAAGGAACGGTTGGGCCGCCGCCGCGAAAATCGCGAAAACGGTCCCCTTCCGCGCCGGCCGAACTCCTAGGGCGGCGGCCCCGCCCAGCGCGAAAAGTCCGGTTCCGGCGAGAAAGCCAATCATTCGTTCCGGGCTTCCATCCGCCGCCACTCGCTTTCTTTCACCCGGATGAAGTCGAAGATATCCCCGGCCGGGCGGCGGTTTTCCAAGAGGCCGAGAAATTCCGGAATCTGGCAAAGATAGGAAATCTTCGACAGGACTTCAAGGTGACGGCGCGGATTGTCGGTCAAAAGGAGAAAGAGCGTGTGCACCGGGCGGCCGTCCAAGGCGCCCAAATCCGCGGGCGCCTCGAGAAAATAAATCGCGACAAGAGCGTCTTCGACTTTGGTGATGATGGGATTGCGGGGGTGCGGGATGGCGATGCCGCGCCCGATGGCCGTGGTCATCATTTCTTCGCGGTCGAGCAGAGCGGTTTCGATGTCCTTTTTGGAAAGGTCGGCGGGAAGGCGGATCGCCTCGATCGCCCGGGGAAGGATTTCCTTCGCCGTCCGGCCGGAAAGGCCATAGTGAATTCCGCCCCGCGCGAGGAGGTCGGAAAACCGGCTCGGACGGCCGGCGATGCTCAAGTCCAGCAGCCGGGAAGCCATTTCGGGCTTGCGGGCGAGGATCCATTCGTTGATTTCGGCCCGGTTGAATCGGTATTGATGGCGGATTTCGTAAAAGGGGATTTCCTTGTTTTTGATCCATTGCCGGACGGTTTTCTCCGGCACGTTCAACAAGCCGACAAGATCCTTGATTTTCAAATCCACGCGCGTAACCTTATTCCGATTTTGGGATCGCCGGAGGCGAAGCGACTTTATGCGGAGTATTTAACCATATTCGGAATTCGGTTTCAAATAAGGGACCCACCGGTCCGGTTATCGCGGCGAGCGCGGGTAGGCGTCGAGATCCCGGGAAAGCGGGATTTTCCCTTTCGCCGCGGCGATCCTAGCCCAGGCCAGGGCCCCGATCATGGCCGCGTTGTCGGTGCAGAGCTTGGGCGACGGCAGGGCGAAAGGCAGCCCCTGCTCGGAGGCCCTCTTTTCGAAGGCGGCCCGAAGGCGGGCGTTGCGGGCCACGCCGCCGCAAAGGACGAGCGACTTGGGGGCGAACCGCTCCACGGCCCGATTGACGTTTCCCAGCAGCGTCCGGACGACGGCTGATTCGAAGCTCGCCAGGAAATCCGGAAGCGAGGCCGCGTCCTTCGTGATCCCGTTTTCCCGGACGATCTTGATCGCCGCGGTCTTCAGCCCGCTGAAGCTGAAGTCCAGGCTCCGGTCGCGCATCCGCGGGAGGACGAACGGAAAACGCCCCGGGTCGCCGCCGGCCGCGAGCTTCTGGATGACCGGGCCGCCGGGGTAGCCCAATTCGAGAAGCTTGGCGACCTTGTCCAGAGCTTCGCCGGCCGCGTCGTCCCGGGTCCGTCCGACGACCTGGTAACGGAGCTTTTTCTTCATCAGGAAAAGGGAGGTATGCCCGCCGGACACGACCAGGGCCAGGCAGGGAAAAACCAGGTCCGGTCGGCCGAGAAAAGCGCTTTCGATATGGGCCTGGACATGGTCGACCCCCAGGACGGGCTTTCGGTAATAAAAAGCCAGGCCTTTGGCGAACGACAGCCCGACGAGCAGCGAGCCGATCAGCCCGGGGCCCTGGGTGACGGCGAAAAAATCCATGGCCTCGAGCGGTCGGCCGGAAGCGGCGAGGCTTTCCCGGACGACCGGGGTGATGGATTTGAGGTGCTGGCGGGAGGCCAGCTCGGGCACGACTCCGCCGTAAGGAGCGTGGACCGCGTCCTGCGACAGGACGATGTTGCTGAGGACCGAGAGATCCTCGCCGAGGACGGCCGCGGAGGTCTCGTCGCACGAGGATTCGATCGCCAGCAGGTGTCGCATCAGGCCCCTCAATTCGCTCGTTCAGCGCCCGCGCAAGGCTTTCAGCGTCTTTTCGTAGGGCGGACGGGCGACGCCGTTTTCGGTGATGATTCCGGCGATATAGCGGGCGGGCGTCACGTCGAAAGCGGGATTCCGGACCTTGGCCGCCGGCGGAACGATCAGCCGCCCGTTGATTTCCCGGACCTCGGCCGCCGGCCGCTCCTCGATCGGGATCCCGCTCCCGTCGGCCAAAGAGAAATCGAACGTCGAGAACGGCGCGGCGACATAAAAAGGCAGGCCGTTTTCCTTGCACAGCACGGCCACGGAATAGGTCCCGATCTTGTTCGCGGCGTCGCCGTTCCGGGCGATGCGATCGGCCCCGACGACGGCCATCGAAATCTCTTTTTTATGCATCAGCCAGCCGGCCATGTTGTCGGTGATGACCCGGTACGGGACGCCGATTCTATCGAGCTCCCAGGCCGTCAGACGGGCTCCCTGGAGAAACGGGCGCGTTTCGTCGGCGAAGACGGAGAATTTTTTCCCCGCCTCCCAGGCCGCCCGGATGACGCCCACGGCCGTGCCGAAGCCGGCCGTGGCCAGCCCCCCGGCGTTGCAATGGGTCAGGACCGAATCGCCGTCCTTGATCAGGGCCGCGCCGTGGGCGCCGATCCGGCGGCAGAGCTGCTCATCCTCCCGGTCGATCTCGACGGCCTCGGCGACGAGGCGCTTCTGCAGGTCGGCCAGGGCGCCGCCGCGATGGGCATCAAACACGGCCTTCATCCGCTCGAGCGCCCAGAAAAGATTCCTGGCGGTCGGCCGGGTCCGGTGGATCCGGTCGTGAATGCGGGCATAAGCGGCGTTCAAATCATCGCCGGGTTTCACCGCATGCATCCCGATGGCGACGCCCATCGCCGCCGCGACTCCAATGGCCGGAGCTCCTCGGATGACCATCGTCTCAATCGCTTCGGCCGCCTGATCATAAGTGAGGCATTCCACATAAGCTTCCTCGAGCGGGAGCTTCCGCTGGTCGATCATGACGATCTTGTCGCCGGCCCATTCTATCGTCGGACGCATGGTTTCCTCCGAACAAGTCCGCTCAGGGGTTATTATATATAACCCCTGAGACATAAAACAGGCGGGGACGGGTCTTTAGCCCCGTCCCCGTGCCCCCACGAGAATAATCTGTCTCCGCATTTAAAAAACGGTTTTCACGGAGACGCCGCGGGCCCGGAAGCCGTCGGCCAGGATTTTCCCCTGCTTGCGGAAAAAGCCGTCCGCGAGGTAATCAAGAAGGCCGTGGCCGGCGTAAAAATCACGCACGGCCGGAAGATAATTCATCCGGTCGATGAAGACGTGTTCGACGGCCGGCGCGAGCCGGTCGACGAGCTTTTCCGGAATTCCGGGAAGGAGCGGCCCGACAAAGGCATAGGTCCGGATCCCGGCGGCTTTGAACCGTCTCAAGACCTCGATCCGCTCCCCAATCGGGGCCGCGTTGGGCTCGAACAGCCGGGCCGTGGCTTCATCTTCCGTGGCGATGGTATAGCCCACTTCGACGTCCGCCAGCCGGCCGATGACATCAAGGTCGCGGAGCATCAGGGCCGACTTGGTCTGGATCACGACCGGGAAATCCTTTCCGATCAGGACCTCGATCATCCGCCGGGTCAGGGCGTATTTCTTTTCCAGCGGCTGGTAGGGATCGCAGACCGAGGCGATCCAGATCGTCCCTTTCTTCTTCGTCTTGACGATCTGCCGGGCCAGAAGCTCCGGAGCGTTGACCTTGACGTCGACGAACCGTCCCCACGGCTCGGCATGCCCGCTGTATCGCCGCATGAACAGGGCGGCGTAGCAATACCGGCAGCCGACCTCGCAGCCGGTGTAGGGATTGAGGCAGTAGTCGTAAATCTTCGAGGCATTGAGTATGGATTTCGCCTCGACCTCGCGGACCGCGCACGCGTCCGACTGCGGGAGGCCGTTCATGCCGGCCCTGCGCCCGGAGGGAACCGTTCTTTCCTTTTCCCGGGTTCGGCGGCAACGGCTTTTCCCGCTTGTTCAGCTTTTTCCAAGGCGGCCTCGGCGGCCCGGCGGATCATGTGCCGATAGGACGGCACGGCCGCGGCTTGCTTGAGAAACGGGACGGCCGAGGCGTCCCCCGTCTTGCCGACGGCCGCCAAAGCTTCGACGCGAACCCGGACGCTTGGGTCCGTCCGGAACACGTCCATATAAAAATCGAGACGGGACCGTTCCCCCAGATCCCCCAGGGCGGCCAGGGCGGCGGCCCGAACCTGAGCGTCCGCATCCCGGCTCGCCTCAAGGAAGATGGCCGGACCGTCTTTTGGACGCATCCGGGCCAGGGCTTCAAGAGCGCTCTTGCGGACCGCCCAGAACGGATCGGTCCGGAGGCTGGCGGCCAGGGCTGCGACGGACGATGGGACGTCCCCGACGGCGGCGAGGGCGGCGGCGGCGTCCATCCGCCCGATGACGTCGTCATGGGCCAGCTGATAGGCGAGCTCGCCGCTCTCTTTCGGGAACGCGGCTTCCATGAGCAGGACATTGTCCGGATCGAACCGGACGAGCAAGGGTTTCGTTTCGAGAGGGAAGGAGAAGGATTCCTCGCGTTTTTCGATCCAGATTTTCCGGACATCCGTTCTCCCGGGAAGGACGATCTTGACGTCCGCCGGAACGCGGAAAACGGGCACGCCCCGGGAAAAATCCTGGACCTGGGCGATCTTGAGCCGGTAGGCGCGGCCGGTTTCGTCCCAGGCGCCGTCGAGAGCGAAGACGGGATGCCCGGGCTTGTAAAGCCACTGGTCGAAGAACCAGTCCAGATTCTGTCCCGTGACGGTCTTCACCGAACGGATGAAATCGGCCGTATCGACCGCGTCGAAGGCGTAACGGTGAAGGAAATGGCTGAGCGTCTTGAAGAACCTCTCGTCGCCGAGGATCGATCGGAGCATGTGGAGGACGCGGGCCCCCTTGGGGTAGGTATGGGCGTCGAACATCTCGCCCGGCGCGTCGTAGCGGTCGGAGACGATCGGGCGGATGTAGCGCGTCTTGGCTTCGCGAAGATAGGCGTTGAGCTTGCCCCGCAGGTCGACCGCGCCTTCGTCCTCGCCCATCAGGAAGCGGCGGTAGAGGTAATCCGAATACGTTCCGAAGCTTTCGTTGAGCCAGGTGTGGGCCCAGCTGCGGAGGGTGATCAGATCTCCCCACCACTGATGGGCCAGCTCATGGGAAACGATGCCGATAGCCGGAAAATCGGCCTCGTCCTTCGCCTCGACCATGATCGCGTCGGTCATGGCCGTGGCCGAGGTGCTCTCGGCGCCTCCGCCGGACGGCACGGAAATCTGGTCGTATTTCTGCCAGGGAAAATCGTAGCCGTAGATTCCATTGAAAAATTCGATCATCGCCGGCGTCCGGCCGTACGTGGGCCCGACCTTCCCGACGTCCTGCGGATAGACCCAGTAATTCACCGGCAGGGTTTTAAAGGCGTCCCGGACGACGACATACGGCGCGGCCGCCAGGAAAATGAGATAGGTCGAGTGGGGCAGGTCCTGCGACCAGTGATAGGTCACCGTTCCGTTCGCGGCGTTTTCGAAGACGCCGACCAGCCGGCCGTTGGCGGCGGCTTTAAGGCCCTGCTTCACCGTTGCCACGATCTCATTCGTGGCCTTGTCGTTGGGGTAGTCGAAGCAGGGAAACCAGTGATGGACGTTTTCGGGGAAGGAATCGGAGAAGACGATCCGGGGGTGGTCCTCGTTCTCCTCCATGAACTTCAGCCCGATCTTCGGATCGCGCCCATGGTAGGCGCAGGAGAAGGAAACGATCTCGCCGAAAGCCAGGGGGCGGGGTAGCCGGACCGTGAGCCGCCGGTCGGTCTGGTCGAACGTTAGGGGACTTCCGTCCTCGCCGACAACGGACGTCACCGTGAATTCCTCGGCATCCAGGTCGCAGGCGGCGAGGCTCTTTTCCAGCGAGGAGAGCGTGATCGTGGTCACGCCCGAGAACGCCTTCCGCTCGAGGTCCAGGTTGATCCGGATCAGGTAGTGAAGGGCGTCGAAGGACCGGCTGCGCTCGGACTGGAGCTTTTTTTGCGACCAGTCCGTGGTCTGGGCCGGAGAGGCCAGGGCCAGGGCGAAAAGGGCGAGAAGGACGCGTCCCGGCTTGTTCATGTCCTCACCTCTCGGTCCGCGCGGACCGCGTTCGTTCATATGTCTGCAGGAGCCCGTCCGTTTTCTTCAAGGCTTCGATTTCGGAGACGCTCCGGGGGGCGCCGGCGGAAAGGTTCTCGCAGCCGGTTTCGGTGATGGCCACGGTGTCCTCGATGCGGATCCCGATCCGTTCCTCGAGACGGAACAGCTGGATGTCGCAGGCAAAGACGAACCCCGGTGCCAGGACCTCGTCGGGGCCGGCGAACGTCCCGGTGACGTCATGGGTGGCCAGGCCGATCATGTGATTGTAGCCGCCGTAGCGGATGATCCCCTGAAAATCCGGGAGGAACTGTTCGAGCCCGCGGGACTTGAGCATGGCCTCCACCTCGGCCCCCACCTGCCGGAACGTCCGCCCCGGGCGATAGGCGGCCAGGCAAACATCGCGCACGGCCAGGGCCGTTTCATAAAGCTCCTTCTGGCGGGGTGAAAACGCCCAGGAAGCCGGAAACGTGGTCGAAATGTCCGCGTGATATCCGGCAAAATCCGGCCCGGCGTCCAGGATCAACTGGTCGCCGTCCCGAAGGATCCGGTCGTAGGCGTGATAATGCCCGAACGCATGGTTCTTGCCCGACATCAGGATGGGCGAGTAGGCCATGTCGACGGCTCCTTCCGCCCGGCAGACGAATTCGAAAACGGCTTCCAGCGCTTTTTCGCTCGTCTCCGGCCGGGTGGACTGAATGAGGGCCGCATGGGCCTTGACGCCGATCTTCGCCGCCCGGCGGAGTACGTCGATTTCGGCCGGGCTCTTGATTTTGCGCAGGTCCCAGACCAGCGCGGAGCAGTCGCGGACATCGACCTGGGGAAATTTCTCGCGCAGATTCCGGACGAACTGGAGTTCCCGGGTGAGGCGTCCGTCCCAGGGGGTAAGCGTCATCGTTCTTTGAAGGACGTTGAATTTCTCGCCGCTGTTTTCGGGCCCGAGCTCCTCCGGTTTGAACATCGTATAAAACAGCCGTGTCCGCTGGCTTAAGCCCGCCAAATACGGTCCGAACTGTTCGGCCGGGAGAATCCGCTCGATCCCGGTGACGGTCTTCGGCTCGCGGACAAGCTCGAGCGGGATCCCCTCGCCCTCCGCTTCCTCCGGGCCGATCGTGAAAAAAAGGACGCTCTCCCTCCGCACGCCGTCGACGACGAGAAAGGCGCCGGGGATTTCGACGCCGGTGAAATAGGAGAAGTCGTGGCCCTGCCGGAACTCGCGGTCTTCCGCCGGCTCCGCGGCGCCGAGAAACAGGGCGGCGCCGTCGGGAATCCGATCCATGAGCCGGCTCCGCCGGGCGGCATATTCCCCCGGATCGAAGAGAAGCGCCCCGGCCGACAAGGTTTGGGCCGAAATCGCGAGAGCGAGAACCGCGCCGAGAATTCCTGCGGATTTATTCATGGAGGATCCTCCTTTCGGCAAGCCCCACTCTATCAACAGAGGGAAAAGAACTCAATTCGCATCTTTGTCGGGCGCGATCACTTGACCTCGAGGATCGCCAGGAAGGCCTCCTGGGGAATTTCCACCTTGCCGACGGTCCGCATCCGCCTCTTGCCGGCCTTCTGTTTTTCCAGGACCTTCATCTTCCGGGTATAGTCGCCGCCGTAGAGCTTAGCCAGGACGTCCTTGCGGTAGGCCTTGATCGTTTCCCGAGCGATGACCCGGCTCCCGAGGGCGGCCTGCAGGGCCACTTCGTACTGCTGGCGCGGGATGGCCTTGCGCATCCGTTCGACCAGGGCTTTGCCGAACGCGTAGGCCTTGTCCTTGTGGACGATCACGGAAAGCTCGTCCACCTGCTCGCGGTTGATCAGGACGTCGAGCTTGACCAGAGGCCCTTCGCGGTAGCCGGCCAGCTCGTAGTCGAGCGAGGCGTATCCCTGCGAGGCCTGCTTGAGCTGGTTGAAGAAATCAAAGACGACCTCGTTGAGCGGCAGGAGATACTGGAGGAGAACGCGCTTGGGACTGATGTATTCGAGCTTCTTCTGCTCGCCGCGGCGGCTTTCCAGCAGCGCCAGGATCGCCCCGATATAGCGGTCGGGCGTGAGGATCATGGCTTCGATGACCGGCTCGGCGATGGCCGCGATCTGCTGCGGATCGGGCAGCTGCGACGGCGTGCGGATATCGAGCGTCTCCCCGTCCTTGACCGTCACTTTGTAATTGACGCTGGGCGCGGTCGTCAGCAGGGTCAGGCCGAATTCGCGCTCGAGGCGCTCCTGGATGATCTCCCGGTGGAGCAGGCCGAGGAAGCCGCAGCGGTAGCCCTGGCCCAGGGCCAGCGAGGATTCCGGCTCATAGAAAAACGAAGCGTCGTTGAGGCGCAGCTTTTCGAGCGAATCGCGGAGGTCCTCGATCCGGGTGTCGCCCGCGGGGAACAGCCCGCAGAAGACCATCGGCTTGGCTTCCTTGAAGCCGGGCAGGGGCTTTTCCGCCGGCCGATATCTGTGGGTGATGGTATCGCCGATCCGGGCGTGGCTGAGATTCTTGATCCCGGCGATCACGTAACCGACTTCGCCGGCCGATAACCGGTCTTTTTTCACCGGCTTCGGCGTGAGGTAGCCGAGCTCTTCAACCTCGTAATCGGCCTGCATCCCCATGAGGGTGATCTGTTCTCCGGGCCGCAGCTCCCCTTCGACCATCCGGACCAGCACGACCACGCCCCGGAAGTTGTCGTACCAGGAATCGAACAGGAGGGCCCGCAACGGCGCCTCCGGATCGCCTTTCGGCGGCGGAACGCGGGCGACGACGGCTTCGAGGATGTCGATCACGTTCTCGCCGGTCTTGGCGCTGGCCAGGAGCGCCTCCTTCCGGTCCAGGCCGACGATGTGCTCGAGCTGGTCGAGGGCCGCCGGGACGTCGGCCGAAACGAGGTCGATCTTGTTGATGACCGGAATCAGGACGAGATCGTTATGGACGGCCAGGTACGTGTTGGCCAGGGTCTGGGCTTCCACGCCCTGGGAAGCATCGATGACGAGCAGGGCCCCCTCGCAGGCCGCCAGGCTGCGCGAGACTTCATAGGAAAAATCGACGTGTCCGGGCGTGTCGATGAGATTCAGGGCATACTCCCGGCCGTCTTTGGAAGTATAGGCGAGGCGCGCGGTCTGGGCCTTGATGGTGATGCCCCGCTCCCGTTCCAGGTCCATGGTATCGAGCGTCTGGGCCCGCATGTCCCGGGAAGCGATCGCCCCGGTCGCTTCGAGAAAGCGGTCGGCCAGGGTGGATTTGCCGTGGTCGACGTGGGCGATGATGGAGAAATTGCGGATCTGTTCCATGGGAAACGGCTATGTTCGCAGAAAACCGCCTTCGGGTCAATTTGTCCGCGGAATCAGAACGCGGTAATCTAACCTGCTAAACCGCCTTGATGAGGCAGCCTCAATGACAGAAGACGCGTTGAACGACCTGACCGAAGCCCAGCGGCAGGCCGTTCTCCATGAAAACGGACCGATGCTGGTCGTGGCCGGGCCGGGCTCGGGAAAAACCCGGGTCATCACCCGGCGGATCGCCAACCTGATTTCCCTGGGCCATCCGCCGCGGAGCATCCTGGCCGTCACCTTCACGAACAAGGCGGCCGACGAGATGCGGGGCCGGCTTCGGGACATGGCCGTGCCCGACGGCGCGCTTCTCTGCACATTCCACGCCCTCGGACTCCGGCTGCTCCGCGAGTTCGCCGTCCGGGCCGGCCTCCCGCCCGCCTTCAGCGTCTGGGACCAGGCCGACCAGCGCGACACGGTCAAGACGCTGTGCGGCGAATTCGGCCTCGATTCCAAACGCGTCTATCCCGGGGCGGTGGCCCGCTGGCTCAGCGCGGTGAAAAATTCCGGCGTTCCGCCGGCCGACGTCGCCTCCCCATTCGACCGTCAGGCCAAGACCGGCACGGCGGAGCTTTTCTTCGCCGCCTACCAGAAGCGCCTGGCCGCCTCCTCCGCCCTCGATTTCGACGATCTTCTCGTTCGGACGGCCCGCCTTCTTGCGGAAGACGCGGAATTGCGCGACCGCCTCAACCGGCGCTGGACCTACGTCCTGGTCGACGAATACCAGGACACCAATACGAGCCAGTACCGGATCGCCCGGGAACTCGTCCGGAGCCACGGCAACCTGTTCGTCACCGGCGATCCCGATCAATCCATCTACGCCTGGCGCGGAGCCGACATCCGCAACATCCTCGCCTTCGAGCGCGACTTTCCGGACGCCCGGGTCGTCCGCCTTGAGGAGAACTTCCGCTCCTCGCCCCAGGTCCTCGAGCTGGCCGATGCGGTCATCAAGGAAAACGTCCGGCGCAAGGAAAAACGCCTCGTCGCCCGCAAGCCCTCCGGTCCGCGGCCGGCCCTGGCCCGTTACGCCGATGAAAACGACGAAGCCCGGGGAACGGTGGAATGGCTTCGGGAGCGGCAGGAGAACGACGGAATCGAATACGGCCGGATGGCCGTCTTCTATCGGACCAATTCCATGAGCCGGGTTCTCGAAGAAGCGCTCGTCCGGGCGGGCCTCCCTTACCGGATCGTCAAAGGGCTGGAATTTTTCGACCGCAAGGAGGTCAAGGACGTTATGGCCTACCTCCGTCTCGCGGTCAATCCGGCCGACGAGCCGTCGCTTCTCCGGATCATCAACCGGCCGGCCCGGGGCATCGGCGACACAACCGTCGCCCGTCTTGTCCGCCGCGCCCGGGAAACGGACCGGCCGGCCGGAGAGATCCTCGGCACTGCGGGATCGATCCCAGACCTGCCGGCCGGCGCCGCCGCCCGGATCGAGCGTTTCGCGGAAATGATCGGCGAATTCCGCGGCCTGCTCGACCGGCCGGTCGGAGAGATCGTCCGGACGGTCTACGAGCGTTCCGGCCTCAAGGCCGCCCATGAAGCCGAGAAAGACCGGGACGCCCTCGAGAACGTCGAGGAATTGATCCACTCGGCCGTCGATTTCGACGCCGAGCGGACTGAAGCGGGCGGCCTTGACGAATACCTCCAGAAAATCGCCCTGGTCAGCGACGCCGACGCCTATGACGCCGAATCCGGGGCGATCTCCCTGATGACCCTGCATTCGGCCAAAGGTCTGGAATTCGCCGCCGTGGCCATCGTCGGCGTCGAGGACGGCCTCATCCCCCACTCCCTGAGCCTCGCCGACGGCCGCGACCAGGAGGAAGAGCGCCGGCTGCTTTTCGTCGGCATCACCCGGGCGGAGCGGCGCCTCATCCTCAGCCGGGCCATGGTCAGGACCGTCTTCGGGCTCGCCCGGCCGACCCGTCTTTCGCCGTTTCTTCGGAACATCGACGGGCTGGAAGACGTCTCGGATCTCCCGGAAGAAATCCCGTTCGGCGGGAACAGGCCGGCGGCTTTTCCGGTGCGGGAATCATCGCGCCGCCGGACGCCGGAGCCGGCGGCCGTTGCACTCCCTTGGACCGCGGCAAAATATCCGCCGGCCGCGGATTCGACTCCGCCGGCCGCGTATTCCGACGATCTGCCCTTTCATAAAGGCCAAAGCGTCCGCCATCCCGCCCTCGGCCCGGGCAAGATCGTGGATTTTTCCGGCAACAGCGAACAGCTGCGGGTCATTTTCCAGGCCGACAAGGGCCCCCGGATCGCCCTCGGGCGCAACGCCGCCCGCCTACTCGAACCGCTCGGTTGAAGAAAAGATCAGGTCAGGAAGCTTTCGTCTCTTTTCGCCCGATCGTGATATTGAGGCGGTCCTGGAGACGGCTATAAGCCGAGCGGGCCGCCTTCTCCAGGATGAGCCGCTCTTTGTCGAGCGAAGTTTCGGCCGCGGCGACGATCCTGGGCCATTCCTCGGTGACGGCCGTCATCCTTTTCAGCTCGGCGAACGCGGCCCTGGCCTCTTCGGCTTTATAAGCCGGGCCTCTCCGAATTCCCACGACGAGGAAGATACCGGTCCCGAGGGCCAGGGCCAGGACCAGGACCAGGCCCGCGACCGGAACGGGGCGAAGGAAAAACCGGTGTCCGGCACGGCGATCGGTCACGGGAGCGATCAATGCGGAAGGATTCCGCCGGGCGTTGACTCCCGACGCGGCGGCCAGGTGAGCCGGGACTTCTTCGGAAAGCCGGGCGGGAAGGGATTCAGCGAAAGCGGCGAAAGCCCGGCAGGATTCGCATCGCCCGGCGTGGCGGACGGCCCACCCCGGCGTCTTCTTGCCCGTATCGGCTTCCCGGGAGATCAGCCAGCGGATCAACGGACAGAGCATCGCTTTTCTCCTTCGCGTTTCATCAATCCGACCCGGGCCCGATGCAGGAGAAGCCGAACGGCCAGGCGGGTTTTCCCCATGGATCGGGCGATATCGTCGACGGACATTTCTTCGGCATACCGCAGCCACAGAGCCCGGAATTGGCTCGGATGGAGGCCGCCGGCCAGGGCCCAGAGCCGCGAGCGTGAACGTGAAGAGGAGGCGTCCTCGACGGCATCCTCGCGTGAGGCGGCCGGTTCCTCCGCGGCAATGGATTTCAGTCCGGCCGCGGCGACCGTACGCTTCCGGTACTGGCTGATGGCCAGCCGCCCGGCCGACGTATAGAGCCAGGTGGAAAAATGATACGCCGGATCGTAGCTCCCGATGTTTCGGTAAAGCTTCAAGAGCGTTTCCTGGACCAAGTCTTCGGCCTCCTGTTCGCTTCCGAGACGAGGCTGGAAATACGCGAGGAGCCGGCGCCGATAGCGGACGGCCAGCTCCTCAAACGACCGGCGGGACCCGGACCGCGCTTCGCAGGCCAGGGTCTCGTCGGTCTTAGATTCCGCCGTTCCGGAAAGAACCATTTCCGCCCGGAATGTCAGTTGAGAAACGAGGCGACGCCCCGGCCGTGGTGGGACATCAGAGCGGAGACGTCCTTGACGGGCACGTCCAGCTCCAAGCGGACTTTCAGGCCGTCCTGTTTCACGACCACGCCGTCGGCCAGGAAGGCCGCTTCGTCGGAGGGCCCTTCTTTCCGGCTGAGGCGGGCCATGGCCAGGAGCCCCTGGGCGATTTCGGCCATGTCCGTGGCGTTTTCGGCGGTATCCGCCGTGACCTGGAGGCGGACAAGGAGCCTGTCCTGTTTTTCCTGGGCCAGGAAAAACAGCCCCTTGGCCTTGCTCAAGAACCTGGACTCGGAAAATTCCCGGTCCAGGCCGGCCAGGTCGTCGAAGGCGCCGCAAAGGAACGCCCCGGGAGCGATCGATTTGAACGAGGCGTTCAAGCCCGAGGAGGCGAAGCTTTTGGCTTTGCCGGCGGCCGTATCCAGGACTTTTTCGATGTCTTCCCGGCGCTCGCCGAAGACGATGAGGCCGTCGTTGACGAACGCGCCAAATTCGTCGTCGTCGGTTGAATAAATCGTGTTGCCGCCATAGGGGATCTCCTGGTAGTCGTCGGAAAGATCGAGAACGGTCAGCATCCGTTTTTTATCGAATCGCCCGGCGACCAGCGAGACGACCCGTTTCCCCCCGGGAGCAAATCCAAAAATCGTCAGGCCGGAGACGTCTTTAAAGAAGTCGATCTTCATCATCCGGCCGATATCCCGGGATTTGATCTCGATCCGGCCGTCCGAATCCAGGACCTTGAAAAGCTCCGTGGCCACGAACTTTTCCATATCCAGGTGAGCAATCCAGCTCGCGCCTTCGGGAACCAGGGATTCGGGCAGGGATCCCGCCCGGGCCGGGGAGGACAGGGCCAGGATTCCCATCGTCAGAACGAATAGCGCGGATGTCGTTTTCTTGAACATGCGGATCTCCTTGTCGATCGATGTTTCCGACAGTAAATACGCAAAGGAGGTCCGGATGTTTCACCCTCCGGCGGACGAAAAACGAATTTATTGGTCGGCGAACGGCCGGTCGATGGCCAGGGCTTCCATTCCCCCCAGGTAGCGGGCGCCGTCCGCGGTGACAACCATGCTGTCTTCGTGGCGGATGCCGAATTCGCCGGCGATATAGATCCCGGGTTCGTTGCTGAACGTCATTCCGGGGACAAGCTTGAGGGCGTTGCCCTTGACCAGATAGGGATACTCATGGGTGTCCAGGCCGATGCCGTGCCCGACCCGGTGGGCGAAATGGCGGTAGCCGGGGCCGTAGCCGGCGTCGTCAATGACCTTGCGGGCCGCGGCGTCGACATCCTCGCAAGCCGCTCCCGGCCGGCAGGCCCGGAGGGCGGCCGTCTGGGCCTTTTTCACGATGTCCCAGACGCGGAGCATCTTGTCCGTCGGCTTTCCGAAGACGATCGTCCGGGTGACGTCGGACGAATATCCTTCGATCGAACAGCCGCCGTCGATCATGATCACCGTTCCCTTTCCGACTTTCTGGGGCGCGCGCGAGCCGTGGGGGAAGGACGTGTTGGGCCCGAATTGGGGGCCGCCGCCGCCCCTGACGCCCATTTTCTCGTGGGCCGCGGCGATCAGGCCGGCCAGGTCCACGGGAGTCATGCCTTCGCGGATCTGGCCGAAGGATTTCCGGTAGGCGAGCTTGGTGATTTTCGCCGCCAGATCCATATAAGCGATCTCTTTGGCCGTCTTGGCTCCCCGGCAACCCTCGGTCACCGGCGCGCCGTCGGCCTGTTCGACGCCGGAGGCGTCGCGCTTCAATCCGAACACCTGAAAGGCGCTTGTTCCGGGCGAAAGGCCGAGCCGTCGGCCGCCGAGGTCCTTCATGACCCCGGCGATCACGGCGTACGGGCTTTCGTGCTCTTCCCAGGTCCGGACGGCATGTCCGGCCGGGATGATCTCTTTGGCCCGATCCAATTCGAAGGTCGGGCAGACCCAGATCGGCGCGCCCTTTTTATTCAGGACGGCGCCGAAGGTCCGCTCGCTCGACCACCAATCCACGGCCGTGAAATACAAAAGGTCCGAGCCGCCGGACAGGAAGACGGCGTCCAGATTATAGGCGGCCATCAACCGGCCGGCCCGCTCCATGCGTTCTTCGTAATCCTCGGGACCGGGCGGCGTTACGCCGTCGATCATGTTCCGCAGCTCCTCCTGGTTTGCGCCGGGAGAGGCGAAGAGGCCGCGGGCGAAGACGGGAAGGGCCACCGTCAGTCCGCCGATCTTTAAAAATTCGCGTCGGGGGATCATGCGAACTCCTTTATGAAGGCGTTGATATATGAAATATAAGGCCTTATCCTCTCACCGGGTTTGGCGGATGTCAAACCGAATTGGATTTTCAAATAGGAAAACCCTCAGATCACCAAAGCGATTTTAGAGGGACCTCCCCTCTGCGGACGAAGAGTCCGGTTCTTCACGGTTTTTCTAGCTGGGCCAACTCGGCTCCGATGGAACTCGCACTCATCCCCCTAAAATAACGGCTGCAGGAGTGAGAGCTCAAACATCATCGTTCGTCCGGGTTCTTCCGACCCGGATTCCCTCGTTGTCCCGCTCAAAAAACCTGAACCGGACAATGTCCGCTCCGGCGAGGTCAAGTGATTTTTAAGAGAAAATAGTTCAACATAAATTTCGGCATTATTTTCGCCGGAGCGAAGGGTATCGCCTTTTCGGGGACAGGACTAAAGACCTGTCCCCGCTTTTCTTATGGGCCGGGGAGCTTGTGTCGCATTTTTTGATGCGACACCGCCGGGGGAGTTTGAGGGGGGCGGCGAGGCTCCCCTCAGGGGTTCAGCGAAGCGCCGAAGGGGGAGCTTGACTCCCCCTTGGAGTGTCCCGTCTCAACGGGACGCTGAGGCGATACCCTGAAGCAAAGGCGAAATTTTTCGGTGACCCTTGTTGACAAAGTCGACTGAGGGCCTGCGCAAGGCTTAGGAAAACCGGACTCTTCATTCGCGGAAACTGCGCGCTCTCCCTATAAATTGACTTTTCCGCCTTATCCGAGTAGTTTTGAGGCGTATTGGCGTGAACAATCGCGGAAGATCCGCCCAAGGAGGTCGATATGTTTTTATTCGGAACGGTCGGGCCGCAAGAGCTGCTGATTGTCCTGCTGATCGTCATCATCATCTTCGGAGCGAAGAAGCTGCCCGATCTGGGCAAGTCGCTCGGGGAGAGCATCCGGAACTTCAAGGGTTCCGTATCCGGCAACAAGGAAAAGGACACCGAAAAGAGCGAATCGAAGGACAAAACCCCGCCGGCCGCCTGATTTCCCGGTCCCCATGCAACGGACGATCGAGAAGCTCGCCAACGACCGCAACGCCGCCGAAAAAAATCTGCGGGAGACGGTGGCGGAGCTGCGCCGGGTCGAGGCGTCGCTCGGCCCCCTGATCGAGCGGCTGTCCGCATCCGCGCCCGCCCCGAAGCGGAAGTTTTTCCGCGGACGGGACGAAAAAGAGCGGGCCGAGGTGCGGACCTCGCTCGCCGAAATCGCGGCCGCCGTTCACCGTCTGGCCGGCGCGGCCGCCCGCCAGGCTGAAACCCAGGACGCCCTCTCCGACGTCCGCGACAAGCTCTGGGACGTTGAAGGCAACAATCACGTCGGGATGATCTTCAAGAGCATGGAGTGGCGCGTCGACCGCCTCTCGGCCGCTTACGAGGACGCCGCGGCGATCATGAAGACGCTCGCCCATCTGCGGGAACAGATCGGCCGGCTGCTGGCCGTTCTCGAGGAAAAAAATCTCCCTTCACCGGCGCAACTGGCCGCGGTTTATGAACCGCTCGAGGACTGGCGCTACGTGCGCTTCGAAAACCGCTTCCGCGGATCGGCGGCCGAGATCCGGAAACAACAGATCGCTTTCCTGGACGATTTTCCCGAGGGCGGACGCATCCTCGATCTCGGGTGCGGCCGCGGGGAATTTCTCGAGCTCCTGGCGGAAAAAGGATATCGGCCGGAAGGCGTCGACCTGAACGCCGAAATGATCAACCTCTGCCGGGACAAAGGATTGTCCGTGGAGCGGGCCGATCTTCTGGAACATCTGGCCGCCCGGTCGGACGGCTCGCTGGACGGGATCTTTTCGTCCCAGGTCGTCGAGCACCTTCCTCCCTCCGCCCTGCAGCGGTTGATCGAGCTGGCCTACGCCAAGCTCCGGCCGAATGGGAGTCTTTTGATCGAAACCGTGAATCCCCTGTCCGTTTTCGCCCTGGTTCATATCTATTTTCTGGATATGACCCACCGGACGCCGGTCCATCCCCAGGCGCTCCGGTTCCTGATGGAAGCCGCCGGATTTTCCAGCGTGGCCGTCCGCCCCGGAGCGGAGCTGGAAGAGGAAAAGCTTCGGGCCGTTCCGCCTTCGGAAGGGACGGCCGCCGTCCTTAACGCGAATTTCGACCGGCTCAACGCCCTTTTATACGCCCCGCCGAATTATTCCGTCTGCGGCCGGAAAAGCTGAGCCGCCCGCCGCTTGTTTTTTCCCGTCCCTGCATCGAAATCGTACCCGGCCTCGTATTAAGTGAGGGGACCTGACCGCCCTCGGGCCGCCCCATTTGCATTAAAGGACGATGTCCTTTAAAATCGGGGTCTTGCGGTTTGAAGAAAGGCGAATAACCATATGAAAACGAAACCTTTTACGGCGATTATTCTTTGCCTCCTCCTCGGCGCGGCCGGGGCGGCGGCCGCCGGGCCGACCGGGTCCGAATCGGCGACGATGATAGGCCGCGTTTCCGATCTTGACGGCAATCCCCTCCCGGGCGCTTCCGTCGCCCTGATCGGGCCGGCCCTCATGGGGCAGCGCAGCACGGTCACCTCGGCCACCGGCCAGTTTTTCTTTCCCCTGATCGACCCGGGCGTCTATGAGGTCCGCGTCGAGATGCCCGGTTTCAAGATCCAGCTCCAACGCGGGCTGATCGCGGAGTCCGGCCGGGAGATGATCGTCGTCTTCAAGATGGAGGAAACCGCCGTCGACGAAGAAGTTGCCGCCCCCGCCGGCGACCAGCCCGTCGATACGAGGAACGCGAAGGTCACCGGAGTATTCGATGAACGGACCCTCAACCGGCTGCCCCTGTCCCGCGACCTGCTTCACGTCTGGGACATGGTCCCCGGGGCCGTCAGCGACGTCGCTTCCGACCGCCGCTTCGTTTCCATCGAAGGCAGCGATCCCCGAAGCCAGATCGTGGCCCTCGACGGGGGGATTATCAACGATCCGAGGACGGGAATCCCGGCGCTGCATGTGCCCGACGACGTCATCGAGGAAGTCGAATACGTCTCGGCCGGGAATCCGGCCGGCATCGCCTCGGGCGACGGGACGTATCTGCAGATCGTCACCAAGAGAGCCGGCAACGGTTTTACGGGAGGCCTGTCCTATTACAACAGCGGATCTTATCTCGCCCAGAATCTCGACGCCCCATCGACCGGGACCTTCCGGTCGCGTCCTCCGGACCGCTACGAGAAATACAACGACCTCTCGCTCAACCTCGGCGGATCGTTGATGGAAGACCGGGTCTGGATCCTTCTGGCCGGCCGGTGGCTGACCGAGACGATCGCCAATCCCTATTCGCCGGAAAACCGGATGGCCGAAATCGGGATCGCCGACAGCCCCGCTTTCAGCCTCGCCCACCGGGAATGGACCGGATTCGCCCGGTTGAGCATCCGCCCGACCGCCGACATCAGGTATTCCGGACTCGTTCTGTTCAATCATATCTACGAACCATATGATTTCGCTTCCGTCACGGCCGACGCGTCCGCCGACCGGATCCCGGAGCGGAGCCCGGAAACCATCCTGGCCACGATCAACAAGATCTCCTATCAGCTCGGCCCCAATACATACGCCGACGGCTCGTTCTTTTACATCCGCCGCTCGTTTTCGCTCGTTTCGCGGGCCGCGGAAGGGACGGCGGCCGAATATGATCTGGCCCAGGATGTCTGGTGGGGCACGGCCCCCTATGAAGGCACGGATTACAGCGAAACCTTCGGCGGAGACGCGGCCGTGACCAGCTTCAAAGAGGACGTCTTCGGGATGGACCATGAAATCCGGATCGGCGCCGAGTACAGCCAGGCCGAGACGCACAACGACTGGTTCCGGTCCAATCCGTTCAACACCTACTGGTACGATTATGCGGCGGGCAACCGGTATTATTACGACGGGATCTCGCTCGGCAAGCTGGAAATCCTCGCCGGGCCCACCGTATGGGAAGACTGGGACGTCTCGGAGCTGATCCGCAAGATCGCCGTCTCTTTCCAGGACACCCTGAGCCGCAAGCGCCTGTCCTTGTCCTTCGGGATCCGGGTTGATTATCAGTCGTTCACCTATCCCCGCCAGGGCCGGGACATCTTGGATCCCGATTTCGACCCGACCTTCCTCAATCCCGCTCTGGACGTCGACGATTTCCTGGAGGCCGTCGACAAGCTTATCACCGACGCCGACATCACCTCGCCCCGGGCCGACCAGACCATCGCCGAGTACGAGGATTTTCATTTCCTGAGTTTCTCGCCGCGGGCGAGCCTGGTTTTCGACCTTCTCGGAGACGGCCGGGCGGCCTTGAAGCTCTCCTTCACCCGGACCCATCAGCCGTTCTGGATCTCCGAATACGACGCCAACCGGATTTTCGAACCCCAGACGCTTGCGTTCGTCTGGGCCGACTTGAACGCCAACGGGTTGATGGATCTGCCGGGGGCGGACGAATACACCCTGTCCTCCTATCGCTCATCCGACATCGACTCCTCTTATTACGCGGACGTCAAATCCCCCCGGACCGACGCGCTCAACGCCGGCCTCGAATATGAAGCGGCCGCCGACCTGCGCCTCGGCCTGGGCTTCACCTGGAAAAAGACCGTCAACCTTGTCGAGGACGTCGACATCGTCAACGGGAACGATCCCCTGGCGACGGACGAGATCGGCCGGATCTGGCTGCCGATGACCGTCACATATCCGGGAATCGACGGCAAGTTCGGAACAGGCGATGACTCCGTTTTGACGGTTTACGGGCTCCGCGCGGACCGGCCCGCTCCGGTTTATGCCGCCTCCAATCCCGAAGGCGCCTACCGGCGATACATGGGAGCGACGTTGTCCCTGGAAAAGCGGATGTCCCACAACTGGCAGCTCCGGGGTTCGTTCACCGTCAGCTCGCTCCGGGGCAACGTGGACGACAACACCACGGGAACGCTCAACCGGACTTTCCTCTACAACGATCCCAATTCCCTGATCAACACCGAAGGCCCGCTGGCCTATGACCGGCCCGTCCAGGCCAAGCTGTCGGGGATTTATCTCCTTCCCTGGGGCTTCTCTTTCGGCGGCGTCTTCCAATATTATTCCGGCGCGCCCTGGGCCCGGAGCTTGTCCCGGATCTATTTTCCGGCCGGGTATATGGGCTATGGAACGAAAGAGCCGTACGTCTCCGTGTACGTCGAGCCGTGGGGAACGAACCGCGCCCCGTCCGTCGCCTGTCTCGATCTCCGCCTGGAAAAAACGTTCACCATGAAGAGGGGCGCCCGGCTGAGCCTGATGGTGGATGCATTCAACGTGACCGGAGCCAACGGCCAGACGATCGACCTCAATCCCGCCGGCATCCTGGACGAGCGCAAGACGCCCGCCACGTACACGACCGCCGCGACGTACGGCCGGACGGTTTACCTCTACGGCGTCCGGCAGTTCCGGCTCGGGGTGAAGGTCAGCTTCTGATCGGGACCGATTCCCGTCATTCCCAGGCGACGGCCTTGGTGACCGACTCGCCTCCGGTCTTGTTTTTCACGACGACTTCGATCGTGATCGGAACGGCGCTGATCTTGGCCAGCGCGTCCTCCTGATCGATCAGGATCGGGATGTCGACCGCGTGAGTTTCCGCGCTTCGGGCGGCGATTTCCGATTCCGCGTAATTCGCTTCCACGGAAACGCTTTTTTCCCAGAGGACCGCCGCCTCGACGTTCTTGACCTTGAGGGAAACGTCGAAAGTCGTGAGGAACCGGCCGCCGTCGGATTTGAACCAGATCAGCCGCAAGGGAATCTCCAGGTGCAGGACGCCCTCCACCCGATCGGCCCGCCGGACGGTCCCCCGGATCCCCGCGGAGAAATCCAGCATCGCTTTAGCGCCGCGGGACATCGAGCCCGGAAGCCCACGGGGGGTGCCGGAAGCGCCGCGTTCCGGCTTGGCCGGGGGTTGATCCAAGCCCATATCCCGGATCGGGATCAAATCGACGGTGACCAGCCGGTAATGGCCGGCGCAGGCTTCGTCGAGAAAAACGACCGGGAACCCGCCGTAATACCAGACTTCCCGGCAATTGGCTCCGCCGGTCTCGGCGATGGTTAAAATCCGCTGTTGGTCGGGCGGCCCGTAGATGACGTAGATCCGCCCCCGGTCCGTCAGCCATCCTTCGCGTCCTTCGGATCGGAAAAATTCGTTGGCCTTTTTGATCCGGTCGAAGTACTCGGTCTTGACCGCGTTGTCGGGGGTGTCCGGGTCCGGATCGCGGCGGAACCAGAAATCCTCGATGAACGTGTCCTTGGCTCCGTCGGGCGTATGCAGGAAGGTCTTGCGCTCGGAGGAGGTGATGAGGTAGCGCACGTCGCTGAGAAACTTCGCGTATTTCTCGGGAAGGTCGCGTTCGATGCGATAAAGGGCGCATCCGGCCGAGATCCCCGCGGCGGCCAGGACCAGGACGGCCGCAAAGAGGGCGGCGCGGCGGAATCGGGACGTTTTATTCATGGGCAAGCTCCTGAAAGCCGCGAAAGTCCGGCGGCGTCTCCCAGGCGGCGGTCAGCTTTTCAGGACTTCCGTCACCCGTTGATAATATTCGGCGATGTACTTTTCCTGGATTTCGTAGGACCAGTGGACGTCGCGGATATGGGCGGCGGCCTCGGCCTTCTTCCCCGCTTTGATCAGGGCGACGAAGGCGGCATGCTCGCCGATGGAGGCCCGCTCCCATTCCTTGACGAACCCTTTCTGGCGGGGGAAATCGTACAGGCGCCGCTTGAGATTGTAGACGATCTTGAGCAGGTCCGGATTGCCGCAGCGGGAAAGGAAGACATTGTGGAAGGCGAGATTTTTCTCGTAATAAACGTCGAAATCGTCCTTCTCGATGGCCGCCTTCATCTCCAGGTTGAGTCGGTCCAGGGTCTGGATCTCGGCTTCCCCGAGGCGGTCGAAGACCTCGAGCAGCGCCGCCCCCTCGAGCGCGCCGATGATTTCATAATAATTGCGGATGTCCTCGGGCCGGAGGATGTTGACCACGACCTTCCGCCGGGGCATGATCGTGACGAAGTTTTCCATCTCCAACTGGAGGAGGGCGTCCCGGAGGGGCGTTTTGCTCACCCCGAGGCGGACGGAGGTTTCCTCCATGTCGATGACGGATCCGGGAAGAATTTCGCCCCGGCGCATCGCCTCCCGCAGGAATTCGTAGACCTGTTCCTTCAATGATTTGATGTTCAACAATGGTTTGGTTTTCATGAATCCGCTCCCCCGCCCCCGCCCCGCGCGGCCGGCCGGATTTCCATCATATCGATTTTTCAATGAAAATCAAACCGGAACCGGCCCGGGAGACTTGAGAGCCCCGAGCTTGGCTTTGATCTCCGGCTGGTCCGTATTCAGTGACATCGACCGTTCCCAGGCCGCCTTGGCCTCCGCGGGGCGGCCCTGGCCGAGATACGCGTCGCCGGACAAGTTCAAAAGGACGGTGTTGACGCCGAACCGGGCCATGGCCCGGTCCAGGATATCGAGGGCTTCGGCGAAATTTCCGTTTTTCAAGCGGGCGCCCGCAGCCATCGTCCAGAGCTCGAAGGACGAATCCGTTCCCTCGGCCAGAAACGGCTCAAGAAGGGCGGCCTCCGACGGATATTCTCCGGCCTGGTCGTAGATCCGGGCGAGGGCCAGGGCTGCGTCGGCGGTAAAGGCGTTTTCGGCCCGGGCTTTTTCCAGCAGCGGCCGGGCTTCGGCCGGCCGGCCAGCCGCTTCATACTGCCGGCCGAGGATCTCGTCGTAAACGGGATTTCCCTTGGCCGGCATCAGCTTCACGTGGATCCACGGCCTCGGGATGTTCTCCTGGTAAGAGAGGGCAAAGGCCTGAGTGGTCGAGGCGATCTCCCGGCCGTCCACTAGAAGAAGGACTTTCACGTCATAGATGGCCGGGGCGAAATCAGCTGCGGGAACCGATTCGACGACATTCGGAATCTCCGCGTATCCGGCCAGATCCCGTTCCCAATCCTTCACCGGCTGGCCTTCCTTGGTGATCTCAAAGCGGAGACGCGCCCGGGAACGGGACGCTTCGTCGAGTCCCAGGACCTGAAAGGCCAGGACCAACGGATCGGACTTGGTCAAAACCCGGCTCGCCTGGACGTAAACCTGGATCGAGCCGAACTGGAACGGCTTGAGGGTCGCGCGGGCCGGATCGGCCGGAGCGCTCCGGAATCCGAGGAGTGGCGCCGTCATCCCCGCCCCCGCGTCGGAGCCGGGGACGACGATCGACCGCTCAAACGAGCAGAATTCCTTGGAGGATTCGTTCTTGAGGAGGACGGAAAGCTTGAAGGATCCCGGCAGGAGAGGGAACAGGTCCTGGAAGGCGAACGGGACCCGGCCCAGCTCCCCAAGGCGCGTCTTGTCAAACCGGATCGTGGCCGTTTTCTCGAATTGATAGATCGGCTTGCCCTCGGTCGTGGAAACGGTCCCATTGACCAGCAGCCGGGTGATGAATTCCTCGCCGACGGGCTCGACCGACAGCCGCCCCGGCTCGATCATGTAATGGACGAACGCCGGGCCGGAAGGATCGCTGATGACGGCCGCGGATCCGTCGCTGTCGAGGAAATTGGCGCTGTATTCGACGTCGACGACGTCCTTGAACTCGAGAAATTTGGCCGCGTACTGGTCGTCGATGCGCTCGGCGGCGATCGTTTCGATCTTGTTGAGAAGGAGGTCCGAGGTCAGTTGGGGACGGCCGACCATGCTCAGGCCTTCCCCGGGAATCAGGGAAACCGAAGCCGTGGCGATGGTGTTGTCGATGTCCCGGAGAGCCTGGTAGGCATCCGCGTAATCCGTGGGATCGCCCCGATAATCCGTCATCAGAGCCATGGGGCCGTCCGTGGTCGGGCTGTAAAGCTTGAAATCGCTGGCCGAGCCCTCCTGGAAGAACATCAGGTTGAATCCGGGCGGCAGGCCCCAGGCCGCGGCGCTCTCGCTCTTTTGCTGGTAAAACCAGATTTCCAGGTCATAGACGCCCATTTTTCCGTAGAAGCGCTGGACGTCGTTGGGTTCCCCAAGGATGATGTACATGCGGCCCCGGTCGGTTTTCCACCCGGGTTTCGGCGCGGTCCGCCCGTAATATTTGTTGGCGTAAGCGATCCGCCGATCGTGTTCGATCTTGAACTCGTTTTCGGGAGTCAGGGGGGCGGGATCCCGGCGCTTCCAGAAGGCTTCGATGAACGAGTTGCGTTCCCGGTCGGACTGGAGCTTGAGAAAGACCTCGCGCTCCAGCGACGAGATGATGTAGGCCACGTCTTCATCCAGCCATTTCTGATAAAAAGCCGGCAGCTTCACTTTGTCCCGGGCGGCCGCCGCGGGGGCCAGAAAGGCCAGGATGACGAGCGCGGCCGCGATCGGCCGGAAAGGCACAATTTTCTTTATTTTCATGATGTTACTCTTCCTGGATGATTCATTAAAATCCATGAATTTTTATGAATAATCCAGGGTAGATATTTTAAAACAATATTTTACAATATTTGGTTTCATTTTGTAATCCAAGCGCCCGGAAAGGCGGCGGCCCGCGTCGCCGGCCGGTTTTCAGGTCCGGTAATGGTCGAGGTTTTCCCGGGCGATGATGTCGATCGGCATCATGATCGTCCGCTCGACCGTCTCGTTGAGAACGACGCGGCGGAACAGCGTCTGGATTCCCATATACCCCTGGCGCTCGGGCCTCTGGCTGATGAGAAAATCGATGGCCCCGTCCCTCATCAAACGGACGTTGTCGTCCACCAGGTCGTATCCGATCACGTGCACCCGCCGTTCGGTGGCGTTCTTTTTGAGGAATTCGGCCATCTGATGCGTGCTGGCGTTGGTGACGAAGACTCCGGAGAGATTGTTTCCGGCGACGATGTGGGAAAAAACGCCTTCCCGGTATTCCGCGCTCCCGTGGGTGTTGATTTCGAAGACTTCGACCTTGTTCTCCGGGCCGGCCTGCCGGAAATAGGAAGCGAACCCCCGGACGCGGTCGTCGATATGGTAATCTTCGGGCAGGGTCCGGAGGATGGCCAGGCGGTTGGGGGGCGGGGCGAGCATCTGCATCAGGCGCGCGGAGAGCACGCCGGACTGAAAAGCATCCTGGCCGATATAGGAAACGTAATCGGCTTTCGGAATGAAAGAATCGAAGAGCACATACGGCATGCCCGCCGGCAGGGCGGACAGGAAATCCTCGAAAACCCGGGAGGGAACGGGAGCGATGAGAAGGCCGTCGAGGGCGTTGCGCATCACTTCGCGCCGGACGCCGGACACCGAAGCCGCGGAAAACTTGTCGTAATGGAAATACCGGATCTCGACCCGCTGGGCCTTCAGCTCGCGCCCGGCCCGGGCGATGCCGGCCGCCGGCAGGGCCCAGTACATGCCGTCCTGGGCCGGCTTGGGCATGATCACTCCGAAGGTGAACGTCCGCCCGAGACGGAGATGCTTGGCGAAAATATTCGGCTTGTAGCCGATCTCCTCAATGATCCTCCGGACGCGCTCCTCGGTTTTTTCGGAGACGCGGCCGCGGCCGTGAATGACCCGGTCGACGGTTCCAATGGACACATTGGCCCGGCGGGCGATTTCCTTGATTGTTGACATTACGGCCTTTATATCCACTTCCGTCTCCCGTGTCAATGTTTATTTTTATTCCTTTATAATCAACTATTTAAAATACGGGAATTTACCGGCGTTAACGATAACATCCCTGAAAAAAAAGACACGCAAAAGGAGCGGGCCGCGGCCCGCTGAAAAACCTTCCTTCGAAACGCTCCGGTTGTATTCTTCTCCGTTCCGATCGGTTACAATACTCCGCTGGAGGAACGGCCATGATCGAATTCGTTCATGTTTCCAAAAGCTACAACAAAGGCCGGATCAAGGCCGTGGACGATTTGACCTTGACCGTAAGCCCGGGAGAGATTTTCGGCTTCCTCGGACCCAACGGCGCCGGGAAGACGACGACGCTCAAGCTGATCGTCGGCCTCCTCCGGCCGGACGCGGGGACGATCCGCGTCAACAGCGTCGACAACCAGAAGGATCCGGTCGCGGCCAAATCGATGACGACGTACGTTCCCGACACCCCGGCCGTCTACGAGCGCCTCACCGGCCTCGAATACCTGAACTTCATCGGCGACGTCTACGGCGTGCCGAAAGCCGAGCGTCTCCGGCGCATCGAACGATGGCTCGATCTCTTCGAGCTGGCCGACGCCGTCGGCGCGCCCATCCAGGGATACTCCCACGGGATGAAACAGAAAATCGTGCTCATCGCCGCCCTTCTCCCGAAACCGCGGGTGATGATCCTGGACGAGCCGATGGTCGGCCTGGACGCCCGCTCCGCCCATGCCATGAAAGAGATGATGCGGACGCATTGCGCCGGCGGCGGGACCCTCTTTTTCTCCACCCACATCATGGAAGTGGCCGAGAAGCTCTGCGACCGCCTGGCCATCATCCACAAAGGCCGGCTCATCGCCCACGGGACGCTGGACGAGCTGCGGGCTCGCGACCGGGAAGACGAATCCCTGGAGAAGATCTTCCTGGAGCTGACCGAGTCATGAAAAAATATCTCCGCCTCGTCCGGGCCGGCTTCCTGGCCAATTTCGGCCTGGCGGTTTTACGGCCGAAATACCTCCGCCATAACCGCCGGGATTTCTGGCTTCTCCCGCTGATCCTCATGGGTCTGGCCGGGCTGGTTCCCGTATTGATCTATTACCTCAAGGGGATCCGTTTCACGTACGGCCTGCTCGCCCCCCTCGGCCATCAGGCCGCCCTTCTGACCTTCGCCATCCTCATGGGCCAGTTCCTCATCATCGTCTTCGGCTTTTATTACGTCCTTTCGGCGTTCTATTTTTCCCGAGACCTTGAACTCCTCGTTCCTCTCCCCGTCACTCCGGCCCAGGTGCTCCTGGCCAAATTCACGGTGGTCGTCATCAACGAGTATCTGACCGCTTCGCCCATCGTCGTCCCGATGCTTGTCGCTTATGGAATCCATTCCCGGGCCGGCCTGCGGTATGGGCTGACGGCGGCGGCCGTTTACTTCCTCCTTCCGATCATCCCGCTGGCGATCGTCTCCTTGCTGGTCATCCTCATGATGCGGTTCGTCAACGTCAGCCGGAAAAAGGACGCCTTGATCATCGCCGGGAGCCTGATTCTGATGGGCGGCGCCCTCGGCCTTCAGATCTGGGCCAACCGGATGCCGGGCGCGGGCCCCGGGAAAGAGGCCCTCGTCGCCTTTTTCAGCGCCGGCGGCCTCGTCCAGAAAGTCGGAGCGAAATTCCCTCCGAGCATCTGGGCGACCCAGGCGTTGGCGCCCGGCCCGGAAAGCTCCGCAGCCGCGAATTTCGCCCTTTATGCCGGCGTGTCCATCCTGCTTTTCGCCGTCCTCTTCCTGGCCGCCAGGACGCTTTTTTACCGGGGCTTGCTCGGCCTGGGAGAGATCTCCGCCCGCAAACGCCGCCTCACCCGGGAAGGCATGGCCGCCCGGCTTTCGGCCGGCCGCCGCCCCCTCCGGGCGATCTTCCTGCGGGAGCTGCGGATCATGAACCGGACGCCGATCTTCCTCCTCAACGGCGTCCTATCGGTCGTTCTCATTCCGGTCATTTTCATCATCATGGCCCGGGTGGGCGGAGCGGCCCGCGGCGGAGACGCCCTGCAAATCATTCTCCTTCTCGGCTCGGCGAATCCGGGCGGAGTCATCCTCGGCTCGGCCCTGTTCATGACGATCTGCGGCTGCCTGAATGGAACGGCGCCTTCGTCCTTTTCCCGCGAGGGCACCCAGTTCTGGTTGTCCAAGGTCATTCCGGTTCCCCCCTCCGACCAAGTCAAGGCCAAGTTCCTTCATTCCTTTGCCATCGCCGGCCTCGGCATCATCGTCGCCGCCGTTGCGGCCGTCGTCGTCATCCGGGCCAAAATTGTCCTTGTCCTGATCGCCCTGCCGATCGCCCTGGCCGCCGCGGCCGCTCTCACCTCCCTGGGGATGATCATCGACCTTCTCCGGCCCCTCCTGAATTGGACGAATCCCCAGAAGGCCATCAAGCAGAACCTCAACGTCCTGATCGCCTTTTTCGTGGACGCCGGGCTCCTCGTCGTCCTGACGCTCGGCGGGGTTGAGCTTTTCAAGCTCGGCGTCCGGATGGAGATCGCCGTCGGAATCATATTTCTCTTCCTGCTCGCCATGGCCGGCGCGGGAATCACCGGCCTGATGAAAATGGCCGAACGGCGCTACCGGGACATCGAAGCCTGATTTTTTGCCTTTTCCGGAATGAACGGGCCGCCGATCTCCGGGCTATTTGACCGTAAAGACCGCGGACGAGACGGCCATCTCCCCCGTCTTCGGATCCATGGCCTCGATCTTGAGGCCGTATTTCCCGGGGGAAAGCTCGCCCGTGGAGATGTCGGCCAGGTAGAACCAGGTCGGACCGTCGGCGCTTCGCTCGAGAATGGAAATCGGGACGGCCGCCGAAGCCGGGGCATCCGGCGCAAGAAGGGACGCTTTGATGACGAGATCCGCCGCCCCCCCGCTCGGAATGCGGAGGGCGGCCAGGATCTTGGCCGCGCCGGCCGGAACGTCGCCCGCGAACGGCGCGTACTGGTTCGAATCGAAGCCGTAGAATCCGGCCAGAGACTCGCCGGAAGACGACGTCAGGTCCATGGCGTCCTTTTCCGGAACGAGGAACAACGGCGGATCCAGGGAAAAAGCCGCAGCCGGCCGATCGGGAATGACGACGGGAGACGCTCCCCGGGCCCCGCGACCCGTTTCGCTGTTCCGAAGGACGATCCGGCCGACGTAGGAACCGGGTTTTACGGGCACGAGGAAAGAGGGGAAGACGATTCCCCGGGCGTTATCGGGGAGACCCAGCCGGAAGCTCCGGGTGGCGGCCAGGTCGCCTTTCTCGTTCATGAGCAGGAAGTACGCCTCGGCTTCCTTTCCCAGGAATTCGGCGTGGGCCTCCCGGGAAAGTCGGGCATACGCCAACAGGCCGGGCGCGCCCTTGACCGTGAGAGGAAGGGCGACGACCGGGATGTCCGCCACGTCCTCCGCTATCCCGGGCGAATCGCTCAAGGCCAGGTCGATGACATGGAGCAGCTTTTCGAAGCGGCTGTATTTGCTGAACGGCTTGGGATTGTAATAGCCGCCCTGGGTCCGAACGTCGACTCCCCGCCGGTTGACCTTGACCTTGATTTTGTGGAAGGCCTCGTCCCAGGCCTCCGTTACGGAATAACCGAGGACGTAATATCCAAGCGTCGTTTTCTGGATGTCCTCGGCGACGGCTTCGGGCTGCATCGTCTTGGCGTAAAATTTCCCGTCGGTTTCGCCGGCCAGCTGGCGGAGCGAATCGGCGCCTTCGAAATCCCGGATCGCCGCGCCGGACGCGCCTTCGATGGCGCTGACGTCGGTCTCGTTCCGGCCGCGGGAGACGTCGACGGAGTAAATGGGGCAGTTGCTCGCCTTGAATTCCTTGAGCATTCTTTGATGCTCGTCCCGCAGCAACGTGTTGCTCTGGGCGGAATTGTATTTGCCCAGCTGGCTGGACAATTGCTCCGGCGTCGTCCAGTCTCCAAGCGAGGCCACTCCTCCCTCCCGGCCATAAAGATAATTGCGGGCGACGCCGTTGGAGAACAGAACGACGTTCTTGAAGCCGGGCACGTACCGCAGGACTTTGGCCATCTGGCCCAGGGCGACCAATAGCCCCTGGGCCTGGCCGACATAGCTCTGCTGCTCGGCCCCTTGAAGCCCCTTGTCGGCGGTAATGCGCCCCCACAAGGAGGCCTGATTCTCAAAAAACTGGTTTTCGGGATCGGCCACCCTGTCCTGCATATCCGTGATCGGGCTGGGAATCGCGAGAAAAGAGGAGGTGAAAAGGTAACGAGTGAAGTTTTCGGCCCGGCCGGCCACCGGCCGGGCGGCGAAGCCGTCGACGATCGCCCGGACCCGGGCATGATCGGTCGTCAGATATTCGTGGAAAACAAGGCCCCGTTCCAAGGTGTAGCTGACCACTCCGATCTCGTCCGTCGGACGGAGGTCTTTGTCCAGAAAATCGAGGGCCGCGGCTTTGGCCTTGACGATCCCCCGCGGATCCGTGAGCACGAAATCAAACACGAGAAAAAATTTCCGGCCCAGCGGGGGCGCTTCAGCGGCCGCCGGGGCGGCGGCCGGAGCGGCGGTCCCTTCCGCCTCGGCAAAGTGTTTTTCGAAATGGGCCACCGGGAAGCTTTTGCCGTTGTCGATGATCTCAAAGTCCGCGGCGGTGAGATCGGTCACCGGAGCGTCTTTTTTCCCCGTCACGTAGACCTGGAGCAACTTGACCGTGACGAAGGACTCGTATTGAAGAGGTTTCTCTTTTGTCTGTCGGGCCGGAAGCGCGGCCGCCGCCGCAAGGCTAAGGGCACAGAGAGCAAAAAAGCCGAATTTACGCATCTTTCCCTCCGTGGCCTTATTAGACCTTTTCGCCGGGGAAAAAGCAACTTTGAGCACGACGCGAACGGCCGCCGCGCTTTTATTTGACCGTGAAGACGGCGGAAGATTCGGCCGCGGCCCCCGTTTGCGGATTCCGGGCCTCGATCTTGAGGGTGAACCGTCCGGGAGAAAGCGCTCCGGTGGCGATTTCCGCAAGATAAACCCAGGTCTTCCCGTCGGCGCTCCGCTCGAGAATCGAGACAGGGACTTCAGCCGGAGCCGAACCCGCCGACGCGAGGAGGGCGGCCTTGATTTCGAGCCCCGCTGAGCCTCCCGGCACCCGAAGCGCGGCCAGGAGCTTGACCGTTCCGGCGGAAACGTCGCCGACGAAGGGGGCATACAGGTTCGGATCATACCCATAGAATCCGACAAGGGATTCTTTGGGCGACGCCGGCAGATCCATGGCGTCCCGATCGGGGACGAGAAACAGCGGAGGGTCAAGCAGGAAATCCGCCGTGGAGTGGACGCTGACGACCGCCGGCGACGATCCGCGGGCGCCGTCGCCCGTGTCGATGTCCCGTAAAACGATCCGGCTGATATAGGATCCCGGGCTCGCCGGAACGAAGAAGGAGGGAAAAATCGTCCCCCGGCCGTTGTCGGGGATCTCCAGCCGGAAGCTCCGGGTGGCGATCATGTCGCCCTTCTCGTTCATGAGCAAAAAGTAGGCTTCCGCTTTCTTCCCCAGGAATTCGGCGTGGGCGTCGCGGGAAACGCGGGCGAAGGCGAGAAGCCCGGGCGTCCCCTTGTTCGTCAGGGGCAGGGCGACGATCGGGATTTCCGCGGACGACAGGGGCGTCTCGCTCAGGGCCAGATCGATGACGTGGAGCAGCTTCTCGAAGCGGCTGTATTTGCTGAACGGCTTGGGATTGAAATAGCCGCCCTGGGTCCGGACGTCCAATCCGGGGCGGCCGACCTTGACCCTGATCTTATGAAAAGCCTCATCCCACGTCTCGGTGATGGAATAGCCGAGGACGTAGTAACCGGACGTGATTTTCTGGATATCCTCGACGATGCGCTCCGGCTCCATCGTATTAGCGTAGAACTGGCCGCCCGTCTCTCCCGCGAATTGACGGAGCGAATCGGCGCCCTCGAACTCCCGGACGGCCGAATTGGACGTTCCCTCGATGGCGCTGACGTCGGTTTCCTTGCGGGCGCGGGAGACGTCGACGGAATAAATGGGGCAATTGGACGCCTGGAACTCCTTGAGCATTTTCAGATGCTCTTCGCGGAGCAGCGCGTCGCCCCGGGCGGAATCATACTTGCTGAGCTGGCTGGCCAGCTGGTCCGGAGTCGTCCACCCCCCGAATGAGGATCCGCCGCCCTCCTTGCCGTAGATGTATTGGCGGGCGATCCCGCCCGAAAACAGGATGACGTTCTTGAAGCCGGGAATGTACCGGAGGACCTTGGCCAACTGGCCGAGGGCGACGATCAATCCCTCGGCCTGGTCCACGTAGCTCCGCCGTTCGGCGCCCCCCAGGCCGCGGTCGGCCTGGGTCCGCCCCCAGAGGGCGGCCTGCCCCTCATAAAACTGATTTTCGGCGTCGGGAACCGAATCCTGCATCTGCTGGGAGGTCGGCAGCGCGAGGAACGAAGAGGTGAAGAGGTGATGGGTGAAGCTTTCGGCCCGGCCGGCCAGCGGCCGGGCGGCGAAGCTTTCGACGATCGCCCGGACCCGGGCATGATCGGTCGTGAAATATTCGTGGATGACGAGGCCGCGTTCCAGCGTATAGCTGACGACGCCGATCTCATCCGTCGGCCGGACGTCCCCGCTCAGGAACTTGAGGGCGGCGCTTTTGGCTTTCACGATCCCGCGCGGGTCCGTGAGAACAAAATCGAAGACCAGGAAGAATTTCCGGCCGAGGGGAGGAACCGCGGCCGGGGCGGCCGCGGCGGAAACGGACGCCTTTTCCGTCTCGGTGAAGTGCTTCTCGAAATGGGTGACCGGAAAGCTTTTGCCGTTGTCCAGGATCTCGAAATCCGCGGCCGAAAGATCGGTCACCGGCGCTCCCTTCTTCCCCGTCACGTAAACCTGGAGAAGCTTGACCGTGACATAGGATTCATACTGAAGGGCTTTGTCCTTATCCTGAGGAAGCCCGAACCCGGGGAGGGCCGCGGCCAGAAAGACAACGGCCGCGGCAAACAGGGCAAGCGTCTTATTCATGACAGTCTCCGAAAATATTCTCGATGCGCAACCATAACCCTAATATTATAACGCAACCCCCGTCGGAATGTTGCCTGGGACGGCGAAGAGGGAGCGCGGGGAGGGGAAATCCGGCAAAAAAAAGGGGAGGGGCCGAAGCCCCTCCCCCGAGGTTACAGTATGGGGTCCGCGATCAGAAGGAAATGCGGGCCGACAGCTTGTACGTCCGGAGTCCGGTAAGAGACACGAGTCTCTGGTAGTTATAGCCGAGAACGCGGGTTCCGGTGGAACCGCCTTCGGAATCCGGATACCAGACGCCGCCCGGCTGCTGGCCGACATTCACGTACTTGTTGCCCAGCAGGTTGAACACGTCGGCGAAGACGGCGACCTTGCCGAAGCCGAGCTTGAATTCCTTTTCGAGCCGGAAGTCGACGTTGTCCCAGGACGCGCTGCGATGCTCGCCCGTGGGCTGGAGCTTGACGGAGACCCATCCGTCGGCATACCAAGAAGCGACGTTGTTTTCCGCGACCCAATCGGCCGGCGGAATGATCGTCACGTCTTGAGGAATGGACCAGAAGGCGCCGCCGCCTCCAATCGGGCCGCCTTCATAGTGGCGGTAGATGAAGGAGCCGACGAAGCCGAGCGGAATGTTGAACGTTCCATACAACTTGATGGCCAGGGGGATGTCGTTGAGGTCATAGCCCCAGCCGTTGACGTAGTAATTGGCGCTGTAATAGTCCTGGCTCTTGAGGGTCGAATAGGTGACCGATCCGCCCAGGGCCCAGCCCTTGGAGTAGCGTTTGTCGAACGTCAGCTCGAAGCCGTTGTATACGCGCTTGGAATTGTCGCTCGAGGCCTGACGGGTGGTGACGTTTTCCCAGTCGTAGTCGTTGGTCGGGTAGTAAACAGTGACCGTCGAGGTCTTCCAATCGCCGACGCCGGGAACGGTGGTGGTGAAGGGAACCCAGAAGCCATCGGGGGCCTGGTCGTACGGAAGATCCAGGTATTCGCCGGACACCCGGTTGTACCAGGTATCCCAGTGGCCGTGGTAGCCTCTCGTGTTGACGTACTGCACCTTGACGGAGAAGTCCTTGGCCAGCTCGTGGCTGAGGGAGACGATGAATTCGGTGTTGTCCGGAGGCACTAATTGGTATTTCTGGCCGTCATAAGCGACGTTCTGGGCCAGGGACTCCAAGTCGTTCTCCCAGAAGCTCCAGTAGCCGTCGGTGGGCTCATACGCGTCGACGCCGGGGTCGTCGGCTATGCCGTTTCCGTTGTTGTCCCACCAATTGAAGTTGTAGGACGCCTGGATGTTGGGCTGGGCGTAGCAGTACCACATGACCGGCACGGCTTCGTAGAACCTGCCCCAGGAAACCTTGAGGGCGGTCTTCCCGTCGCCGAAGAGGTCATAAGACGCGCCGATGCGCGGCGAGAGGGTCGTCGCGTCGAACACGTTCTTGTTGGCAGCGATATCGAACGGACCGTAGGGGTTCCAGCCGATGTGCGATTCGACCTGCAGGCCGACCTTGTAAGCGATGCTGTCCTGGGCGACTCCGGTGGACCTTCCGCCGCCGTGCCATCCTTTGTATTTATCGAAACGGAGGCCGAAGTTGATGGTCAGGCGGTTTTTAAGGGTTGTGAACGAATCCTGGAAGTAGGCGCTGATGCGGTTGCCGGGCAGATCCTTGGTCGCGTCGCCTTCATTGGGAGCGTTGGCGGCCAGGTTGATGAGCCCGTCTCCGTATTGCTCGCGGGGATACTCTCCGGCGCCCTGTTGACGCAGAGCGTCATAGTAATGAACATTGCCGTCATAGTAGTACATCGTCAGCGGGTTGCCGCGGGCGACGCCCAGCTTGTCGAAATAATAGAGGTATTCGACGCCGGCGCCGATTTCATGGTTGCCGCCCAGCACGCCGTCCATGAAATGGGTCAGACGGACGGAACCCGTATAGCTGTTCCGGTTCTGATAGAGGTCCTCGCCCTCGTGGGCGCCCCAACGGTAGCCAGTGTACCAGTCGTTCTTGGCGATGGAATTCATCGTCTCTTCCGGGCGGACCAACGGCCATTTGAAGATGTTGGCGGCGCCGCGGATGGCGACGACGGTATTGGGGCTGAGCGTCCAGTTCAGCTCGCCGGTCAGAGCCGTGCGATTGCCCTTCGACATCCACTTGGCTTCTTCCGTGGTGTAGTAGCCGTAGCTGTAGGTCGACTGGTCATAAACGCCGTTGAACATCACGAAGAACCGCATCTTCTCGTTGATCTGGGTGGTCAGCTTGAGGAACGGCGAGAAGCTTTTGGCCGGGATGTCATACAGGCCGTAGGACTTGCCTTCGATGGTGACGGGATCGAAGCTGAACGTGTACTCGTTCTGGCCGTATTCGGCCGTCGTGTAGAACCAGAGCCTGTCCTTGATGATCGGGCCGCCGAGGGATCCGGAGAAGTTGTAGTCGTACTTGGCGAAGCCCGGCTTGGACTTCTTGAAGGCGACGAACTCTTCATCGGTGAAGAGCATCTGGTTGAGGTCCTTGGCCGTGTAATAGAACTGGCCCTGGCCGTGGAACGCGTTTCCGCCGGCCTTGGTGACGACCGAAATGAACGAGCCGCCGGAGCCGCCGACTTGGGCCGGCAGGCCGCCCGTCGTGATCTCGATTTCCTCCACGCTTTCGAACTGCGGCCGGATCTGGATGCCGCCGGTCGTCGGGCTTTCGCCGTTGACGCCGTCGATTTCATAGGCCGTGGAGCCGGGGTTGGCGCCGTGGACGCTGCCGGTGTAAGCGGCGATGCTGCCCGCCGCACCGGCCGTGATGTTGAAGAGGTTGGAGATGTTGCGGTTGAGGGGCAGGTTCTGCAGCAGCTCCGTGGAGACGACGCTGCTGAGCTTGTTGGACTGCAGGTCGACCACGGGGGCCGCGCCGGTGACCGTGATCTCTTCCGCCATCTTGGTCACTTCCGTGACCAGGGCGACGCTGTACGTCTGACCGGTTTCCACCACGATGTCGGGACGGATGACCGTCTTGAAGCCGGTCAACGCGGCCGTGATCGTGTAAACGCCCGGCGGCAGGTTGATCAGACGGTAGAGGCCTTCTTCGGTGGTCACGGACGTGACCACGCCGATCAAGGCCGGGCTCTTGGCCGTCACGGTGGCGCCGGGAACCGGCGTTCCGTCGGCCTCGGCGACCGTTCCCTTGATGACGCCGTTCTGACGCGAAACCTGCGCGCTCAGGAACGGAACCATCAGGAGACACAGAATGACGACGAAAATGTTTCGTCTCAGGTTCATGATTCCTCCTTTTCCTTTCTTTTTCCTATAGGACTCGTCCTACGCCGAGAGATGTTCATGGATCGTCGAAAAATGATTCCCACCTCCCCATTGTTTGATTGATCGGCATGGTTGGAAGGCCGCGCCGGTGAGACGGCTCGAATGACAGAGGCGAATGTCTCTTATCATGGTTGCGTGTACGTTCACGCATAAATATATCTCCAGAAATATTTTTGTCAAGCAATATTTTATCCCGATAAAATCGATCGGTTTCACTACGAAGATTGGATTCTCCGCGACGCGTTTCCAGATAGGCCGGGGACCGGCCCTGGACGGCTCTCGGTCGCCTCGATTATATTTTGCATATCCTATTTTTATTCAACAATTTAAAGGAAAGCAGGCTCCCCGGTATCGAACTACGGCCCCGGCCTTCCCGACCGCCCGCGCCGCTCCGCCGAGGTTCTCCCCAAAAACGGCCGCGGAACCGCCGAAAAAAAATTTTCAAGGAAACGGGCAAACCGGTCTTTGGACGTGATTTTCGCCCGATCCGAGAGGATCGTAAAAGAGACAAATCATCCGATTTATGTTATCGTACACATTGTTTTCACCGTCGGGGCCCGGAAGCCCGGGGCAATGAACGCGATTTTGCGATTTTTGTGGTATAGTTGATTATGATCTCGTTGATTTCCGACCCCTCGGCGTCCGAGGGGATACGGGGAAGGAAATCGGCGGAGAAATGAGGAATATCATGCATCAAACAAACCTTAACCGTATCGGAAGCGTGGTCGTTGGAATGCTGGCGGGCGTTTTGATTCTGGGACTGCTTGTCACGGCAAGCGCCCAAGAAAACATGGGCCGCGGTCGGATCGGCGGCCAGGTCACGGACGAAGCCGAGGCCCCCATCATCGGGGCCAAGGTCGTCGCCCAGAGCACCCAGAGCACGGCCATGCTCGAAGCCGTCACCGACAAAAAGGGCCGGTATTCCATCATCGGCCTGGGTACGGGACTCTGGCGGATCACCGCCGCGAAAGAGGGCTACGCTGAAGTCACCATCGAAAAGGAGATCTTTCAGCTAAAAACGAATCCCCCGATCGATTTCGTCATGAAAAAGGCCGAGGAAGCCCAGGTCGCGAGCGGCACGCCGTTGATCGACGAGGGCAACGCGGCCCTCGACAAAGGGAATTTCGACGAAGCGATCGCCCTCTACCGGCAGTTTCAGGCCGCCCAGCCGGACGTTTACGGCATCCGGGTCAACCTCGGCATCGCCCTCCTGCGCAAAGGCGACCTGGACGCGGCCGAAGCCGAATATCAAGGCGCCCTGGAAGATGTCCTCCGGGTCAAAGGAGAATACGCCAAAGACAAGAACGTGGCCGTCCGGGCCCTCTCCGGGCTCGGCGAGCTGTCTTTTAAACGCGGCGACCTGGAAACCGGAAGAAAATATTTCACCGAAGCCCTGAACGTCTCCCCCGAAGATGAAAACGCGGCTTACAATGTCGCCGAAATCCTCTTCTCCAACCAGAATATCGACGAAGCCATCCGCTTCTTTGAAATGGCCGCCGAGATCAAGAAGGACTGGTCGAAGCCCCGCCTTCGCCTCGGTTACGTTTACCTCAACAAGGGCGACCTGGACAAATCGATCGAGAATTTCAATGCCTTCCTCGCCCTCGATCCCGAAAGCCCCGAAGCCGAAAAGGTCAAGGGGATGATCGCCGCGATCGAAAAAATGAAATAGAGAGCGGCCCGGCCCTCAGCGTCCCCCGGCCGGCAGGTATTCGAGAAAGAATCCGTAGCGCAGCTTTTCCAGGTGCGCCCCCCGGATGCCGTGGCGCCGATTGGGGTATTCCATGAAGTGAAAGGGCTTGTCGAGCTCGATCAACCGGTTCAGCAGCCGCTGCGTTCCCTGGAAATGGACGTTGTCGTCCCCCGTGCCGTGGATGATCAACAGGTGCCCGGCCAGGCCTTCGGCGAAGCTGATCGGCGAGCCGTCGTGATACCCCCGGGCATTGTCCGCCGGCAGGCCCATATACCGTTCCTGGTAAATCGAATCATAAAGCGCCTGGTCCGGCACCGGGGCTCCGGCGACCCCGACCTTGAACAGGTCCGGGGACCGGAACATCAGGTTGAGGGTCATGGACCCTCCGCCGCTCCAGCCGTAAACGCCCACCCGGCTCAAATCGACATAAGGCCGGGCGGCGGCCAGGACCCGGACGGCCGCGGTCTGTTCCTTCGAGGCCAGCACGCCCACCGCGCCGTAAACGACCTTGCGCCAGGCCCGTCCCTTGGGCGCCGGCGTTCCCCGGTTATCGAAGCTGGCGATGAGGTAGCCTTCGTCGGCCAGGGCCGCCGACAGCAGCCGGCCGGCGCTCCAGCTGTCCGTGACGGTCGTTCCGGCGGGTTCGCCGTAAACGTAAACGATCAAGGGATACTTTTTCGCCGGGTCGAAGTCCTTCGGCCGGATCAGCCAGCCGTCGAGCTCGATCCCATCGTCGACGGGAATGCGGAACATCTCCGTCCGGCCGGCGAGAATCGGGCCGACCTTCGCCCGCAAGTCGGCGTTGTCGGAAAACACACGGACCGTCCGATGTTCCGGGAGAGAGATGAAATCGGACGTCCCCGGCGCGGCGAAGGTCGAGCAATCGTGAAAAGCCCATCGGGCGTCGGGAGAGAGACGGTATCCGTGCGTCCCCGAAGCGCCGGCCGGAGTCACCCGCTCGGTGGACGTTCCGTCCAGGCGCGAGCGGTAAAGATACTGCTGGGTGGCGTTTTCCGGCGAAGCGAGGTAATACAGCCAGCCCCCGGCCTCATCGACCCCGGCGACGGAAAGCAAATCGAAGGGCGAGGTCGTGATCAGCCGGGCTTCTCCCTCGCGGGAGACGGCATACGCATGCCGCCAGCCGTCGCGTTCGCTGACGAACAGCAGGCGGCGGGCTTCGTCGATCCAGACGAATTCGTCGTTGATGTCGACCCAGGCGTCGTCCCGGTCCCTGAACATCTCGCGGACCCCGCCGGTTTCCGCGTCGCCGAGAAGGACGGCGTTGGTGTTCTGGAGGCGGTTGAGATGCTGGAGAATGACTTCCCGCGAATTGCCGGCCCAATCCATCCGGGCGACGTAGTTCTCCCGGGGTTCGCCCGGAATTTTCAACCAGACCGTCGGGCCGCCGGCCGCATCCACGACGCCGATCCGGACGGCGGCGTTGGTCTGGCCGGGCTTGGGGTAAGGATATTTCGTGATCACCGGGTAGAGGGAATCGGTGTAATTGATCAGGGCGAACTCGGATACGCCGGACTGGTCGAACTGGAAATAAGCGATTTTCCGTCCGTCCGGGCTCCAGGCGAAGCCGTCGCGCAGATAGAACTCTTCCTCATACACCCAGTCGGAGGTTCCGTTGATGATCATCGGCGAGCCGTCCGCGGTCAGGGCCCGGACGGTCCCCCCGGCCAGATCCTCGACATGGATATTGTTGCCGCGGACGTAGGCCGCCCGCGATCCGTCCGGGGAAAGCTTGGCGTACAGCACGCCGTCCGAAGCGTCTTTGGCCAGCCGGCGCCAGGACCCGTTCGTCCGGTCCAGAATCCAGTAGGCGTAGGCCGTTTTCCGGATCATGGTCGGGCGCGGGTCGGCGGCGAAAAGGATTTTCTCCCCGCCCGCACACACCGTGTATTCCACGCCGGCCAGCGGCCGGCCGAGCTCCGGGGGCGTCAATTGGCCGGCCGACAGCCACACGGCGCGTTTTCCGGAAGACGGATCCACCCGGACGATTTCCACCGCTCCGGACGAGCTCCGCTCCCAGACCAGATAAGCCGCGCCTCCCTCGATCCAGACGCCGGATTCGCCCCGGGCGGGGTAGAATTCCGGAGCCGCCAGGCGCCGGATCCATTCATCGAACCGCGGCGTGACCTGGCCCCTCGCGGGAAGCGCGGCGGCTCCCAGGGCAAAAACGAAGAATACGGCGATGATTTTTGCGCACATCCGGGAAGTTTTCATGTCGAATCCTTTGTTGCGGCGTTCCCGGAGAATATATCGCCGGCTTTGCGCCGGCGTCAACCGCATGATCCTTTTATTTAATGATCTTGTAGATCTCTCTCCAGGAGACGACCCGCAGGAGCGATCCGACGGGCTGCTCCAAACGCTCGATCGTGGAATCGTATTCCTGGATATAAACTTCTTTCTTGGACCCGCCGGAGCCGCTCTGCAACTCTGCGACCGTGACGGCCTTCCGCGCCTTGCTGGCCAGCTGGAGACTCTCGGTCGTCCCGCCGAGAGGCGTCTTGAGAGCCGAGGAACCGACGACGCTCCCCGACGCCGTCTGAATAAAGCGGGCATAAATCCGACCTTCCTGGGACAGGTTCACGCAGGGATTGACGTTTTCGATGCTGCCTTTGAGCGAGCTGAAATAAACGATCTTGTCCGAAATGACGGGATCGGCCCAGACTTTTTCCCCGGAAGCCATCGTCCCCATTTTCAGCGTCGAGGACAATCCCGTTTCCGTGGCGTCACCGATGTACCATTCCGTCGCCGCCGAGGACCCCGTGTCGGTCATGGCGATGAAGGCGTAATAACGGTCCGAGGGAGCCGCATCGTCGCCCCCGGTGCCGAACATGACATGGATCGGAAGGTTGCCGGTCGTCGGATCCAGGACCACCGCCGGTTTAGTGATGATCGGGTAATACATCTTATCGGTGTAAAGCGTGGTCAATGTCCATTTCTTCGCGTTCGAGCTGGTGAACGGCAGCCGGTAGAGGCGGCCGTCCAAGTCGCCGAAATAGACATAGTCCGTCCGGTAGTCCTTGTCGACGTCGACGGCCGTCGGCGCGCCGGGGACGGCGACCTGGATGTTGGGATAGGGATTCGAACATTTGGAGGATAAGCTCGTATTCACGTCGGCCGTGACCGCGACCTTTTTCAAAATCGCTCCCGTATCGAGCCGGATGACGTAAAAATAGTTGCCCACGACCCGGCTCGCGTTGTTGTCGTAGCCCGAGCCGACAAATGCCACCCAGTAATACGTCGAGCTCGAGAGGACCTGACCGAACACGGGAACCGACCAGGTTTCGCCCATCGTGGAGGAGTCCTTCGCCTCCCACAAAACAACGGGATTCGTCGGATCGGTGACGTCCAGAGCGAAATAATAGTTCAGCCCGCCGGCGACCGTACTTCCCTTGCCCGCCCCCTGGCCGCACATCAATACCGTTTTCCAGGCGCCGCCGATATAGGCGTCGCCCACGTATGGCGTGCCGTCGACATAATAATCGTGCTTGAGGTACCGGGTCGACGTTGTGCTGTCCCACCCGGACATGTTGACGAGCTTGGGCAGGAGATTATAGGGAATGAAGGCCCAAAGCTCCGCGCCCGTGACCAGGTCGAAGCAGTGGATCATCCCGTCGTTGGCCCCGATATAGATGACCGTCTGTCGGCCGGCATTGGCTGTTTTAAAGGCGGCATAGGCGCTCCCCAAGGCGCTGGAATCGCCGGAAGGAGGTCCGACCAGGACCGGATTCGAGTGGAGAATGTCTCCCAGCTTCCAGGAGCGGCCCTGGCCCAGGACGAAATTGATCAGGCCGGCGTTGTCGCTGTTGGTGTCCTTGAGAAGCGAGGCGAGCGTCGAGGCATTGGAAGCGGTGAAGGCGATCCGGGTGAGCGGGGACGAGCTCGTGGGCTTGTACGCCGTATAAACCGTTCGGTCCGAGTAGCTCCGGGCGGCCAGCAGCTGCCCGGCATCCCAGAGGATCGACCCCCCCGAAGCCACGCTCCGGCCGGTCGAGCTCGAGAGGTCGGACGTAGCGATCGTCTGGAGCTGGGAGCCGCTCGTGCTGACCAGGGGGATATCGGTGACGTCGTAAGCCCGGAGCTGTCCCTCGTATCCCGGAAAGATGAAGGAAGCCGAGATGACCAGCTTCCGCCGGGTTCCGGAGATGATGGCCGCGGCCGCGGCCGAGGACCGGGAATACTCCCGGCGTTCGACATAAACGTATTCGAAAGCGAGGCGGTCGACGGACGGGGTTTCGTAGGAAGCGTTGGGATATGACGTGATGCTGTCGTCGGAGGCGGCCAACACCGCCTTCCAGCGAAGCCGCGAGCCGAAGGTATGAAATTCATGCCAGACCTGGTTCGTGACGCTGGTGATCGCCGACCCGGAAAAATCCGCGTAATATTCCCAGGATTGCCCCCCGTCATTCGAAACATAATAGGTGACGGCCAGGCCGCTCGAAGACGATCCCTTGACCGTCTGGTCGATGGCCGTCAGCCGGACTTTGGTGATGGCGAACTGGTTGCTCGATAGCGTGGGGGTCAGGTTCGTCGAATAGCCGACTCCGGAAAGATTGTAGACGTCGGCGATCGAATTGACGAAGACGTAGTAATAGCGGCTGTCGTTGCCGTCGGCGATCAGGAAATCCAGGTCGCCGTCCTTGTCGAAATCAAAAATGGCGCCCATGTCGAAATCTTCGACGGCGGGGGACCTGGTCGGCCCGTCGTAAACGAGGGTGACGACGAAGCTTCCGGTGCCGTCGTTCCGGAAGTAATAACATTTGCCGCCGTAGCCGGCGTTATAGGAGGGGTAGACCCAGTTGTCCGTCCCGATGACCAGGTCCGTATCGCCGTCGCCGTCGAAATCGGCGCAGAGACTGACGGTCGCCGCCCCGTCAAACATGTTGTTGTGAAGGTCGCCGCTTGCGTCGGTAAACGTCGCCGCCAGGGTGAAGTCCCGCATTCCGTCGTTGGTATAGAAGAGCAGATTCCCCGAGCTGACGCTCCCGGCGATGATGTCAAGGGTGCCGTTGTCGTCGAAATCCGCGACGGAAACGGTACTGACCCCATAGCCGCCGAAACCGGTGGCGATCAGAGGCGTGGATTCGATACTGAAAGTGCCCGCCGTGACCAGGCCGATGCCGGTGTTGGTGATCTGGAGGATTTCGCCGGCGAGGTTGCCCAGGACGACGTCGATGTCGCCGTCGCCGTCGAAATCCAGGGACTGCATGCAAGTCGCCGTCCAGTGAATGCCTTTGACCAACGTCAGCCAGGACGACGTCCGATCGACCTGGGTGAAGCTGACGACGCCGGTGTTGACCCCGCCGCTGATGAGGTTGTTCCGGTAAAGCCAAATGCGCTTGGCCGGGCAGGATCCGCCCGTCGTCGAGCAGACATAGAGAAAATCGAGGTCGCCGTCCCCGTCATAATCGCCCGAGGTCAGGGCGCTATGGCCCTCGGTGTCGAGCGTCGCTCCGCCGACGCCCTTGGTCGGCCAGCCGCTCGAGTTGCCCGTGCTTCCGTCGATCCAGTGAGTGATCGTGAATGTCCCGACGTTTCCGGAAACCCCCATGTTGCGGACGAACGCAAGGCAGTTGGAATAAGAGCTGCTCGTCCCGACATAATCCGGCCAGCCGTCGAGATCGAAGTCTCCGGTCGTCAGGGTGTTGATCCACGACGGGACGGATGTCGGGTTGGCGATCGAGAAATTCGATCCCAATTTGCTGAGGGTCATGATCCCCTGGGGATTGGAGGCGTCGTTGTACCAGAACTTGGTCGAGCTCGCGGACAGGTCGAGGTTTGTCCCATTGCTGAACGTCTCCGTGACCGAGGCCGTATTTTCCGTGCACTGGGCCAGGGCGGACGTCCCGCCGGACAGGAGGAGAAGAACCGCGAACGCCGCCGCCGTGACTGCCTTGGGGTTCTGCATTTTTCCCATGTTCGCCTCATCCGTTGTTTTCATATTCGAGGACGATCTCCAGACGGGTCGTCGACAGCAGCCGCGTCCCGACCCGGACCTCGCCGATGACCACCAGGAGAGCGTCCTGGTAATCGGTGACTCCGCCGGCCGCTTCATCGTCGATGAGAAAAACCGTATAGGCCAGGGTGTTGTCGGTCACGCCGGTCTCGGTCGTGGCGAAGGTCTGGCGGAAAAAGAGAAGCGGCGTATAATCGGCCGTTCCGTCCTTTCCGGGGTCGAGGGCCAGGAGGATGTCCTCGTCCGTCATCCGCCGGAAATAATAAGTATTCGTCGCGCCCGAGACGACCGGCAGGGCGATGTTGTTCGGCGAAGAAAGGCAATGGCCGTTGAAATCCGTCCAGGCCCCGGACCCGAAAGCGCCCTTGATCAAGGCCTGGGCCGCGCCGAACCCCGCCTCGGCGGCGTTGAAGGCTTCTTCTTGGAGCCGCAGGCCGCCGGACATCTTCGGACCCATCGAAGTCAGGGTCAGCAGGGTGATGCCCAGGGCCGCCAGGCCGGCGACGATGAGGATGACGATGAAGAGGCCGGCGCCCCGTTCCCGTTTTCGCGACCAGACGGTTCTCATCTCGCCCCCGAGTTGTAAAGGTTCAAGGACAGGTTGCGGACATTGGCCGTGGATTCCACGAGAAAGCGCTTGTGCCAATCGGGGACGGAGGCCGCGGCGGTGTTGGCCACGGCCGGCCGCCCGTAGAGGGCGTTGGCCGTGCCGGTGGTGCGGCCGACCGAAGCGAATACGTTCGGCGTCCGGCCGAGAATCAGAATCCGGATCTGGCGGACCTTGGCGATCTGGGCGGGCGTCCAACCTGAGTTCCAATTCTGGAAACCGTCCATCGCGCCCGTCGTGTCCCCGTCGAAATCGCCGTTGTATTGGAACTGGAGCGTTTCGATGTTCTGGGCGATGGGATAATGCTGGGCATTGATGGTCATATAGAGGACGCCGCCGACGCCGCCGCCGATGTAGCCGTCCGTCCCGGCCGTCAGGCCGGCGGCGCTGCCCGTGACGTCGAGCCAATATTCGCGGATGTCGGAGAATAAGACCGTTCCCCCGACGAAATCATCGTCGGCGCAGATGTCCGAAAGGCCGCCGGGAGGATTGATCCCCGGCGCCCGGCCAGGGGCAAAAACGAACTTTTCGGTCGTCCCGTTCGGATTGTGGCTGACATGGGTGATGACCCGCGTGGCGACGCCGACGCAGGTCGAAACAGAGCTGGGAATGACGAGAACGGCCTTGCCGACGTAAAAATCATCCGAATACGGAAAAGCCTCCAGGGAATAGTCATCCAGCGAGACGGTCGCCGAGGAGCCGTTATAGTCCGAAATGGGCAAGCTGAGAGGCAAGTCGAGGTTACCCAAAATGCGCAGGCGGTCCGGCGTTTCCGTCGTTCCGCTGATCGACTCGTTATCCGTTCCCTGGAGGACGTATCCGTTGAGAGCGGCCGTCAAGCCGGCGCCGATCATCCGGCAGTCCCGGGAGATGAAATACATCGCCGCCCGGACGTCGGTCTGGATGGAGATGAACTGCTGCTGGTCGGCGGAGATCTTGTTGCTCCGGGAATAGATCTGGAGCGCCCCGATGACGACGACCAGCATGATGGTGCTTCCGATCAGAAGCTCGATCAGAGTGAAGCCGCGGGCGCGGGCGGGCGAAGCCAAGCGCGTTCTCACGATCGTTCCCCTTACCGATAAATGACGGAGCTGATGACGGCCCGGACCCGGTAGGAGCTCGGGGCGGCCAGGAGAGTGGCGGAGGCCTTGCCCAGAGCCGACGCCGGGAAGACGAGGATTTTTACCGCCCAGCCCGATCCGGAGGCGGACAGCTGGGTGAGCCGACGAAAGTCCGTAGATCCGTCGCCGTTGATGTCGACGGGCTGGTCGGAAGACTCTCCCCGGGACGTTGACGGGAATGTGCCCAGCTCCGAGGCGGTCAGGGCCCGGAGGTAATCGAGCTGCTGCTGGGCGAGGAACGTGGCCCGGGCGATGTCCCCCGCCCGGGTGTTGTTGGCCACGCTCAATAGGAACAGCTGGGCGAGGCCGAGGAGGGCGACGCCGATGATGGCGATCCCGATCAGGGCCTCAATCAGGGAAAATCCCGGGCGATTCGCCGGCCGGAGTCGTTTTCTGAGCTTGCCCATGGTTCAACTCGAGGCCTTGATGAACTGCGTCGATCCGCTGGCGAAGAAGCGGACCCGACGGATGCTCGGCTGGCCCAGGAGAGCGAGCTTCGACGAGGAGACGGCGATCGTGTTTTTGGTGCTGTCATAGCCCGTGACGAATCCGGTCGAGTCAAAGACGATGGACAGGTCCGCGGGCAGGGTCAGAGAGACGGTGAAACCCGTCTTGATGCGCTTGACCGTTCCCGCCTTGTAGAGTGTCCAGGTGCCGGTCGGCTTTTCCTTCTCGATCCGATAGGTCCAGCCGGCCGCGTCCTGGGCGAAGCGGACCCGGTGGCTGGACTTGCTGCTGACGGACTGCCACTGGGCCAGCTGGAGCGACGTCAGGATCTCCCGGGCGTCGTTGTCAAGGCCGCGGATTTCAAAAGTATTCTGAACGTTCGGCCAGGTGACGACCGCCAGGATCCCGATGATGGCGACGACGACGATGATCTCGAGCAGGGTGAATCCCGAAACGGCGCTCACGGCGCCGAATCCCGCCCGGTTTTCACGAAAACACATGGCTAAAGGCTCTCCAACTCGTTTCCTGTTTTCGGCAATTCTCCGATTCATAATATAGTCCCCTCCCTTCCTTTTTAGCAATCCTCACGGCCGATGAGCCGGGGGGTGAGTTGCGCGCGGAAAACGGCTAGTCTTTTCCGTCATGGATTCCCCCTTCCCCGGGATTAGAGGACGAGACCGGGACGAGGACCGCGGCCGCTCCTCCCCCGCGGGCAAGGGAAAGCGTGATCCGGTCCTTCCGCGACACGGTCTTTTTTTCGATCCGGTAATCGTTTCCGTTCCGGTCGGCGTTCGGGCCGTCCAGGTACAGGGTCAGGCCGTACGTTCCTTCTCCCAGGAAGGACAGATCCAGGACGAGCTCCCGGGCGTTTTCATCGGTCATCGCCCCGACGAACCACCTCGTCCCGTTCCGCCGGGCGACCAGGACGACGTCGCCGACGGCGGCCTCGAGAACCCGCGTCTCATCCCAGACCGTCGGCACTCCGGCCAGGAATTCGAGGCATTCCGCCTCGCGGCGGTAATTGGTCGGCGAATCGGCCAGCATCTGGAGCGGGCTTTCGTAGACGACATACATGGCCAGCTGGTGGCCGCGGCTTCCCTGGCTCATCGGCCGGCGGTAAACGGGCTCGAAACACCTCATCCCGCCGTTGATCATCGCCCCCGGGGTGAAATCCATCGGCCCGGCGGCCATCCGGGTGAAAGGAAGCGTGACGTCGTGCTCGGGCGTGACGTCCCGGCTCCATTTGCTGTGTTCCAGGCCCATCACGCCTTCGGACGTGAGGACGTTGGGATACGTGCGATACAGGCCGGTCGGCTTGTAGGCCCCGTGGAAATCCACGAGGAAGCGCCGCCGGGCCGCTTCGGCCGCGACCCGGTAATAATAATTCACCATCCAGGCGTCGTCGCGCTGCATGAAATCGACCTTGAGCCCGGCCACGCCCCATTTGGTGAACTGTTCCATCGCCGCAACGAACTGGTCGTCCAGCGTTTTCCAGATCGCCCAGAGGATGATCCCGACGCCCTTCGATTTCCCGTAGGCGACGATCTCCGGAATGTCCAGGCCCGGAGAAACCGTGAGGAGATCGCCCGTCTTATACCAACCCTCGTCGAGGATGACGTATTCGATCCCGTTTTCCGCGGCGAAATCGATGTAATATTTGTAAGTTTCCGTGTTGACGCCCGCCCGGAAATCGACTCCGGCCAGATTCCAATCGTTCCACCAATCCCAGGCGACCTTCCCCGGTTTGACCCAGGAAAAATCGCCGGTCGCCGGCTTGGCCAGGCGGTAGACGAGAGTGCTTTCGATCAGGTCGGCGTCGCGGCGGGCGATCATGACGGCCCGCCACGGAAAAACCCGGCGGCCGGCCGTTTTGACGAGGTAGGGCGCCCGTTTCGTGACCGGAACGTCGCGGTCGTTTTTCATCTCTTCATTCAACGGATAAGCCGGGAATTTCCCGACGAGCGTCGCCGGCGACCCGGCCGTCCCGGCCAGATACATGCCGGCGTAGTCCTCCAAATCGGCCTCGGTGACGGCCACCTTGGGGCCGCCCGCGCCGTCGACGACGACCGGGCAAACGGCGAATTTTTTCTCCCCGACTTCGCTCAGGGACATGATTTTATAATGCCGCTCGGAATGGCTTTGAAAGCTTTCCTCTTCCCCGAACCATATCTTCCGGTCGCCAGGAAAAGCGAATTCCGCCTGCTCGGAGACGACCGTCACCGGTTGAGCGAACTCGGTTCCGAACCGGTAGGCGACGCCGTCGTCGTACGCCCGGACGATCAAGGCGTAGCCGCCGTCAAACCGCAGGGTCATTTCGTTGAACCGGTCGTCGATCGCGGCCGTTTTCTGCCGGAGGACGGGGACGAGCTTCTCCGCGACGGACCGGCGCTTCTCGCTTTTCAGCCGCGGGGCGAGGCCGAGGACCCGCGGGCCATCCGCCTCGACGGTCATGGAGATCGTCGAGGGAGCCACGAGAGCCCGGTCCTGGTCGAAGACGGCGTATTGCAGGACGGCGCCGGCCGTGATCCGGATCTCGATTTTTTTATCGGGGGAAAAGAGGGAGAAGGTCCGGTCTTTCGCCGCACCGGGGCCGGAGGAAAGCGCCGTTGCGGCAAACGCCGCAACGCCCGCAACCGCCGCAAATATCGTTTGTACCCATTTGGTTTGTCGATAAACCATGCCCTATCTCCTCCTTGCCTAAATGATCACAATCCACAAAAGTATACTCCTTTCTCGATTCCATAAAACCCGTCTGATGCAGCTCGGGCATGTCGCCTCTAGCTCCCCGGCCCCGGGAACCAGTGTGCGGTTCCCCCCACAAGTGGGTCCCCCCTCCACAACGGTGATCGTCGAGGCGACACACCCTCGCCGCAACAGACGGGATAAAATGAAAAGAAATCGCGAATCAAATTACAATTTTGACGTTGATATGCCGAATATGATATTTCAGAACAAATGCCGCCAATGTTTTTCTTGGAGCTCAGGCCATGAAAGTCATCATCCGTCTCGCGTTCGCTCTCGCCGTGCTGGTCGTCCGACCGGTCGAATCCGGTTCCCCGGTCCGGGGAGAAGACCTCAAGCCCGGGATTCCGAAAGCCGGGCCCTGCCGCGTCCGGGACGGAGGCAATCCCGATCTTTTCGTCATGACTCTGGGGGACGTCGCTCCCTCGATCGCCCAGGGGACTTATGACCCGGCGGCCGACGAGGTCAAGCTCTCGGACGGGACCGTCCTGGCCCATTATTTCCGCGACACGCTCGGCCTCAAATTTTTCCAGCCGATCGACAAATCGATTTTTCCCCATCCGCCGTCGGGATACTGCACCTGGTATTATTACTATCAGGACGTCAACGAAGGCGAAGTCATCCGCAATGCCCGCTGGATCGCCGAGAACCTGAAGGATTACGGCGCGCAATATGTTCAAGTCGACGACGGCTGGCAGAAGGAAACCGCCGACGGCCGACACGGCTCGCGGGATTGGACCGGCGTGGACGCGGCCTTCCCGGGCGGCATGGCCTCCCTGGCCGCGGCGATCAAATCGTTCGGCCTGACGCCGGGGATCTGGATCGCGCCGCACGGCCAGTCCAACGAGGCGGTCGTCAGGCAATGGCCCGGCGTCTTCCTGTTCAAGCCGGACGGCGCCTCGGCCTCTGAATCCTGGGAAGGGAAATTCCTCGTCGATCCCTCGGTCCCGGCGACCAAGGACTACCTGAAAAAGCTCTTCACCATGATGACCGACTGGGGCTACGAATATTTCAAGATCGACGGGCAGCCGACCGTCGTCGAGGAATTCGGGAAAGCCCGGGATTTTATGAAACAGCCGGGCGATCCGGCCCTCCTTTACCGGGAAACGGTCGCCGCCATCCGCGAGGCCATCGGGCCGAAGCGCTACCTTCTCGGATGCTGGGGGACGCCGGTCGAAGGCGCGGGTTACATGAACGGATCGCGGACCGGCGGAGACATCGTTCTCGGCTGGGACGGGTTCCGCGTCGCCCTGGACGCGACCATGCGCTGGTATTTCACCCATGACATCCTCTGGTACGCCGATCCGGACGTCGTCTGCGTCCGGCCCCCGCTGACCCTCGACCAGGCCCGCGTCTGGGCGACGCTGCAGGGATTGACGGGGCAGGCCCTTCTCACGAGCGACCGGTTGCCGGACCTTTCCGAGGAACGGGTCCGTATTCTCAAGCGGATTTATCCCGCGGCCGACATCCGGCCGCTGGATCTTTTCCCCTCGCCGCGGAATAAAAAGATCTGGGACCTGAAGGTCCGGCATCTCGGCCGGGCCTACGACGTCGTCGGCGTCTTCAATTTCGACGAATCCCGGAAAGTCCCGGTCGTCCTGAGCTGGCAGGACCTCGGCCTGTCCGGGGAAGGGCTTGTTCATGTCTTCGACTTCTGGAACGACGAATATGTCGGGGCCTGGGAGGGCGGCCTTTCCGTCTCTCTCTCGCCGACCTCCTGCCGCGTCCTGACCCTCGTCCCCGCGTCCGACCGGATCGAGCTCGTTTCGACCAACCGCCACATGACCCAGGGCTGGATCGACCTGGTCCGTCTCGAGTCCGACGCCGGAGGGACGGCGTTCCGCGGCCGGAGCCGTCTCATCAAGAACGACCCTTACGAGCTTCACTTCGCCTTTCCCCGCGATAAAGCCTTCGCCGCGGTCCAGGCTTTGGCCCGGAGCGGCGGCGCGGCGCTTCCCGTCAAGATTTTTAACCACCAGGGCTGGGCGACCGTCCGGATCGATCCGCCGGCCACGGCCGAAGCCGATTGGGAAGTCGTCTTCGAACCGGCGGAGGCCTATGCTTTCCCCACACGGTCCCCCGAACGCCTCCGGATCGTGCGCGCCGGCCTGGACGGCGTCGATCTCCGATGGGAGTCCCAGTACTACCTCAACGAAGGTTACCAGGTTTTGCTCGACGGGCGGAATGCGGGATTCACCGGTGACACCCTGTTCCCCTTCCGGAATCTCGAAACGGACAGGACCTATGAAGCCGAAGTCCGGGCCGTCTGGAAAGACGCTTCGATCGGACCCAGGCACAAGCCGGCGGTCCTCACGTTCACCCTCAAGGATATTCTCCCCGGCGAGCTTGCGCTCTCCTCGCTCGAGCCGCTTCCGGCCGAAGGCGGCTGGGATTTCGGGCCGAGGCCGATCCGGATCCAGGGCCGGGCGATCGAAAACGGAATCTCGATGTCCGCCGGCGGCCGCAGGGAATACGACGTCCGGGGGCTCTACCGTGAGCTCGCCGCGACGGTCGCCGTGGACGATCTTGCGCCCGAGGGGACCGTCCTGGAATTCGTCGTCTCCGGCGACGGCCGGGAGATCTGGCGGAGCGGTCCCATGAAATCCGCCGACGGACCGAAAGCTGTCCGGATCGATATCGTCGGAGTGCATCGCCTTTCCTTGGAGGTCGTCTCGCCCGCGGCCGGAGAAACGGATCCGTGGAGGATGTTCTCGCTGCTGGGCGACTGGGCGGAAGCAAAGCTTTCCGGGTTGCGTTGAAATTCCAATAATCCCGTGGGATTTCCGTAAGCACATTGTGAACTAAAAAACCGTAAGGACATCGTGTACTCTGTTGTGACTCGCCTAGAATTCTTCCGAGACCACTCGGAAGGAGTTCACGGCGATGAAATTGTCCACCG
>Ga0172371_10000101_pt1 | contig 112921 bp, 121 predicted proteins | sample Lak12m_FD_114543 | JGI IMG/M metagenome (GOLD analysis project Ga0172371, IMG submission 114543) | Freshwater microbial communities from Kabuno Bay, South-Kivu, Congo - kab_022012_12m | ecosystem: Environmental > Aquatic > Freshwater > Lake | place: Democratic Republic of the Congo...
AGATGGATACTTTGTGGAAACCGTGGGTAGAACCACTGAAACAGCAATCAGAAAATACTTGGACAATCAACAAAACAAACAGGTAGAAAGATTCCCCGGACTTTAGACCGGGAGAGTATCAATCAAAAAAGTGCCGGTTACTCGATGTCTGGAAGTTGTTTACCGAAGACTACTCCGGGAATATATAATCTCATTTGAAATTTTTTATCCCCCAATCCTGGGCCATCGCCAAAATCGCCAGTTGGTAAAATGAATAAAGATTTTTTAACCTTTTCTCGAAATTCACTAAAAACTGTTCCCCGAAGCCACTTGTTAACGCCAGCTTTTGCCTCCGGGCTAAGACTTGATGATTCATCAAAATCGTCGTCGGTAATTGGTTGACCGTCATAATTTAATGTAAGCCATTGAAGATGAGTTTTGCCTACTTTGCTTAGTGGTCCTTTTGGGCCTGATAGAATATCAAGTTCTCTTGATGTTGTTATCATTTTGCCGTGTTCTAATCTGACTCCGAAGCCAGTGCCCTTTCTGAATATGTGTATTCCGTCAGCATCAAAAAAACTCACATCCTCAGTGGTAAGAAGATTAAGGGTTGGAAATAGAAAAAGTCCATGAAAATATCCATTCTTATTTGAAAAAGCTTTACCAAAGCCAGCATAATGGCTTTTTGATTCTCCATCCAAAAAGAAACAAACCTGATTTGCTTCTTGGTCTGGAGCCTTAAGATGTGACCCGGTTGTATTATTTGAATAGCCTCGTTTCGTTTCTTGTCTCCCTCGAGAACTAAGTTCTCCGCTTTCAATTACTTGTGCGGCAAACTTGGTTGCATGTGATAGATAATTTGACTCAGAGAGTCTGTTCCTAACATTGGTGAGGAATTTTTTGTGTCCTTCAGTCAATCCAATTAAATATTCGTCTACTGCTTGTGCGGTGTATAGCAACTGGTCACGCTTTAGTCTGTTTAAGTTGGGTCTTTCCGATATTTCTCTGAGAAGATTATCAAATTCTCTGGCCAGAATAATTTCTTGTCTGAATGTCTCTTCAGTTATCCAAATAGAATTGAATGATCTAAATAGGCCTTTGCTGTCGAATTGAAAATAAGTGAGCTTTTCGTTAAATCTATATCCATATTTTTTTGAAACTTCATCTCGAAGAGATTGTTCTATTGTTGTCTGTATGCCTTCAAACGCTAGTGGACTAAAATCTCCTAGATTTAATCCGTCAAGAGAAATAATTCTGTCGTCAGGTATTTCTCTATATTGGGTCATTTTTTGTTCCCATTTTTTTCGTCGCTTCTCAGCTACACCAGAGATAATATTCCTTGCTTTTTCTGGGAAGGATGATTCTGGAGGATAATTTTTGGCGTATTCAAGAAGAGTCTCGGTTTTTTCCTCTCTTGGTGTCAAAGGTTTTTTTTCCAGCGCTGGTGGATGTGGTTTATTATTATGTTGAAGTTTGTTTATTGTCTTTTCTGTAGAAGTTGGTTCCATAAATATAAATTGTATCATAAACCTTAGAAAGAATATCTTTAGATTTTGGGTTAGTTTCTTTCTGACTTTTCAAGAAGTTCTGACATGTCTGCATACTCGTGTGGATGGTTCGGCGGCATGACAGAAGTGTCTGCTTTGGCAGTTACTGTCATTCTTTTTGAATAAATTGATTTAATTAAAACAATTTTGTCAGGATAGTTGTCCATTAGTGACTTGATCAAATCGTTGGCGTGATCTCTTAATTTCTTTGTTTGTCCCTTTTTTATTTCTCCTGTCACTTCAAGAGTCCTGCAGCAAACTAGGACTGCATCAATTTCAGAAAGTCTTCTATAGAATGTCGTTTCTCTTGATTCGTCTTGTGGCGGAGTTTCTGTGTTTAGATGAATGCTCCTATATATTGAATTTAATTCTTGTCCAAGACCAGTTATTAGGGATTCTTCGTCTTTGGTAAGTTTTACAGTTTTTGAATTTGGCTTTTCGGGAAAATAATAGTCTGAAAATGCATTAAAAACAACAAGTGTCTGGTCAAACAAAGGATGAAGAGTCGCATCGATAAATTGTTCTGAAGCGAGATGAGCCATGGTGTTAAGCATTATTTGAATATCGCTATATCTAGCTGATCCTCTATGTGCACTATATTGATCTCTTGCTTCTTGCAAAAGTTGTCTAAACAAAACATTCTTTGCAAGAACAACACCTCAAATCAAAAGAATCAGTTCTTTTAAGTGCGAAGTGGGGGCACAATTTCTTAATTACATCTATGTCCAAAAGACGATCCAGTCTTTCTTTTGATATGCTATCGGTTCTATGAACCATTCCAGGATTCTTAAAAGCGAACTCAGCAAGTTCTGTACTAAAGGCGTCGCCTTTTTTAAGAAGTGACCGATAAGCTGAAGATTTCCTCCAAATCTGAGAGATGGAGCCGAAGTTCTTAATGCTACTTCATTACTAACTGTAGCCGCAATCACCTCGTTTCTAATGACTGAGCAGAGTTTCCTGGGCTTTTAATATATTGTCCATAAAATGGACTGAAAACTTAGCAACATCATCCCGCTTTCTCTTTCCGCACAAAAATTCTCGCCACGATAGCAATAGGTTCTCAAGAGAGATGATATCATTATAAGTACTATGACATCTCCCATTTCTGGCCTGAGCAACTCTTCGATCCTGAATCGAATCAAAGATGGATATTTGATTTGGATGAATATTGTTCCGCATATTCCTAAAACAGCTCGATATACGATCGGTACTCGAATAGAAAATAAATTCCTTAACCTTTTAGAACTTCCGTATGCGGCTTACTTTATTGAGAAAGAGAAGAAGGAAGAGAAGATATCGATGTGTATTTTTGAGTTGGATATTCTTAAATTTCTTATCTCCACATCATGGGAGGCAAAATGTATGTCTCATAAGCAATACGAGGAAATCGCAGTTAATCTTGATGAGGTTGGTAAGATGCTGTTGGGTTGGAAGAGAAGCCTGGATCCAGATAAGAAAAACCGCGCTAAGTAAGCGCGGAAAAGATTACACTTTCGGAGACTGAAGACAAACTCGTTGTTAGGATTCCACTTGTTGTCAGGTTTCGCCCAATTGTCGTTCAACCACAGTCCGTCATCATTCCGTTCCAGATTGAAGACATTCGGATTGCCATTCGAGTCGGTATTGTATGACTTGCCATCTTATTCTACTGCCTGCTTAGTCATCAAACAATGAAGAAGCAAAAGCTGTGTTTTATCTGTGATATAAAATCACTGAGCAAGTCACACCAAGTTTCTTCTTTTTAAGACACTACGTACATCACTCCGCAAAAAGCGTGAAGCCGTCTGCGTTCTCAATCTACATATGCCAGAAAGGTCTCAAAAAACCGTAGCCTTTTGATATAACCAATCTAAGCGTAGTATAGCAAAAAAAATTCGGCCGGCCAAAAGAAACAAAGTGTCAAACAATCAAAGCGTCAACGTTTAAGAAAGTTTTTTTAAAAGTGAACTAAGAATCTAAGGGTTTTAAGTTTCAGACTTGCGGAGACTGAAGACCAACTCGTGGCTAGGATACCACCCGCCGCCAGGACCCGCCCAATCGCCATACAACCACAACCCGAGACTATGCCGCGCCAGCTGGAAGATACACGGACGGCCCAACGAGTCGACAATCTGTTTCATGCCTACATAAAACCATTCTCCCATTGGTTGGTCCGTATCTTGTAGTCGTAAATGTGGTCCTACTTCTGCTGGACATAATTCAAGTCCCAATTCTTGGGCTTTTGCGTATACTTGGTCAGTTGTTAAATAACCAGAAAGCCCTAAATCTCCAACCTTTAGCCGTACGGTATAAAGTGCTTGAACAACGGGAAGGGTAGTAAAATCGGGACTTTTTATCATGTCCTTAGCGTAAAGGGTTATATTAACTCCGGCTTGTTTCAACTCCCTGCGAAGCTGTTTTTTAGTTTTTCCGCCAATCTCAAGACTTTGTCTTCGTATTTTTCCTTCTGGAAATGAGGTATAAACATGCTCTATCTTATGCTTCTGCAATCTATCAAAAATCCCAGGAACAAGCGGTCCAATATATGCTCTTGTATTAGGTTGTAATTCTCCTGGGTTATGTGCAATTTGGGATGGCTCACAACCGAAAACGACCAGTATGTCTTCTTCAAGATTTCTTTGATTTCTCAATTCCTCAATTCGTGGATCCCTACTATATCCAAATCCTTGAATTGGACTGTCTACTTCATATAAAAAGACGAGCTCAGAAGCATCAAGTAGGGTACCTGCTTGCATTTTGTGGTCTATTTCTGTCAGATGCTTCATGTCAGTAACTTTTTTCTGATACGCTTTTCCATCTGGAAACTCTTCCAGTTTTTGTTCAACGATATGGACTACATATGGATCGAGATTTTGCTCAGGTGCGATCCCTCGCACCTCTCCAATCTTACTGCCATCCATCCGAATGGCCACTCGAGGAACGACAGATTTTCCATCAGAGTCATTAGAATAATAGACGTAAAAATCTCCACCCTGCAATTGAGCTTGGGCTGTTGATTCTCCAGCAGTACACCAACCAGTACCGTGTCCTTGCAAAGAGGTTACGAGGGGCATGTGATCTGACCCTTGATCGTATTTCACCCAATGACCACTAGTGTTTACTAATCCTTGTTCATCTGCAGGTGTGACCTTTTCAATTGCGAAGGCATAAAGTTTAGCAAAATTTTCTCCTTGCAAAAGCTTTTCGAACTCTGGATCGGTATCTTCATTTGCTCTGTTTGCACCTTTTGCAGTATATTTCTTATCCACGGCATCGATTACGTATGCTAATGCTTCACGATTAAGGTCTGGAAATGGTTTGGTTGTGCCTTTTGAGCGCTGTGGATACTGCTTTTTCTCTTTATCGTATTCACCCATACTAAGCACACTGCGGAGTGTCCAGTATTTAAGTGCATCTGGATACGGAGCATCATTTGAGGATAAATAGTCAGTCCATTTATCCATGCTTGCTGTTTGATCTGCAATAATTGCTTCTGTGTTTTGTCTTTTTACTTCCTTCCAGCCTACCTGTTGCAGATCTGCCTCTTGTCCACGCTCTCGTATAATACGGCGTTTATTCTCCCAAAACGCATCAGGAATTTCATTTGGTTTTACAATGTATTTACCATGGAGAAGCCGCTTTACGGCTTCCATGCCGCGCTCTCTTTGCTGTGAATCTTCTCTGTCCGTAATTTCACGAAAACGATTGAGATAATTTTGAATACGATCGAGAGGATTTTGAGGCACACGATCGCCAGTGCGGGCTTCACTACGCCTTGCAGCCGAATCTACTTCAGGTGCTTTGTGAAGGTCATACTTCTGTTTTAGTAGCTGTGTAGATGCTTCTGGGTTTCCAACTTCCATATTTATAATTAACTCACTTTTAAAGAAATTATATCAATTTCCATCCTCTGTCATAGGGTTACTATATCATAGTGAAGTATGTCCACCTACGACAGCTTCCACAAAATAACTTATAGGGATACCTTTGCACTATTTGGTTTACATGAGATGAGTGAAACCACATTTCAGTTATCAAACATGATTATTGAATTAGAAAATGATAGATTGAAAATTACTACGTTAAGTTCTCCCAAATTTGCTTCACCAGATTAAATTCAGTATACATCCGAACCTCTGAGGTATACCCACGATAAAATTAATTATTTCATTGCCAATGAAGAGGAGAAACTTGTAGTTTACGAAGAAGAGCAAATCATTGGCGGTTAGAGCTGCGCTTAGTACAATCTTTCAAGAAATTGCCAGTGCTGGCCTTAAATCAGGGATATAGCTATAGCCTGGATAGTTCTGTTTAATTTCTCTAACGGTGTTCACAACGTTGGTGGCGAGATGAGAAGTTTACCCTGAACAAAGTCGAAGGGAATCTCGCCTACTCCGCAACGTAAGAAATCGCAGGAGCGATTTCAAGTTTCTTAATATTCACTAATCACAATTTTCTTTTGTCCCATCATGACATTCCAAGCATTTGATTTGCCCATGAGTTCAGAAAAATTTTTTGGCAGAATTTGCCAGCGAAGGCCAAATTTGTCGATGCACCAACCACACTGAACTTCACTGCCTTCTTTGGTGAAATAGTTCCAGAATTTGTCGATTTCAACCTGATCATCACACTCAATCGTAATAGCAAAAGCGTCATTAAAATGCGCTTGCTCTTTTTCGGTGCTCATGATGGAATATTTTTGTCCATAGATTTTTACTTCACACATTTCTGTTTTACCGCTGGGAGTGTCTCCAAGATCCATAATTTGTCCTGTTTCAAACACATCGCCAAAAACGTCGGAATAATATTTCATGATATCGGCTAGTTTTACTCCTGTGGCACTGAACCAAAGACTGGGAATAAGTTTGTTTTGCATAGTTCAATGATTGTTACATATTTCCACCAAAAATATTATTTGCTTTTTTAAGAATTTCTTTTTCTGACGAATAAGATAGAGTTTTTATTGAATTTTGAAAATCCATCCAAAAAACTTCTTCGGTTTCAACGTTATCGGCAGTTGGTTCACCAGAAACGTATTCCATGAGAAACCAAGTGACAACCTTAAAATATTTTTCACCTCTAAAAGTATAGATATATTTAATGTTGTCGATTTTTTCAATTATTTTTGCTCTGATTGCGGTTTCTTCAAATACCTCACGCGTGGCGGCATCAATAACTTTTTCACCAGTTTCAATCGTTCCTTTGGGAAGTTGGTAGCGATTGGATGGAAATTCAGCACTTGGTTTTGGCTTCATTATTAGCCAAAAAATTGCGTCACCGTCTTTTTTAAAAACTACTCCACCTGCCGAAAATTGTCTTTTCATAGTGCCCTTGGCCAGAATCGAACTGGCATCACAGCCTTCGGAGGGCCGTACTCTATCCGTTGAGCTACAAAGGCTTAGTGTACGCCTAATTATAGCCCAAAATGAGTTGTATAAGACACCCGACGCTGTTAGAATAGACTTTAATGAATGAATATCTTCGGAGAAATGTTTTAGAAAACCACTTCATTATCGGGTTAGTTGTAATCGTCATGGGAGTATTTCTTTTTGAAATTAAGAGTATTTTGGTTTCCTTGTTTATTGCTTACATTTTAATGTCCGCCCTGTCCCCGGCAGTGAATTTTCTCGTTAACCATAAATTTCGTCGAGGATTAGCCGTTCTTTTGGTCTATTTATCCTTTGTGATAGCGTTAATATCAGTTGTTATTCCATTGGGTTCATTTGTTGTCTTGCAATTTAAATTACTTTTTGATAATTTTCCCGAGTATGCCAACAGGGCGGCACTTTCTTTTGGGTTTTCCACGGATGCTTTAAATATTAAGTCCATTCTTAGCCAAGAGTCAGAATTTCTCGGAAAAAATGCCTTAACTGTAACCAGTAAATTTTTTGGGGGAATTTTTTCTTTAGTAACTGTCTTAGTGGTCAGTCTCTATTTGCTTTTGGAAAAAAACCGTTTTCAGCAGGGGATTGAAGGATTATTTTCTCAAGACAAGAGAGAACGGGTTAAAGAATTACTTCTCGCAGTCGAAAATCTTTTAGGAGCCTGGGTCAGGGGGCAATTAACACTCTGTTTTATTATTGGATTAGCGTCATTTGTTGGTCTATCCATACTTCAAATCCCTTATGCTCTTCCACTCGCTGTTCTTGCAGGAATTTTGGAAGCCGTGCCAACAATTGGGCCAATTATCTCGGCAATTCCGGCAGTAATCGTTGCTTCCACGATCGCTCCTGCTTCGGCAGTGGCGGTGATGATTCTCTACGTTCTTATTCAGCAATTAGAAAATAATTTAATCGTTCCCAAGGTAATGCAAAAAGTGGTCGGACTAAGCCCCGTCGTAGTAATTCTCGCAATTGGTGCAGGCGGTCAACTTATGGGAGTTATCGGGGCAATTTTGGCAGTCCCTTTGGTGTTAGTAGTCACCACTTTGGTTCCCAAAATTAGAGGTTGATGGAGCATTTTTATGCGGACCTTGTTCGCCGAAGCTCACGAGGAAAACAAGGGAAATTCGTCACATCGTGAGGTAAATCCCGCCTACGTCCTGATGTCCATTGGGACTACGGCGAGGTAAAGCGGAGGATACAGGAGTCGAACCTGTTAACCCTTACGAGTATTAGTTTTCGAAACTAACGCCTTACCGTTCGGCCAATCCTCCAGATAGTAAATATTTTAAACGATCTCTTCCTTTGCCACTTTTTAAAAACAACTCTTCTTTCCTTGCATCTGTTTCGTTTTCAAAACCTTCATAATAAATTAATTTCCATGGACCATTAACTTTCGTTGTTTGAGTTACCCCACGATTATGTTCATCGATTCGTCTTCTTAAATCGGACGTAAAACCCTTATAAAGATCACCCGTTGACTCGCTTCTTAGTACATACACGTAATACATATGCATATCTACTAACGCCAGCCCAAGGCTGGTCCGCCTTGGGCGGACCTTACCGCCCTGCCCATCCTCCGTTCACTTTGCAACGCAAGCTCGATAGAGTTTGCCTGAATGTGAACTTGGTTGATTTTACCATCCAGAGGATCATTTTTCTTTATTGAGGCTGAGTTTGGTAGTTAACCAGTCGGTTATCTTATCTAATCCACTTTTTTCCGGGACTTCGATGTAGGGCAAATATTGAGCTAAAACATCGCGAATATCTTCCTTGGTGGGACCTTCTGAAGGAAGCACAATCACTAAACTACCAAGTATATTCCCTGGTTGAACAATGTGAATTAAGGGATATTTACCACGGGTATTAAACCAAAATGGTCCAAGTTCACGCCAGAGATAGACATGATTCATGCTGATTAAACCTTGGGTGGTAATTTTGTGTTCTGTTTCTTCTGGGGGTCTTTTAGATAGGGCAATAGTGAAAAACAATGATGCCCAGATAAAACCAATTAGAAAAATTTCTCTAAAAAAAGACAAAATAATAGAAAGTAATAAACAAACAGAAACGGCAGTGGTGAATTCTTCTTTACCAAAAATAAATGGCGGTCGGGAGGGAGATTTCCACTCCAAAAGATCACGTACTGGAGCGACTTTTTCACCCTGATTGGGCACCGTGGTTTGGTTGTCAGTCACTTGATCTTGGGGCAGGAACATATGGGTCTAGTATAGAAACTTGAGGGGGTTAAGTAAAGAGCAGACGAATCCCGCCTACGTCCCGATAGACATCGGGACTACGGCGAGGTAAAGCGGAGGATACAGGAGTCGAACCTGTTAGTCGTTACCGACATTGGTTTTCAAGACCAACGCATTACCGCCCTGCCCATCCTCCCTCGGGCGCCAAAGCTTAAGCGTAGGCGACCGGTTCTTATTATACCAAGTGTCTCTTCAAGAAAGCTCTTCCTGATCCAGTTTTGAGATATTTTTCAAAATTAAAGGCAGTATATTTATTAGAAAAGGCAAAATACGCAATTAATTTGACTGGTAGTCGATTCGATGTGGCCGGCACCAGACCTCTATCGTGGCGGAGTTTTCTATTTTTGAGGTTGTTCGTACAGCCGATGTAGGTTCTGTCGTCTGAGCAAAGCAGGATATATACATACCACATATTAAATTGTGAATCCCGCTTTCGCTCGGTTTAGCGGACTGCGTCTCGCCGAAGCCGAGCTGCAGCGAGGCGAAGGCGGAGGGTGTGGGAGTCGAACCCACCGACCACTTGCGTAGTCATGGTTTAGCAAACCATTGCCTTAACCGCTCGGCATATCCTCCAATTGAGCTTGATTATACATTTTTTAGAGAGACTATGAACAATAGACTTCATCATGAGTGCCAATGTTAAAAAAGATTGCCTTACCATTAATAACTTCATATGTTAGTCGAATATTTTGGCCAACAGAAATACTCCAGAGTTGTTCTAATTTTCCACTGAGTTTATGAGTTCTTAATGAAGGATGTTTCGGATTTTCGTAAAAAAGGAAAAGTTGTTTTTTAGTGTTCTTAAATATTTTTGGTTGATATTTTTTGAGTTTCTTAAGTTTTGTTTTCAAATTTGGACTAATTTCGTAGTCCATAAGCTATAGATCAGAAAAAAATTTGTCTAAGTCGTTCTTACTTTTGATAGAAATAGTTCTTCCTGCTCTATAATCTTGTTGTGCTTGTAAGGCAGCTTTTTCAGTGCTTTTTGACGCTTGAAAGACGGGATATGATTGCACATCAGCTTCTTTGATTAAGATATGCCGAATAAAGGCAGAGAGTGGTAAGCCAAATTGGCGGGCCTTACTCTGTAAAAGTTCAGTTAATGGCAAGGGTAATGTTAACTTTACCTGAGTTGTGGCTGTATTCATAGTACTGAATATACCACTATTTGGTACTTTGTCAATTAGTGTAATATGGGTAAGTGGACTGGATTCTAGATATACTATTTCCCCGGTTCTGTATTGGATGCGGCCGACTCGGAAAATATCTCTGTCAGGAATGTGGAGCAGCAATTAATTTCTACGATCCCCAAACCTGTCCCTATTGCGAATTGCCAAGCCCTTTTGGTTTAACTCACCCCAAATGTGTTAAGAAAAATTGCCTCGACGGAATGTTTATTTTTTCTCACTACGATGGGTTAATTAAGGAAATAATTCATCGGGTGAAGTATCAAAGTGAATATGCTCTTTTGGACGAAATAGCTAAAATATTGGGTGACAATTTTCATGGAAAATTTTCTTTTGACTATTTTGTTCCCATTCCTCTATCACCAAAACGGGAACGGGGAAGAGGCTTTAACCAAGCAGAGATGTTAGCCAAATTTATGGTTCAAGACCCAAGATTTAAGAATTTTAAAATTGCCAATATTTTAGCCAGAGTAAGGGATACAAAACCGCAATTCGATTTAACATATGAAGAGAGAAAACAAAACATGACGGGAGCTTTTTTCTTATCCTCCTCACTACTCACACCAAATCTTTCTGGAAATTCCTTTTGTCTAGTCGATGATGTGGCGACAACAGGAACGACTATTTTTGAAGCCGCAAATGTACTTAAAAAGGCTGGTGCTGAAAAAGTTTGGGCGATCTGTTTAGCGCGGGGAGGATGAAAAAACTCTCCATCTGATATATAGTGTGGCCGATGCAATCCCTTTCCATTAAACAAACTGCTAAAAAAATAGCCGAACTAAAGGCCTCTGGAAAAAAAGTTGCCCTGATTGATGGATGTTTTGACGTCTTGCACACGGGACATATTAACCTATTTCGGTTTGCTAAAAAATATGCCGATATACTCGTTATTGGTTTATATAACGATAAAATAATTCGAGTTAATAAAGGTCAAAATCGCCCGATTCATGAAATTAATGAAAGAGCAAAATTTCTGTCAGAAATAAAAAGTGTTGATTTGGTGTTCGAAATTGAAGGGGTTTATCTCTTTAAAGGTCAAGAAATTGAAGATAAATTTCGAAAAATGTTGGACACTTTAAAAGTTAATTACATTGTAACCAATCAATTGGGGGATCGAGGTTGGCGGAAAAAACAGGCAATTGCGGAAGGGTTGGGGATAAAACTGCTTCTGTACAAAGGCCCAAAGACGAAATCAACAACGACGATTGCTCAAAAAATTGCCCAAGAAAATTAGCCAGTAATCTGAAAAAAATATATTAAATCGGGGGCGTCAGACGCCCCTCGCTTACAAACGCTGTTTTTAATAAAACCGCGTTTGACGCGGTGGAGATGGGGGCGGTGAAGCCCCGTGTGGAAAAACGACTCCTGAACGTCTACAAGCTTATCCCGGTAGAAATTTCGGAATAGCGTAATCTACCGGGAAAGAAAACTATTCCTAGGTTTATCGTCTTAATCTATTAAAGAAAACTACCCTTTAATAAAAGCATCTCGACTATATGATGCTTTCCGATCTCACCGAGACCAGATCATTGGAAAGCAGGGTTATGCCGCTAACGCGAAGTTATAGGCAACTTTAGGTGCGGATGCACCTAATAGACCAGCCGAATAATCGGAAAGTCTACCCAATGTAGATTTGACTCTAGCATTTGAGTTTTTGAAACTTCTTTAACGAAGTAAGTTTCCTCTTCGGCTTGCAGTTGTCAAAGTGCCCTTCCGTCGATTCGTACATCCCCATACGAGAAATTCGAAAAACGAATTTCGAAGCTCTAAACAAACTTTGAGTTTAGGATATTCGGATTTGTTTAGAATTTCGAGATTAGAAATTAGGATTTATTGTTTATCCCTTAACGCCATTTCTAAGTCTCTATTTTGTGCCTTCTTTTTTAAGTTGTCTCGTTTGTCCCAGGCCTTTTTTCCTTTGGCGAGGGCCACCTCTAACTTAAAAAGATTCCCCTTATTATACAGTGCTACAGGCACCAAAGTCAAACCCATAGTTTTTGTTTTTCCCTCTATACTTAACAGTTCCTTTTTGTGCATTAAAAGACGTCTGGAGCGGGTGGGTGACACTTTTTCTGCTGAATCTTGATAGGGATGAATGTGGGCATTAACCAGCCAGGCTTGACCGTCACGAATTTGAACAAAGGCTTCTTGCAAAGACACTTGTCCTTCGCGAACAGATTTTACTTCAAAGCCAGCAAGGTCAATTCCGGCTTCAAAAGTCTCTAATAGTTCATAATCAAACCGAGCGGCACGATTTTCAACTCTCATGGAGCTATTTTACCCTACTTTAGGTCAAAAGAGAGAATTTTTGGTCCCGAGACGAGAAAAATCTTCTTCGTTTCTTCATCAGCCATAACTAGGGGGTCAAGAGTATATGTGGCGGGAATTATATATTGCGACACATAATTGCCGTCTTTAGTTAAAACCACCACTCGATTTTTGTCTAAAATATAAATATTTTCTGCCACATCGTCAGCAAAGATTGCTTTGGGTTCTTCAAATTTTTGTTCCAGATTTTTGGTTTCAAAATCCACTGGATTGCCGGCTGAAAATCGGACAATATTTCCCGATTTACTTAAAACAAAAACCTCGCCATTAATGGCAAGGTCAATGGCATTACTTAAATTCAAAGATAACCCCTCGCCCACATAGGCCTTGGCATCAGAAAATCCTGTTTCTGTGCCAGTGTGTTTCCAAATGGTATTTTTTGAAGGGTCTAAAAGATAGACATTGCCGCCAAAAGCTCTCATGGAAACAATGTTTCCCCAAGAATTTGACCTTGTTAAACTAGTGTTTTTTGGAAACGCTTCGACGCTGTCAGGTTTAAGAACGGCGATTAAATCACCCGAGAAATCAATCATTTTGGCATTTTTAAATTTTTCTTGACCAGTAACAATATCCCCGGATTTAGTATTAGTCAGAATTTTAAAAACGGTTCCAGTTTGCGAATCCAATGCAATAATTACTCCTTTATGTAAATTAGCGGAATTAATTACGACCGCTGATTTAAGTGCCGAAAGATCATAGTGGACATCAAGATTAGAAATGGAATAAGAACGGGAATAGTCAGACATAATTTTTAGAAGCGAAGATTCTAAATCCAAAAGTTTTTTATTTTCTGGGCCGGAATGGTTTCTCCAGTCTGCTCCCATTAATTTTATCGCTTCATTTTCAAAGTTTTCTTTAGTTTGTTTTAATTGTCCTCGGGCGAGGCTGGCGTTAACATCATTTAAAGTTTTTGCTTCTGCCATTTGCCGATTTAAATTTTCTTCAATGGCTGCCAGCCCCTTTATTTTATTTTCTGCAGTTTTGGAACGAAGTTGATAGAAAAGACTAAAGATTAAAATTAAAACAACGATCCCAATAATATATAAGCTTTTCCTTCTGGTGGAGGAAAAATATTCTGTAATATTGGTAGACCAAGCACGTAAATTAATTAGACTAGTTTTGCTTTCTGATTGCAGGAAAATTTGTCCAGTTTGTTTTAAAGAAAAATCCGCTCTGGTTTGCGGGTAAGTATTTTCTGGTTTAGGGATAATGCGATCGAGTTTTTTTTCACTCTCGATGAATGAGAAAGATAATTGATCGGTGGTGAGCAATTTCCCGACGACATTTTTGGTTAAAACAGTGGCGCGATTATTACGAACTAATGTCACTTGGGCATCGCCATAGAAATGGAATGATGCTTGTTCTTCGGTTCCGGTAATGACCACTGCCGTCAAATCATATTCGTCAGGAAGAGGCAGAAGTTTTAAATTCCAGTCTGGGTCACGATCTAAATGCTTAATGATCGTTTCGGAAATAATTGTAATTTCTGTTTCTTCCGGGCCGTTTATATCGAGCCAGTAAATTAAATTATCCTTATTGTAAATTTGCGAAAAATGACCTGGAATTCCATTTTCTGGTAATGGAGTAATTGAGGCAGAAATCATGCTATTAACAGTATACACTGGGGGAACAAATCTGGGGATGATTTTGCTACTATTAGTTCATGGCATCAAGTGACCAGAGTTCGTCCGATCCCAAAAGAGGTGGTTTTTTTGACGCAATTAGACAATTTTTTTCCGGGCAATCAAAAACTCTACCAGAAGAATCAATTGAGGAAGCACCGTCGTCCATTCCTTTGGAGGAAAGGCACATGCCGCCGCCTTCAGTGAGCACAAGGTATGCCCCGGTAGTCTTATCTCAACCATCGACTAAAACAGATTCAACAGATGAAGACAGTGAAGAATCGACGGGAAAAGTTGATCTTCGGGGAAACCCGATTGCCCCAAGAAAATCTGGCTATGCAGACAGAGTAAAACGATATTATGCTTCCCGACGTGATCAGGCAGCACAACAAGGTTCGACTTCGTTATTTGGTTCTTTCCGAAACAGATTTTTAGGGGTAATTAACATGGTGGGAAATCAAGAAGCGGCCCCCATTGATGTGGGTAGTCTAGAGGATTTGGCTGTTGTTGATGACGATGGTGGGTTAGTGGGATTAGCGATTAATCGAGAAAGTAATCAAGCCATGTGGAATGATGCAGCCAGATTAACTGCCAATCGCAGTTTTTCGGAATTAGTGACGATGGTGGCCATGGCCCAAAACGAAGAAATTTATGATTCTCGTTCAGAACAATTAGCTCCAGCCCAATCTGTGCAAGAGGTATCGGTGGTGGGAGAAACGGCGATTCAGGTTGGTTCTAAAGGAGCCAAAAAAATTGTGGGAATGGGAGTGGAAAAACTAGGCGGTCAGTTAGCCAAAAAAGCTGGGGGAGAAGCGGTGAAAGAAGTGGGGAAAGAAATTGTTGGGGCTGCGGGCAAAAAGGTAGCTGGTGAAGCGGTGAAGAAAACAGTCGCCACGGCAATCGGAGCATTAGTTCCAGTCCCAGTTTTAGACGTGGCGGTAGCATTGGTAGTGAGTTGGGCGTTGGACAAGGCCGGTAATCTTGTTAAAGGGGCATGGGACAAAATTAAACCGCTTCTTCAGGTGCTTGGTGGTGGCTATGCTGCTTTAATGATGTGGTTAGCTGGGCTGGGACAAGCAGCTATGTTTGGGGCTATAGCTGGGGGAATTGGAGGAGCAATTATGGGTGGCTATCTAGGAACAATTTTAATTCCAATTCCAATCGTGGGGACATTGGTGGGTGCTGGATTAGGGTTTGTTGGTGGCAGTGCACTGGGTGGATTAGCTGGAGCCTATCTTGGTTCTTCAGGAGTTAGTTTTTCGGGCGCAGTCACTGGTGCAGCCAATGTTATTTCCTCTTTTACTGGAGGAGCGGCTTTAATTAGTGTCCCGACCAGTGTTTTGGTAGTCAGTGGAGTAGTCATTACGGGAGCCACAGCCACTTGGTTGGCAGTGACATCAGCATTTGTAGCTAATCCGCAAAAACATGAGAATGAAGGTCCGCCGCCATTATTCGTCGTCGAAAAAACTGTTTTATCTCCGACCAGTAAAGCTCTTACCAATGAAGAAGCCAATAATGGTGTGCCAATTAAATATCAAGTCAAAATTACTTCAGAAAAAAATAGTCCGCCGTTAATTTTGACAATTAATGACAAGGCCATGGCCTATTCTCAAACCGGCCCCATAAACGTGGCTGACAGTTTATTCCCTGCACCCAAAGAGCGAGCTTTGGCTCCTGGAGAATCGATTGTGGAGACATACACTATTTCCCTTAAAAATAAAAATGTCACTGATGCTAATTTAATTAACACTATCACGGTGACGAGTCGTGCCGGAGCTAATGTCATTGGTGACATTCGCACGGCTGATTCCCATGTGGCCGAAGCTGTGGTGCGCATCGGAGAAATTACCGATTTTCCGCCTTTCGGGTGGCCATTAACGGGAAACATCACTTCACTTGATGCGGAAGATATCACCGTTAATGGCACAACTAGACCACATTGCGGCACAGTCTTTTTTCCTGCCTCTCGTTCTTGTCTTCCTGGAGGAATTGATATTGCCCAAGTTGGTTCGGTGCGTTCCACTTTGGATGGTGAAGTGCAATTTGCTGGATTTGACGATGATCCGAGTTATGGCCTCGGGGGAGTAGTTTATATTGTGTCCAAAACTCGAGAATGGAAAACTGTCTATCTCCACTTAGGAACACCATCGGTCAAAACTGGTGATATTGTGGCTCGTGGCCAAGTGATTGGGTCGGTTTATGAAGCTAAACTGCCGACCACCACTGGTCGTCACGTCCATTATCAGGTACTGCGTGGCGGTGTAAATTGGCCGGCTATGCCGAATGCCGGGGCTTGTTTGAATCCTGCTGGTCAAGCTACGGGCAATATTGTTTCCAGCGTGCAACCAGCAGTTTCTCAAGGTCCATTTGCCTGCACAAACTGACAAGGATTTTTTGTATTTAGGGGTAATTTGGGATAAAATTAGATTATGAATAAAGAAGATGAAACAAAGTTGGAGCTCCCAAAGGAGGGGCGAGAAGAAACTAAGGTACCAGAAAGAGCAGAAAGTCGACGTCACAGGTCCGATGCGATTCCGACTGACTCTGAAGGTCTCGCATCGGAGATAGCCAGTATCCGTGGAAAGATAAAGAAACTCGAGTCTGGTGAAGGGGTGAAAAATCAAGACTCCCGGAATGAGACAGAGCGCTTGAAACGCCAGCTAAACGAAAGGCTGCTTCTCGCCGAATCAAAACTAAAGGGTTTTTCGGCATTTTTCTTAAATTTGTTTGGTATTTCTCAAGATGATTCAACCCAGAAAGAGAACCCCGCCCAAGTAGTAATGGATAAAACAGGGGCCGGAGAAAAAATTGATGTCGCGAGCGCTAAGGAAAAATTAGATCAGGTGGAAAGCGGGCCAGGTGCCGATGGCAACAATCAACTGCTTCTAGAAGTAGCAAGGGCAAGACTGGAACAGGTTAACGGATACGCTGAGGGAATCGCGGACCTAAGGCAACAGGCAATCGAACACGGGAGGAATCCGGATACCGCTCCCATAGGAGGAAAGTCGTCAGAATCTGACCCATCTAGCCTGCAAGGCACTCCCTTTAGGGCAATTACGGACGAGCTCCGCGGTTTACCGGCAAACGAACCAGCAGCGGAACGGAGGAGAAAAGAGTTGACTAAGGAGGTTAAGCGGAGGCTTGATGAAGCAGAAGATGCAGGGGAACTAGACACGGCAAACAATGTTCTCCACTTAATTAGCTCCTCGCTGAAAAGGGGAAATTTCATTGATCCGCATGCTGGGGAGTATGAAAAGACATTGTCGACACAAACTGACATTGAAACTCAACAAGGAAAAATTAATGCAGGTCTAGAGGAGTATTATTTTAAGCTTGCCCGCGCCGAGGCTATACGATCGGTGCCATCTAACGAAATGAAGGAGCGGGCAGAGGCTATAGATGAACAAGCAGACCGGGTATTTCACGATCTGTTCAACCGTGGCGAGGAGGGCCCCCAAGGTGAAGAAGCGCTGGCAGGGTTGCAAGGTTTACTTGGTTCGATGGGGGGCGAGAGCGGTCGGGGATTTTATGAAACTATTCGGCGACGGCGGGAGGATGAACTCGAGGTGGATTATGAAGCCTTTGCAAGGCAATGGGTTTGGGACAGGCTTAAACAGATTGATAAGGTAGAGGTTAGTCCCCAAGATTTAGTGTGGTTTCGAGTGTGGAATGAGGTACTACAATCTTTACCGACTTTACCCACTTCGGTGCTTCTTGAGGTTGGTGGCTGGAAGCTTACTTACGCGGCATCAAGTGTGCTCAGCGCGGCAGGAGAACTGAATGATTTACGTGGTATTACCACCGATATGGAAGACGCGATGGCGGCATTACTGCAAGGGCGGGATAGATACTCGTCTGCAATCAGAAGAGCTCTAGTATTACTTGATTCTCGGAGTCAGGAGTACATGAGGCCAAGAGTAAATATTGGGAGAAATACTGACGGATCCCTCATCAAAGAGGAAGAGCTCGCTTCTGATAGAAGAAAAAGAGTAATTACTGAAATCGGTGAGCAAATCACAAGACAATTTGGATTCAATGACGAGGGAGAGCTTATGACGCGAATAGCTGACAGGATTTGGGCGCTCTCTGGTGTAAAGGCGATGAGGGACAGAATATCGACTGTATATAAAGTAAACAGTAGGGGTGAGATCGTAGAACGAGTTAGGGGAGAGGATGAAGATGAGACTGGCTATTCGTGGGGAAGAGATCCCATGTTGGATAGGGCAATACTTCGTTGGGGGAACCGTCTTGGTCCTAGGACTTATGAACACGCACGCGCATTTGAGGTTTATGGATTTGCAGGAGACGGAAAATTTTTTTGGCGAAGGATCTATCGAGCCCATGAAGCGTTTGCTCAAGAAAAAAATGTGCCCTGGTTACCATCCATGGTCGACAAGATGACTTACGGGAAAGACGGTGGACCATTTGATTTTTTCTCTACGTTTTCGTTTCGAAACAATGGGTTAAGTAATACGAGGTTTTTAGATGAAGGCATGTTGGAGAGGATTAGTTTTAGGGAAATCAAGACTCGATACGCCATCTATATTGATCAACTCGTGAAATCTGACAAATCGAGACTAGGATTCATTAATCCTGAGGGCCCTATAAACGTTCCAAACGTTGTTAATTTACTTAAACTCAGATCCGTTTTTGAAAACGTTGACGATAAGGCAAGAGACGCTATTCCCTCGATAATCGAAGGTTATATTCGGGCTGGGAGACGGAGGGGAACTGTTGAGCAGCTAATCGGTCACGGGGCGTGGCTTCTAAGATACCGACAACCAGGTGAAAGTTTCTTGTCAGCAGGAGGGCGAAGACGTAATGAGCGGATGGACAGAGTGACCACTGGGCCCGACGGGCGCATAATTAGAGTGGCTTCCAATCCCCATTATCGAGAGTTTGAAAGCGAGTTTGAAGAATCACTGGGAACCAACTTTCCATCATTGAACAAAGAGGAAATAGAAAATCTTATAAACACCGCAGTCGTTGGGAGATTAATGGATCCCTCAGAAGGGGAGCGACTTAAGCGAAAGTATTGTTCCATTGATCTTGGAGGATTACTTGTGAGAAGGCACATCGACCCATCAACTGGAGTGGTTGACTTTGAGCCAATCATTCCTGGCTATGGATGGGTACGAACTAGTAGGAAAGTCATACGGAAGATACCAGGCATTATTGGGATTATCTTAGGATCGATATTTGCTGGTTTTAGGCAAACCGCCAAGGATTTATCCAAGTCTATCGGAAAATAGCCACTCCAAGTTACAAGTTATGTTCCAATACCAAGAATTTTTTCTTTCCATCCTTTGGGTGGTGGCTGATAAGCCTTGGGAACATATCCCGCAGGTACTCTACCGGACTGGATTGCTTGTTGCTCAAGATCATATTCTTTGCGTTGCTTATTTTGGAGCGCAATAGCAGCCCGCTCTTTCCCGAGTGTTTGTTCGTACCCATACTTTCCAGCCGCTTGAGTAAACCCTAGTCCTCCTTGAACTGCCTCTGACCAAGCCATTCCATACTTAAATGGAGGCGTCTTCAGGAACTCTTGCAGAATGTTAATGGCTTTGGGCATGGTGAGAATGACGGCTAAACCGATTAAACCTTGAATGGCTCCTGGGCTGTTGCCGCCAATTAATGGGGGGACAAAACCATTAGTGTTGGACCAGCCTTGAGTCAAAACGTAGCCAATGAGAATCATCAGAATGATGAAGGGGAAAACCAAAATATTGGACAGCATATTTCTCAACCAAAGACCCCAAACACTTCTTCCAGGAATGGCTTCGACCATTAAGAACAGCGGGGCGGAAATGACTCCTAAGATTATTTGAACGTAGGCATTAAGAAGAGCTAACCATGTTTTAAACAAAGCAAACAAAATTGCTGCTGTGATAATTACCCAAGCAATCAAACTGGCTCCGAATCCCAAGAATCCGGCAAAGCTGCCACCTTTTTGATTAACATCAAGAAAGTTAGCGACAATTTCGCCAATAGCGGCTGAGGAGGATCCGGCAACGCTGAAAAATTTCTTCGATCCAAAAATGTCAAAAATCGATCCGGTTGGCAATGCTTTGCTGACGTCGGCAATGTCGTTGGTTACCGCTGGGTCAAGTCCTTTAATTCCGGCAACTAGATTGACCACTAGACCAATAAGCACATACATAAGATCGATCAAAAGTCCGGCAATCGCATAGGAGAAGGTGATTAAGAGAAAAGCAATAAAAATTTTTGGCAGTGCACTTTGCACCGAAGCCACAGTTTTTGGATCAATTTTTACTCGAAAGATGACCATGAAGGCGATGACCACAAAAACGATAGTCAAAGTCAGATAAGCTAGATTTCGCGACACTGTCCAAACAGAAAGAATTGGGTTTAACTGGGTGTAGCCAATTCCTCCGCTAGCCGCGTAGGCGGAAGGGATAGTCCAGGGTGGAGAAAGGTTGTCACGAAGATAGGCAATATATTCCACACCAGAAACGGGTGGTTGGGTGACCATAGCAGTGATGGATTGGGAGAAAAAACCAATTGCCCCGCGATTGGGAGAGGCTGCGGTTCCTGTTCCTGTTGATCCCGAACTGTCACCGATTGTTCCGCGAACAAATCCCCAGCCCATGGAATTCATGAAAAATTCAGCAGTGGCTCCACCATTAACTAATCCCTTGTTCTGTGCTTCCGCTGCCTTGTTTTGGTCTAAAAGTGTGGGATTGGTGTTTGTTCCTGTGAGGTTAAGGGCATTGGTTACTTGACCGCTGCCAGCGCCACCGCCATCGACAAAGTCAGCCGCATAGGCTGGCGTGTTTCTCCAGGAAAGAAACATTAATAGAAGTGCGACCAATAAAAACTTTTGGAGGAATTTCCCCATGAACTCATCATTCTATAAATGGCCAAAGAAGTCAATGTTTTAGAAGGCTTTGGGAAGTTTAAAAATGTCTACATTATTGGCAACGAAAGTTGCTGCTACGATGCCACCGATAATGTATGTTGAGAGGACCAATGCTGTCCCAATCACCGCATACGTCATTGTGTCTCGGGCTGATTTAATGGCTTTGGGATCACCTTGTGAAGTGATGAATTTAATAGCGCCGTAAAGAAGGAAGATCAAACAAACTGCGCCCAAAAAAACGAAAGCGAGGTTAATAAATGATCCTACAACACCGATTAAACAAGCCAATTGTGGAGCGTCGGAATTTCCTAATGCCGTGGCACATTGTGCAACTTTTGCCATAAGTTAATTATATCTTTTTTCCACAAAAAAACCTACCTGAAATCACACGGATTAAAGGTAGGTTTTTAATTTACTTTAAAAATGTGGAGACAGTTGGAACTTTAATTCCAGAAACTCCACCGGTAATTCCAAAGAAACTCAAAACAATATTAATCAAAACGAATGCCCCAACCACAACGGCCAGACCGATTAAAGCACTGGTCACTGCGTTTTTAGCATTTTCTGTCGCTGTCTTGTCGCCGCCGCTCATAATCCACTTAATTCCTCCGATAATAAGGAAAATAAGGGCTGCAACTAAGCCAAGGAACAGAACAAGATTAACAATTAATTGAACGACTCCACCAAGATCGGCATTTTTTTTGCACAAAGCATTAAAGCCTGTTCCTACTTGTGCGTCGTCTGGACAAATTCCATCAGCCAACACTGGTGAAACACCAGCGAGGAAAGAATAAAACGCTAACCCTGCACCCAAATACCATTTAGAAAGTTTTTTCATAGTCACCCCCTTAATACTTTAAGGTTAAGTTAGTCCCCATTGCTTTGTCAATACCCGATTTTTGACTTGGATGTATTTTATCACAAACCTATGGTAGACCAAGCGAAACACCAAAAAATGATCCGACAATGCGCAATATGGTAAATGAAAAAAGAAGAAGAAAAAGTCCGATCAGCGAATAGGTGACAGTGGCTTTGGCTGAAGTTAAAGCCTGTTTATCGCCGCCGCTTGCAATCCATTTAATGCCACCAATGATCAAAAAAATGAGGGCCAGAAAAATTCCGCCAAAAATAAAAAGATTTATGGCTATTTGAATTAGTTTCCAAGCCATATTAATTCCTCCCCCTTGATAGCCCGGTGGTGTGACAATGGTGTAATCGCCAATTTTCATAGTCTATGGCCCTATTCCGGGCAAGCCAAGGATATCTACTCCGATTATTCTAAGAAGTGTAAAGGAAAAAACCAAGAATAAGAATCCAGTGAAAAGGGAAATAGCCATTTCTTTAGCTGCTTGTAATTTTTCTGGATTTCCTTGACTGGTTAAGACAGTGTAACCGATCATGATCAGAGTAAAGATAATCGCCAACCCGCCAAGAATTAGGGCATATTTCAAAATCACGGCCACAAATGCTTCTGGTTTAGTATCAATTGGACCAAGTGCAGTGTTACAGATTCCGCCTGTTTGAAGACAGGTAAAAACGTCAGTGGTTTTTTCAGCAATACACTTACCACCAGAAAATTTGTAAATAATTTTTTTATTTGGTTTACATCCAACTGGATTTACACATGATAAAGGCGGGCCGTTTAAGGTGTCACAACATGTATATTTTCCGCCATTAAGAGCGGTATATGCTATGCTGGCAAGAGTTTTTCCGGTTGGACATATATCTGGTTGTTTAGTAATAACTTCACATAATTGTGTTGGTATGTTACAAGTTTCTGTTGGGCTACATTCATTTGGAACTATTTGAAGCATTGTTCCCACAATAGGAACACAACCACTTGAATTTCTTGGGTCAACGTAAAATCCCGATTTACAGCAGCCCTTAGCTAAAACTGTGGTTGGATTTAAAAGAGAAGTAAAAATTCCGATCAAAACTAAAAGTAATAAAAAAGCAAATTTCCTCATTGAATCGAGTGTATCACAAAGAAATCACTAGGTTTTAAAAACTTTCAAAAAGGTGTCATTTGGAATGGTGATTTTGCCGATCTGCTTCATCTTTTCTTTCCCTTTCTTTTGTTTTTCAAGAAGCTTGTTTCTTCTGGTGACATCGCCACCATAGAGTTTGGCAGTGACATCTTTTCGGAATGCGGAAATGTCCGCTCGGGCAATAATTTGGCCATTAATCATGGCTTGAATGGGAATGGGAATTTGCTGCCTGGGAATAATGTCTTTGAGGCGATCCACCAAAAATCGGCCAAAGGTTTCAGCTTTGGACTTTTCCAAAATTTGGGAAAAAGCGTCGATCTCTTCATGGTTAATGAGGATATCCAGTTGCGCTGATTCAAAAGGACGATATTCCAGTGGTTCATAGTCGATGCTGGCAAAACCAGACGAGGATGATTTTAGTTTGTCAAAAAAATCGGTAATGATTTCCCCCAACGGTAACTCGTAATCCAACGTAATGTTTTTACCGTGATAGGTCATGTTCAACAGTTTGCCTCGTCGGTCTTCACACAGGGCAATGATGGCCCCCACGTAGTCAGCAGGAACAATTACCAAGGCTTTGACCCAAGGTTCAAGATATGATCCATCAGTCATAGATTTATATTCGACGATAGGGCTAGTGGCAATAATCGACAGATTAAAATCCTTCTCTAATCTTTCTTGAGAAACTTCCGCATGAAGATGGCCAAGAAATCCACACCGGAACCCTCGGCCTAACGCTTTAGAGCTAGTGAGATTGAATGTCAGTGCTGCATCATTTAACTTTAATTGATTTAGAGCGTCAGCCAGAAGATTATATTCATCGGGATCAACAGGGAAAAAGCTGACAAAAACCACCGGTTGTGGTTCGCGATATCCCGGCAGTGGATCCAGGGGGTTTTTGAGATTTTCCGTGGAGGAGTCAGTTGTTAATGTATCTCCCACTTTTATTTTGGCTGGGTCTTTAATATTTGTGGCCAAAAAACCGACTTCTCCGGCTTCTAAAACTGGCCATTCGACCATTTTTGGTTTAAAGTGACCCAATCCCAAAATTGACCCGGTGGAATTAGTAATTAAAAATTTGGCCGAGTCAGAAGAATTTATTTTTCCATCGACAACACGAACAAAAGCAATGACGCCACGTTTGGGATCATAGAGCGAAGAAAAGACCATCGCACGAGTGGGTTTTTCTGGATCTCCCGAAGGAGCAGGAATGCGAGTGACAATCGCTTCCAATAGTTTATCGACCCCCATGCCTGTTTTAGCTGAAATCAGCAGAATCTCTGATTCCACTTGTGGACCCATTAACTCGATAAATTCCAGTTTAGTTTCATCAATTCGGGCATTGGGCATGTCAACTTTATTAATCACAGGAATGATTTTTAATCCTAATTTGTGAGCTTTATGGAAATTAGACAAAGTTTGTGCCTGAATTCCCTGAGTCGCGTCGACTAAAAGAATGGCTCCTTCGCAAGCGGCTAAACTACGTTCCACTTCATAGGAAAAATCAACATGACCGGGAGTATCGATTAAATTAAGAATATATTCGTTCACAGTAGAATCGGGTTCACCGTTCACAGAATTACCCTTACTACTGTGAACTTCGTCGACTGAAAACTTGTATTTCATCATCACGGGGGCCAATTTAATCGTGATTCCTCGTTCACGGGAAATAGGGTGAGAATCCAAAGTTTGTTCCGTCATGTCGCGCATTTGCACAGTGCCGGTCATTTCCAACATCCGGTCCGCCAAGGTAGATTTACCGTGGTCAATGTGAGCAATGATGGCAAAATTGCGAATAGTGGATTGTTCCATAGTGGTTTAAATGCCTGAATGCTGCCCTTGATTGGGTTCTTCCGTAACGGGGGATGCCACTTCGGCGACTGGGACGGGAATCTTTTTTTGGAAAACCAATTTAATTTTCTTAAACATCCCGAGAAAGGAATTCAGTTCGTCTATTTTAAACAACCAGGTGAAGAATAGATAGACTAGAAGCCCACTAGTTCCTGCCACTCCTGTTAAAAGAATTAACGGCACCGTTCTTGTAGTATCAAAAACCAATTGGTCGAGAAGTTTTAAAGGGGCATACATGGAAAATAATGCCAAAAGTGCCGCAAAAACCATTTTTAACATGGGGAAAAATAGATTGGAAAAATTTAGGAGATGTAAACGCTTATTTAGGAATAGAAGCAACATAATTGAATAGGCAATGTCAGCCGCCGAAGCGGCTGCAGCTAGTCCCCAAACAGGAAAATGCAAAATGGGGATAAAAATGACGGATAAAATAATATTAATAATCACAGTGATGCTTCCCAGGAAAACTGGAATCCGACTTTCTTTAAGAGCAAAAAAAGCGCGTACCAGAAGGTTAATCATAGCTTCAGAAACCAGTGCCAAAGAAAAGAAAGCTAAAGTTCGGCCTGTTTCTACTGTAGCTGGCCAGTCAAACTTATCAGCTCCATAAACCAGTCTAACGATCGGAATGCGCAAAATAATTAGCACCGCTGCTGCGGGGAGAGTTAAAAAAGCGATTTGTAAGAGAGAATGACGAAATGTTTTAGTAAAAGCTTCGGGGTCGTCTTTGGCATTTTCTTCGGACAGAGTCGGTAAGGCCGCTTGGGCAATGGTAATCCCAAAAATACTGATTGGTAGTTGTTGCAGTTGTTGGGCATAATTGAAAGTGGCGATTGAGCGGGTAGCAATTAGTGAACTTAAGGCTAGATTAACAGTGTAATTTAATTGATTAATACTTAAGCCAATTATTCTTGGAACTACCAGTTTAATAACTTCTCGAACACCGGGATGAGACAAATTAACTGTAGGGGAATAGTGAAACCCCAGTTTTATGCAAATGGGAATTTGAATAATAAGGAAGAGGATTGCTCCAATGACCACTCCCCAAGCGGGGGCATAAATTCCTAGTGTTGGAGCCAAAACCCACGTGGCCACAATTATTCCCAGGTTATAAAAAACTGGAGCTAAGGCGGGAATTAAAAATCTTTTGTGCGATTGTACAATTCCGGTTAAGAAATTTCCCAGAATTAGGGGCAGGGTTTGCCCGACTAACATAATTCTGGTTAACATCACCACCACGTCTAGTTCTTTGTTGGACAGGCCGGGAGTGATTAACCGAACTAATGGATAGCTTGCAAGAAGAAGAATAGTGGTAAGAATTAAGAAAAAAATTCCTGCAAGATTAATTATCGTTGAAGCCATTTTGTCAGCCTCTTCTTCGCTGCCATTTTTGAGGTAACTAGTAAAAATTGGAATAAAGGCAGTGGTGAGAGCCCCCATGACGATTAAGTCGAAGATTAGATTAGGTAATCTAAAGGCGGCAAAAAATAGTCCCATCTGGGTGACATCAAAAAAACTGTTAAAGACGCGATATTTGACCAGTCCGAGGATACGACTCAAAAGCACTGTGCCAGCGATTATTGCAGCCGCCGAGAGAATGCTGGCTTGTTGAGCAAAAAGGATTTCCTTGCCACTTTTAATTAGATTTCTAACCATGTCTAATTGGCGCTAAAAATTTTAGACGTTTACAGAGCGATTTTACTTTGCTAAAATGCGAAGCACAATGCCCGTAATTAAATCAGCCGCTAAAAAACTTCGACAGACCATTGTTAAAACCGAGCGTAATCGGTCCCGAAGACGTGCCTTGAAAGAAATGGTCGATGCATATAAAAAATCTCCTAGCGTTAAGAGTTTGTCGGCCGCATTTTCTAAAATCGATAAAGTAGCCAAAACTGGAGTGATTCATAAGAACAAGGCAGCTCGTTTGAAATCAAGACTTTCCAAAAAGTTAGCCGTTCACAAATCTAAGTAAATTTTAGCTTCATTTTTCGAACAGATAATTGCAAATTTCCCCCGTTTCTTCTAATCTGGATTGACCACGTAAAATTTTACCTTATGGACTTACAATCACCAAGTATAAATTTTGTTGGAGGGGATGAACTACTCGAAAAGCCGGGTGGAAAAATCGTCCGTTGGGCATTATCCACTGGTAAGGCAGTGATTGTTTTGACCGAATTAATTGTAGTTGTTTCTTTTATTTCGAGATTTAAATTAGACAGTGATATTGCTGATTTAAACGAACAAATTAAACGAAAACAAACCATTATTACCGCTTCCTCAGAGTTCGAATCACGGTTTAAGTCTTTTAGTGCCAGAATTACGGCCGTTTCCAGCACTCTAAATACTCTAGATCCAGAGACTATTTTGGTTGACGCCAAGGCGTTAATTCCCACAGGTGTAACAGTTTCCAACTTATCTATTTCTGGGTCAACATTGTCTGTGGATGGGACATCGGGGGGAGAACAGTCTTTGGCAGTTTTAAGTGCTAACTTTAAAAATTCCCCCAAATTTACCGGAGTGACGTTAGAAAAAGTAACTAAAGGTGAGGGTCAGAAGAATAATCCTAATGATGTGGATTTTACATTTACTGCCCAGTATAAAAAATTAAGTGCTGTCACAGATAAGGAGGTAAATAATGGAGGAAAATAAATCTCCACAAGGAAATAATCAACCTGTTCCGTCTCCCACTAATGGAGAGGTACCAGATACTTCGTTGGCCACGCCGGTGCCGAATTTACCAAAATATAAGTTAGTTAATCGTTATTCAAAATTTGTGGACCCGGTTATTCGCGATCCGTTGGTTCGTGGTTATTTTGAAATTTTAGCGACAATTTTGTTGGTTGCCTTTTTTATCCTCTTTGCTATCCGGCCGACGTTTAACACAGTTACCGAATTAGTTAAAAAGAGTGAAGAATTAAAGACTACTGACCAAGCATTGGGTCAAAAAATTAAAAACCTGGTAGCTGCCCAGGCAATTTATGCCCGCTACGAAGATCAAATTCCGCTTCTTGAGGCCGCCGTCCCTAAAAAACCAGAAGTAGAAACCATTGTGCAAGATGTTGAAAAGTTGGTCACTAAAAACCAGGTGGAGTTAACTAGTCTTTCTGTAACTGGAACAGGGTTAACAGCCGATGCTTGGAAGAAAAATACTGGTTTTTCTGAATCCAAAAAGGCCCCCTTATCATTTAGCGTCGGAATCAAGGGCAGTTTTAATAACGGTGAACAATTTGTGGCTGATCTTGTAAATTTGGAAAGACTTGTTAACGTTAGTATGGTCTCGTATGCAACGTCAAAAGAATCACCTGGCCAATTAGTAATTAATATTTCTGGAACAGGATATTTTCTACCATGAAACAAAAAAGAAATATCTATATTGCCATTCTTACCTTGGTTACCATTATCCTTTGGGTCGTTATGGGGGTATATAACGTATACAACAAGTCCACGTTAACTCCCGACGTGACCAGGGCTCTGACGCCAATAGATCCTAAAGTCGATCAAAGCGTGTTTGCTTCTCTACAGACCAGACATGATATTTGGTCGAGATAAACGGTATGAAAAAAGCCGCGACTATTCCTACACTCTTAGCCCTGCCTTTATTAATTTTTGTAATGTTTGGGTTAAGTTTAAGCGGTTCACAAGTAACGAAATTATTTTCGCGGGCATCAACCAATGTTTCTTTAGTGGAAAATGTGGAATTAGCTAATGTTTCTGACCTGGGGTGGACTGTGGGCTGGACCACAAAGGAAAAGGTGCGAGGAGTAGTTTACGTTGGAACTAGTGAGAATCTTGGTGAAGTAGCTGTGGATGATCGAGAGGCAGCAGGAATTGCCACCGAATTTCAAACGCATCTAGTTAATGTAAGAGTGGCTCAACCAGGAAAATATTTTTTTAAAATTGGTTCTGGTTCAGAAATTTCGGGAAAATCTGACGGGAGCGCATACATTGTTACCATTCCAGAAAAATTGGGTAGTGGACAGAATATCGAGCCAATTTATGGAAAGGTAATTGATTTCGCTGGAAAACCAATTGTTGGGGGGTTGGTTAAATTAACCAGCGTTGGAGCCCAGCCTCTGATTTCGCTGACTAATAACGATGGGTCATTTGTTCTACCACTTTCTTCTTGGCGAACAGAGAATTTTCGTGAATATTTTAATCCGTCGGCAGATTTAATGGAGAAAATTGAGATTGTTGGTCCTGGGGGAGAAAAATCTAATGTTGTTTGTGGTTCGGGGTTAGATCGACCCGTGCCAGATGTGCGTTTGGGACAGGATCTTGATTGTCGTAATCCTTCGATTAATAGCGCCAATGTGCCAGAAACAGTAGTCAGTCAGACGCCTGTTTTGAATGCGGCGCCATCATTGGGAGTAAAACCGGAAAATAAGTTCAAAAGTATTAATGTCACTAAAAATGTTACTACTCAGGGTCTTCCCGTGGCTGCACCAGAAGCAGGAGCACCAATTAACGTTAATGATGGTCAAGTTTTCGATAATTCCTTACCTACTTTTTCCGGGGAAACAGCTCCGGGACAGATAATTCGTATTGAAGTTCACTCTGCCACTCCGATGTCTTCCACGGTTCGTGCTAGTGCTGATGGTAGTTGGTCTTGGACTCCACCAGCTAATTTAGAGCCAGGCGAACATACGGTCACATTAACAATTACCCTAGCTAATGGTCAAACACAAAGTGTAACTAGAACATTTGTCGTTTCGGCGAATACTAATATCCTACCAATCACTAGCAGTGGGCCAAATGATTCCATTTCGCCACTAATCACTCCAACCACAACGTTAACACCAACATATCCGACACCAACTTTAGAACCATCACCAACTCCAATTTTTTCTCCTGTTCCCGTCGAACCATCACCGACACCTCCTCCGCCTCCGGTAACAGGGTCAATCGGGTTAACAATTATGATTTTTGCTTTTGGGTTAATTCTTCTTCTCGGAGGTTTGTTTGTCGCCCTCTAGGGAGGTTTTTAAAAATTGGTGTATTTGGTCAAATGTACCGTCTTTAGGTAACAAAATCCAACCACGATAGTCCATCGGGGGATTGTCAAAATAATTAAGGTCTAAAACAATCGTTTTAGTGGGTGAATTTTTGTAAGTTAAGACCAGTTTAGCTAGCGTTCCCATCTCATTAGGGTTGATGTCGGTGTCAATATTGTCCTTAAATATGCGATATATATCAGTTAATTTTTGTGGGCTTAAAAGCGTTTCGGAAGAAAAAACTTTTGCTTTCAATGCTTCGATTAGAAGTTGTTGTCGGCGGCTTCTGGCAAAATCAGTTCCTTCCTCACTTTCCGAATACCGGCTGCGGACATATTTTAAAGCTAAATTTCCCGAAAGGTGTGTTGGACCCTTGTCAAAATGCAAATGTTCGTAGCGGCAGTTAAATTCTGGATCGACGCCACCACAAGTATCATTCTCTTTTCCCGCGATAGGGTACTTAAAATCATCAAAAGTATTTTCAATATTAATGTCGACCCCACCCAAAAGGTCAATCGCTTTTTCAAATGTGGAGAAATCCAAAAGAAATCCATAGTGAATGGGAAGTCCAGTTATTTGAGAAACAGCTGATTTAGCTGACAAAAGTCCAGCTCCTGGTTTTTTGACGTTCCCAAAATGATAGGCGGAATTTACTTTATCTTCCAAATCTGGTAACCAAATATCACGGGGAATAGAGATTAAATAGATTGGTGCGCCAACAATTTTCTGTGGGTCAGTCATCACCGACACGACCATCATGGAATCGGTTAAGTCCGCGCCGTCGTGGGTACCTCCACCAATTCCTAAGAGCAGAATATTAGTTCGACCATTTTCATTTCTAACTTGTAACGACTTTGGATTAAGAATGGAAAAAATGTTTACTGGCCCAGAAAGTGTTTCTTTCATAAGAGTCAAATAGGGCCAAACGAATTTTGTAGCAATGATTAAGAAGATTCCAATTGAGGCAACGGCCAAGATTGCCGATGTGTATTTTTGATATTTAACTAATCGGCGTTTTAGGACGGTAAACCACATAGGCAGGAAATTATAGCGTAAAAAGAGTTGGGATCCAAGGAAGCGTGGCCAATGACAAAACCGGACAAAATGTGTTCTTCGGTAAGTGGTAAAAAGGTTTTAATATTTTCTTGGCTGACACTGCCACCGTATAGAAATTTTATTCCAGGGGAAAGTTTTGCTTGCCATTCCATTAAAACTGATTTAACATTTTCCGCCGATTCTGGGTGATATTGGCCCTGGGTGCTAATGGCGGAAAATGGCTCATACATAATTAAAAATTTTGCTGGGTCGAAATTCCGAAGATTATTGGGAATTTCTTCGAGTGATTGTGCACAAATTATGGGTGTAATATTGTTAGCGATTGCTTGTTGGAGTTTTGCTTCCACTTCCAGGTTTGTTTCTTTGAGGTATTTTCTTCTTTCCGAATGGCCAACAAGGACGTATTTTACGCCAAGATTGGTAAGCATTGACGCGGGAATTTCTCCAGTGTATGCCCCCGCGGGAAACATGGAAAGATCCTGGGAAGCGAGAGCGAACTGGTTCACAGCAGACACAGGTTCACTGTTCACCGTCGAAAGTGTTTGTAATAACGTGTATGGTGGAGTAATAGCAACCTCTATGTTGTCGACTGTGAGCTGTGAACTGTGAACGGAAAAATCATTAACCCATTGTTTAACATCAATAAGGTTGGCTTTCCAATTGGCTACGACAAGTATTTTATTCATGGTTTTTAACCACTAAAGGTAAATCGCGTGTTATCATCTTACGGCAATGAACGATTTACTCCAAGACCTAAATTTAGAGCAGCAAGCAGCAGTGAAAGAAACCAATGGGCCGGTTTTAATTTTGGCTGGGGCAGGAAGTGGAAAAACACGGGTATTGACCTATCGGGTTGCCTATTTAATTGCTGAAAAAAAAGTTGACCCGGGTAATATTCTTTTGGTGACATTTACCAATAAGGCAGCCAATGAGATGAAAGAGAGGGTAAGTAGGCTATTGGTCCATAGTTCTACGGGGAACCCGTCACTCCCATTTTCAGGCACTTTTCATTCTCTATGTGCCAAAATTTTGCGCTCTGATGGTAAAGAAATAAATATTTCTCCTCAATTTGTAATCTATGACACTAATGATTCGCTGGATCTAATTAAAGAAGTAATGAAAAAACTCGATATCTCAGTTAAAAACTATAATCCTAATGCTGTTTTAGCAACAATTGGACAGGCAAAGAACCAACTAATTTCTTCTTTGGAATATCCACAATATGCCCGGGGTTTGTTTCAAAAAACTGTAGCCGACATCTATATTTATTATCAAAAACTTCTCCATGAAAACGAGGCTTTGGATTTTGATGATTTAATCATGGAATCGGTGAGATTATTTCAAAAATCCCCGGATACACTGGAAAAATATCAAGCCAGATTCAAATATATATTAGTGGATGAATATCAGGATACTAATATGGCTCAGTTTGAATTTACAAAGCTCCTAGCCAAACGACACCATAACATCACCGTGGTGGGAGATTTTTCTCAGTCAATTTATTCTTGGCGAGGCGCGGATTATAAAAATTTAATTAAATTTAAATCAGAATTTGGTGAATCGCAAACTTTCTCTTTAGAACAAAACTATCGTTCGTCACAAAAAATTTTAGACGCTGCTTTTCAAGTAATTTCCAAAAATAAAACTCATCCCATTTTAAAACTGTGGACAAAACAGACTGGTGGCGAAAAAATCACCCTTTATGAAGCGCGAAGTGAACAAGACGAAGCAAAATTTGTTATCGATCAAATCAGTACTGCTGTGAACAATAAATCGGGATCATCTCCGAACCTTTCTGATTTTGCTGTCTTATATCGAACTAACGCTCAATCCCGTGTTTTAGAAGAAACCTTTTTACATTACGGTGTTCCGTATGTTTTGGTTGGCGGAACACGGTTCTATGAACGAAAAGAAGTAAAAGATGTGTTGTCCTATTTGCGTTTTATTGCTAACCCAAAAGACACCGTTGCCTACAATAGAATTGAAAAATTAGGCAAAGGCAGATTAGCAAAATTCGAGGAATATATCGAAGATTTTAAGACTAACGCTTTAAGAATTAAGAATGCGACGCTAGAAATTTTGGATGAGGTTATGCACGTGACAGGGTACTTAGAACTTTTTGACGAAGAAAATGAGGAGGATTTGGCTCGGCTAGAGAATATAAAAGAGCTGCGATCGGTAGCCAGTGAATTTCCTGTCATTTCAGATTTTTTAGAAAATGTGGCCTTGGTGGAGAAGTCTGCTGACAGTCGAACAAAAGTTAGCCAGGAAAATGGGGCCGTTACTCTGATGACTTTGCACGCAGCTAAAGGATTAGAATTTTCAACAGTTTTTATTGTTGGAATGGAAGAAGGAATTTTCCCTCATTCTCGATCTCTCATGGATCACTCAGAAATGGAGGAAGAAAGACGTTTAGCATATGTAGGCATTACTCGGGCTAAACAAAAGTTGGTTTTAACTCATGCCAGGCGTCGACTATTTTTTGGTGCGCGGACAGAGAATATAATTAGTCGATTTATAGCTGACATTCCAGAACATCTTTTGGAAGTAAAATTCGGCTCAGCCATGCTCCATGGAGACGATTTCTAAATAATACCCAATAGCCAACTCCAATAATCAATTTCCAAAATTCAAAGATCAAATATCAATTCTTTGTCTTTATAATTATTGCACTAACAATAGCTTCAATTTCATTGCCTTCTTGTAAGATGGTCGTCATTTTTTCTGTAAATCCGGGGTTAGTTGCGGAAATAATCTTTAACTAGTAATTCGTTTCTTTGGTTTCTTTCTTAGTTATAATAAATTTATTAGCTCTATCTTTTCTTGACCCAGCGCCATCAGCTTCTTGGGCATTTGCGCCCATGGAAGTAACAGATCTAGTATTTGGTCAATAAGAACGATGTTTTGCTGAGTTTTGGGGAGTGTCTTAATATGATTAAGGACACTAATTACAAATTTGAAAATCCGATCATAAATATCATATTGATATTTGGATTTTGGCTCTTGGGCATTGGCATTGGCCATTGGTTATTTTATTTGATACACGTTCATGTCTTCGAAAATAATAACTTTCTTATAGTGTGTTGTGAGTAATTCTTCTAATTTTGGAAAAGAAAATCCAACCGGTCTGGAAACTAAAATATATTTTACTTTTTTCTCTACTAGTTTCTTAATAATTAAATCAAAATTTTTAGAATCAATCGTGGTTAAATGATGGGCTTGAATAAATTTTGTGGCGGGGGCTCTATTAGAAAGGACATAAACAAAGGCCGCGTCTCCCCAGACAAAAATGCTGTCGTTATATTTTGTATTTTGCATTATGTAGTCAGCAATTTCGTACGAATTTAAGGTACGAGAATCAAAAAATGTAACATATTCTTCCCAAGATTTTTTTTCGGAAACGTAATTGAACCAATTTTGATAGTAGGGAATAATGGGAAGGGAAAAGGCATTAATAAATTGTGCAGCGACGAGATATAAGACACATAATAGCAGCAAGAAACAATACCAAAATTTCTTTATGTTAACTAATAAATAGGCAAGTAATAAAACTGTTGGTGGAACGACTTGCAAGAGATAGTGCATATACGGTCGACCAGAAAGAAGCGCTCCGTAGAGAGAAAATCCGAACCACAACGCTAGGAACAAGAGTTCTTTAGAAAGCCACTTTTTAAAAAATAGTACTAATGAAATTAATATGGTCAATAAAAGCCAGAAGGCTTTAATAAACAACGGATTGGAAAGTTTGGCTAGAGGCCCAGTGTCGACAGCCACATAAGAAGCATTTTGGGAAAAAGCGGCGATTAAATAGTCATTTAAAGCATGTTGAAAATAGAAATAGATAAAAAAACCTGTAATGGGAATAAGAAAAGTGATGGTGAGTGGAAATAAAGTTTTAAATATTGAGAGAATATATTTCTTCAGATTTTTTGACTCGACTGACCAAAGATGAGCCAGTATAAAAACGAACATTCCCAGAAAATCAAAAAGAGCCGGAACCTTAATTAAAAAGGCCGTCGAAGCAAGAAGGCCAATTAGGACCAAAATTTGTAGTCGGTAGTTCGTGGTTGGAAGTTTAAAATATATTAAATAGGCGCCCAAGATAATAGGAAAGGTAAAATATAATTCTGCGTTGGCAATCGTTCCTTCAAGAAGAGGGAGGGATAGCATAATTCCTGTAATTAAACTAATGAGTAGTGCCAACGCTTTTTGATATCGGCTTTTTTCAAACAAAATTTCTGCGAATTTATATGCCACACAAACAGTTCCAAGAACAAAAACAGTGGCACTAATTTTTGCCCAAAGAAGTGTCGGGTTAATGGCGTAAATTAAATACAAAAGCGGTGTTTTGTTATCCCAAATATCTCGATAGAGAGTGGCGCCTCGTTGAACTGCTTGGCCAATCGCCAAATAAATTCCCTCATCACCATACCAATATGGTTCTAAAAAAGTAGGAAGGCGAAGAGCGGTAACAATTAATAAGGCAATTAATAACCCCATTTTTTATTGTGTGTGACTATTTACTCGGTTTATCAGAAATTTTTTCAGTTACACGATATTCAATATACTTACCTAACATTAGTCTAGTTTGGGATTCTAGTCCAGGTAGTGCTCCAAAAACAAAGCCAAATATGGGTAAAAGAATCCATTGAAAATAGGTGAGTGGGTGAAGAAAAGTTAAGAGTTTATTTTTTTTCTGTGGGTTCAAAAGATTGTCAATAATAATTATGGTGATTAATCCCACTAAACAAATTGTCAAAATTGAACTACTGACACGAGACAGGTTTAATCCTAGAGCAGTTCTAGCAAAAACTGGGTTAATAATGGTGGGAATTGTCGCTCCTAGTGTAATTAGAAACCAAGAGCTACTCCAAACAAAATGCCATTCCAAGGCGAGCGACAGTCTAATTAACTTATCCCAAAAAGAGATTTCCGGATGCAGAAAAAATTGTTTTGTGACATATGGGATATCGACACTTCCCCAAGCCCAACGTTTCAATTGTTGGTAAAAATTATTGTAGGTTCCCCATTTGGTGGCTGATTCGGCGGCGTCAATCATAATGGGCAAATATAAGGGAATAATATTTACTTTGCCAGTCAAAGAAAAATAAGCTTTGAAAAAGAGGTGCCAATCTTCAGGAATATAATCTAAATCCCAATAGTCAATCTTGTCCAAGAGTCCTAAAGACATGGAATAAACGGCGGACAACATGAATCTTCTGCTGGGTTTTTGCAACATGGAAAGCATATATATTCCGCCAATAATTGAGGGCAGTCTGACGAGAAGAGGAACTTTATGAAGATTGTTATAAGCAAATTGTGGGGCTTGATAGAAATTATCGAGTCCGTTGTTGGTAGTTAACGCTTTATAAGTTAGAAGGGAACAATATTGGTTAGGTAATACGTGGTCGGCATCACTAACAGTAACTAAAACCTTATCCAGGGGAATATTTTTTGGATCAATAAATAATCTCTTTACCTCACGAACAGCATAAGATTCATTAGAATGTTTTCCAGCGGTTTCTCCGGGAACGAGCGGGTGGAAAGAAATATAAAGTTGTCCAAAACTATCCTGATATTTTTCTTTAATTTGTTTAGCGCGGACAACCGCTGTTTCGCCCTCTCTTTTTTCCATGGCGATCACAACGATCATATTTTTGTGAGGAAAATCTTGTTCTAAGAGTGCCTGAAGATTTCGTTCGATAACACTAAATGATTCTTTGTAATTACAAATAACAATGGCGTGGTATACATTTTGGAAAACTTCTGATGTTTTTGGGTCGCTTTTAAGTTTTTTAATCCAATCAATTTTTTCTGTAGCTCTAATATTTAAATATCCTACAATCGCGTAAAGGGTCATTTGAAGGGAACGATAGAGCCAATAGATATTAAATAACAAAACAATATAAGCGACAAAATCGGGGATAAAAAAGCTTCCTAATAATAGAAATGTAATTACTGACCAGGGGACTAATCCTGTCAGAATTTCCAACCCACGTTGTGTGCGGATGGGATGGTAACGAATATATTTAGCTATGTGGTCACTCACGATTTCAAATTAAATAACCGACGACAATTTTCACTAGTGACTTTGGCTAGTTCATCAAGGGAGATATTTTTTACCTCTGCCAGCTTCTCCGCCACAATTTTAACATTGGCTGGCTCGTTTCGCGAACCACGATGTGGCTCAGGGGTCAAAAAAGGACTGTCAGTTTCGACTAACAATCGATCTAGAGGGACAAGTTTAGCCAATTCTCTAATATTGTGGGCATTTTTAAACGTGACATTTCCAGCAAATGAAAAATAGAAATTTGGCGATAGATGTACAAGGCTTATCAGATAATCAGGCGCGCCAGACATACAATGGAAAACGGCGGCGGTCTTAATTTTTAACGCGATTTCCAGCATATCTTCATAGGCATCTCGGACATGAATTGACAGGGGGAGGCCTAATTTATTTGCAATTTCGATTTGTTTTAAAAATAATTTTTTTTGCCTTTCTGTTTCCTTACTATACTCAGTGCTTAATAATGGATCCTTAATGCTGGAATAGTCTAGACCACACTCACCAATAGCAACTACTTTTGGCGATTTGGCTAGTTCTTCAAATTCGTTCCAATCCACAGTATCAACCGTGTTGTCTATTGAGTCATTGGGATGAATACCAACCGCCGTATAAACGTTTGAAAATTTCTGTGCTATTCCAATTCCAGTTCTCGAATCTTCAAGACTGGTACCTATGTTAATTATTGTTTCTACCCCCGCATCTTTAGCTCGTGCCAAAACTACCTCTGTTTCAGATAGTTCGGGAAAATTCAAATGGGCATGGGAATCAATTAACATTATATTTTTTGGAGCCACCAGCGTTTAATAAACGGGAGTGTTTGAGAAGAAATAATTAAACCCGCGGTTGATGTTAGAGCTCCCAAAATGAACTCGTCTGCTCGGACAAAATATAGGAAAACTAGTGAGAATATGAATGTCGCAACGCTTAGAATACCCAATCGAAAAGCGCTTATTTCCCACGCCTTATCTCTCTCTACTCGGTTATTCCTAGCTTTTATGGTTTCCAGATCAATTTCGATATTTTTTAATCTATTCTCAATGTTTGTCATGTAATTTTAGGAAAAAGTGGCGATCCGGATTTTATTTTCCCCTCATATTGTTCTTGAATTTTTTTGGCTGTTTCCGGGAGGAAAGGCTGCAGGTCAAAAGCGATTTGCCTGATTGTTTCCACTTGCCAAATGAGAGAATCTTCCAGTTCTTTGCCGGTTAATTTCCATGGTTGTTCACGACTAATTTTTTCATTCGCTTCGGCAATTGCCGTCCAGATGATCCCCAATGCCTCATTAAAACGATATTCCCCAAGTTGCGAATTCACGATTGGCAGGATGGATAATTGGGGAGTGGGTTTGAAACTAAGGCCACTTGTTTCGCAAAGTTTTGCCACTCGTCCAACCAGATTTCCTAAACCATTTTGCAAGTCAGATTTATAAGCTTCGTAGAATTTTTCTTCGGAAAAATCTCCATCAGCAAAGGGGGAAATTTTGGCTAAACAATAATACCGCAGTGCATCAGCGGCCAGTTTGTTGCCTAAAATTGGAGACAATTTGTCCAAAAGTTGGACGGGATCATAGACATTGCCCACAGTCTTTGACATCTTTTGGCCGTTTACCGTGAAATATTCATGGACAAAAAGTTTTTTTGGGGTGGCTAGTTTTGCGGAAAGGAGAAAAGCAGGCCAATAGACGGCATGAAACCTAATTATTCCTTTGCCAATTACGTGTAAATCTGCTGGCCACCATTTCTTGTATTTATCATCATCCCAGCCAAATCCCACACCTGATTGGTAGATGTTTAGAGCATCAAACCAAACATAAATGCGTTGCGTGGGATCATTAGGAACAGGAACACCCCAGTTTTTAGCTCGTTCATTTGAGCGGGAAATGCTAATGTCTTTTAAATCATTTTTCAAAAAGGAAAGCACTTCATTACGGCGAAAATCAGGAACAATTTCTAGTTTATTGCTGTTAATTAATTCCAGGAGTTGGTCACGATATTTGGAGAGTTTAAAAAAATAGTTCTCCTCGGCCACTTCTTCCAGTTTTTTTCCGGGGTGTTCAACACACTCTCCATTTTCATTTAACTCTTCCTTTTCATAAAATAATTCACAACCGACACAATATAGACCGGTGTAAGATTTTTTATAGATATCGCCATTTTTGTCGCACAATTCCCAAAGTTTTTGACTAGAAGGAAAATGAGTTTTTTGATCGCTGCCCTTTTGCCAAACGTCATATTCAGCATTCAGTTTTTTAGTTAATTCATGGAAAAGATTAGTGTTTTCATCGATAAATTCTTGGATTGGTTTGCCGGCCTTCTCTGCAGCTTGAACGTTCTTAACAGCATTTTCGTCTCCACCACAAAGTTTTAAAACTTCTTCTTTAAGAAGACGTCGGTGACGGGCGATAACATCAGTGTAAATAAAGCCCAAAGTATGGCCGATATGCGGTTTAGCATTAACGTAGGGAATAGCGGAAGTAACGAAAAATTTGTTCACAAGCTCAATTTTAATTTTTATGCAGATAAAAGGCAAGAAGAAGCCAAAAAACACTAAATAGGATAATGTTGGGAATGGACCACAGGTCAGTTATTTTTAAGAAAAAGGGAAAGGAGACAAGCAAGGCAAATAATATTGAGCGGCTAACAGAAACAAAAAAGGAACAGATAATGATTAAAGTGAGGAAAAAAATTCCAGAGAAAAAGAAAATGTTAATTAGGTTTGGAGGAGTGAAAATAATTTGCGAGATAAGTGCACCTAATCCAAAAATAACTAGAGCGAACTTGGTAAACGGAATTTGTTTGGTAAATTGGCGAATGATGGGGTGATGCATGATAGAATGACAATAAATATGGAACTGCCTATTATTCTACTCGCAATTCTCTTGGCAACGGTAGCAATTATATTTTTTTCATCCAAAAAAACTACTGATCCAACACTTCGTGACTGGTTAAAAAATATAGATTCCCGTTTGGATTCGCAAAATAAGAATATCAATGATTCGTTGTTTAAACAAACCCAACAAATGCTTCAGTCCCAGCAGGCAATCTATGGAAAATTAGCTGACTCAGCTAAATCCATAGGGGAAATGAGTGAAATCGGAAAATCGATGAAAGACTTACAACAATTTTTGGCTTCGCCGAAGCTTCGGGGTGGCATGGGAGAACAAGTATTGCGACAACTGTTGGAAGACAGTTTGCCTAAAACGAGTTTTAGCCTGCAATATACATTTCGAAACGGCACCAAGGTCGATGCCGCCATTAAAACATCCTCTGGAATAATTCCCATCGATTCAAAATTTACCATGGAAAATTTTAAAAAGATGATGGGGTCGGACACGGAAGATGAGAGAAAGCAGTTTCAGTTGCAGTTTAAGAAAGACGTAAAAGACAGAGTTGATGAGATAAGTTCGAAATATATTTTAACTGACGAGGGGACAGTGGATTTTGCTTTAATGTATGTGCCATCGGAGTCTGTCTATTACGAAATTGTTAATTCTGATCAGGATTTAATGACCTATGCTTACAAGAGGCGCGTGATGCCAGTGTCCCCATCAACTTTCTATGCATTTTTGCGGTCAGTGATGCTTTCATTTGAAGGACAACAAATTGCCGCCGAAATTAAAAACATCCAGCAAGCCCTACGAGCGATTCACCAAGAAACCAGAAAATTTGGTGAGCTTTTAGGAACTTTACAAACACACGTCAATAATTCCTATACCATGATGAATAAAGTTTCTACCAGTTTTTCTAGATTACTTTCGAAGGTAGAAAATGTGAATGCGATAAATGATAAAGAAGAAAAGAAATTAGAAGCTTCTTAGTACACTTTCTTAACAAAATTGTGGGTCATATTTCGCCACAAGAATTTATTCATAAAAAAAATCTTAAGAATCCGGTTAACAATAATAAAACGTAAACTCTTGGGTAAAGCGTTATTGCTCCAAATTCTACTGGCGAGAATTAGAAAAAATTTAGAGCGCTCGAAATTTAATTCCTCGAAAATATTTCTTGGCCTTCCTTTGACGGCGAAAAATTGGGAGTCGTTGACGCCGACGTAGCGATAGTCACCTGTACTAAAAATTTCTTCTTTAATTGCGCAAAAAACATCAGGAAAGGGGGAAAAGGCGTCGTGACAGACTACCACACCGCCGTCGACGATAAATGGTGACCAAAGAGTTAAGTCCTCTTTGATGAATTTGTATTCATGCAATCCATCAACATTTAAAAACGCAATTGGTTTTTTCCAGGTTTTGGCCGCCGCCGCAGAAGTTTTTCTGATCGCGGTGACATATTTTGAAATCCCCGCATTCTTGATATTTCTTTGAAATGAGACGAACGTCGGACTGAATTCTTTTTTGCCGACATGCGTTTGGCCAACATGGGGGTCAATGGAAAACATTGCCGGACGATTTAAGTTTTTAAGAGCAGAAGCGATAAAAATGGTTGATTTTCCTTGAAAACTGCCGATTTCCACCACTTCGCCATTCCGCGGGGTTGTCTTTACTAAATCATACAAAAGTCGCCCCTCGTTTAGGGAAAGCCAGCCCGGGAGACTCATGGTTTTGGAAATGTTCATGTTAATGAGAAGAGTAGTTTAACAAACGGATTGGCATATTTGGTAAAACTGCCCGGATAGGAAATTTCTTTGCCGCCCCAGCCCTGCTTAAACTTAGTAAATCCCCGCCAGTGTTTTAATGGGAAACGTTCGTCATAAACTCCTTCCAGGTCGAGGTGTTTTAAACCTTTCTTTTGACAGAATTTAATTGTTTTCCAAAGTAAAAAATAGGCGGCACCCAACTGCCGGCCACTTTTCGTGAGGGCAGCATACATATAGTGGGCGGTGTCACCGTCCCAAATAAGAAGACAAGCAGCGACAGGTTGGTTCACAGTAAAAACGGGTTCGCGGTTCACAGTAGTGAATAGGAGAACTGAATTGTTGGACTGGAAGGATTTATACAAGCTCATTACCTCCCTATTAATCGGAATTGACCAGCCACCAATTTTCATAGTTTCCTGAAGTAACTTATAAAATAAATTGATGTCGTGGCTTTCGGTAACAGTTAGTCCTTTTTCTTCGGCTTTTCGAATTTCATATCTCGTGTCCTTTGGGAGCGACTGTCGGTTGCATATTGAAGACTTGAGATTTATGACAATGGTTTTTGTCGGCAGAAGTGGCCAAGAATCTTGTTGGAATTTTAAATTATGAATTATGAATTTTGAATTATGGGTAGGTTCGATTTTGATAAGGAGAGGGTGATATTTTTGTGTGACTTTCTCGACTTCTGCCAAATTAATTTCTTCCGGGCGTTGAATTTTAATAACAGCTGTCGGGCCGAGTTTGCGAATAAAAATATTGCCTTTGCCGACTCTTTCCACCGTCCAGCCAAGAGACTTAATATATTTGGCGTAATTTTCAGATTGGCGAATGTCCATAGTAGTGATTATAACCTTGTAAGTAATATTTCTCTGGTATTGACAGAAGAATTTGTTTATATGAATATAAATATATGTTTGTATTTGTTCCCGTGTTTATGGGAAAAGGGAGAAAATTAAAGCCAGAAGAGTTAAAAGGTTTGAAGAATGTGTTGATAGCGTGCTCTTTACTTCTTTTTATATGTTCTTCTGTCGGCTTCGCAATTTTATATCTTGCAGGCCCAACTGGTCCTGCTGATGCCTTGCCTATTTCTTTGTTCTTTTTAGGAGTTGGCGTGTTCTTCCTTTTTGTTGCTATCAAACACCCTGCCTTAAACAAGTGAATCAACGCTTTTTAAGCAAAATCCATCTAATTTTATTTGCCAATATAAAAATTGGATACAAAGGAGAAATTGGAATATCGATTGAATCAGGGAAATCGACATCTTTACCGCCAAAACCTGATTTTAGACGATAGATTCCATAGAACGGATCGGACTCTTCCTTCGTGTATTTATATGAACCCCAGAGATCATAGGTTTTAGCTCCCAGTTTCTTTCCTAGTTTAATTGCTTTCCAATGCAAAAGTTGAGGGGCCATGAAATTTCTATATTCCGTGTCTGATCCGCCATAAGGATAGTAAAGAAAATCTTTGAAATGAAAAAGCATGATGCTCGCCGCCACATTATTTTCTACGTATGCATTGAGAATGTGGCATATCCCGTGGGCAGATAAGTTTTTCCAAAGCAATCGATAATAGTCTGCCGTGTGGGAATAAAATCCTTGACGTTTTTCGGTGGTTTCCAAAATGGTGATAAATTTCTCTAAACCCACCTCGGAATTTTCTTCTTTGACGACAACGCCTTTTTTCTCGGCCAGGCGGACGTTATAGCGGGTTTTTTCGTGCATATCTTTAAGAAGGTCTTCGTCAGACTTAGTGAGATCGATATAAATTGTATGTTGTGGAAGAATTGAATCACCTACGGTGAACTGTGAACCAGTGTCTACTGTGAACCCTATTAGTGGTTCTATCTTTAAGAAAATAGCTTTCTCTTTTTGACAATACTTTTTTATTTCTTCTAATTCCTGTTCACTTGGAAATGGGGAACGAGGCAGATAGGCTACTGTGAAAGGGAGGTGCGGTACACGACTAAAAAGAATTTGAAAAACATTAGTTATTTTGTTGTTCTCCACTGACTCTAAACGAAGGACTTTTTTAATTGATGATGTTTGTTTTCTAAATTCGCCCCATTCCCAAGATTGGGTAATGTGACTAACTAAAAAATTAAACGAGTTTTTGTCAATTGTAACTTTGATCATTTTTTCTCCCGCAATTATACCTTTTTTGATTGCTCTGGTGGTCGATTTATGCTAGTCTTAATTAATGGCACTTCCTAGTGTTTTATCTTCGTTGGTTGACAAATTTTCGCACGGTAAAAAGCCGCTGACAGAAAATTTTCTGGCCCTAAAATTGGGGGATAATGCTGTGGCTGCCACTTTTTGGCAGATTATCGATGGTAAGGTGGAAATTGGTGAGGTGTCACTCGTCCCGAGAACTAGCACGGATGAAAAACACCTCTTACAGATTGTGGATGAAGCGATTTCCAAAGTTTCGGCAGGAATTAAGCCTGAACCACAAAAAATTATTTTCGGAGTTAGTGAAGATTGGATTACCGAAGGAAAGTTACATCACGAGAAATTAATAGAATTACGAAAATTGTGTCGCCAATTGGATCTTTCTCCAATGGGTTTTGTAGCCATGAATGAAGCAGTGGAAAACCTTTTACGGGTGGCGGAGGGTGTGCCACCAACAGCTCTTTTGGTCGGTGTAGACAAGGAAAAAATTTTCGTTACTCTCCTTCGAGCTGGGAAAAACATGGGCACCTACGTGGAATCAATGAGTGAAGATTTGGCAGCCAGTTTGGAAAAAGCCATTCGAAAATTTGCTGGTACTGACTATTTGCCATCGCGAATTATTGTCTACGATGGGCGAACAGATTTAGAGGCAGTAAAACAGAAAATTGTAGCTTATCCCTGGACCCAGCGGTTGCCGTTTCTTCATTTTCCCAAGGTAGAAATTTTGGAGACGATGGGAGCGGTTAAAGCGATTGCAATTGCTGGTGGGACACAATTGGGAGGTCGTCTTGACTTAGCGGAAGTCGATTGGGTAAAAGAAAATGAATCTGAAGCGCCAACACCAATTGTTGCTGTTGAAGATGAGAAAGCTCAGCAGGAAACAACAGAAGAGCCGGTTATTCATGTTCATGATGAACCCATTGTTGATCCAGGACAATTTGAAGAAAAAGTGACCACTGACCAAGAGGAAATATCTCCAGAATTAGAAGCGGTTAATCCTCAAGAATTGGGCTTCGTAACTGAAGAAATGGAGCCGACTATTCAAGATTTGCCCGATGGTAGAACCAGACATCATTTTGCACAAAATCCCGTGTCTAAATTAAATTTAGCTAATTCCTTCCGTTCATTTTTTTCTAAAATTTCGTCACTGAAATTTATTAAAAGGGAGAGTGGTCATTTAGATGGAGAACAAAAAAAACCTCTATTACCTTTAATTGGGGTGGCAGTCGCACTTTTATTGGTGGTGATATTGAGTGTTGTCGGGCTTTATTTCCTTCCTAAAGCCACTGTGACAGTCTATGTTGATCAAAAACAATTTAATCAAACATTAGATTTAGTTGTTTCCCCTAGTAAAGATTCCACATCTTCGGCCACACTTGTGGGAAAAACAATCGAGGTTAATTTATCTACGACGAAAAAAGGTGTTGCTTCAGGAAAAAAATTGGTAGGAACTAAAGCGAAGGGGTCAATAACGATTTATAACAGTGCCTCAGCTCGAACATTTCCCGCGGGGACGGTTGTTACCACGAACAATTTAAGGTTTGCTACCGACAGTGATATTGATTTAGCTTCCAGCTCCGGATTGGCAACTCCATCCACTGCCACAATTTCAGTTACAGCCCTTGATATCGGAGAGAACTACAACATTACCACCGGGAGTTTATTTACGATCTCCAATTTACCTAGCACATCCTATCAGGGAAAAAATACCGCTGCCTTTTCGGGAGGATCAAGTCATCAGGCAACAGTGGTGTCAAAAGATGATCAAACAAGGTTGATGGCAAGTGCATCTGCTGAATTGGAAAGTCGAGCGAAGGAGGAGCTAAAGGGTAAATTAGCAACGGGAGAAACATTGTTGGATAAGGCAATTACGTCGAAACAAGACAAAAAGAAGTTTAGTCGCGAGATTGACACTGAGGCGGATAGTCTCACTCTAGACTTGTCGATGATTTTTACAGGATTAGTTTTCGATGAGAACGATGCCAAGTCAGCATTTAAAAATAGCGTAATGGGGAATATTCCATCAGGATATGATTTGCCCTTGGATAAAGTGGCTTCCAATTTAGCGAAAGTAAATGTCCGTAAGGATGGGGCATATGTTTTAACTATGGACTTTCACGGAAACGCACAACCTTTAATTGATACCTTTGATCTAGTAAAACGAATTTCGGGAAAAAATCTAAAGCAGGTGGAACAAATTGTTAAAAATATAAATGGTGTCAATAAATTTGATGTAGTTTTAATGCCAAAGTTTCTAGAAAAATTTCAAATGTTACCAATGCGCACAGATAAAATCATTATAGAAGTGGTGACTCTTTAATTAATGCTTTACGCTTACACTTTTGTTCAACCAAAAAAAAAGAGTAAAACAGCCAAAGCATTTTCCACACTGTTCTTTTTTATTGGAATATTGTTGGTGGGAATAGTGGCTTTTCCTGTTGCTAGTTGGCAAATAGCTTATGTTCTAGCTAGTCCCAATCTCCTTGTTCCTATTGTTCGTGAGCCAAATGTTTTGGCAGCTGTAACCACCAATAATTCACGCGATTTTACGGATCCCAATAATTGGTTTGATGCGAAGCCGGTAACCGTCACAAATCAAGCGCCGCTGTCATTTAATCTGTTTACTCTATCCATTCCTAAATTAAAAATTAAACAAGCATTAGTGGAAATTGGAGGAGTGGATTTAAAAAAAAGCTTGATCGCTTGGCCTAGCTCTGTCGCTCCTGGGGCAGTTGGGTCAGTTTTTATTTTTGGCCATTCTGCGCTGCCAATCTATTATAGTCCCAATAATTACACGACCATTTTTACTCATATCTACGATCTTGATTATGATGAACCAATCATTATTGAAGCTGACGGGGTCACATATAAATATGTCGTCGAGAGCAAAAAAATAATTGCCCCCACTGATCTTTCGATTTTGGAACAAAAATATGACGCCGCCAGACTGGTTATGGTTACCTGCTTGCCTGCGGGAACATATTTAATGCGTGGTGTGGTAACGGCAAAACTATTAAATTAGGATGTTTAATGACGATTTAATTTTAGCGATCGATTATGGGGAATCTTTCTTAGGTTTGGCTGTCTCCAGTGGGGAATTATCATCCCCGCTAATGAATTTACGCGTTAAGGATTTATCGTTGGAAAAAATTGTCGGCGAAATTCGTCAAGCCACATCAAACTTAAAAATTAAGAAACTGGTGATTGGCGTTCCTGAAGGGAATATGGGGGATAAAATTCGCTCAAAAGGAATGAAGATTGCAAAAATGTTAGAATTGTCAGTGGAATTTGTCGATGAGACTTTGTCTTCGATTGAAACAGGCGTCGAGAAGAACAATCATGACAAAGCGGCAGCGATAATCTTGCAAAGATATTTAGATGACAATCGAGTTTTCTAATCATATTAGAAAGGAGTGGAAATGCTTAAAGGTTTGATTTCACCGGTCCAAGCGTGGTTACTATCTCAAGGTCGATGTGTTGGCTGTGGAATGAACTTATCTCTCGGGGCGAAAAAAGGTGATAAAGTAACTTGTAAATGCGGCAGGATTTACGTGGCAGACAAAAATAACACTTATCGTCGCGCTAGATTAGACGAAGCTTAAAAATATGAAACGTGGTTTGGTGTTTATTCTTATTTTGGCGGCAATCGGGGTGCTTGCAGTTTTTTGGTGGGCAATGGGTATTTCTGCTGCTAATCCAAAAAATAAGACTGTGCAAAATTTTGTTGTGGCGAAAGGGGCAGGAATCAAAGAAATTACTTTAAATCTTCGTTCTGCCGGTTTAATTCGTGACCAAGTCGTTTTCTTTTTATTGGTTAAAAGATTAGGAATCGAAAAAAATATCCAAGCGGGTAGTTTTAAGTTATCTCCTTCACTCACTGCTCCCGAAATTGCTCAAAAATTAACTGTGGGAACAGAAGACGTTTGGCTAACTATTCCCGAGGGTTGGAGGGCAGAAGAAATTTTGGAATATCTCAACGACCAGAAAATTGATTCGGGAAATTGGACGATGGCCGCCGAATTAAAAACTTGGAAAACTAATGAAGGGATTTTTTTCCCTGACACCTATTTAGTCCCCAAACAAATTTCAGTGACCGGAGTTCATGATTTAATGTTGAAGACATTTCAAGGCAAGTTTACTGATCAGTTGGAAAAAGACGCACGAGCAGAAGGGTTAACTAAACAACAAGTAATTATTTTGGCATCATTAGTAGAACGAGAGGCTAGGACAGACATGAATCGGGCTAAAGTAGCTGATGTTCTGTTAAAAAGATTTAAGGATGGAGTGTCTCTTGACGTTGATGCCACTGTCCAGTACATCGTTGGCAAACAGCCCAATGGTTCTTGGTGGAAATTAGATTTAACTTTAGAAGATTTGGCTATCAAATCTCCATTTAACACCTATAAGAATGCCGGGTTACCACCGGCACCAATTTGTAATCCTGGATTATCTTCAATTAAAGCCGTTATCTATCCAGACAAGAATCCCTATTACTATTACATTACAGATAAACAGGGGGTAATGCATTATGCAGTGACTCTTCAAGAACATAATCAGAATATTGCTAAATATCTTTAACTTTGATAGATTCGTTCTATGACAGATATAAAACACCTCCTAAAGGCGTGAAAGTAGTAACTCCGACTGAGGTGGCTCCGGGTTGGTTTGATACGCATGCCTCCAAAATTCCCGGAACTGGAAAACCGAAAACTGGAGCACAATTAGATAGAGAAGCCGCTGTCAGACGAGCAGAAGCTCAAAAAGCTGCCTAGCCGGACTTAAAGGAAGTTGGTTATCAAGGTCCTAAAAGTGTTGAAGGAGTAGGAACGTCAGGTAATAAGGGCTAAAGGTGTGTTTTTCCCCCTTGACCACGCGTGATTCTCTGCTAAACTACAGAGCAGTTGAATAGAATTTTAGGCGTACGTATTGTGAGTACGCTTGCTTTTGTCTTGTAAGAAGCTTTTTCCCAATGGCTAAAAAAATCAAGCAAACTAGATCTAGTTCCGACAATGAAACACCTGGCATTAAGCCCAGGCTTTATTGGGGCAAACATTTTTCCTCTCTTCCTAAACTAGATTTAATCTCCATTCAAAAAGAATCCTACCAACAATTCCTTGATAAAGCGATGCGTGATTTGATTGATGAAATCAATCCAATCTCAGATTTCACAGGCAAAAATTGGACATTGGAATTGGGTGGATACACTTTTGGAAAAGGAAAATACAGTCCCACAGCCGCTATGGAAAAAGGTGTGACCTTTGACATGCCGGTCAAAATCGAAGCCCGATTAACTAACAAACAAACGGGAGAAACCACCACTCAGGAAGTATTTTTAGGCGATGTTCCCACCATGACTAACTCGGGAACATTTGTGATTAATGGAATTGAGAGAGCAGTTATTAACCAGTTAGTGCGCGCTCCGGGCGTTTATTTTTTAGGTGATACCGATCCAGTTACCGGAAAGCTTTTGTTCATGGCCGAAATTCGCCCGTTCCGCGGAGCTTGGTTGGAATTAAATGTTTCTCGCAGTAATGTAATTTTCATCAGAATCGATCGACGTAGAAAATTTCCTGTGACGACATTTTTGCGAGCTATCGGAGTGGGCTCTGATGAGGAAATTAGAAAATTGTTTGCCGATGTAGACGTTGATTCCGAACATTCTTACATTACTGCTACTCTTAAAAAAGATAACACTCGCGGATCTTCCGAAGGAGTCATGGAAATTTACAAGAAGATGCGACCTGGGGAACCAGTCGTATTAGAAACAGCCCAAGAATATATCGACGGGCTGTTTTTTAATTCCCGACGCTATAACTTAGATAAAGTTGGTCGCTACAAGATCAATAAACGATTAGGTTTGGATCCTAAGGAAAATCAGGCCATGGTGTTAACTCGAAATGACTTAGTGGCGGCTATCAAATATTTAGTAAAACTCCAAAATGGCGAGGGAGAAGTGGACGACATTGATAGTTTGTCCAACCGAAGATTACGAAGAGTGGGTGAATTAGTGGGTAATGCCGCTTTTAGGGCTGGACTGTTGCGTTTGGAAAAATCAGTTCGAGAAAGAATGAGCTTGCTAGATCCAAAATTACGTATCATGCCGGCTCAAGTAATTAATTCTCGTCCTCTAGTGTCCGCGATTAATGAGTTTTTCCGCACATCACAATTGTCTTCAATCTTAGATCAAACCAATCCACTTTCAGAAATAGATACTCTGCGAAAGTTGTCAGTGATGGGTGTGGGTGGAATTTCTCGAGAAAGAGCCAGTTTCTCTATTCGAGACATTAATGCTTCTCAATATGGGCGCATTTGCCCAGTTAGATCTCCTGAAGGACCAAACATTGGTTTAGTCACATTTTTAACACTTTTTGCTAAGGTTGATGATTATGGTTTCTTATTAGCTCCCTATAAAAAAGTAGTTAAAGAAGAAACTAAGTCTGGTATCAAGGTGCGAGTTACCGAAGAAGTAGTTTATTTAGCTGCTGACGACGAAAGAAACTTTAAGATTACTCACTCAACTGTCGCAATTAATGATGAAGGATACATTGTTTCTGAGCGCGTTCCAGTGCGATATAAGGGTGAATTTTTAGAATCTTTTGCCTCTGAAGTTGATTTTATTGATTTGGCTCCAAGACAAGTTATTGGCACAGCAGCTGCTCTTATTCCCTTCTTGGCTAATGATGATGGTATCCGTGCTCTAATGGGATCCAACATGCAAGCACAGGCTGTGCCATTAATTCGTCCTACCTCTCCCGTAGTTGGGACAGGTGCGGAAGAAATTGTTTCCAATTCAATGGGATGGACAGTTTTGGCACGTCATGATGGTGAAGTAGTCTATTCTGATGGCGACAAAGTCACCATTCAAGTTGACAATGAATCCGATTTAAAAACTGCTCCAGAAGAAGAAAAAATTAAAACTCGAGGAAATCTGGAAACATATTATGTCACTAAATTTAAGAAAACAAATCCGAACGGTTCTTGTTATAACCAACGTCCAATCGTAAATGTGGGGGATAAGGTTAAAAAGGGACAAATCGTAATTGACGGGCCATCTTCAGAAAATGGCGAACTCGCTCTTGGGGCCAATTTAACGATCGCTTACATGCACTATATGGGCTATGGCTATGATGACGCTATCATCATCTCCGAAAGACTAGTGAAAGATGATGAGCTAACTAGCATCCACATCGAAGAATATGATTGTGAAGTGGTGGACACCAAATTGGGACCTGAAGAATTGACCGCAGACATTCCCAATGTTGGTGAAAAAGATTTACGCTACTTAGACGCTTCTGGAATAATTGTTGTTGGTGCCAATGTGGGACCAGGGGACATCTTAATTGGAAAAATCGCTCCCAAAGGAGAAACAGAATTGTCTCCCGAAGAGAGACTCTTAAGAGCAATTTTCGGAGAAAAAGCCAGAGAAGTGCGAGACACATCGTTGCGCATGCCTCACGGTGAACGCGGAACAGTCATTGGAGTACAAATTTTGGACAAATCAGCTGGTGATGAATTGGCACCAGGATGCAGTAAGTTAATTAAAGTTAAAGTTGCTCAAATTAGAAAAATTTCTGTAGGAGACAAGATTGCCGGACGTCATGGGAACAAAGGAGTAATTTCTAAGATCGTGCCGATGGCAGACATGCCACATTTGAAAGATGGGACACCAGTCGACATTATCATTTCTCCCTTGTCAGTTTTAGGTCGTATGAATTTGGGTCAGCTTTTTGAATCTCACCTTGGTTGGGCGATGAGTAAGACAGGAAATAAAGTAGCGGTACCAGTTTTTGAGAATATTCCTGAAGAGAGATTAGTCAAAGCCTTGACAGATGCTGGTCTTCCAGCTGACGGTAAGACTGATGTCTATGATGGGCGCACAGGAGAAAAATTTGCTGACCGAGTGACTGTGGGAACAGCTTACATTTTGAAGCTTATCCACATGGTCGAAGAGAAAACTCATGCTCGTTCAACTGGCCCATACAGCCTTGTGACTCAACAGCCATTGGGTGGAAAAGCTCAAATGGGAGGACAGAGATTGGGAGAAATGGAAGTTTGGGCCCTAGAAGCACACCGAGCCGCCTACACGTTACAAGAAATGTTGACTTTGAAGTCTGATGATGTGGTTGGTCGTGCTAAAGCTTTTGAAGCCATTGTTAAGGGCACTGATATTCCACAATCCACCGTGCCTGAGTCATTTAAGGTGTTGGTTAAAGAATTACAAAGCTTAGGATTATCGATTAATCCGACTGGTGCCGTGATTGCTCCCACAGTGCCTGTGGTTCAAGCTGTTGCTGCTGATGACGCGAACGTTAAACTTGAGGAAAAAGTAGAAAGTGAAATTAAAGATATTAAAACAGAATTAGGCGCTGAAGAAATTGCCAGTGGCGCAGAAGAGGGAATGGAAATAGAATCTACGGATAGTAAAGACGCTAAGGAGGAATAAAAATATATGACTAAACAACAAGATAACATTGCAAACATTGTGGACTTTAAGGGGTTAAAAATTACTTTGGCTTCCCCATCAGAAATTTCTGGATGGTCTCATGGTGAAGTTATTAAGCCAGAAACAATTAACTATCGCACCTTAAAGCCAGAAAAAGACGGTCTCTTTAGTGAGGCTATTTTTGGACCAACTAAGGATTGGGAATGCTATTGTGGAAAATACAAAAGAATTCGTTACCGAGGGGTCATTTGCGACAAGTGTGGAGTGGAAGTTACCCAATCTCGTGTCCGTCGTGAACGAATGGGTCATATCACTTTGGCCGTGCCAGTTGCCCATGTCTGGTATTTTAAAGGCACACCGTCAAAATTATCGTTGATTTTAGACATTAGTCCTCGTGCTTTGGAAAACGTGGTCTACTTTGCTTCCTATTTAGTCATGGATGTGGACAACTCTCAAAGAGATGATGTCATTAAGAACTTAGGGAAAACCATGGCTGACAGATTAAAAAGCCTGGAAGAAGAATTTGCCAAAAAAATTGAAGAAACTGAAGCTGAAGCAAAAGATAAGACTGAAAAAGTTCATGAAAGATTAAAAGGCCGAGATGAATTAGGATTAGCTCTTTCCGAAGTAGAGGTTTCCACTAAGCAAAAATTATTGAAATTAAATGAGGATTCAGCTGCAGAAAAAGGTCGATTGGACGAGATTTATAAGGCCCTTATGGATTTAGTTAAGTCCGTGAAGCCTTTGTCTCAAATAACAGAGGAAGAATATTTGAAACTTTTAGAATACGAAGCGGCTGACTTCATTAAAGTTGGCATGGGAGCGGAATCAGTTTTGGAAGTTTGTAAAACTTTGGACATGGATAAGATGGCTTCAGAATTACGTGCTGAAGTGCTAGATACGACTGGGCAAAGACATCTTAAAGCCGCCAAGAGATTGAGAATCATTGACGGGATGCGTCGTTCTAAGATGCGTCCTGAATGGATGATTTTGTCAATTTTGCCCGTTATTCCTCCTGATTTGCGACCTATGGTGCAATTATCTGGTGGACGATTTGCTACATCAGATCTAAATGATCTCTATCGTCGAGTAATTAATCGCAATAATCGCTTAAAGCATCTTATCGATTTGGGTGCCCCAGAGATAATCTTGCGCAACGAAAAGAGAATGTTGCAAGAAGCGGTTGATGCTCTCATCGACGCCACCCAGAGAACAACTGGCCGTGCTGACAATACAGAATTAAAGTCTTTATCTGACATGTTGCGAGGAAAACAGGGTCGTTTCCGACAAAATTTGCTTGGAAAAAGAGTCGATTATTCCGGTCGCTCAGTTATTGTTGTCGGACCATCACTCAAAATTTCCGAGTGCGGTATTCCCAAGGAGATGGCCTTGGAAATGTTTAAGCCGTTCGTGTTGCGCGAATTAATTGCTCGAGGAATTTCACCCAACGTGCGATCGGCTAAGTATGTTCTTGAAAGACGAGCTCCAGAAGTCTATGACATTTTGGAAGAAATAACCAAGAGTCATCCAGTACTTTTGAATCGTGCTCCTACTTTGCACAAATTGGGTATTCAAGCTTTTTACCCAATTCTTATTGAGGGGTCAGCCATTTCTATCCATCCATTAGTTTGTGTGGGATATAACGCCGACTTTGACGGAGATCAAATGGCCGTTCATGTGCCATTATCTTCTCATTCTAAAGCCGAAGCCGTGAATTTAATGATGGTGGAAAATAACTTGTTAAAGCCTGCTGATGGTTTGCCCATTACTGTGCCAAATAAGGAAATGATTTTGGGAATTTACTATTACACATCGATCGATGAAAAGGTGGCCATTTGTGAAACTATATTCTCTGACAAAGAAGAAGCAATCTTGGCCAATCAGCAAGGTCGAATTGCTCTGCGACAGAAAATTAAGGTTCGCCAAGGAAAAGAAGTTATTGAAACTTCTGTAGGACGAATTTTGGTCAATGAAGTGTTGCCTGAAAAAATGGCAATGAACGAAACTATTAATCTTTCTAAGATGAAGAGTTTGGTAAATCGTGCCATTCAGAATTTACCACGTGAGGAAGTAGCGACTCTTTTGGATGCCATTAAAAAGATTGGTTTCACTGGGGCGACTGAATCCGGAGTGTCAGTTGGTGTCTTTGACTTTTCTATGGTGGCGGAAAAAGACGTATTAATCGCTGAGACGGAAAAAGAAGTTGCTGAAATTGAAGGGAACTACCAATCAGGTCTTATCACCAAGGATGAGATGCGACGTTTGTCGATCGAAGCCTGGATGCAGACTGCTGATCGAATTACCGATCTCACTTGGAGTGCTTACAGTAAAGATAATTCAGTAAAAGTGATTTTGGACGCCGGTGCTGGACGTGCCAGTCGTGACACAGTCAAACAATTGTCCGGTATGCGTGGTTTGATGAGCGATCCAACAGGAAAAATTGTTCCCATGCCGACAAAGTCCAATTTCCGCCAGGGATTGTCAGTGTTTGAATATGTCACCGGTACTCGTGGATCAAGAAAAGGTCTTGCGGATACGGCTTTAAGAACTGCCGATGCCGGATATTTGACCAGACGACTAGTTGATGTAGCTCATGACGCGATAATTCGCCTAGAAGATTGTGGAACCACTGAAGGATTGGAAGTATTTAAGAACGAAAAGCGTAATGCCACCTTTGCTAACCGTATTTTAGGAAGAATAATCGCTGCTGATGCTGTTGTCGGCAAGAAGACAATTGTGTCTGCTGGTGATTTAGTCACTGAAGTCGTTGTTGGACAAATCGAAGAGTCTGCCTTGGAAAGTGTGATTGTCAGATCACCATTAACATGTAAAGCAAAATATGGTCTCTGTCAAAAATGTTATGGATGTGACTATTCCACTCGAGAATTGGTGGAAATGGGAACTCCCGTGGGAATTGTTGCTGCTCAATCAATTGGAGAACCGGGCACGCAGTTAACTTTGCGCACCAAACATACTGGGGGAATCGTGGGAGATGACGTGACTCAAGGTTTACCACGTGTAGAAGAATTATTTGAAGCTAGAACACCAAAAGTGATCGCTCCCATCTCAGAGATTTCTGGTAAGGTGGAGGTCACCGAGACTGATGATGGTGTTCAAGTTCGAGTACGAACAGTCAACATCAAGCCTGCTGAGGAACGCGAGTACATTATTGCAGCGACCTCACAACTCAGTGTTGCTGATGGTGATTTAATTGGAGCAGGTACTCAATTAGCCAGTGGTTTGTTAGACATCAAAGAAGTGTTGGCAGTACGCGGTTTGCTTGGAGCTCAAAAGTATCTCATTATCGAACTACAAGCAGTCTATGATTCTCACGGAATCCCGATTGCCGACAAACATTTTGAAGTCATTGTCAGGAAAATGTCTGACAAACTACGAGTTGAGAGTTCTGGAGACACTACTTTCTTAGCTGGAGAATTAGTTGAAAGAGTTAAATTTGATGAGGAAAATGCTCGGGTTATCGCCGAAGGTGGCGAACCAGCTACTGCTCAGGTAACGTTGTTGGGTGTCACTCGTGCATCACTTTGTGTGGAATCTTGGTTGTCAGCAGCCTCATTTGAGCAGACAACTAGCCAATTATCTGACGCCGCCATTCGTGGAGCTGAGGATCGTTTGATAGGTTTAAAAGAAAATGTTATCATTGGGCGCTTGATTCCCACGTCTGCCGATCGGGCAAGAATGGAACAATAAGTTTATGCCAACGATTAATCAACTAATTAAAAAAGGACGCAAGAAGCTCGGTAAAAAAACCAGAGCTTCTTCGTTGCGTAAATTTTTCAATGCTAAAGATGGGGAAATGAAAACTCTTTATTCACCATTTAAGCGTGGAGTTTGCACCATCGTTAAAACAATGACCCCAAAGAAACCGAATTCTGCTTTGCGAAAAGTGGCTAGAGTTAAGTTATCGAATAAGCAGGAAGTGACTGCCTATATTCAGGGAGTGGGTCATGAATTAGCCGAACATTCCATCGTTTTAATTCGGGGCGGTCGTGTTAAGGATCTTCCCGGAGTAAAATATCACATCGTTCGAGGAAAATATGATTCCACTGGTGTTAAAGGACGAAAGCAATCGAGAAGTAAGTATGGAACCAAGAGCGATGGTGGTCCAGCTGCCAAAGCATAAAATTATATGCCAAGATCAAAAACAATCGTCAAAAGAATAACTAATCCAGACCCAATTTATAATAATCGGGCTGTGGGGAAGTTAATTAATAAAGTCATGAAGAATGGCAAGAAAGCTCCTGCGGCAAAACAGATTTATGCTACCATGGAAATTTTAAAAGCTAAATTTGCTGATCAGGATCCAGTCAAAGTTTTGGAATTAGCTTTGGGAACAGTGGCTCCCAAAATGGAAGTGCGATCAAGACGAGTTGGGGGAGCTTCCTATCAAGTTCCCATGGAAGTTCGTGGAGAAAGAAAAATGCATTTAGCTATGCGTTGGGTAATTGACGGAGCCAGGTCTCGTCCTAACAAGGAATATCACACTTTTGCTGAAAAATTAGCTGCTGAAGTTATTGATTCATTAAATAACACAGGTAACGCCATTAAAAAGCGCGATCAAATGCAAAAAATGGCCGATGCTAATCGAGCGTTTGCACACTTGAGATGGTAATTTTGATTCGAACGCGAAGATCCCGCTGAATTTTAGCTTGAGCCGTTTTCGAATAGAAAGTTTACAGGCGAAAACTGAAATTGTGTGGGACGAGCGTTCGCACACTTGAGGTGGTAATCACTTAAACTTCGAAAGAAAGTCATTAACTGTATTGTTGATTTGTTGTCCCACTTTTTCCGCTTCAATGGCTGCTGGAAGCCTTGATTCTCCTTCATGACGAGTACTATCAACAAAAAACAAGGTGATGAGATAAAAAGCAGCTACCAAAAGGGAGAAAACAATAATCGCTCTAATCATTAAAATGTTTCTGCCTACCTTATCTTAGTTAGGTTAAAACATTTTTTCAATTCCTATCTTCCTATTAAGCTTACGAATTTGTATAATGCTCCAAGCCCCGATTAAATCGGGACGTTTTTAATTGCTCTTTATGGCTGACACAAAAAATCGCAAGTATCCGTTAAATAAAATTCGTAACATCGGCATTATTGCCCATATTGACGCGGGCAAAACCACTACTACCGAAAGAATTTTATTCTACACTGGTAAAACTTATAAAATTGGTGATATCGACGAAGGCGACACCCAGATGGACTGGATGCCTCAAGAGCGTGAACGGGGAATCACCATCGTTTCTGCTGCTACCACCACATTCTGGCGTGATTTTCGCATCAACATTATTGATACCCCCGGTCATGTGGATTTTACCGCCGAAGTCGAGCGTTCACTTCGTGTCCTTGATGGGGCAGTGACCATTCTTGATGCCGAAGAAACAGTGCAGTCACAAACAGAAACTGTTTGGCGTCAGGCAGATAAATATAAGGTGCCCCGAATCATCTTTGTTAATAAGATTGATAAATTAGGAGCAAATTTCTTTAAAACTATTGAAGCTGTCAAAGAAAGACTTGGAGTGAGACCAGCTATCATGGTTCTTCCAATAGGTGTTGAAAATACATTCAAGGGTGTCTATGACCTTCTTAACGAGCAGTCAATTGTTTGGGGTGGCGATGAATTAGGTGCAAAGTTTGAAGTCAAAAAAGAAATTCCTCCAGAATTAGATCCTGCTGAAGTGGCCAAATATCGCAGCCTCTTAATTGAGCAAATTGCTGAAACAGACGAGAAGTTATTGGGAAAATATCTCGAGGGAAATATTCCGACCGTTGAAGAATTACAAGCTGCACTGCGACAGGCGGTCATTACCTATCAATTGGTTCCTATGTACACCGGCACATCACTTCGCAATAAAGGTGTGCAGCCGCTTTTGGATGCGATTGTGGATTACCTTCCATCTCCCGTGGATAAAACTTCAGTTGATGGTGTTAATCCCAAAACTGGTGAACCAGAAACTCGCGAGATTACCGATGAAGCTCCCTTTGCTGGTTTGGCTTTTAAAGTGCAACTTGATCCACATGTGGGAAAACTTTATTACGTTCGTATTTATTCAGGAACAATTAAATCTGGTTCTTACATTTTTAATGCCACCAAAGGAGAACAAGAGCGTGTTGGTCGTTTGCTTTTAATGCATGCTAATCAACGTGAGGAAATTAGCGAAGGTTACGCCGGAGAAATTGTGGCCGTGGTAGGATTAAAATCCACGATTACCGGGGACACTCTTTGTGATCAAAATCACCCCATTGTTTTGGAACAGATTACTTTCCCTGAGCCAGTTATCTCCCTCGCAATTGAACCAAAGACAAAAGCTGATCAAGAAAAATTGGGTTATGCTCTGCAAAGGTTGATGGAAGAAGATCCCACTTTCCGAGTAAAGAGTAATCGGGAAACGGGACAAACAGTCATTTCTGGAATGGGTGAGTTGCACTTGGAAGTATTGGTCGATCGCATGAAACGAGAAATGGCCGTGGAAGCAAATGTAGGTGCTCCACAAGTTGCTTATAAGGAAACAATTAAAAAATTAGCCGAGGGAGAAGGAAAATACATTCGCCAAACTGGAGGACGGGGACAATATGGACATGCGCTTTTGCGAGTTGAACCAAAGCCTCGCGGCGAAGGTTGGGAGTTTGTTAATGCAATTCGTGGTGGAGCAGTTCCGGCAGAATTTATTCCTTCAGTGGAGAAGGGAACTAAAGAAGCATCCGCAAACGGAATTTTGGCAGGATTTCCTTTGACAGACATTAAAATTACTTTCCACGATGGTTCCTATCATGATGTGGATTCTTCTGATGTTGCTTTCCAAATCGCCGGATCAATGGCTCTTCAAGACGCTTGCAAACACGCTGACTTAATTCTTTTGGAACCAATCATGAAGGTGGAAGTCACCACTCCCGATGATTTTATGGGAGATGTAATTGGTGATTTGTCTGCTAAAAGAGCCCAGATCTTAGGAACTACGAAGCGAGGTAATGCCTCTATTATCACTGCGATGGTTCCCTTGGGAGAATTGTCTGGATATTCAACAAAATTGCGTTCTATGTCTCAAGGGCGAGCTTCCTATTACATGGAACCTTCGCACTATGAAGAAGTACCAAAAAATATTCAGGAGCAGATTGTCGCCAAGAAGGTGTAATTTCAATCTGACCCTTGCGTAAACTAGGCTAGTCAATTTATAATATCCTATGCCTCTTTAAGGGGCGAATTTATATATATTTAGTTATTTTTAAATTTTATGGCCACATTTATTCGAAACAAGCCCCATGTGAACATTGGTACTATTGGTCACGTTGATCACGGTAAGACTACCTTAACCGCAGCAATTGCTACCGTTCTTGCTAAAAAAGGATTGGCTAAAGCAATGAAGTATGACGAAATCGATTCTGCTCCAGAAGAAAAAGCCCGAGGAGTCACGATTAACATTACTCACATCGAATACGAAACTGAAAAGAGACATTACGCACATATTGACATGCCAGGTCATGCTGATTACATCAAGAACATGATCACTGGTGCCGCTCAAGTCGACGGAGCTATCTTGGTGGTTTCCGCTGCTGATGGTCCCATGGCCCAAACAAAAGAACATTTGCTTTTGGCCAAGCAGGTCAACGTGCCAGCCATTGTTGTCTTCCTTAATAAGGTGGACATGGTGCAAGACGCAGAACTTTTGGAATTGGTTGAGGTGGAAGTTCGCGAATTGTTAACCAAATATGGCTTTGATGGCGATAAGGCCCCAGTTATTAAGGGTTCTGCTCTTAAAGCTCTTGAAGGCGATGCCGCCTATGAGGCCAAAATAATGGAACTCATGGACGCGGTGGATTCCTATATTCCAACCCCAGTTCGTGATTTGGAAAAGCCATTCTTGATGCCAGTAGAGGACGTTTTCTCGATTAAGGGTCGAGGAACAGTTGTTACTGGAAAAATCGAACGTGGAGTTGTAAAGGTCAATGAAGAAATTGAAATCATTGGTCTTAAAGCCACTCAAAAAACAGTCGTTACGGGAGTGGAAATGTTCCGAAAGCAACTTGACGAGGGTCAAGCTGGCGATAACGTCGGATTGCTGTTGCGCGGAATTGAAAAGGATCAAGTCGAGCGAGGTCAGGTTTTGGCCAAACCCGGTTCGATCACTCCACACACTGAGTTTGAGGCCGAAGTTTATATTCTAGCTAAAGAAGAAGGTGGACGACACACACCATTCTTTTCCGGCTATCGTCCACAGTTCTATATCAGAACTACCGACGTGACTGGTGAAACTAAGTTGAATGAAGGCGTAGAAATGATCATGCCTGGCGATAATGCCAAGATGAAAGTGAAGTTAATTCAACCAGTCGCCATGGAAGACGGAATGCGATTTGCCATTCGCGAGGGTGGAAAAACAGTGGGAGCCGGAGTGGTGACAAAGATCATTGCCTAGGTAGATAAAGTTTCACAATTCACGGTAGAGATTTTATTGTGAACAGTGTTGCTCTTTGACAAGTGGATTGGGTACCTAAAATTTGAAATTTATGCCGAAAGGACGAATTCGAGTTAGATTAAAAGCATATGACGGGCGAGTCCTTGATTCGACCAGTCAGCTTATCTTAGACACCGCCGTAAGGACTGGTGCTAAGGTGGTTGGTCCCATTCCCTTGCCAACAGACCGTTCCATGATCACAGTTAATAGATCTCCGTTCACCGACAAAAATTCCCAAGAGCATTTTGAAATGAAAGTGCACAAAAGGTTGATCGATATTATCGACCCAACCGAAAAAACCATTGATTCCTTGATGCATCTCGAACTCCCGGCAGGAGTGGATATTGAAGTAAAGATGTAGCTGCCTTTCTCTGGTAAATGTCAAAAAAAATAACTGAAGCTCAAAAAGAGTACCCTTATTACAGCCGTTGGAAAATTTTTCCTTGGGTTTCTTCTAAGATGTATGCCAATGAAGACTATGGCGAACAGGCTGGCCCTATTACTTTTCTTGATAGCTTCTTCCATTCCTATGTGGGGGTAGTTTTGTTTCTTGGATTGCCGCTCCGTACAGAGAGTTTAATGCAAAAAAGTAGTAGAATAAATACAACAAGTGCCTTATAAGATCGTTAGCTCTATTAATCCAAAAGTCTTTCGAGGATATGATCTCCGTGGTGTAATGGGAACTGATCTTGATGAAAATGTTTATTACACTTTAGGTCGTGCGTATGCCACATTTTTATCCCAAAGACGAATTCTTCAAGCGACAGTCGGTCGAGATAATCGTTTAAACGGAGAAAATTTTTCTCAAGCTTTTATTAAGGGTTTAAACGATGGAGGAATCGATACAATTGATTTGGGTTACAGCCTAAGTCAAATTGTTTATTTTTCAGCCTATGAGTTCAAGACCAAGGGTAGCGCAATGATTACTGCATCTCATAATCCCAAAGAATATAACGGTTTGAAATTAGGTGTTGGTTACTCTGACACCATGATTTCTGAAGAAATCCAACAATTAAGGTTAATTGCTGAATCAGAAATGTTTTCCGAAGGGCACGGAACTAATCAACAGCAAGATATCTTCCCTGAATATAAAAAAGTAATTCTCAAATATTTTCACCTTAAAAAACCATGGAAAATTGTAGTTGACACATGTAATACTACCTCAGGCTTATTCTACCCCGAAATTTTTCGCGCGGCTGGTTGTGAAGTTATTGAGCAAAACACGAAGTTAGACAGTAATTTCCCCTTAGGAGTACCGGATCCAACAGAAGTGGAAGTACTAAATAGGTTAGCAGAGGGTGTTAAAGCTAATAAAGCTGAATTGGGTTTTGCATTTGATACCGATGGTGACAGGATGGCAGTAGTTGATGAAAATGGACGAACTTTGTGGATGGACTCGATTGTGGCCTTATTTGCTAAAGACGTCCTAAAAACTATTCCTGGTGCTCCAATTGTGTTCAACACACTTTGTTCACGACAAGTTTTGGAAACGATCGAAAAATGCGGCGGCAAGCCAGTAATGTGGTTAACAGGCCACTCTTTTATTAAGGCTAAGGTCAAAGAAGTGCGTTCACCTTTTGGTGGGGAACTTTCTGGACACATTTTCTTCATGGATAACTTTTTTGGGCACGATGACGGAGCTTATGCCAGTTTACGATTATTACAATATTTAGAATCGGAAAATAAAAGTTTGGCCCAGGCTGTTGATGAATTGCCTAAATACATTAGCAGTCCAGAAATTAAGCTCGGTTTAGATGATGAAATTAAATTTAACTTTATTAATACTAAGATAAAAGACGAATTTAAAGCCAATTGGCCGGATAGTAAGTATATTGAAATAGATGGAATTCGCATGGACACAGATGAAGAAATGGCGACAGTGCGGGCTTCTCAAAATGGCCCTTATATTACGATTAAATTCGAAGGTAAGTCCCAACAACAATACGACAGCCTAAAAAGTAAACTGCGAGAAATTTTACAAAAATATTCAGAGATTGACTGGTCCAAAGGAGTCAATACCCACGCCCTCGATTAATAATTGGTAGTCCTTGCATTATCCCTGCCCAGCATGTTAAAATCCGTCTCACATGGTGATGTCTAAACTCACTAAGGCTTAGTTGGATGTAGACAGGGAAGGTTTTTGCTATCCCGCTACGGCGGGTATTTTTTTGTAATAAAGTCCAAATGAACACAGACGCGTTTTACGGCTTTAAAATGAATCAGACTCAAGGCTTTGATGCTCAAGGGTTGAGAGTGGCCTTGACCCAAATTAAGATCGAGCCAGCCACCGTGGCCAAAGCTGTCGGTTCTGACAAAATTATGGTCACAGTTGGTTGGAAGAAACATGTGACCCGCCCTCTTCTTGGACTCCTCAAAAACTTTCCAGACAAAATCACTCCCCGATACTTCCGAGAACTAAACACTAAGACTCAAGAAAATAACGATAAAACTTTTGATGCCGGAACAAAAATTGCAGTTTCCGACATTTTTGTTTCTGGAGATAAAATTAAAGTTACCGGAAAAATTAAAGGTAAAGGATTTCAAGGAGTAATGCGTCGACATGGATTTCACGGAGCTCCTAAAACTCATGGTACTTCCACTGTGCAACGTCATCCCGGTTCAATTGGAGCCGGCACTACTCCCGGTAGAATTTACAAAGGAAAAAGAATGGGTGGGCATATGGGAATGACTACTGTAACGATTAAAGGATTAGAGGTTTTTGAAGTGCGACCAGAAGAAAACATGCTTGTGGTTAAAGGTTTAGTTCCAGGGGGAAAAGGAACTTTATTAAAGATAACTAAAATAGCTTAAACATGATAAAAATTTTAGACAATTTTGAATTACCAAAAGAAATGACAAGAAAAGTCTCACCAGAGTTAGTGGCTCAAAGTGTGCGGGCTTTTTTGGCCAATCAAAGACAAGGTAATCAAAGTGCCTTAACTCGAGCTGAAGTTAATCGAACTCGAAAAAAGATTTTTAAGCAAAAGGGAACTGGACATGCCCGACACGGAGATCGTAAGTCCCCAATTTTCGTAGGTGGTGGAGCCACTTTCGCTCCGAAGCCTCGAGATTATTCTCAATCAATATCGCAAAAAATGAGAAATTTGGCAAAATTGGGTGCACTTAGCATGAAAAAAGAAGATTCTACCCTACTTGTAGCCTCAGGATTAGATAAGATGACCGGAAAAACCAGCGAAATGGCTGAATTTGTGGCTAAGGTTAGAGAAAATTCTCCTCGATTAACAGTTTTGGTAGTGACTGATATCTTAAGAGACAATGTGGTTCGGGCTGGGCAAAATATGGCCTATGTTCAAGTAATTACTTGGCAAATGACTAATGCTTATGATTTAATCCGCGCCAATAAGGTCGTATTGATGGAGGAAGCTTTGGGAACAATCGAAAAATCCGACTCAAAAAGTTCTCCAGTAGAATCACCTAAAACAGTTAAGACCAGCTCAAAACCAGTTAAGAAAGTTACTAAAACAGTAAAAACTAAAAGCAAAAAATGATTTTAATTAAACCAATCATCACAGAAAGATCATTACGTTATGCGTCATTGGGACGGTTTACTTTTGAAGTAGAAGTGTCAGCTAATAAGCCAGAAATTGCAGCTGAAGTGGCAAAAACTTTTAATGTCCATCCCGTTAGTGTTCGCACCATGGTTCTTAAGGGTGGATTAAAAAGATCAATGAGGACACGAAAATATGTGCAAAAGGCCGATCGAAAAAAGGCTGTCATCACTTTAAAAGCCGGAGAAAAAATAGATTTATTTGAAACAGGAGGCACTAATGCTTAAGAAATACAGTGGGACACTATCGCGAAGATTTATGTCAGGGATAAATAATCGCGCCATGTTGTCTCCCTTATCACCAGAAAAAACCTTGTTGGAGATTTTGCCGAAGAAATCCGGTAGAGATAACTTAGGCCACGTTTCGTCTCGTCATCAAGGTGGTCGTCACAAGCGCTATTATCGCATCATCGATTTCTTACGGGACAAATTGGATATGCCGGGGACTGTACTTTCCGTTGAATACGATCCCAATCGTAATGCCAGTATTGCCCTTGTGGGCTATCGTGATGGCCAAAAACGCTATATTCTGGCTCCAGATGGCATCAAGGTCGGCGAAATCATTACTTCGGGCAAGAATGTGGAAATCAAGACCGGAAACACCATGAAGTTAGCCGAGCTGCCAATTGGCGCCATAGTCCACAATATCGAGCTTGTACCAGGTAAGGGTGGCATTATTGCCCGGGGAGCTGGGACGAGTGCTAAAATACTGGCAAAAAATGATGACTATGCTACAATCAAGCTCCCTTCAGGCGAAACTCGGCTGATTCCAGTTGCCTGTATGGCAACTGTGGGGGTAGTTTCCAATATTGACTATAAAAATATTGTCATTGGTAAAGCGGGACGTTCCAGACGCATGGGAATCAGACCAAGAGTTAGAGGAGTAGCCCAGAATCCCAGAACTCATCCACACGGAGGTGGAGAAGGTCGATCAGGTGAGGGATTGAAACAACCAAAGACACCTTGGGGTAAACCAGCCCGAGGCTTGCGCACCAGAAAGAAATACAAGCATTCCAATAAATATATAGTTGAGCGTAGAAAGAATAAAAAGAGTTAGAAAGGTTTAAAAATATGGCGAGATCAAGTAAAAAGGGACCCTATATCGACCAAAAACTTTTGGCCAAGGTAATTGCGGCTAAAAATACTGGAGATAAAACAGCGGTCAAAACTTGGGCTCGAGCTTGCCAAATTCCACCCGAGTTTGTTGGGGTAACTATTGGAGTTCATAACGGACGAGTGCACATTCCAGTTTTTGTTACCGAACGCATGGTGGGACATCGCTTAGGTGAGTTTTCACCCACCAGAACATTTAGAGGACACGGTAAGATTGTAGCTAGAATTGCCAGTAAGACTTAAAATATGGAAATTTTTGCAGAATCAAAAAATGTCCGAGTTAGCCCACGAAAAATGCGGTTGATGGCTGACTTGGTTAAAAAAATGCCGGTTGCAGTTGCTTTAACAAAATTGCAGTTTTTGGCAAAATCTGGTTCGAGTCCAATGTTGAAAGCATTAAAATCGGCCGTGGCTAATGCCCAAAATAATTTTAAAAAGAATTTGGCTGATTTAACAATTAAAAACATCATCATTAATGAAGGATTAAAAATGAAAAGACAAGATAAAAGCCATGGAGCCAGATATAATTCAGGGTTAATTCAAAAGAGAGCCTCACATATAAAAGTAGTTTTGGAGGCTAAATAAGATAATTTAAAAAAATTTATGGGCAATGAGTCAAGCGTAAACGCTCGTCTCTTGCCAACAAAATTTACAAGTAAATTTTATGGGCAATAAAGTAGCACCAATCGGATTTAGACTCGGAACAGTGTACACCTGGAGTTCTAGGTGGTTCGCATCTGGGTCAAAATATAGCGCCTCAATTTTAGAAGATTCTAAAGTTCGTGAGGGACTATTAAAAAAACTTAAACCAGCGGGAGTTGGACGAGTCGAAATTGAACGATCGATTAATAAATTAACCGTGACAGTTTTTGTTGCTAGACCTGGGGTAGTGATTGGTCGAGGAGGACAAGGAGTCGAGGATCTGAAGAAATTTGTCCAAGGTCTTTTGTTAAAAAGTGAAAAAGACGTAATGAAGTTGGATGTTAAAGTTGAAGCCATAAAAGAACCGGCTATTGACGCCTACTTAATTGCAGTTAATATTGCAGATCAATTAATTCGCAGGATGCCAGCCAAGAGAATCATGAAGCAGGCTGTGGAAAAGGCTATGTCAGCCGGAGCCAAAGGGGTAAGAATTCGATTAGGGGGAAGAATTGGTGGAGCTGAAATTGCCAGAATTGAAAAAGAACAAGCGGGAGTAATTCCTTTGTCGACAATTCGCGCAAAAATAGATTTTGCTAAGTATCCAGCACTGACTAAATCAGGATATGTAGGAGTTAAAGTTTGGGTTTGTAAACCATAATATATGCCAGTTTCAGCACCAAGACGAGTTAAATATCGAAAAATGTTCAAAGGCCAAATGCCAGGAAACTCAACTCGTGGCAACTATTTATCCTTTGGAGAATTTGGTATTAAAGCCACAACCCGAGGTTGGGTGTCGGCTCGTCAGATTGAATCGGCAAGAAAAGCCTTAACTCACTACACAGCTAAGGGTGGCCGGGTTTGGATTCGAATTTTTCCAGACAAGCCAATTACCAGAAAAGCTGAAGGTTCAAAAATTGGAGTCGGTAAGGGAGAAGTTTATATGTACGTTTGTGTGGTGCGACCAGGAAGAATTATGTTTGAAATGGGGGGAATAACTCGTGAGGAAGCAACCGAGGCAATACGAAGAGCCGGTTTTAAATTACCAGTTCAATCAAAGTTAATAGTTAAGGGTGAAGATTAAAAATATGGCAAAGAAAAAAAGTTCTGATTTAAAAAATTTAACCAGTGCTGAGTTAATGAAGCTCGATGGTGAAGTTCGCGTCTCTATAGCTAAAGCGCAGATGGATATGATGTCGAGAAAATCAAAAAACACGAATGTTGCTAAAAATTTAAGAATTCAATTGGCTAGAATCGAAAATTTTAAAAGGGCCAAAGATTTAGAAGTATTAAGTAAATAAAATTTTTAATATATGCAAATTTTAACAGGCACAGTGGTTTCAAATAAAATGGAAAAAACTTTGGTAGTAGAGATTGAGTCGTTGCAACCACATCCTAAATACCGAAAGATGATTAAGAAAACGTCGAATATTAAGGTTCATAACGATGGACCAAAAGTGTCGGAAGGATCATTAGTGCAAATTCAAAATTGTCGACCGATAAGTAAGGGCAAACAGTTTAAGTTAGTTAAAGTTTTGTCCGGCAAAGAAGAAGCAGAAGTTAAAGTGGAAAAACCAGTTGTTAAAATCGAAAAAGAAACTGTTGGAAAAAAAGTAAAAGCGGACAAGAAACCAGTCGTAGTTAAAAAGACTAAGGTTAAGAAATAAAACTATGATTCAACGCCGAACAGTATTAAAAACAGCGGATAACACCGGAGCACATAAGCTTCGCGTGGTGCACTTATATGGTGGTTCATTTAGAAAATTTTCCTATTTGGGCCAAATTGTTAAGTGCGTTGTTGATGGTGCCGAACCAACAGGAATGGTTAAAGATTCACAAATGGTTTTAGCCGTTGTTGTGCGAGTGCACAAAGAACACCGACGTTCTGATGGAAGCTATATTCGTTTTGATGATAATGCCGGAGTGGTAATCGATACTTTAGAGGCTAAAAATCCAGTGGGAACAAGAATTTTTGGACCAGTGGCTCGTGAATTAAAAGATGCTGGTTTTAATAAAATTGTATCTATGGCTAGCGAAGTACTTTAAAAATATGAAATTAAAAAAAGGCGACAAGGTAAAAGTAACGGGTGGAAAAGATAATGGTAAGGAAGCCAAGATCGAACGCGTTTTTTTGGCTGAAAACAAGGTGCTTTTGCCAGAAATTAATGTTTACAAGAGACACTTAAAAGCGAGAACAGAAGGTCAAAAAAGCGAAATAGTGACTATGTCACGACCATTAGCAGTTGCTAATGTCGCTTTGATTTGTCCCAAATGCAACGTGCAAACCAGAGTCGGATATAAATTAATTGCTGACAAAAAAGTTCGTGTATGTCGCAAATGTAATCAAGAAATAGACTAAATTTATGAGCTTAATTACCCAATATCAAGATAATATTGCCCCCTCACTCCAAAAAGAGTTAGGGATAACTAATGTTATGGCAATTCCGAAGCTTTCTAAGATCACTTTAAACGTGGGAGCAAAAGAAGCCCTGACAGATAAGAAGGTTTTAGATATAATCTGCGAACAATTGGGGCAAATTGCTGGGCAGAAAGCGGTGGTAACCAAAGCTAAGAAATCAATTGCTACCTTTAAGCTCCGCGCCGGAGATTCAGTGGGAGCAATGGTAACGTTACGCGGCAAGAGAATGTATGACTTTTTGGAAAAGTTAATTAGCATCGCTCTTCCTCGTGTTAAGGACTTTCGAGGGATAAGCTTAAAAGCTTTTGATGGTCACGGTAACTATTCATTGGGAATTCGGGAACAGATTGTCTTTGTAGAAATTGATCACGGCAAGATTGATAAAATTCGACCGATGCAGGTGGTAATTACCACTACTGCCAGAAACGATAAAGAGGGTAGAGCCTTATTGACGGCTTTTGGAATGCCGTTTGAAAAGGAACAAAAATAAAAATATATGGCAAAAAAGTCTGACGTAGTTAAATTCGCTAAAAAACAAAAGTTTTCGACTCGCAATACGAATCGCTGTAACTTGTGTGGTCGCAGTCGCGCTTATATTGGCCGATTTGGACTTTGCCGTATTTGCTTTCGAGAGTTAGCCAATAAGGGTGAGTTACCAGGAGTAGTTAGATCTAGTTGGTAAATTAAAAAATATGAACACTGATCCAATTTCAGACATGCTAACCAGAATTAAGAATGGCTATATGGCCAATAGATCTGATGTGTCATTGCCTTGGTCAAAATCGAAGCAAGAATTAGCTAGAATTTTGGTCAAAAATGGCTACCTTGATTCCATGGAAAAAACTGAAAACGGCGGAAAAAATATTTTGGACTTAAAGCTTAAATATATAAATAAACTACCATCTTTGACCGCTGTTAAGCGTGTCAGTAAACCATCATTACGAGTTTATGTTAAAAATGGCGAGATAAAGTCTGTTCTTGGGGGGCAAGGTATTGCCATTATTTCGACACCCTCTGGTTTAATGACAAACAAAGAAGCTAGAAAACACGGATACGGCGGAGAAGTTTGGTGTGAAATTTATTAAATAAAAAAATATGAGCAGAATAGGCAATAAACCAATTAGCGTTCCACAAGGAGTTACAGTTTCGTTAAACGGTTCAGAAGTGACTGCGACCGGACAAAAGGGGACTCTTAAATGGTCCATTCGTCCTGAAGTCAAAGTGGTGATTGATGGCCAAAAAATTGACGTTTCTCGATCAAACGAGAATCCCAAAGCTAAAGCAGTGCAAGGACTGACAAGGACTTTAATTGATAACATGATTTTGGGTGTGTCTACAGGATGGAATAAAGGTCTTGAATTAGTGGGAGTTGGGTATCGGGCAGCAGTGCAGGGGAATATGTTAGTTTTAAATGTTGGGTTTTCCCATCAGGTGAACTTTCCCGCCCCCACGGGGATTACTTTTGAAGTCAAAGATAACACCAAGATAAACGTATCTGGAATCGATAAACAATTAGTGGGGGAGACAGCTGCTCAAATACGTCGAATTAAGCCACCAGAACCCTATAAGGGCAAGGGAATTCGCTATATGGGAGAAGTAGTTAAAAAGAAAGCTGGTAAGACAGCTAAAGCAGCTGGAGCACCAGCAGCAAAGTAATTAACATGAATAAAAGCAGAAATAACAGACGAGCGCAAATTCGAAGAACGGTAAAAGGAACCGCGGAAAAGCCACGATTAGTGGTTTTTCGTTCCAACCGCTATCTTTATGGTCAATTAATTGACGATACCCAAGGGAAAACTTTGGCATCAGTTAATAAAGCTGAAACGGCAGAAACAGTGGGTCAAGAAATTGCTGCAAAGGCTAAAGAATTAAAAGTTAAGCAAGTGGTTTTTGACCGAGCTGGATATCGCTATCATGGCAATATAAAAAAGATCGCTGATTCGGCTCGAGCAGCGGGATTAGATTTTTAAAATTATGAGAAACTTTAACGATTTTGTACCAAAAGAATTTGAAGAAAAAGTGGTTCAGGTTAACCGTGTGTCCAAAAAAACACAAGGTGGAAATAAGATTGGTTTTTCTGTTGTCGTCGTTATTGGTGACAAAAAAGGTCGCGTGGGAGTGGGAATTGGCAAAGCCCCTGAAGTGCAATCGGCCATTAAAAAAGGTGTGGCATACGCAAAAAAGCACTTAGTTGTTGTCCCCATGAGGAATGGAACTATTCCACATCAAGTTTTAGTGAAAAAGGGAGCAGCTAAATTACTTTTGAAGCCAGCTCCGTCTGGATCAGGAGTTATCGCTGGTGGGGCAGTGCGTGCAGTGGTGGAATTAGCCGGAATTAAAGATATTTCGTCTAAAGTTCTTGGTACAAACAACCAGGCCAATAATGTTTACGCTACTTTTGAAGCTCTGCAGATGTTACGAGCTAGTGTCGATAAAAACGAAAAAAAGGCGAATGATGGGGAAGTGGAGCAGGTAGTAGTTAAAGAAAATGCAGTTAAAAACGAAGTAGTAGTAACAACTGAAGAAAAACCAAAGAATAAAACTAAAAAAGTAAAGGGAAATTAAAAATATGAACCTACAAACTTTACCAAGCATTACTGAAAATTCCTACCGGCGCATTGGTCGTGGCCATGGTTCAGGTCGTGTGAAAACTTCCGGACGGGGAACTAAAGGACAAAAAGCAAGAGAAAACATTAAACTTTTGTTTTCTGGTTCGTCTCTTCAGGCCTCATGGCTTAAACGACTCCCCTTGCTGCGAGGTAAAGGAAAGAATAAGTCCAAAGCAGTAAAAGTCGTTCCCATCAACGTCAAATATTTAATGCTTTTTAAAGCTAATTCAGTTGTTGATGTCAAGTCTTTGCAAAATGCCGGAATTTTGGGCAAGAATGATGTTAAAGCCAAGGTTTTGGGAAACGGTGATTTGAAGACTCCTTTAGACGTCCGAATCCCCTGTTCAGCCGGGGCAAAAAAGAAGATCGAAGCTGCTGGTGGAAAAGTCTCCTAAGGTTGTTTAAAAAATTCGTATAACCCTAACCCCACAGACATTGGCAGATTTAAAGAATCAATGCTGGCATTATGGTTAATGCGTACACTTGAGCCAATTTTTTGAAATTCCCCACTCAAACCACTTGCTTCGTTGCCAAAAATTAAACTAGCCGGTTTTTGAAATTGAAAATCTCCCAACAGTTTTTGTCCGGAAGTCATAAACGGATAATAGTTGTTACGAAAAGATGTTTGATAGTCGGCGAATGTGTCAAAATAGGAAAAATTAATTTGGAAAACCGCTCCCATAGAAGCGCGGACAACTTTGGGGTCAAATACGTCGGCAGAAGGTCTGATTAAAGCTAAGTTATTTACATTAAATCCCACCATGGTGCGGATAATCGTTCCTAAATTTCCTAAATCAGAAACTCTGTCAAGGACAAGGTGATTCTGGTTTTTTTCTAAGACACTGGTATATTTTTCGAATATTCCCACACACCAACAATTTTCTTTTTGGGAAATATTTTGTATATAGCCGTCGTTTACTTCCACCGAGATATTTTCTCTTTTGGCAATCTCCAAAATCTTAGCTAGTCCCCCATTTCGTTCACCTTTGCTATGAACGAAGATTTGTGTCACGTGTGGTCGTTGATGGGTCAGAAGTTCCAACACGGGAAAAACACCCATAGCGAGGGAACTAACAGCTCTATGATCATATTTCTTCATATTGTGCTGACAGTATATCACTCTGGAAAGTTTTAGCCTTCGCAAAAGGCAGATCGTTTGTGGTAATATTGCCCCGTGAACAAGATTTTAACTCCCCTATTGTCAGCTTGGCGGACTCCAGAGTTACGAAAGAAAATTCTTTTTACCGCGATGGTTCTCTTTGCCTATCGATTATTTGCCCACATTCCGGTTCCTGGAGTTGATTCTGAAAGTTTAAAACGATTATTTGCTGGTAATCAATTTTTAGGGCTTTTGGACATTTTTTCTGGTGGAACTTTGGCAAATTTTTCAATTGTGGCCTTAGGATTAAATCCTTACATTAATGCCACAATCATTATGCAGTTGTTGCAAATGGTTTTTCCAAGCCTAGAGGCTCTATCAAAAGAAGGCGAATATGGTCGAATGAAAATTAATCAATATGCGCGAATGTTGACAGTTCCCATCACAATTTTGCAGGCTTTTGGAACCTACGCTTTTCTTCGCAATCAAAAAATTATTGGTAATTTAGATCCAGTATCATTAATTGCTTTAATTGTGGGCCTAACTGCGGGAACAGTCGTTTTAATGTGGTTTGGAGAATTAATTACGGAATATGGTATCGGCAATGGAATTTCTATGCTAATTTTTGGTGGAATCGTGGGGCGTTTTCCTGTAATTATTGGTCAAACAGTGTCCGTTGTTACCGGTGACCAAATTGTAAACATTATCATCTTTGGTGTGGTCGCCTTTTTAGTGGTGGCAGGGATCGTGGCGGTTAATGAAGCCACCCGTCAGGTACCCATCGTCTATGCCCGAAGAGTGCGAGGAAATAAACTCTACGGTGGTCAGTCAACATTCTTACCGTTACGTGTTAACCAAGCGGGAGTTTATCCCATTATTTTTGCCGTTTCTCTTGTGTTAATCCCCTCATTAATTGGTCAATATCTTGGCCAAGCACCTAACCCTGCTATTGCCCAGGTCGCCCAAAATATCTCGAGGGCATTTAGTCCCACCGCCCCACTCTATAACATTGTTTATTTCGTTCTCATTATTGGTTTCTCCTATTTTTACACTGCGGTAATTTTCAATCCGGTGAAAATTTCGACAGAAATTCAAAAATATGGCGGTTTTGTTCCTGGGATTCGTCCGGGGTCAGCAACGGCTAATTATTTGAATTATATCCTGACTAGGATTACTCTTTTTGGAGCAGTCTTTTTGGGGATCATTGCCGTTCTCCCCTCTTTTGTTAATGGAGTTACCAACATTGCCACTCTCACTATTGGCGGTACCGGAGTTTTAATTGTTGTTTCTGTGGTTTTAGAGACTACTCGTCAATTTGAAACTATGTTGGTGACTAAAAACTACGACAAATTTGCTCCTTCATGAACCTAATAATTATGGGCCCTCAAGGGTCTGGAAAATCAACCCAAGCAAAGCTTTTAGCGGAAAGGCTTGGTATTTTGCGGGTTTCCACAGGGGATATCTATCGAGGAATTAGTAAGGAAGATTCACCACTCGGGCATCATGTTAAAGAACTACTTAATCGTGGAGAATTAATCGACGATGAGACTACTTTTATGGTTGTGGATAAGCACTTGGGGGAAATTACGGGAGGGTTTATCGTGGATGGTTTTCCTCGAACGTTAGTGCAAGCAGAAAGAGAAGTTTTTCCAGTTGATAAGGCAATATATATAAATATTTCCGATGAAGAAGCCTATAAAAGACTAAGTGTTCGTGGTCGAGAGGATGATTCACCAGAGCGACACCAGGAATGGTTAAAAAACTACCACGAATCAACCGAACCTATTTTGGACTACTATCGAACTCGCGGTAAACTAATTGAAATTAACGGTTTCCAAACAATTGAAGAAGTCCACCAAGAAATTATGGATAAATTAGGAATATCATAATTCCCTTTCATGATAAACATTAAAACACCAGAAGAAATAAAATTAATGCGGCAAGCCGGAAAAATTGCTGCTCAAGCATTAGAAAAAGTTTTGGCGGCGTCTGTTCCTGGAAAAACATTATTAGAATTGGACCAACTAGCTGAGAACATACTTTTGGAAAGTGGCGCTAAACCATCATTCAAAATGGAGCCAGGATACAAGTGGACAACTTGCATGTGTCTTAATGATGTGGTGGTTCATGGGATTCCTACAGATGAAAAAATAAGCGATGGGGATATCTTATGTGTTGATTTGGGTGCCTATTATCAAGGATGGCATGCTGATACCAGTTGGACAATTATTGTAGGACAACAAAATAGCCCCAAAAATTTGGAATTTTTAGCAACTGGTGAAAAAGCACTTGAGGAATCAGTAAAACAATGTGTAGTCGGAAACCATGTCGGAAATATTTCCGAAACAATGCAGGCAATAGTTGAAGGTGGCGGTTATAGTTGTGTTAAACAGTTAGTCGGCCATGGCGTGGGAAGAGAGTTGCATGAAGATCCGCAGGTTCCCTGCTTTTCCCGAGGAAAAATTAATCGAACCCCAAAATTGGTAAACGGAATGGTTCTTGCTATTGAAGTAATCTATAACATGGGAAAATCCCCCGTGGTCTACAAAAATGATGATGGTTGGACGATCGTTACCCGAGATGGATTACCATCAGCGGTTTTTGAACAGACGGTGGCGATTACCGATTCGGGACCACAAGTTTTAACTCGGTTGTAATTATGGAGAAGCAAACTAGGATAATTTTGGGATTAGTGGGTCAGCCTTCTGGTGGCAAAGATACCGCCGCGGCCTATTTAATTGATAAATATGGCTTTGTCCTGGTTTCTACTTCCGATATGATTCGTGACTACATTGCCAAAAACAATCTTGGCGAACCAATACGCACGTTAATGCAAGAAGTAGCCAACAAACTTCGACTAGAAAACGGGCCCGACTATTTTGTGCAGTTAGGCTTAAAGACTGTCGGTAATAAATTAGTCTTTACTGGAATGAGAAATCCTTCGGAGGTCGCTACTCTTAAAAAAGTTGGAGCAACAATAATCGAAATTAGTGCTCCAATCGAAGTTCGCTACCAGCGGGCGATTGCTAGAAAAAGAGTCGGAGAAAACGTTTCATTGGAAGATTTTCGAAGGATTGAAGAGAAGGAGTTTGAAAGCACTGACCCTAACAATCAAAATACGGGTGCCGTGCTCAAAATGGCGGACCACACGATTATAAATGATGGTTCACTGGAGGAGCTATATCAATATCTTGACCTTCTGATGGCCCAGCTAGGGGTAAAAACCTAATTTACCTTCACCTATTGCATAAGGCGTAGGCATTTGCTAAAATCCCATAGCCTAGTGAATTTGTGGGCAATGTTTTTGTGCTCCAGCCTGCTGGACACACCACCAAAACTTGGCGGGTTTAGGGATTAATTTATGGCTCATCTAGGAACAACAGAATTTAGTGGAACAGTTTTGGAAAAACTTCCAAACACTATGTTTAAGATTCAGTTGTCTGATGGACGAGAAGTGCTTTGTACTTTGTCCGGCAAGATGAGATTGAATCACATTAAAATTTTGCCTGGAGATTTAGTGAAAGTGGAAATGACTCCCTATGACGAGACTAGGGGTCGAATAGTTTTTAGAGGACGATAATATGAAAGTACAAGCATCAGTTAAACCAAGATGTGCAAAATGTCAGGTTATTAAACGTAAGGGTGTCGTTTATATAATTTGTGAGACAGCCAAGCACAAGCAACGACAAGGGTAATATTAAAAATTTATGCGCGTAGCTGGTTTAGATTTAAATAACGAGAAAAGAATCGACATTGCTTTAACAAAGCTTTATGGTATTGGTCGAGCTAATGTCGTTTCTCTTTTAAAGAAAGCCAATGTTGATGGAGGAATAAGAGTGAAGGATCTTAACGAAGAAGAAACTGGCCGAGTCCAAAAAGTTGTTGATGAAGTTAAGGTCGAAGGTGATTTACGTGCTGAAGTTTCCGAAAATGTTAAGAATTTACGAGAAATTCAGGCCTATCGTGGTGTACGACATTCTAGAAACTTACCAGTTCGTGGGCAAAGAACTCGTTCTAATGCTCGCACCAAGCGTGGTAAGAGAATGACCATCGGAGCAATTAGAAAAGAAATGGCTGATAAGGCAGCGGCCCCAGTGGCAGCAGCCAAACCAGCAGAAGAGTCTTCTAAGAAATAATACATATGCCAAAAGAGAAAAAAACAACTGAAAAAAAAGTTAAAACTGTCAAAGTACAGAAGGCGAAAGTTCGAAAAGAAGTTACCAGTGGTCGAGTCTATGTGACAGCGACGTTTAATAATACCCTCGTATCTTTCACTGATCGAGAAGGAAATGTTTTAGCCACCGGAAGTTGTGGAGCAGCTGGATTTAAAGGGGCAAGAAAAGCCACTCCATTTGCCGCCACCACAGTGGTTGAGATTTTAGGTAAAAAGGTGACTGATTTGGGAATGCGTGAGGTGGAAGTGTACATTAAAGGACCAGGAGCTGGTCGAGATGCAGTTTTGCGAGTTTTGAAAACCATGGGATTTAGCATTAGTTTAATCGCTGATGTGACGCCAATTCCACACAATGGACCGCGTCCTAAGAAAAAGCGAAGGGTATAAAACAATAAAAATAATATGGCAAGATATACAGGACCAAAACATCGACTAGCTAGACGTGAGGGTATTAATATCCTCGAAAAACAAAGTGCCAGTTTGGCACGTAGATTAACTGTTCCACCGGGAATGCACGGACCAAAGGGTAGTCGTCGAAAAGTGTCTGAGTATGGTTTGCAGTTAAGAGAAAAACAAAAAGCTAAAAGGACCTATGGTCTTTCTGAAAAACAATTTGCTAATTATGTCGATAGAGCCACCAAAGTTAAGGGAAAAACGGGAGAAAAACTATTACAACTTTTAGAGTGCCGATTGGATAATGTAATCTATCGTTTAGGATTTGTTCCTAGCCGAAGTATGGCGCGACAAATCGTTTCGCACGGACACGTTTTAGTAAATAGTAAACCTTTAAACGTGCCTTCATACGAGGTTCGTGTGGGCGATGTCGTTGCCCTAATTGGTAAATCATTGGAAATTCCAACAATCAAAAAATTATTGGAAGAAACTGAGCCAAAAGTAGCTGGTTTCTTGGAAAGAAAAGCAGCGGTTGGAAGAATGTTAAAAATACCATCTCGCGATGAGATAAAAACAGAAGTCGAAGAGCAATTAATAGTAGAGTATTATTCCAGATAAGTTGCCTACTGGGTATCTAAAAGCAATTAGCTTTTAGATAACAGATAGGTTAACTGGTGAATCTTATGATCGACCCAGTTTTCAAAATCGAAGTATTGGAGGAAAATGCCAAATTCGGAAGGTTTGCATTGGAACCACTCCCAGTTGGATATGGACAAACCATGGGCGTGGCTTTACGTCGTATTCTTTTGTCCTCATTGGGTGGAGCCGCAGTAACCAGCGTCAAAATTGATGGAGTAAAACATCAGTTTCAAACCCTATCAGGATTGCGAGAAGATATTGTAGATTTTGTGTTAAATCTCAAGAAACTTCGTGTTCACTTGAGTGATCAAGATTCTGCTACCTTGACCTTGAACATCACCGGTCCAGGAGAAGTTCACGCTTCTGATATTGAACTATCAGATGGAGCTGAAATTTCGAATCCTGAACTTTATCTTGGCACGTTAGCCGATAAAAAGGCGACCCTTAAAGCCGAAATTACAGTGGAAAAAGGTTTGGGCTATTCGTTGGCAGATGAGAGAAAGAGTGAAGTCGTGGGATTAATTCCTTTAGACGCCGCTTTTACTCCCATCCAAAGAGTAAACTATGACGTTATGTCCACCCGTGTCGGTCGAGAAACCAATTTAGATAAGTTGGTTTTGGAGATCTGGACTGATGGAACAATTATGCCTAATGAAGCATTGAAACACTCCGCCAAGATTTTGGTGTCGTATTTCTTGCAACTTTATGAGCCAAAGGCGTCAGAAATTTTGAATAGTGTTTCAGTAACCCCATCAGTTTCTGATGACGTTTTGAAAATGCTCATTGAAGAATTAGATTTACCAACTCGTCTGGAAAATGCCTTAAAAAATGGCAATATTGAGACTGTTGGCCAATTGATAGGCACACCCAGAAAAGAACTACTCAAGATCAAAAATCTTGGGGGTAAGTCTTTAGAGATGGTGGAAGAGAGATTGAGAGAAAAGGGTGTTGTATTGTCAATATAATTAAAAATTAAATGAGACATTCATATTTTGGAAACCATTTAGGAAGAGACACTAATCAGGCAAGAGCCTTGAGACGTTCTTTGGTCCATTCGGTTCTTTTCAAAGGAAGAATCGAAACCACGAGAGCTAAAGCGTTGTCGGTTCGACCAGAACTCGAACGAGTGATTAATTTGTCTCGAGTGGACAATGTCAACAATCGTCGCCAAATGTCCAAGATTTTGGGGACAAATATTTCTGTCAAAAGAGCTTTTAATGAAGTTGGACCAGCTTTTAAAGACGTGACATCAGGATTCACCAGAATTATTCGCTTAGGCGACAGGATGTCCGATATGGCCACCATGGTTATTTTAGAATTAACCAGAATGCCGATTTTTGCTGAGGTAGTCAAACCAGAGGCAAAAGAAGAAAAAACCGTGGTGGAGCCAGTTGAAAAGAAAGTTAAAAAGGAAGTCAAAAAATTAGCTAAGCCAGCTAAGGTAAAGGGAACAAAATTACCAACAAGAAAGTCGATTGACTAAAATATTATGATTAAAGCAACACAAGGATCTCAAATTATCCATGAATGGCATCTAGTGGATGCTAAAGGGCAAACATTGGGTCGATTAGCCACTAAATTAGCGACACTATTAATGGGCAAGGCTAAAACCTATTATGTTCGTAATTTGGATTGTGGAGATAATTTAGTAATTATAAATGCTAAGGATGTAGCGGTCACTGGAAAAAAAGAAACGACTAAGGTTTACACTAGATATTCTGGTTATCCGGGGGGAGGATCAAGAATGACATTAGGTAAAAAAAGAGAGTTGAATTCAGCCAACATCATTGAATTAGCAGTTAAAGGGATGATTCCCAATAATAAATTACGAGATAGATTAATGACCCGATTACACGTATACAAAGACGACATTCACCCTTACAATGATAAATTCAAAAGCTAAATTTTATGCCAGACAAAATCGCTAAAAAAACCACTAAAGTAAAGAAAGAAGAGCCACAAATAGTCGAAAGTGTAAAAACTGTCGAAGTGGTTTCTGAAGAACCCCTTAATAAGACTAACGAAAAAGGGTTCTATTCAGCAGTGGGTCGTCGCAAGACTGCCACGGCTAGAGCCAGACTTTATTTGTTTTCTGCCAAGGTAATGGTTGGTGGTAAGCAACTTAACCGGGGCGAAGTATATGTCAATGGCATGCCCATGGACCAATATTTTATTGACCCTTATGCCAAAGAATTGTTAAATGAACTCTATCGCACCACTAATTCCGCCAATCGTTTTATTACCACTGCAAAAGTGGAAGGTTCAGGAAAGTCTGGTCAAGCAGGAGCCATTGCTTTAGCAGTTGCCCGAGCTTTGGTTAAAGCTGATCCCAAAATGAAACCAGTACTTCGCAAAAAGGGTTACATGACTCGCAACCCACGTTCCAGAGAACGAGAAAAACCAGGTTTGATGGGTGCCAGAAAAGAGAAACAGTCTCCAAAACGATAAAATAAATTTTTGTAAATATGGCCGAGACATTACCAAAAGATCCCAGTGTCTTAGCATCAATTTTAGGAATTACTGTGGAACAATTTAATTCCGACCCAAAGAAATATCGTGCACAAGTATTCAATGCTCTTAATGCGGGGACAGGAAATAATACACACATATCCGAACACAGGGGAAAACATGAGGGTGACAAAAAACAAGGAAGATTTAAACCGTAATCTTAATTCGGGCTAAAATTTTTGTCGGGGATCCGAGAATAACAACCTTGGTCCGCCAACGGCGGACTAAGGACGTTGCGGTCCTCGTCGCTTTGCTCCTGCGGGCCTGCGAACTTTTGTTTCACAAAAGTTCGATCTCTATCCCAACAACAAAAATTTTAAACAATGAAGGTCTAAAATTTTTGTCGAGATTTACGAAAAAGTTAGAACCGAATTTCAAAGTTGTTAGCTCGCCTCGCTCCGCTCGGCTCGCTCTTTCGGCGCGGCGGGTGCGGGCGCCGCGCCTCCGTTATTTTTTGCGCGCGCGATTTTGCGATTGCTCCGCAATCGTTTTTTATTTTTTTACACTTTTATCTCTCGGTTTCCACGCTTCGACAAGTTCAGCTATTCCATACAATGAATTAACTCTTTGTCGATCATGGTCTCCCTCATCGGCTATTTGTCTTGTAGCTTCTTGAACTTTTTCTAACTCTTCAGATAGTACAACTGTGCAGAAATTTGGAATCATCTCACTGTCCAACGAATGTCTGTCGTAGTGCTGACCTTCTCTCCATTTTTCTTTGATATAGCTTGTCCAATGAAGTCCCTGCAAATCGGCAATTAATATTATCAATTTCTTAATTGGGGAATAAGCCGAAACTCGTTCCCGCAATTTTAACATGCCTTCCTCTTGTGCATAAGGTGTATAGGGATGAGCAAGTCCTCCGCAAAGTACGATATTTTCTTCGAACAAATCAATAACCAACTGACGTGCAAGATTATTATCTCCTGATTCTATCTGTCCCAATAATTCCTCAACGAGGAGGAATTTTTTATCCGGAGTTATTAGTTGCTCTTTTGGTAATGGAATTTGACCTGACTTTTCAAATCCAGTTACTTGACTTGGTTGAATAAAGGTTGGTAATTCTATTGAGTCTGGAAATTCATCTACATGCGGCCATAAATTGTCTGCTCGTGGTTGATCTAATGGGGTTGTTTGAGGATATCTTTGAACGTGTTCATCTGTTGTAAATCTGGGAAAACCTCGAGTTTCATATCTTTGTTTTTTAAGCTCTCTTTTCGATAAAACATCTATATCTTTAACCCAGACAGTTTGTATTTGGGGAATTCCTTTGGTTTGAGGATATTTCTGCTCAAATTCCTCGGAATGACCATAAATGGAATGGTATTCAATTTCTTCAATCCTGACAGTTCCGGGTTTGGGTTCACTATATCTATACAAAACCGCCTTTTTAATTTGTTCTTCCAATCCATCTTCAAGATCGTATGTAACATCGGTCAAAACCCTACCTTTTGAGTCGTATTGAAACATTCTTCTTTCAGATGGAAAGTAGACCTCTTTTTGAATATCACCATTTGCGATTGCGCCTGCTTTAGTATATGAGATTACGGATGACAATCTTCCTTTTGAATCATATGCAAAGTGGACTTCCTTTTCCTCCACCATCTCTGGGGATTTGTCAATTTCAGAAGTTTGGGTTTCCGGTTCACCAACCATATCCCTCATCACTTTTTCAAGCCCTTGTCCTAAGGCACTCGCAAAACCACCCTCTTTCCCTACAAGCTTTATAATTGTTGGTTTGCCAGATTCGTCATACGTGTGGGGTAAAAATTTTTCGCCGCTAATCCAATCTTGTCCGTCAATAATTACACTAGCGACGGTCTGATTTAGGCTATCATGCGTGACGAAATAACTAACTTTCTCACTTTGCCTGATTTGCCACGGAGCGGCATTTCCCTCGGGTCCTTTCTCGACAACAGCATTCGCGTCAGACATACGAATCCATTTTACAAATTTTCTTATTGTTTTTCTACAACAGGAATTGTATATTTATTCTGCAACCAGTTTTGACGGAATCTCTTTTTTTGATGGCGCACTCGTCAGTTGGAAGAGATTCCTAACTGGTTGCAACGGGTGCGCCATCAATTTTTATAAAAAGTTCTTTAAAATTTTTGCGTTTTCTTTTGAGGATTTTGCTCTGCAAAATCCTTTTCGAGCCGACACGTTCGGAGGCGCGGCGTCCGCACCCGCCGCGCCGAAAGAGCGAGCCGAGCGGAGCGAGGCGAGCTAACAACTTTGAAATTCGGTTCTAACTTTTTCGTAAATCTCGACCAAAAGAGAGAAAGAGTCCGTCGAGTTGGAGGCGCTCCGTGCGCCGCCGCCCGCACGGAGCGCCGCAAAGCCCTTTTTATATTCTGCCAAGAGCTGCCGGATATAAAAGAAGGAAAGAAAACGCAAAAATTTGGGCTTCTTGGGAAGAAGCCCTGCTCGCTAACGCGAGCTTAAAGAACTTTTAGGAAAACAAACCTATGACAAAATATGTTGCTTATTGTAGAAAATCCAGAGACGAAGCCGATAAACAAGTTTTGTCTATCGAAGCGCAGATTGCTGAATTAAAAGAATTTGCCAAGCGAGAGAAATTGGAAATTGTCGAATTTGTCGAGGAAGCCAAAACTGCCAAGGCCCCGGGCAGAGAAAAATTCGCCGAGCTTATCAAGAAAATTGAGAAAGGTTATGTTAATGGAATCCTCGCTTGGCATCCCGATAGACTTGCCAGAAATTCAATGGACGGCGGAAACATTGTCTATTTTTTGGATACCGGAAAGCTGGTTGATTTAAAATTCCCCACTTTCTGGTTTGATAATACGCCACAGGGAAAGTTTATGCTTTCAATCGCGTTTGGCCAGTCAAAGTATTATGTGGACAATCTTTCTGAAAATGTAAAGAGAGGACTCCGGCAGAAACTCCGAAACGGAGTTTGGCCGGCCAAAGCCCCTTACGGATATTTGAACAATCCTAAAACCAGAGGGATCGACGTTGACCCCGAAAAATCAAAAGCAATAAAACGAGCTTTTGAAATGTTTGCAGAAGGAGGCCACACTTTTACGGAGATTGCTAAATATCTTCATAAGTTCGATTTACGCCGCAAAAACGGAAAGCCTCTTCATATTAACGAAATCCAACAAATTCTCTCCAATAAATTTTACATTGGGATTATGTTTTACAACGGCGAGTATCACGATGGAACTCACAAAACTTTTATCCCCAAAGAATTTTTTCAGAAAGTGCAGGAAGAAATTCAGCGCCGGAGCAAACATTTCAAAAAATCCTATCGTTTTCCGTTTTTGGGATTGGCCAAGTGTAGCGAGTGCGGTGCCGCGATTACCGCCGAGCAACACATCAAGTTTTACAAAACTACCAACCGCAAAGTTACTTACGTTTACTATCGCTGTACTAAAAAACTCGGACCTTGTTCCCAAACGCCATTTACCAGTTTTGAGATGGAAGAACAAATAAGAAAAGTTGTTTCTGATGTCGTACTTCCGCAGTCATGGGCAGACCAGTGGCTGAAATTTTTAGAGAGAGATGAGATAGCCGAAATACAATCATCAGAAACAACTTTACAAAATATCAAAGCTGAAATTCAGGAAATAGACAGAAAACAAAATATGCTTTTGGACAGCTATCTTGATAGTGTTGTTGATTCCGAAACCTACAAAACCAAAAAGAATGAATTATTTGAGATGAAGCTTAAATTTCAGGAAGAAATTGCCAAAGTTCAAGAAGGAGGTTCGAGTTGGCTCGAACCTATGAAGGAATTCATAAATGTCGCAATAAAATGCGACAAAATCGCGCGCGCAAAAAATAATTGCGAAGAATTAGCATTCTTCGCAAAACGTGTCGGCTCGAACTTCTTTTTATCCAATCGGCAGCTCTCGGCAGAATATAAAAAGGGCTTCTCGGCGCTCCGTGCGGGCGGCGGCGCACGGAGCGCCTCCAACTCGACGGACTCTTTCTCTCTTTTGGTCGGGGATCCGAGAATCGAACTCGGCCTACTAGACCCCCAGCCTAGTGCGCTACCAATACGCCAATCCCCGTAGCTGCATTTTATCATGTCCCAAGGCTATATTGTACTTAGAAAGAAGTAGTTTATAGAATTATTTATTCTCTTTTGATCCAGTTTGCCTCTGTTGACAAACTATCCTAGAACAGATTTAATGAGGTCACGAAAACAGTCCGAAAATTTAAACATTATGGCTAAATCTCAAACCACCAGTAAATCTTCTACAGCCGATGCTGACGCCAAATTGGCTTCCATCAAAATTGCGATGGAACAGATTGAGAAACAATATGGCAAAGGGTCAATTATGAAATTTGGTGATGCCTCTCGGGTGGACGATGCTGGTGTAATCCCCACGGGAGTAATTGCTTTGGATTTAGCTTTAGGAATTGGCGGATTGCCGCGTGGTCGAATTGTGGAAATCTACGGGCCAGAAGCTTCCGGAAAAACTACTTTAATGTTGTCCATCATTGCCCAAGCCCAAAAAATGGGTGGCACAGCTGCTTTCATTGACGCCGAGCATGCACTAGATCCCCAATGGGCCAAAATGATTGGCGTTAATTTGGCCGAACTATTAATTTCTCAGCCAGACACCGGTGAACAGGCATTAGAAATCACGGAAACCTTAATTCGTTCTGGTGGAATTGATGTTCTTGTGGTTGATTCAGTGGCGGCTCTTGTGCCAAGGGCGGAAATAGAAGGAGAAATGGGTGACTCGGTGATGGGTTTGCAAGCCAGACTAATGTCTCAGGCATTAAGAAAATTGACTGGGGTGATTTCTAAATCTAAGACGGTCTGTTTATTCACTAATCAACTGCGCCAAAAAATTGGCATTATGTTTGGTAATCCCGAAACCACTCCTGGCGGATTGGCGTTGAAATTTTACGCTTCTGTTCGCATGGACATTAGAAAAATTGAACAACTCAAAGATGGCGATGATGTTATTGGTACCAGACACCGAGTTAAAGTAGTGAAAAATAAAGTGGCGGCACCGTTCAAAGTAGCCGAATTTAATATCTATGGCAAAACAGGTTTGTCCTACGAAGATGGATTAATTGATGTTGGTGTTGAACTGGAAGTGATTGCCAAATCTGGTGCATTCTTAAAATATAAAGATCAAATGTTAGGCCAAGGACGAGAAGCCGCCAGACTTTATTTAATGGAGAATAAAAAAATCGCTAAACAAATAGAAGAGGAAATTATGGGTAAATCGAAAACCACCGAAGTAACAGACAAAGTTATTTTAGGAGAAGAAGAGAACAAAGACGAGATGGAAGTAACTCAGTAACACCAGTAATGGCAGTAACAAATTAAACCGCGATGAGCGGTTTTTTCTTTTGTATGGGATAATTGATCGAATTTATGGATAGTCAATTTGTTTCCCGCGGAGGACTTAAATTAGAACACGCCCTACGGGAGTTTAATCTTGACGTCAAAGACTTTGTTGTTTTAGACGTGGGAAGTTCCACTGGTGGATTTGTGGATTGTCTTTTACAGCATGGGGCAACTAAAGTATATTCATTGGATACTGCCTATGGTGAACTGGCTTGGAAGTTGCGGCAAAATCCCAAAGTAGTGGTGATGGAAAGGAAAAATATTTTGTATTTGGAAACACTTCCTGAAATTGTTGATCTTGTTACAATTGATGTCACATTTACTTCTTTAGAAAAAATTTTGCCAATCGTAAAAAAGTTTTTAAAACCGGATGGAAAAATTATTGCTTTAGTAAAACCACAATATGAAAATTCACCATTAGCCTTAAAGAATAAGGGGGTAATTCCTGATGAATTATTTAATGATGTCGTTGGGATGATTAGGTTTAAGATTCAAGGTTTAGGATTTAAGATTTTAAATGAAACTGACTCCCCTATTCTTGGTGGGTCAGGGAACAAAGAATATTTGCTTTATTTATGCAGATAACAAAACTGGAATATCAAAAAAATAATTCTGATCGGGTGAATGTTTTTGTTGATGGTAAATTTTCCTTCGCATTGAACACTAGTCAAATTATTTCCTTAGGAATAGTTTCTGGGCAAGAATTAACAAGTGTTCAACTGCAATCAGTCATGTCCGCTAGTGACTATGGGTTCTTACTAAGTAGCGCTTTAAATTTTTTGTCTTTTAGACAAAGAAGTGAGTGGGAAATTAAACAATATTTATTGAAAAAAATTAAAAGTAAAAAAAAGAAAGAGTCCAGTCCAGATCCCAAAGAAAATAATGGATTAGTTGAAAATATAATCAATAAACTTCGGTCATTAAAAATGACCAATGATGAAGAGTTTGCTAAATGGTTGATTGAAAGTCGACGAGGATCAAGACCAAAAGGAAAGATGGCAATTGAAATGGAATTATCTAGAAAAGGAATTGATAGAGAAATTGTTCATAAATTATTAAATAACTCGACAGAGGATAAAATTAGCGAATTAGAATTAGCTAAACGAGCATTGGGAAAAAAAGCTGAAAAATTACTCCTTATCAATGATGACAAAAAAGCTTCGTTAAAAGAAAAAGATCGTTTATTACGATTTTTATTGTCTAAGGGTTTTAATTGGGAAGTAGCTCAAACAGCAGTTGAAGAAGTGGTTAAAAAAGAGTAGAATACCCTCATACTTAGTAAGTTTTTATGTACCTCGCCAAAGTGAGATTTGAAAGAACCATTGATTCGTGCCCGGTTTATCCGGGTATTTCTCGTTCCTTCTCTCGCTGATCGTAGGGTGATTCATGTCATTTTTTAGCCGCATTGGAAGAACATTAGGAAAAAAGTCCCCAGTTTCTGGTCAAAAATCAGTTCAACAGCCAATCTCAGGTCAGGAAGTAAAAAAGAGTTCTGCTGAAGTTTCCAAAGAACAACAGCAATTAATTTTCGATGCCCAAATTCAAGCCCGGGAAATCGTGTTTGCTGCAAAAGAAGAAGCCATTAAAATCAAAACTTCCACTGAAGAAGATTCTCGGAAACTTCGGGCTGAGTTATTTGAACTTGAGAAAAAACTGGCGCAAAAAGAAGAATCACTTGACAACCGTTCACGAGAATTGGTCTTAAGCCAAGGTGAAACAGATAAAGTGAGGAAAGAGGTCGAAGAAATTAAAACTCAAATTGAAAAAGTTAAAACGGAACAATTGGCACGTTTGGAAAAGATAGCTGGTCTAACCATTGACGAAGCTAAAGAGAAAATTTTAGCGGCAGTCGAAGAAAAGTCTCAGAATGAAGCAGGAAAATTATCTCGGTCAATTATCGATGAAGCCAAAATAAAAGCTCAAACAGAAGCTCGTGAAATTTTGGTGACGGAAATGGTTCATGGTGCGACAGATTATGTAGCCGAATATACCATTTCAACAATTACTGTCCCTTCAGAGGAAGTTAAGGGGAGAATTATCGGAAAAGAAGGTCGCAACATTCGTGCTTTCGAGCAGGCAACCGGAGTCGATGTTGACCTGGACGAAGAGGGAGTTATCAGACTATCTTGTTTCGACGGTGTGCGCCGTGAAATAGCTCGAGTTGCCTTAGAAAGATTAATTAAGGATTCTCGCATTCAACCAGCTCGAATCGAAGAAGTGGTTTTAGAAGTCAAAAAAACTATCGAAAGAGTGATGTTTGAAGAGGGTGAAAAGTTGGCCCATTTGGTCGGAGTTTATAACTTACCCAGAGAATTAATTTCGCTTCTTGGTAAATTCAAATATCGTTTCTCGTATGGTCAAAACATGATTTCTCATACCCTGGAGGAAACAAAATTAGGAATTGCTTTGGCTCAAGAAGTGGGTGCAGATGCCAATATAGTTAAGTTGGGTTGCTTATTACACGACATCGGTAAGGTAATTGAATCAGAAGAAGGTTCCCATGTAACTTTGGGCGCAGATTATCTTCGCAAGTTACATATTCCGGAGAAGGTAGTGGCATGTGTTGAAGAACATCATGAGGATAAGCCTTTCTCCAGTGTGGAATCAATGTTGGTTTACATTTCTGATGCTATTTCCGGATCCAGGCCAGGGGCTCGGTATGAGGATTTGGAAAAATATATTGCCAGAATGAAACAATTGGAAGAAATTTGTAAATCTTTCCCCGGTGTTTCCAATGCTTGGGTTTTCCAAGCTGGTCGGGAAATTCGGGCCGCCGTTGATCCAGGTATGGTTTCTGATGGAGAGGCCCAAATCTTGGCATTAAATATTAAGCAAAAAATCGAGTCCGAAATTCGTGATTTCCCGGGTCAGATAAGAATCACGGTGATTCGAGAATTGCGAATTCAAGAAACAGCCAAGTAGTCGTTCGTCAGATGAAAACATATCAGAAACTGCTGTCATTTTTGGCTCTTTTGCTTTGTGGAGTGGGAGCTGGGGTAGCATTTTTTTTAATCACTGGTGGAAGTAATCGCCCAGCTGGTATAGACGTATATTCGTATCCGAAAGCAAAAGTTTTTTTGGACAAAAAAGAAATTGGTTCTACTCCACTCTATAAGGAAGGGTTAACCTCTGGTGAATATACCATTAAATTAATTCCAGAAGGAAATTCACAAATTACTCCTTTTGAAACAAAAATTAAATTAGTTCCTGGGGTGGTAACCATGGTTTCAAGAATTTTTGGAAATAATGAAGACAGCTCATCATCTCAAATTGTGTATCTGGAGAAAACTGCTTCCAATTCAACTTCGCTGTCAATGATTTCTAATCCTGATTCATCATTAATCATGATTGATGGAGATGAAAAAGGAGTTACCCCATTAAATGTCCGAGATCTTTCTGCCACTAGTCATGACATTGTAATTTCTAAACCAGGTTTTGCTGATGCTAGCGTTCGCGGTCGTTTGGAAAAAGGTTTTGATCTTAATATTTACGTTAAATTAGCAAAATCAGAAGACAAACCGCAAATCGCAGTGGTAGCCACTCCCGGAGCTGTGGTGGTAAGTTTGCCGGCAACAAAGTCTGCCGATGTTGCAAAACAAGTGGAGATACTTGAAACACCGGTAGGATATTTAAGAGTTCGTGCCAATCCAACGACAACCGCAGTAGAAATTTCTCGAGTTTCTCCCGGAGAAAAGTACCCATTATTGGGCGAAGAACCATCGTGGTACAAAATCCAAATAGCGACTGTTTCTGGATGGATTAGTTCGCAATATGCGAAACTAGTTCAATAATTTCACTTTCCAAGAACGTAAACAATTAAGAATAATAAAACTCCTAAAATAGATCCGGTAATAATGATTGGTTTATCAGTTAATAATATTTTTTCTGGAGACTCCCCCACATTTTTTTCATAGATTAATTGCAGATAACGCATAATTCCGTAAATTACAAAAGGCACCGTAAGCATTAACCATTTTCGGTCTTGAAGAACATACAGATCGGAAACATCGATTAAAGTTCTAAATGTTTGACGAAATTGCGGTGGTCGTTCCAAAAAACTATAAAAAGCATAGGTAATCCAAGCTGAGTTAGCGAACATGGATAGATAAACATCGAGCATTTTTTCGCTGTAATGGGAAAGGGTAGCCCTAGTTTTTGCAGGAATTGTTCCTTCCCATCCGGATAATAATGTCAATTCCGAACGTCTTTTTCCGATGGCTAAAAATAGTGAAACAGAAACTACCGTAAGAAATAACCAAATACTAATATGAAATCCGGTGGCCACTTCCCCACCAAAAACTCTTAATAGAAAACCAGTAGAGATGGCCATAATGTCAAGCAACATAACATTCTTTAAATAGAAAGAATATGTCAGATGTAATAGGAAAAAAATGACAATAATGACGAGAAAACTAGTGGAAATTGATGAGGCTAAAACACCTCCGGTTATTCCGAGGGCTAGTGCGATTAGTAATGCTAATTTTGGTGAAACTTTACCAGCAGCAATCGGTCGGTTTTTCTTGAACGGGTGAAGTCGATCTTTTTCTAGGTCAACGAGGTCATTAATTATATAGATGCAAGAGGATGCGGCGCAAAAAGAAAAAAAAGAAATTAAACTTATTTGAAAAAGTTTGGGGTCAAAAAGTTTACCAGTGAAGAAAATTGCAAAAAAAACGGTTAAATTTTTAATCCATTGTCTGGGGCGGATTTCCTTAAAAATGTAGAAGAGTGTTTTAACCATAGGATAATGGCTAGAATTACTATGGCCACTAACAACCCAGCGAAAAACTTTTGTTTAGAGTTGACTGTAAGGGCAATTAGGCCCAATATACCAGAGACTGACCAATAAAACAAGGCAATTTGTCTCTTTCCCCAGCCAGCATCCAAAAGGCGGTGATGTAGATGAGTCCTACCGGCTTTGGTGGGGTCCTTACGTGACAGAATGCGGCTAAACAAAACATAACCAGCGTCAACGGCGGGGACACCTAGAACGAGCAAAGCAGTTCCCAGCTTGGCACTATTCAAAATGGCCAGTGTAGCAAGCAAAAATCCCGCTAAGGCCTTGGCACTGTACCCTGGTAAAATTTTTTGTGGATAGAAATTCCAAAAAAGAAATCCAATGTAAGCGCCACTAGTAATGAAAGCTAACGATGTCCCCGTCCAAGCGGGGAAGTTTTCCAGACTAATTTGATTAAAAGATAATAGGCCAATGACCATCGCGGAAATGGCGACAAATCCTGGCATTTGTCCGTCCACGCCTCCGCTCCATCCAACCATATTAATTGTCCAAGTGATCCAAAGAATGGCAAGTAGATCGGCGATAGGTAAGATGCTGTGGTGACCAAATAAATCGAAAGACCAACGGATCGAATCAAAATTAATGACCCCACCCGTAATTGGATTGGTTATAAAACCAATTCCGGCTCCCCCAGCCACTGCTAACATTGCGGCGGCTATATTTACTCCCAAACGAATATAGGGATGAACATCTCTTTTGTCGTCAATTAATCCCACGGCCACGAGAAGCGCAGCTCCTAGCATAATTCCTGCCATGCCTTTAGCAAAGGGAATAAAAATTGCCACAGAAACGATAATTCCTAAAAAAATTGCCAATCCGCCAGCCCTTGGTAAAATTCTTGTTTCAGTATGAGCGGGATGCGGACGAAGATTTGGGTTATCAATTAATCCAAAATATTCGGCGATTTTAATTACTGCCGGGACGGAAATTAATGTCAAAATTAAACTGGTAACGGCAGGAACAAAAGCAATCGATTTAAATAAGGGCAATGACATCATGTGATTAAGTGGAGAATATTAATTACAGCGACGGACGACAAAATTGTAATAAGAATTGTGATGGCACAAAACATATAGGAAACAATTTTTTCTGTTTTGTAGGAAATCAAGGCAAACGAAAGATTACTTATTCCCAAAGCAAATGTTCCCGCAGGAAGGATTAAAAGATAAACTTTATTAGCTAATTGGTCTGGACCCCAAAGGCGACTATAGAACAAAGGAATTTTTTCGGGAATATTTCCTAGAAAAAAAACTATAACGATTAAAGTTAATAATATGGTTGCTAACCAAAAAATCACAGTACGAAGGATTATCGGATCATTTTTAGCTAGGTCTGACCATTCTTTAATCCTGGTCGAAGAGCTATTAAAAGTTCGAGGATTTTTGCGGACACTATTAAATTTAAATGTATTAATTTTCATGAAAGCGAAGCGTAAATTCTTCTAATTCCTGCCGAAACTGACTCTTCTTTAAATATTTTAAACTTTCCCAACGATTTTGTATTCTCGACATGTGGACCGCCACAAATTTCCTTGCTGAAAACTTGCCCTGAGTTTACCGAAGGGTCGCCGAAACTATATACTGTTACTTTTTCTGGATACCTTTCCTTAAAGAAGGCCATTGCCCCAGATTTAACCGCTTCTTCGAAAGTCATAGTTTCAACTTTTCGATCCAGCCCTTTTGATATTTGTTCGTTAATGATCTCCTCAACTTTTTTAATTTCTTCAGCAGTTAATTTTTGGTGGTGCGAGAAATCAAAACGTAGCCTTTCAGTTGTTAAATTTGATCCCTCTTGATGAACATGTGCCCCCAACACTTGTCTTAACGCAGCTTGCAATAAATGGGTGGCAGTATGATATTTAGTGATAATTTCTGAGTGGTCAGCGAGCCCACCTTTAAACATTCCCTTGGCAGCGGTGCGAGAAAGTTCTTGGTGAGATTTGAATATTTCCTCGAATTGTTTTTTGTCTAAGTCGAATCCTCGCTTTTTTAATTCTTCTTCTGTTACTTCGATGGGAAAACCATATGTTTGGAATAGGTCGAAAGCAAATTTCCCAGTGTCATTATCGCTAATATTTTTTTCGAGTTCTCTCAATCCTGATTTTAAACTCTTGGCAAATTTATTTTGTTCGTCAGTAATAGTTTTACAAATATGCTCCTCGTCAAATTGGTAGACACCCTTATAAATTTTAAAGACTTTGTATGCTAATAATACTAATGTGAGTCCTTTTTCTTGATCAATTGAACCCTTTGTCAAAGTGTCAATTTTTACCATGGCACGACGAATAAGCCGTCGTAATTGATACCCCTGTAATTTATTTGAGGGAACAATGCCATCATTAATTAAAAAAACTGACGATTTAATGTGGTCAGAAATTACTCGCATTAAAGAACGATTTTCTTGACCGGTGTATTTTTCAATATGTTCTTCCATAAGTTCAATCATTGGGCTAAAAAGATCGGTGGCAAAATCATCAGGATTATCGTTTAAAGCAGACAATGTTCTTTCCAGTCCTCCTCCAAAATCTACATTTTTTTGTTTCAGTTCTTTAAAAGAACCGTCTTTTTGTTTTTGATATTGGATAAACACTGAATTGCCAATTTCCAAAAACCTACCACAGTCACAATTGGGATGACAATTTTTTCCGAATTTTGGATCGTGTTCTATTTTAGTAAACTCGTAAAACATTTCCGAATCAGGTCCACCAATTTCTCCGACTGGCATTTGTTCTGGAGTGCCAGATCGGGACCACCAATTTTTCTTGACCCCATAAAAATGAATATGATCATCCTGCACTCCTAGTGATCGCCAAATTTTTGCAGACTCCTCATCTCGTGGGGCTTCTGCACTTCCTTCAAAGCAAGTGACATGAAGTTTTTTTGGATCGAAACCTAGTTCCTTCGTGAGAAACTGCCAATATTGTGTCAATTGTTCTTCCTTAAAATAGTCTCCTAGTGACCAATTTCCCATCATTTCAAAAAAAGTGTGATGTCTGTTGTCGCCAACTTCTTCAATATCTTGCGATCTAAAGCATTTTTGAATATCTACCAATCGCGTTCCTTCAGGATGAGGTTGCCCCAATAGATATGGGACTAATGGTTGCATACCCGAACCGGTAAAAAGGGTAGTCGGATCGTTTTCTGGGACAAGAGAAGTGGAAGGGAGGATTTTGTGGCCTTTTCCAGAGAAAAAATCAAAATACTTCTGCCTCAAATCAAGGTGAGTCATGAGAAGATTATATGGCAATGGTGAGCTGAATTCAAACTAGCTTTGGCGTTTGAAGAAATGTTTGGTTGGAGATTTATGACTAGTTTCAGTTGTTTTGGCCATTGTTTGCAATTTAGCTCCCAAATTTTCCATTTGTTGGCCTAAATCGCTGACTTTTTCGGAAACTACTTCTTTGGCTTTTTCTTCATTATCTGCGACCACTTCAGACACTGTTTCTTCAATTTTTTGGACTTCACTGGCTACCTCGTCGTAACGATCGCCAAGTGTCTCTTTAAGATCGCTGAGAAAATCATCCAGGTGGTCAAAAAATTCTGGGTAGGCGTCGTGGACTTTTTGTCGCACTTGGTTCCCCTTTTTGGTGCCAAAAAGGAAGGTTATACCTGCACCAACTGCTGCCCCCAAAACAAGGCCGACAACAAGATTAGAAGTAGAATTTTGGTTATCACTCATATGGGCAGACCTAGTTAGATATTTTGTTCTTTTTTGTCGCTTTTTGTCAATATCCGCATTAAATTTGAGCCGCTTTTAACTCCCATCAGTGTCGCTGAAAGCATTCCCATTGGTCTACTCACGGATTCAGATATTTCTCCGGTATCATCAAGAACTTTATTCACTTTTGTAATCGTGTTTCTGAATTCGTGAAGGATAAAGTAGACTTGGACGCCAATCACTGTCAGCATGACTGTCATCGTCAAAATGACCAAGGCAAGAAGCATCTGGGTGACGTCAATCATGGATCTAGTATCTAGTATTTGATATTCAGTATCAAGAGGGATTAGGTAACTCTAGTCGTAGGTGTCGCAACTTCGTTGTTGTCTTTTGGTACTTATTACTTGCCTTAAAGGTAAGTGTGTTTAGTCCAGCAGACAGTGGGATTTTAACGGTAAAACTGCCGGTTTCACTGACTTTTACCGGTTGGTCATTGATTGTTAACATTGCATCTGGATCAGTTTTTCCGGCAATTTCTACTTCATCAGTCTGAAAAACAGTATTTTCTGGTGGCCGATCGATGATGAGTGGCGGGGCACTTACAAATTGCCAATATTGATAGATTAAGAACAAAAAAAATAGACTTAAAGCTATCCCAATGGAACTAAGGGTAAAGATTCTTGGTGTAATGGCGAAACCTGATTTGACTTCAGATTCTTTGGGAGTTAAAACGATGAATTTTTCATCAGATTGGCGCCTGTAGAAGGCCATTATCTCCGGAATAGGCAGGCCTAAAAGCGTCGCGTAATTTTTAATGAATCCCCGAAGCACAGTTTGGGAACTAAATTTGTCGAATTCGTTGTTCTCGATCAGATATAAAAACTTTTCCCGAATTTTTGTCGATTTTTCAATTTGAGAAAGAGTTAGTTTCCTTTCGAGACGTTTATTTCTTAATATTTCTCCGACTGTAATCATAAAATCGCTAGACAGCTAACCTTAGTATTTAGTTCAGGAAATTCGTGTTCATTGCATCCGATGGACTAGTTGTTACTGAGCAGGAGTTTCTTGAGCTGCTTCCTTAGCAAAATATTCATCAACATTCCTAATTAAAACCTCTCTACTTTTACTACTGTCAGGGGCGCTAACAATACCTCTTTCTTGAAGTATGTCAATGATTCTTGCTGCCCGTGAATAACCAATGGACAATTTTCTTTGCAGAAATGAGGCAGAAGCAGTGTTATTTTCAACAATTACTTTTATGGCTTGTTTTACCATTTCGTCGTCTCCTCCCGATCCTGTTTGGCTACCTTTAATGTTGTGTATAAGAGGCATACTAGTTACCTCTTGGGTATATTGCACTGGCGCTCCTTTGGACTTAAGGTACTCGACAACCTTTTTGACTTCTTTTTCTGACACGAAAGCTCCTTGAATACGTGATGGTTTGCTTTGATCCGGGGGAATATAAAGCATGTCCCCCTTACCTAATAATCTTTCAGCGCCTGGGGAATCTATGATCACCCGAGAGTCAATCATAGAAGTTACATTAAAAGCAATTCGGCAAGGGATGTTGGCTTTAATTAGACCGGTGATAACGTCAACTCTAGGGCTCTGAGTGGCTAATACTAGGTGAATACCAGTGGCACGAGCCATTTGAGCTAGACGACAAATAGCATCTTCGACCTCTTTTGGGGAGAACATCATGAGATCTGCCATTTCATCAATGACAATGACGATGTACGGCATGGCTTGAAATCCTGACACTTCGTTATAACTTTCAATATTTCGTACAGCCACACTAGCAAAAGTTTTATATCTTCTTTCCATTTCCGAAATAGCCCATTTGAGGGAGGAAAGCACTTTATCCAAGTCCACTATGACGGGAGTTAAGAGATGGGGAATATCTTGATAGAGAGAAAGTTCGACTCTTTTTGGATCGACTAAAATCAGTTTTAATTCATTGGGGGCATTATGGAAAAGAAGAGAAATTAGAAATGTGTTAATACAAACGGATTTTCCAGAACCAGTGGAACCAGCGATTAGGGTGTGGGGCATTTTAGAAATATCAACAAATTGGGGGTTGCCGGAAACATCCAGTCCCAAAGCAACAGTAAGTTTATTTTTTGTTTTTTGAAATTTTTCATCTTTTAAGATTTGTCGAAGAGTAACAAATTCTGGTGTGTGGTTGGGAATTTCTACACCGACCAAGGATCTTCCAGGAATCGGGGCTTCCACACGAATTTGACCGGGGGCCGCAAGGGCCAGAGCGAGATCGTTTTGTAGAGCAGTAATCTTTGACAATTTCGTTCCCAAAGCAATTTCCAAAGCATATTGGGTGATTGCTGGGCCAGGATTAACTTCCACCACTTGGGCTTTAACTCCGAAAGATTCAAGAGTTTTTTCAATTGTATGGGCGTTTTGTTTAGGATCACCACGATCTGCTTTTCCACCGCTAGTTTCCGGAAGGAGATCGAGAGATGGGTATTCCCAGATAATTTGTTCGCCTTTTTCATTTTGAATAATTCTCGAATTTAATTCTGAAGGACGGGAATTTTCCACTGGCGGCATGGACGAAGTGGTGTGATTAGCGTTTATGTTCCCAGATTGTGTCGGCTTCTTGTCAGACAGGCTGCCATCTTTAAAATTTTTGAAGACACTATCTTTAACTAGGTTGTCTTTAACAAATTCTGGAGCAACCTTTTTCTTGAAATTAAGATATTTTTTGAAAAACTCTTTCATGGATTTAATCGTGTCAGTGACGACTTCGATGGCTTCACCCAGAGTCAAATTGAGAAAGACTGTCAGACCAAAAAGCGCCACCCCTAAAAGAATAAGAAACACAGCAATATTAATCGGCAGAACAGAATAAATTGTTTGAAAAATTCCATCCCCTAAACTTCCGGAACGGCTAATGGAAATTAAGGAAGCAAAAATAAATGTTGTCCCGATAATAATATTTGGCTTGGAAAATGGGGCCTTAATTCCAGACAAAAGAGAAGCCATTTGCAACAAGATTACGGCGAAAATTGGTGCTCCCCACAAGGAAAATTGTCCAACAAAAATTTCATGAAATCTTTCCATCATGGCTCCCTGGGGGGCAAAAGTCGAAAGAAGAACTAAACCGGAAAAAACGGCCAAACCAATCGCAATTATTCCCCGAATTGTTTCCGGTCGAAGTTTTAATTTAAATAGTTTTCTTCTTCTAGCCATGTAAAGAAATTATAACAGTAAAGATATAGTTTTCTAGATTTCCACGATTACTGGAAGAATTAAGGGGCTTCTCCTTGTTTCCTTAAATAGAAAATCTTCCAGTTCTCTTTCAATGTGATTTTTGATAAACCCCATGTCCTGAATATCTGTCTTGTGATCGGCAATACTTTTTGCCACCACTTGTTTGGTTTGGGCAATTAATGGTTCTGACTCCTTCATGTAGATAAATCCCCGAGATACTATGTCTATTTCACCGATAATTTCTCCATTATTGCGGTCAATGGGTACAACAACCATGAGCATGCCGTCTTCAGACATGTGTTGGCGATCGCGAAGAACAACGTTGCCGATGTCTCCAATTCCTAAACCATCAATCAAAATATTTTTTAATTTTACTTTTTGTCCCAGTTTTGCCACACCATTTTTAATTTCGATCATGTCACCTTCGTCAGGAATTAATATTTGCTCATCTTTATAGTTCATCGACATGGCCAATTCTCGATAGCGTTTAAGATGTCGAATTGTTCCCCCGATGGGGTAAACATATTTTGGTTTAGTCAAAGCCAGCATAAGTTTTAATCCCTCAGCGGCTTCATGACCGGAAACATGAAGGTCGTCCAAAATTCCGGAATAGAAAACATCCGCACCTGAGCGAATAAGTGAATCAATTAACGCGTCGACGTTGGCTTCACTGCCTGGGATCGGATCTTGCGAAAAAACCACCATATCGCCCTCAGAAATTTTAATTTTATGATCGTGATTGGCCATCCGAGAAAGAGCAGAATTGGGTTGCCCTTGGGAGCCAGTAGCCAGTACCATTACTTGTTCTGGTTTAAATCTGCCTGCCTCCTCCATTTTAATGACTAACGGTCTGGGCAAAGACAAAAAACCCAAACGAACGGCAGTTTCTGCGTTTTGTTCGATTGAGCGACCAGCCAAAACAATTTTTCTGCCGTGGCGTTGGGCAACGTTGACCGCTTGTTGAATTCGGCTAATATTTGATGATTGAGTGGTAACAATAAATTTTCCGCGGCATTTTTGAATTTGTTTTTCAAATGTTTCCTCAATCATTTTTTCTGGGAGAGTGTAGCCAGTTTTTTCCACCCGGAGACAATCGGAAAGTAAACAAACGATTCCTTTACTGCCGGCTTGTGCAATTTTTTGCACTTCTGTTGGTCGGCCATCGACCGGGGTCCAATCAAACTTAAAATCAGACCCATGATAAACGGTTCCTGCGGGAGTAGTGATGATTAAATTAGCGGCATCGGGAATGGAATGAGTGACGTGGACGTAACTTACTTCAAAATCACCAAGTTTAATTACATCATCTGGTCCAATTACGCGCCAATCGGCCATTATTTTTGCCTCATTAACCTTGTTTTGAGCTAAGCCAATGGTCAGTTTCGTGCCAAAGATTGGGATATTTCCCAGTTGCGGCAAAATAAATTGCATCGCCCCTGTATGATCTTCGTGACCATGGGAGAGAAAAAGGCCACGAATTTTTTGCTTCTTGTCGGCCAGATATGACACGTCAGGAATAATTAAATCGATTCCGGGCATATCCTCGGGAGGAAACGCGATGCCACAATCAACAATAATGATGTCGCGCTCGGTCTCATAGATGTACATGTTTTTATTAACATGAACACCCCCTAAGGAGAGAATTTTTAAGGTCCCCGTTGGTTGATTATTTTTAACTGGGGTTTGAAAATGTTTTAAAAAATCCATTTAAATTAATTCTAATTGCTTAACATCGTTTTTTTGGACTAGTTCTATTTGTGGCTCCATTGTCGCTGTTTTGCTTCCATTAATCAAGCTAGTGAGTTTTTTAAAATCACTTTCAAATTGTCTCATTACTCCACCGGCTCGTAAGGCTGCAGCAGGGTGAAACATGGGGAAAATAGTAATTTTTTTGCCTTGCCAATCAATTTGTGCAGGAATTCCATGAATTCGACCAATAGAAATGTTTTCACCCAAAAATTTGTACATGGAAAATCTTCCAAGAGTAACAATATATTCCGGGCCAATAATACTGATTTGCTCATCCAAAAATGGTTGAAAAAAGGCAATTTCAGCTGGGGTAGGATCACGGTTTTCCGGAGGTCGAAATTTAACGATATTTGTAATATAGACTTCACCTTCAGAAAAGCCGCAAGCGACTAAATTTTTGCGCATTAATTTTCCTGATTGACCGACGAATGGGCGCATTTGAATATTCTCGTTAAATCCTGGAGCTTCACCAATTAAAATTATTTTTGCATCAGGATTTCCCTCTCCAGGAACTGGATTTATACCAGGCATAGCAAGAGGACCGCCTTTGGTGGCAGCAATTTTTTTAGCAATTTCATCAAGTGCTTGTTTTTTTTCTTCTGTGGTCATGAAAGCTTACTGAGGCAGAAATTGTTGTAGATTTGAGTCATTAACGACGACTTGTTGTGTTTCTCCAGAGACAATCATCTTTGCCGCTTTTCGCACAATGCCATTAACTGTACGTTCCAGTGTGCGGATACCCGAATCAAATCCTAATGGCCGGACAATTTTTGGCCAAACAGCTTGGTCAATTTGTAAGGAACCATCAGGAATTCCTGATTCGGTAATTATTTTTGGCAGGACGTAGTCTTTAGCGATCGTCATTTTTTCTTCATCAGTATAGGATGGCATTTGAATGGGTTCGAGACGGTCCATAACGGCGGTACTGATGTGAGTGGTGTTATTGGATGTAGCGATAAATAGCACTTCCGAAAGGTCGAAAGGATAGTCGATAAAATGGTCAGTGTAGCGCGCATTTTGTTCGGGATCTAATAGTTCCACCAACACACCCATAATCGTGGCCCTCGCCTGGTCATCGACCCGGTCGATTTCATCCAACAGAATAACAGGATTTTTGGTCCCGGCCCGACGAAGGGCTTTAATAATGGCTCCTGGTTCGGCATCAGGATAGGCGCGAGATTGACCACGAAGATAGAGAGCGTCCCCTATGCCTCCGAATGGCACTCGTTCCAATTTTCTCCCCATGGCTTCGGCGATCGAATAGGCCAGAGTGGTTTTTCCTGTTCCGACCAGTCCTACTAAAAGCAAAATGGGTGCGCGATTAAATTTGACGTTATTTTGAACGGCATCCGAAGCCTGGTTAGTGGGTCTTTTATCGTTCATTAATTTAAGCACTGAAAGGTACTCCAAAATTTTGTTTTTGGCTCCTTGCAATCCATAATGTTTTCGATTTAATGCTTGCTCTGCTAGTTTAATATCTAACATATCTGTGGAACGATTATCCCAAGGAAGACTAACAATCCAGTCAATGTAACGGCTGGTGTTATCAAATTCTGAAGCATAATTTCCACCAAGTTTGGCAATGCGATCCAGTCGCACAATCATCAGCCGCGCCTTGTCCATTAAGTCAGGAGGAAGAGGGGCTGTTTGTAGTCTGGCTTCCAGTTTTCTTATTTCATCAAGAGCAGTTGGTTCCATAGAAAAAGTATAACAAAGATAGGCAAGAGGGGTTAGGGGTTAACGTTGAGATTAATATCTTCTTGGTCCGCGGTTGCCACCAAAACGGTTTCTTCCACGAGGAGCTCCACCAAAATCTTGGCGCATGGGTGGTTGTCCTTCAGGCATGGGATCTTTTGGTCCCCAATACATAGATAAATTAATTCGGCCCATTTCGTCTATTTCATTGACCTTAACTTTCACCACTTGTCCAATTTTAACCACTTGGTTGGGGTCAGAAACAAAACCTGCTGTCATTCGCGAAACATGAACAAGTCCTTCTTTTCCGGGAAGCACTTCAACAAAGGCTCCAAAAGGAAGAATTCTTTTGACTTCGCCTTCAAATTCTTCGCCCACTTCGACTTCTCGAACCATCCCAGAAATCCATGTAACAGCTTTTTCCACGGCAACGGGATCGATGGAAGAAATGGTAACGGTGCCATCGTCATTAATGTCTACATCAGCACCAGTCGTGGCAATAATATTTTTAATGCTTTTTCCGCCTGGTCCGATAATTTCCCCGATTTTTTCCACCGGAACTTTAACAGTGGCCACTTTGGGGGCATATTGGCTGACTGTTTGTCTACTTTGTGGTAGAACAGCTAACATTTTTTCCATAATGTGCATTCGTCCAGCTCTAGCTCTGGTCAAAATTTCTTTAACCATTTCCATAGTTAGACCATGGAAGCCGTCATTTAATTTCACGTCTAATTGAATGGCAGTAATTCCTTTTTCGGAACCGGCCACTTTGAAATCCATATTGCCATAGAAGTCTTCGTAGGCGGCAATATCAGTCAAAATCACATAGTCCTTGGGACCATCGGCCATAATTCCCATGGCTACTCCAGAAACTGGGGCCAAAATTGGGACTCCTGCATCCATTAGAGCTAATGTTGATCCACAAGTGGAACCCATGGATGTGGACCCGTTGGAAGACATCACTTCAGAAACAACCCGAATGGTATAAGGAAAAGTTTCTTGTGAAGGGATAACTCCCCGCAAAGCTCTTTCAGCCAAGGCTCCGTGGCCGATTTCGCGTCTTCCTGTTCCTCCCAATCTGCCAGTTTCACCAACTGCATAGGGTGGATCAAAATAGTGGTGCAAATAGCGTTTTTCTTCCATTCCTTCAGCCGTCTCAATCCATTGCTCTAGAGAAGGACTGGCTAATGTGGCAACTGACAAAACTTGAGTCAAACCTCGTTGGAAAAGAGCGGATCCATGAGTTCTGGACAAAAGGCTAGTTTCGATTGTGATTGGGCGCACTTCGTCAACTTTTCTGCCATCGGTGCGTTGTTTCTTTTCGAGTCCCAATTTTCTGACGTGTTTTTTAACAATCAAATCAACTATTTCAGAAATTTGGCCCTTTTCAGGAGACTCGGCATATTTTTCAGCGAGAGATTTCTTTAATTCTTCCAAGAGATAAGCTTTTGGTTTGGATGAAGGGTCATCTGTAATCACGTGTTTCATGATTTCAGTGAGATAATTCTTTTCAATATCGGCTTGAAGATCAGCACTGGTGGTGCGGGGGACGTAAGTGTATTTTTCCTGTCCGACTTCTTTTCTTAGTTCATTAATTAAATCAATAATTTTTGATGTTTCGGCAAAAGCTTTTTCCACTGCCACGGTCATTTTATCTTCCGGTAATTGTTTAGCTCCTGCTTCAGCCATGACGACACCGTCTTTATTAGCGGAAATGATTAAATCTAGGTCAGAAAATTCCATCTCGGGAATTTGTGGATTGGGCATGAAGTTATCTTCCGAATCAGCCATATAACCCATTCGGACGGCTCCAATTGGACCCTTCCAAGGGATATTGGAAATGTGCAAAGCTGCAGAAACAGCAATTAGCGAAAGAACGTCGTGGTCGTTAACGTTATCAGTAGACAACAAAGTGACAATTACTTGCACTTCATCAAAAAAATCTTTCGGAAACATGGGGCGAATTGACCGGTCAATTAGTCTAGAGGTTAATATTGCCTCGTCAGTTGGTCTTCCTTCGCGCTTGACCCATCGTGACCCTTTAATTATGCCTCCGGCATAGAGCCGTTCGATGAAATCAACTGTCAGAGGGAAAAAACTTTGTCCTGGCTTGGGGTCCGCCGAGGTGACTGTGACCAAAATTTCCGTGTCGCCATAACGGGCAATAACAGAAACGTTGGCCTGTGGTGCAACTTTATTAATTTCGAATGTTAGCGGTCGTCCGTCTAATTCGAGTTCTTTTTTAAAATATTTCTTATTCATTATGTTAGTTCTGTAGGTCAAAAAACCTAGAGGAAAAACTATTTGTTCTTTTTATTATTACTTTGATAATCCCAAAGAAGCAATAACTTGCGTATATCTTTCTTTAGCTTTCTCTTGCAGGTAGTTTAACAGACGGCGTCTCTTGGACACAATAGTCAAAAGTCCGCGACGAGAATGAACATCATGAGCGTGTTTTTTAAGATGGTCTGTTAATTTAGTGATCCTGGTGGTTAACAGAGCAATCTGGACTTCCGGTGATCCGGTGTCGCCTTTGCCTTGAGAAAATTTCTCAATAATTTTTTTCTTATCGTCTGATTGTAATGGCATAACTGGTTGATTTTAACAGATTAGAGGGTGCTTAGTCTAGGGGAAGATTAATTTGAGTCTTAAACAACTGAAGTACCGCGATATATCTTTGGAGGATTAAGATCTAATCCAGGATCGTTGGCCACTGGTTGAGAAACTTCTGGCTCGACTCGCTTGGCTTCAGTTCTTGGGGCATTGTTTGTCACGGGAATTTCACCATGAACGGCGCCGGGAACGATTGGTTTAGCTCCAGCTCGGACACAAATGGCAGCAGCTTCAAATGTGGCAGCGCCAACTTTGGCTGACTGAAAATGATCGGAGCCTTGCATTAATCCAGAATAAAGATTGTTGGCAATGTCCAAATCAATTTGAGCATTAATGGCTCGCAAAAAGAAAGTGGTAATCTCAGAAACAGTGGCGGCATTTGGCTCCACGAGATTAAATCGGCCGTAGTCTTTGTTTTCATCATGATTATCAATGTTAATTATTTGTGCCTTAGAAAAGACTGCGGGATCATAAATCGCACCTAAATCTTGAGGTTGCACTACTTCCACGGTAAAAATTAAATCAGCTGTTCCTCCAGTGGAACCAAATGAGAAATTTTTCGAATCAAGCTTTAGTCCTTCTCGGGGAACAAGTGTTAATTTAAAGGAACTGACTCCTGATTCATCTTCCAAATAGGACACAGTTTCGATGTCACCTAATTGATAGGGAGAATAAGTCAAAACGAGGTTTTTTCCGTCAAAAGAATTTCGCACTCTTTCTACTCCCACGAGATTTGAAACTTCCACCAACGGCCCGGATTCAATCGCCACGGACACGTCTTTACCCATTTTAATGAGCCCCAAATAGAGAGAAAGAGCCGAAGCCATTACGTCGACAGTCGGATTTTTGTGCGTTAACACCCAAATCGTCTTGGCGTTGGTGACCAAAGTTTGAATCTGTTGTAGGTCTTCTGTAGTCATTTAAATAATATAGGCGAACCTATACGACCTGTAGTATACAATAAAATGGGGCTTTTGTCTAGTATTTCTTAAATGCCTCGAGGATGTCACCGGGGAGAAAGTCTAATTGGGGATCTAAAAGGACACCACATTCTTTTCCCGCCTCCACTTTAGTGATTTCTTCTCGTCCTAATCGCACTGATTTAACTTTGCTTTCGCCGACGGTGGTGTCTTTTCCACGCATGAGTTTGATCAGATCACCGCGGGCTAACCTGCCTTCTAAAACTTTGGTTCCAGCAATTTTGAGCCCATTAAAAGGAAATTCGGCCAAAATTTGTCCCTTGCCAAGGGTTTCCACTTGGTTAATTTCCAGCATTCCGGCTGCGGCATCGGAAATTTCATCCAATAGTTCGTAGATAATTTTATAGGTTCTAACCAAAACTTTTTCTGTCTCCATTAAATTTCTGGCCGCAGGGTTAATTGAATTATTAAATCCGAGCACAATGCTTTTGGTATTCTTGGCTGTGAGAATATCATTAGCGTTTACGTCTCCCACGCCAGCTTCTAAAACCGTGACATTGGTTGGTAAACTAGCTAGAATAGCTTCCAGGGAGCCAAGGGTGTCAGCTTTAATGACCACATTTAATTGGTTTTCAACTGGGTTAGTAGCGAGGGCTCTTTTGTTCTCAGGAATTTCTTGAGCAATTAAGGTGTTAGAAACAGCGGCTCCTGTGGGAGGAACTTTAGCTAATCCAATAATTTCCACTGGCGTGCCTGGTAGGGCCTCTGTAATGGGTTTTTGCAGGTAATTAAATAGACCACGAATTTTTGATTCTACCGCGTCAATATAGATTTTTTGGCCTGCACGAAGTGTGCCGTTACGAACGACCACGGAGGCGATTGGCCCACGATTTTTGTCTAATTTTGATTCAATAACAATGGCTTCCAACGTGGCTGCCGGGTCGGATTTAATTTCCTGCATTTCCCACATTAAGTCTAAAAGTTCTAAAAGCTCTTTAATGCCTTCTTTTTTCTTGGCGGAAACTTTGATAAAGGGGACGTCACCACCATAATTTTCCAAAAGAACACCGTGTTTTAAAAGATCTTGAACTACTTTGTCAAAATTGGCCTCAGGAAGGTCCATTTTATTGATTGCGACCACAAAGGGGATTTTTGCGTCCTGAATGATTTTGATTGATTCTACAGTTTGCGGCATAACAGAATCGTTGGCAGCCACTACAAGAACGGCAATATCAGCGACTTTGGCTCCATGGGAACGCATTTTGGTAAAGGCTAAATGTCCTGGGGTGTCGATGAATGTTATTAGGTTCACAGTCGATTCGGGTTCACCGTTCACGGTTACTTGGTAGGCACCAATACTTTGGGTAATGCCACCGTGCTCGCCGCTGGCTACATCTGCGGATCGAATTGCATCAAGAAGGGAAGTCTTACCGTGGTCAACGTGTCCCATAACCACCACAATTGGAGGCCTAGAGGTTGAGGAGTTTGGTTTTTCTATTAACGGTTGTTTTTTTGGCATATTTAGTCATACAAGTAATATTACTCGGGTTTCTTCTCATCTGACTTTGGTTCTTCTTTTACCTCTTCAACTTTTGTTTCTTCGGCCTTTGGTTCGTCGGATTCGGCGGTTGCTGTTTGTCCATATGTACTCTTGGGCTTGATATCAATTTTCCAACCGGTAAGTTTGGCGGCTAAACGAGCATTTTGTCCTTCTTTGCCAATGGCTAATGATAGTTTATCATCAGGAACAATGGCGATGGCAGACTGGTTTTTGGCATCGAGGATAACCTCAATATCTTTGGCGGGTGCCAACGCTTGGGCGATTAAATTAGCTGGGTCTTCACTCCACTGAATAATGTCTAATTTTTCCAATCCGCCTAATTCGGTGATAACTGCTTGAACGCGAACACCTTTTTGTCCTACGCAGGCTCCCACTGGATCAATACCGGTTTGTTTGGCAGCTACAGCAATTTTAGTGCGTCCACCGGCCTCGCGAGCAATAATCTTGATCTCCACAGAATTGTTTTGCAGTTCTGGAACTTCTCGCTTAAAAAGCTCAATCACTAGGTTTTTGTGAGATCGAGAAACAATTACTTCTTGACCACGAGCTGATTCCCGAATGCCTTCAACATAAACAGTTATTTTTTGATTTAAACGGTAGTTTTCTTGAGGAACCTGCTCGGATGGAGGCATGACTGCTTCAGCTTTGTTAATGTCCACAATTACGTTTGGTCCGTCAAATCGCAAAATGGTTCCATTAGAAATAGTGCCAATTCTTTGGGTAAAGTCCTCAATTACAGCTTTTTTCTCTGCCTCTCGGATTCTTTGACGCATGACTTGTCCGGCTGTTTGAGCAGCAATTCGACCGAATCCTGGGGGAGTAATGTTTTTTCCTTTGCTGCCATCAGCCTTTTTTTCGAAAATTCCGGCTTCTCCCGTGTTAGGGTCAATCTCTGCAATGAAATTTTCCAATTCCACTACTTCTCCGGCCAAGCCACGATCTTTTCGATAGGCAGCAATCAAAGCTTGTTCGATGGTTTCCAGCACGACAGAGGGGTCAATTCCACGCTCGGAACAGACCTGGTTTAAAGCTAAGAGAAATTCTGATTTAATTTGTGCTGGCATATATTTAATTAGATACCCTACTACGTTTCAGTTCGCATCATGCACTTCGCCGAGTCAAACTCGGCTGGGACGTTTGACATCCCGTGTATGCCTACGAGCTTCACTTCGAAGGGTTTAAATAACACTAAACTCGTCGCTGACTCGTTAAGTGTTGATTAAAAAAGGTGGGATATATTCCCACCTCAACTACGCGTCATTATACTGCTTTTTGCAAAAAATCGTCAAGGAGGAACAAAATTTAGAGGAATTTGAAAGTGGAGAGGATTTGATTGTAAAAAAAAGTGTCACCTTGGCCTGTGAAATTAACAACATAATATAACTTATTGTTGTGAACAACATCGTAATCTACAGAACCTGTTGGAATGTACCCGACAGAATTATTTGTTAATACCTCCCAATCAATCCCCCCTATTGTTTTAATGGTCGATTGAACGTTGCGGTCACATAAAATCCCGTTTAAATCATTATCACTAGTAAAGGGGCCATCCTTAAGACATTTTTTGGAAATTAACAAGTTTTCTGGATCAAGAACTCCCAAAGAATAACCTGACTGAGCCGGGGTCGCGTCGTCTGTCCTTCTAAAATTAACAATAGATGCCGACTCGAGCTTTTCTGGTGAATTCTGAGAAGATATTTTCCATTCTGGTGGATATTTAATTTTATAGTTATAAATAGTGCTTGTGTATGTTTTCCAATTTGCCGTTTCTTCTTTTACAGTTAAAGGAGATTTAACTGTTTCCTCCACTTTTTTGTTTTCTTCAGTATTTTTCTTTTGGACTTGTTTGGTTTGATAGAAAAAATAGCCGGTAAGAATGACAGCGACCAAAGCAATTCCAGCAAATAAAAATACCAACACTGACCCGCGGCGATTATTATTTTGCGCCATACAATTTAACTATTTCTGGGTATTTACCTTTAAAGGTCTCAGAAAAATTGCATGAGCCCATACATTCTGGTTGGAACCAACTGATATTTTTATCAATTGCTACTCCAAAGGTACCGCCATCGACATATTTTGCATTTAATGAATATGGATACTCACTCATGCTGTCGGGTCTTATATTTTGAGAAAGAGTTATGACAACACCATAATTCTGACTAGACTTATCACCATAAGAATAGTCCAAATATGGGTTTATAATTCTGTCCATTAATTTTCTTTTAATCGCGCTGTCGAAAAATGATTCAGGATCAAAAAGTATTTGGACATTTGGTCTGGATGTTATTGTGTCATTCGCAACACCCAAAAATTTAAAAGTGGAAAGGATTTGATCAAGAGTTTTTTCAAATTCCGGTGTTGTAGATATGCTAATTGGTTTTCCGGATTTATTGATTATCACTCGTATTCTTTTCTCGTCTACGAATTCTCCGGCCATTTCTTTTGCTAAAACTACTCTTCCGGTTATTCGTATTGCCGGCAACCCGTCAATCTTAATATTTGATTCCTTACGATCGACATTAATTCCCCCAGGGTACCCTCGGTCAAGTTCAAGTACATGTTCATAGGTTCCAGTTTCTGCAAAAATAGAAATTGCCTCGGTTCCTGCCTTAAGAGTGGAATCGACAGGACCTAAAATCACTAGTGTTTCAACGTTAGGGGCGACAAAGTTATCGGGATCTTTTGATATGTCTTTAATCTGCCAAATGGTTGGATATTTAACAGAATAATTACTGACAGTATTAGTGTATGTTTTCCAATTTACCCCGATTGAATCGGGGTTTGCCGTCGGGTCAACTGGTTTTGAATCGGGAATGGTTTTAGTGTAGTTGCCGACATTGACGGATTCACCTTTGGGAATTTGGAGATAGAAATAGCCGGCAAGAGCCAATGCCAGAACAGCAACTCCTCCAAAAACTAAAACTAATATGTTGCCTTTTTGGTTCATTTATTATTTGTTTATAACTTTAACCAAAGTTGCAGTGTTCCAAACTTCGCTTGGAAAAGCGACCACACTATAATCATCTATTACAATAGTTGCTACACCGGAACCAGTAAGGAATTCTTTATCAGCCAAACTTGCATTGGCAAAACAAAACCATGGTCTGCCGTATTCTTCTGTTTTCTGTGGAAGAAGAGAAAGTGAAGTCTGGTCAAGTTCATTAAAACAGACTCCGATACGCCCAGATATCATACCATTTTGTCCTAGTTGGAAATATTTGCCTGTTACCGTAGTAGAACCCTTAAATAAAACTCTGTAGTTTGTTGATGAAATCGGACGCGAACTTTCATATGGAGAAATTGAACTTGCTGTCATGTTTCCAACTTTGTCTCCCACTTTAATTGTTGAATAGTCAAATTTGCTTGAAACAGAATTTGTGAATTTGAAAGTGGAGAGGATTTGGTCAAAAGTGTTTTCATCTAATCCATCCTTCAAATTCATTACAATCGTGATTCCTGGATATGTTTTATTTGTAGTGTTTAATATTGCCCCAATACTTCCATCTCCAGGAGTTCCAGAAATTGGTCCTTGCCATTCGCCTGAGGTTGAATTTTTACCAATGACTCTTAAGATCTTTATGCCGTAATCACTTGTAAGTTCCTTTGCGAGATTTGATGGAATCTCGAATTTCTTGTCGACATTTTGATTTAATTTAGCAAAATATTTGTTGTTTTCAAACGTGTATCCTTGTAAATCACTAAAACTTCCACCACGGCCGGCCATATAATCAAGAGAAGTTGTTGCTAGACCGAAAATACTGATGTAACAAAAATTTCCTCCGGCTGAAACGGGTTTTATAAAATTAAATGTTGATTGTGAAGGAAAAGTCGCGCACAATTCAGATCCTTTTTGGCCCGGATATGACGTCTCACTAAAATCACCATATTTGTCAAACGATGGAGGGAGTTTAAATTCTAGACTTATTGTTTTAACCGTGTGTGTCCTCCAATTTGCCGTCTTATCTTTTGCAACAGACGGAGTAGTGGTTTCAGTTTTTGTTAGATTTTGTTTCTGGAGTTGCTGGTTTTGATAGAAAAAATAGCCGCCGATAGAAATGGAGATTAATAAACCAACAGTTAATATAACGACTAAAATGTTTCCATTTTGTTTCATAATCTAATTAGCAAATTTAAAGGTGGAAAGGATTTGGTCAAATAATAAGTTATTTTCTTCTCTGGAAATCACACCTGGTACTTTTAAAACCTCGTTGCGTCTTTGTGGTGCTATTACGTCCGACAATATTTGTATAGATGCTTTTTTAACCAGTAATGTCTGTTTACCGCTAGATGGGAAATAATATGAAGTTTCTCCACATCCTTCAACTCCTTGATAGGAATAGGTGCCATTTAAAATACCTTTTTGATACTTTCCGTCACCCGTTTTTATTAAAGGAACTGATCGAGAAATCTCGAAAGAAACTTTAAAATCAGTCAAATTGTCAAAAGTTTCACTTCCGCCTTTCATGTCACAATCTCCGTTGTTTTTAAAAGGAATTGCATGAATGAGTGTTACCACCCCGTTTTGCTCTGAAATGATCAGTTTTTCCGGATATTTGAATTCAAAGCCTAATAAAGCATTTGAGTAGGTCTTCCAATTAACGGTTTCATCTGGAGATTGAACTTTTTTCTTGTCTGCTTCAGTAAGTGTTTGAGTTGCTTCTCTTCCGTCCCATGCATAACAAGTGCTTGGTAGCATCAAATTAGACCGAGATCCGGGCATCTTGACGCATTCATCATAGGTTAGGGGTGTTTTCATTTGTTCACTTTTCCAGAAGAAAAAACCGGCGGCAGAAATTGATACAAAAAGCAGTCCCAGGAGGAAAAAGACTAGGGCATTACCTTTTCTCATGATTTAATTATCAATTAATATTTAAAAAGTTGCAACTAGAACCATCCGCTTCGTTTCTCTTGCAACTCTTCATATTTCTCCAACAACTGTTTTTGTTCGTGAGTAAGTTTGGTGGGGATTTTTATTTTAATATGGACATATTGGTCGCCTGATTTGCCCCCGCGGGGATCGGGGACACCGTGATCACGAAGCCGAATAATCGTGTCCGGTTGCGTCCCTGGTGCGACTTTTAAAGAAACAGCGCCGTTAATTGTCGGAACTTCAATGTTGGTTCCCAATGTGGCTTTGACAAAATCCACTTCGACAGCCAAATGAATGTCGTGACCTTCCCGTTGAAAAGTTTTGTGGGGGAGGACGGAGACAACTAGGTCAAAATCAGTAAAACGAACCCGAGTGCCTTCATCGACACCTGGTGGAATTTTTATTTTTGTTGGTTTCCCGCCAATTTCGACAGTTTTTTCCACTCCCTTCACTGCTTCCATAAAATCAATAGTCAGTGAATAGGCAGGCCTTCGGGATCGTCTGGCGCCAGAAAATCCACCGCCGAAAAATTGTTCAAAAATCTCGAAGGGGTCGGAAAAATCTCCTCCAAATGGGTTTTGACCGCCTGCGTTGGAATAGGAATAACTAAATGGTCCTTGCTGGAATCCGCCAAAGCCTCCACCAAATGGTCCACCGGCTCCTCCCCCCATGCCGCCTTGTTCAAAAGCGGCCGACCCGAATTGATCATAAGTTTGTCTTTTTTGTTGATCAGACAAAACTTCATAGGCTTCGGTAATTTCCTTAAATTTTGCCACCGCTTCTGGTGATTTATTCTTGTCTGGATGCCATTGTAGGGCCGCTTTTCTATAAGCGGATTTTATTTCCACATCAGAAGCTCCTTTGGAAATCCCCAGTGTTTTATAGAAATCTTTGGCCATCTAGTTTTTAACTTTAACTACGCTAAAAAAATCCCAATTGAGCTTGGGATTCTTTTAGAAATTTAATTATCCAAATATACTTTTTACTTGTCGACAACTTCTCCCTCAACAGGTTCTTGCTTTGACTCACCGGAGTCGTTGGTAGCTGGTTCTTCTGGTTTAGCTTCTCCAGTTGGCCCCTGTGCAGCATTCATTGCTTGTCCAATTTTGGACAAAGTTTCGGACAGATCTTTGGACTTAGTCTCAATATCTTCCTTAGATCCTGAGTCCAAAACGCCTTTAAGAGCGGTAATCTTGTCTTCCACTTCTTTTTTGACATCAGCTGGAACTTTCTCTCCACCATCTTTCAGGGCTTTTTCAGATGTAAAAATGAGGTTATCAGCCTGATTTCTGGCTTCAATGGCCTCTTTCTTAATTCTGTCCTCCTCGGCATGGGCTTCAGCCTCTTTAGTCATCTTTTCCACTTCTTCTTTGGAAAGACCAGTGGAACCCGTGATCTTGATCGACTGCTCCTTACCCGATGCTTTGTCTTTAGCTTTCACTGATAAAATGCCCGATGCGTCGATGTCAAATGTGACTTCGATTTGTGGCATTCCCCTGGGTGCTGGTGGAATTCCGTCAAGGATAAATCTTCCCAGCGACTTATTGTCTGCTGCCATTGGTCTTTCTCCCTGCAAAACATTAATTTCCACTTGAGTCTGATTGTCAGCGGCAGTGGAAAACACTTGGGACTTGCTCGAGGGAATCGTGGTGTTTCGGGCGATTAATGGTGTCGAAACACTTCCTAAGGTCTCAATTCCGAGTGTTAGGGGAGTGACGTCTAACAAGAGAACATCCTTAACCTCTCCACCCAAAACTCCACCTTGAACAGCTGCGCCGATGGCTACCACTTCATCAGGGTTAACTGACTTATTTGGTTCCTTGCCAAAGAATTTAGTTACCACGTCATTGACTTTGGGCATTCTGGTCATACCTCCGACCATAACCACTTCGTCAATGTCGGTAACTTTTTTGCTGGCATCAGCCAAACATTTTTTAACAGGTTCCAACGTTTTGGCAATTAAATCATCGACCAAAGATTCTAATTTTGAACGAGACAACTTCATGGTCAGATGAAGTGGGCCATTGGGTCCTTGGGTAATAAATGGCTGATTAATTTCCGCTTCGGCAGAGCTAGACAATTCGATTTTGGCTTTTTCAGCTGACTCTCGAAGTCTTTGCAGAGCCTGTGGATCCTTTCGTAGGTCAATGTTATTTTCTTTTTTGAATTCATCGGCCAGATAGTCTTGGATTTTTTTATCAAAGTCGTCTCCACCAAGGTGAGTGTCACCGTTGGTTGATTTAACTTCATAAACGCCTTCACCGAGTTCCAAGATGGAGATATCAAATGTTCCTCCACCAAGGTCATAAACAGCGATAGTGTGAGTATTTTTCTTATCTAAACCATAGGCTAAAGCGGCTGCTGTTGGTTCGTTAATTATTCTCAAGACTTCCAATCCAGCAATTTCTCCAGCTTGTTTAGTTGCTTGGCGTTGGGCATCGTCAAAGTATGCCGGAACAGTGATAACTGCTTGGGTAACTTTGCCCCCAAGATAGGTTTCGGCATCAGTTTTGATTTTTTGCAAAATCATGGCTGAGATCTCTTG